>Ga0075421_100009420_pt1 | contig 12035 bp, 6 predicted proteins | sample SoiMetdeltSBSDD5_FD_75292 | JGI IMG/M metagenome (GOLD analysis project Ga0075421, IMG submission 75292) | Bulk soil microbial communities from a Populus tree surrounding site in Tennessee, USA - Soil MetaG P. deltoides SBSDD5 | ecosystem: Environmental > Terrestrial > Soil > Tree plantation...
AAACAATGGCTTGATGCCCGCTGCCGAGCAGTCGCAGGATGCGAAAAAGACACAGGAAAAAGGCAACCATGCAGAATGATTGTTCCGGCTATGACGTTGGAAGTCAATGCTTTTTTGCTGCGATCGATTTTTGGCGAACGACAGGCGGATAGCCACTCACCTCGCCCCGTGGAACCACCACACGATGTCCGGTCTGGCGCCAGCGAACATCTCCCCGCTCTTCATTACGTTCAACACGTGATGACTATGCCCCGACATCACGTATCCCAAGATCTTCCCGGTCTTCCGGTCAATCTTCATGTGCCAGCCGTCCGACTCGTTAGACTCGTTATTAAACTGAGTACCGATCCACAGATTACCGTCGCGGAACGTGACGGCGGTCACCCTGCCGAGATTGTCCCACTCGCCCAGGTATTTCCCGTTGAGATCGAATCGCTGGACCCTGGCGTTTATCCGGTCCGCCACATAGATGATGTTCTGGTCGTCGATCGCAATCCCGTGCGGTTGCCGGAATTGTCCCGGACCGGTGCCGGCGCTACCCCACTGTTTTACACGCTCGCCCGTGGACGTGTATTCGAGAATACGTGCGTTACCGTAGCCATCGGAAATGAAAAGCCGCCCGTTAGGCGCGAACGCGATATCGCTCGTTCCGTTTGAACCACCCCGGCCGGCCGGCTGCTCGCCTACCGAAATCTCCATCAGCTTCTGGCCCTGTGGCGTGAACTTATATATCATCGAGCTTCCGGAGTCGGCCGTCCAGATGTTGCCCTGTGGGTCGATACGGATGCTGTGCGGAATCTTGTACATCCCCTTGCCCCACGACCGGATGATTTTTCCTTCGCGATTCAGCACCAGGACTGGATCCGCCTTCTCGCCGCGCTGCAGTACGTAGATTGCGCCTTTAGCGTCCATCGTAACCGCGGAGGGATAGCCGAGTTCCCAATCGGGGCCCGGCGCTTGAATCTTGATTTGAGTTCTTTCGAGCGCCAGTTTCGGCGCTTGATCGACGAGGGCCCGAAGCGCCGCGGCTTGCGCTTGCAGCTCCGGGGTGTTTACAATCTGCCGCTGCCCTCGGGCCGGGGCTGGATTTGGAGTGGTTGCTTCCTGCCCCCAAACAAGCAGGCAAATAAGTATCAGCAAAAAAAGCGTTCGCAACATGGTCAAGAGTTTATCGCGTGAGCCAGTCTGAGGTCCACTCCCAGATTACTCCCCGCGAACAGCCATACGTGGCCCTTCCCAGGGGCCGTGAAACACCTTCGCGTTCGGGTTCGCCTTCCGTAAGTCCGCGAGGCCGTTCTCGGTCATCACCGTTCCTTTTAAGTCCGCAAAACGCAAAGCGCGCAAGGAGGCCAGGAGTGGCGCCGCGTCGTCGCCTATTCGCCGGCACCCCTGAAGGCTGATCCTTTCGAGCTTCGTCAACCCCTTCAGCTTTTCGATTGACCGGGCAGACACCGGCATCCCGTCAACACGCAGCCAGCGGAGCTCTCGGAGGGTGGCGATCGTCTCGACGCCAGACTCGCTCAGGCTTACCGACCATAGACCGGAGTCGGTCCGCTGCATGCCGCCAATGTCGAGGTAGGTAAGTCCAGGGAAATGCCGCAATGCCTGCAGCCCAACATCGGTGAGCTTGTTGCCGCCGACGGTAAGCTCTTTGAGATTAGGTAGTGTGGTCAGGTAGTCGAGGCCGACGTCGGTGATCTGGGCGAATCCAACGTCGAGGGACTCCAGCCCCTGGATGCCCGAGAGATGTCCGAGGGTAGTGTCGGTGACCTTGGTACCCCGCAGATTCACCCGCTTCAAATGCTTCCAGCCCTTCACGGCCGCCATGCCTTCGTCGGTAATTTGCTCTGCGTAGTAGAGGTTCAGTTCGACAATCGCAGGGGCGCTCTTCAGCTGCTGCATGCCGTGATCCGTGATTCGCGTCAGCGAAAGATCAAGATATGTGAGGTTAGGCAGTTTGGCCAACTGTACAAGGTCGCCGTCGGTGACCCAACTCGAGCGCAGGTCGACCCGGGTGATTCGTCCCGCGCTATCGCGAGTTGCAACGCCGCCCGCGCTAGCAATCCAATCTGGCTCGGCCGCGGCGAGCAATCCCACAAAAGCGAATGCGAATATCCACCGTGTCATGATCTAACTCTTCCTCCGCGTAGGAACAGACGAGTCCCGTTCGAAGATGATTTTGCAATCCGGCAGCGCTGCCTTGAGCTCCGTGTAACCCTTCTCCGTGACCATCGTATGGTACAGGTTCAAGACTTTGAGATTCGACATGGATTTGAGCGCTTCGAGACTACTATCGCTGACGCCCGTCGTATCCAGCCGTAGCTCCCTCAAGTGGGAAAGGCCTCTGAGGGTCTCAATCGCCTTGTCGTCGACGGAGGTGTAATCCAGGCCGAGGACCGCTAGATTCTTGAGACCTGCAATGGCTGCGACGCCCGGATTGCCGGTCCGCGTACGGAATAACTCGAGTCGCTGCAGGTTCTCGAGCGGACTTAGGAATGCCAGACCTTTGTCGGTAAACCGCGCGTGGTCGAGATTCAATTCACGCAAGCTGATGATCCCCGCCAGATGCCGCAGTCCTTCGTCTCCAACGTCGGTGCCGGCAAGCTCTAGAACCTTGAGCGCGGGGAGCGGGATCAAATGCCGTAGGCCGCTGTTGCTGATGTCGGTTCCGCTGAGGAACAGCCGCTCGAGACTTGGGATTCCGGCGAGATGCTCAAGCCCCTCGTCTCCAATCGGCGCCGCCGTGAGATCCAGTTCCCTGAGCGATGCTAGATTCTTGAGATGGACGAGCCCCGATCCTCGGGTTTGAACGCCGCCTAGTTTTAGCGTTTCGAGCTTCGTCAGCGCTGCCAGATGCGCCAACCCGTTGTCGGACACCGTGCTGTGACTTATATTCAGCTCCCGCAAGTTAGCGAGCGATTTTAGCTTAACGAGCCCTAAGTCGCCGATCTCCGTGGCTTCGAGATCCAATTTTTCCAGCCCGGCCAGCGAGCCGAGATGAGCGACCTCGGCGTCGCCGATTCCGGACGCGGCAAGCGAGACGCTCCGGAGCCGGCCGTCCTCCATTTCAGCTTTCCCTCCGAGCCGCCTGATCCATTCGGCAACCGCTTTTTCGCCGGTTCCAGCCGGCTTCGCCGCCGCGGTTGTTTTATCCTTGACCGTCGCGGCGCTGACATACGCCACCTTGCAATTCGGCACTGCTGCCGCAAATGTCTGTAATGCGGTCGGCGTTACCCGGCTGTATCGTAGGTCAAGGGCCGTCAGCTCCTTCAGCACGGCCAACCGCGCCAAGCCGGCGTTGGTGATTTTACTTCGATACAGGTTCAACTCACGCAGTTGAGTCAGGCCGGCGAGCACTTCCACCGATGCGTCGCTCAGATCGGCGCCGAGTAAATTCAGTTTCCGCATTGCCTTCAGATTGCGGAGGTGCGCCAGTCCGGTATCCGTCACATGCGTGCCGGCGAGATCGAGTTTCTCCAGCTTGGTGAGTTCGCTCAAATTGCGGAGACCTACCTCGGTGACCAGCGTGTCCCTCAGGCTGAGACGCCGCAACTCCCGCAGTCCAGCCAGGCCCTTCATTCCCTCGTCGGTAAACGTCGACAAACTGAGATCGAGCGACTCGAGCTTGGTGAGCGTCGCGAGGTTGACCTTCGCGAGCCGGCACTGCGCGCACCGGAACTCGCGCAACTGCGACAGCCCCGAGAGTAGAGCAACCCCTTTGTCCTGGACGTTGACGTTGGTCAGGAAGTGGAGGCTGAAAGAGAGTTTCTCGAGGTTCTTCAGACCTGCCAGGAATTTCAATTGGGCGTTGGCGTCCAGCCGGCTGCCCGACCCGGGATTCCAACTCGGACCCGGAAGGTAGAGTTCCTTCAGGCCAGTGAGGCCGCTGATCAACTCGAGTTCGTCCGCGACAATCAGAGTTCCGTAAAGATCGATGCCGGTGATGTGGATTTCGCCGGCGGGCAGAGAGAGTAAATCGCCAACGGGAGCGCGGCTCCCTTCGAGGATGACTCGCCCTCCGCGGCGGATCGCCCACTCGGCGACATCGCGTTCCGCCGCCGAGGCAAGCATTGTGACAGCAAGGAAAAGCACGATTCTACTACCCCGCTTTCCGATTCTCATAATTCGAACCTTCCGTGTCTGCTTAAATTGTATCCAGCACCACCCAGCAAGGCGCCGCGGGCCTCAGTTTCGCTTTCCCGGCCCGTATAGAATCACGCCCGGTCTCGCTCCGTTGTGCTGGCCGGCATCGATAACGACCTTGCCGTTGACGATCACGTAACGGACGCCAACGGCATATTGATAGGGGTCCTCATAGGTCGCCATATCCTTGATTGTTTCGGGATTGAACACAGTTACGTCCGCCCACATTCCGGGCCGCAGGATTCCGCGATCATAGAGGCGAACCTTTGCGGCGTTTTGCGAAGTTGCTTTGCGCACCGCTTCCTCCAGTGTGAGCACTTTCTCGTCACGGACGTAGCGGCCCATCACGCGCGCAAAGAGGCCGAAGGACCGGGGGTGCGGGTTCCCGCGGGAGCCTGGTTCGGCTTTCATCGCCGAACCGTCGGAGCCGAAGCTGACAAACGGCATTTTCATGGCGTAGCGCATATCTTCCTCGACGTGATGATAGTAGAGCGCCGGCACGGCTCCGCGGTTGTCGATCAGCGCCTCGAACAGCACGTCGAGCCAGGGCTTCTTCCTGTCGGCGATCATTTCGCTGACTCGCTTACCGATATACTTCCGGTAATCCGGGTGGGAGGCCGACACGACCTGGATCCGGCTCCAGTCGCTGCCGACCGCCGTGTAGTGGTTGTACCAGCCTGGTATGCCCTGCGTAATATCGCGCTCGAGCCGCGCGCGCAGCGCCGGGTCCTGCAGCCGTTTCAGCATTGCGTCCGTGCCACCCTCATGCGCCCAAGGCGGAATGATGTTGGTCAGTCCGGCGTTCTGTCCGGCCGTATAAGAGTAGATATTGGCTTCTACATCCACGCCCTGATTGCGAGCATTTTGGATAACACCGGTCAGCTCCGGCATCTGACCCCATAATTTGTGATGCGCGATCTTCAGATGCAGCAAATCTACCGGTAAACCCGCTCTCTTCGCGATCTGGATCGCTTCCGACACGGACTCGAACACTTCCTCGCCTTCGCTGCGCGTATGCGTCGAATAAATGCCACCGTACTCGGCCGCCACCTTAGCCATCTCGACCAGTTCGTCCGTTGAAATCCAAAAGCCTGGCGTTTGATGGAGCGACGTGGACACGCCGAGCGCGCCGTCTTCCATTGCGTGGCGGATCAGGTTGCGCATCTTCTGCACGTCCGCGGCGGTTGCCGGGCCGGGCTTTGAACCGTGAGCCGTCGCAAAGATCAAACCAGAGCCGACGTACGAACCGATATTGGTGGATACCCCGCTCTTTAGAAGGGCGGCCCAGTAGTCGCGAAACCTCGGGAATCTGGCGCTGGGGGCACTGGAAGATCCCTCGCCTAGGATCATGGAGGTCACACCCATCCGGATCATGCTCTCGGCGTTGCCTTCGGAGAGGACGGAGTCGTCCGAGTGGTTGTGCATGTCGATGAATCCGGGCGCAACGACCAGCCCTTTTGCGTCGATGGTGCGGGTGGCTTTCCTCCCGCTTAGCTTGCCCATCGCCGCAATCCGGCCGTCCCTTATCCCGATATCGCCGTGGAATGACGGATTGCCAGTGCCGTCAGCGATCTTGCCGTTCTGGATGAGGAGATCGAGGTCTTGCCCGGCCAGAAAAGTGGCCGGCAATAAGGCGAGGAAAGCAAACTTAATAGTCACTGTCGATACAAATCGGCGGGGCCGCGTTGTCGGCCCCGCTAGGTAATTCGCTTACCACTGCAGACGCATGGTCAACTGCACAAATCGCGCGTTGCTGCCTGAATTGCGCGTTTCGAGGATGCCGCTATTACCGTTGACATTCGTCGGGTTGTTCGGATTATTGAGGACGTTGAAGAAGTCGATGTTAAATCGCAAAGTCACCGCCTCGGTCAGCTTGGCGAACTTGAATAGAGAGGCGTCCATGAACCACTGGTTGGGGCCCACCATTCTTTGATTGCGCAAGGGATGCAGTTGGTTATTGTAAATCACCCGCTGGGGCGGCGCGTTGTTGATCGGAAGCCAGACGTTGTTGGTGTCCCAGAACTGGGTGAGGTTCGTATTCGTGGGCGCATTGGCCGGCAACGTGGTCGTTCCCCAAGGAATCAGGGGCTGAACCGCCGCCTTGTAGTTGGCCGGCACTCCCATCACGCCGTTCGGCCGGCCCTGAGAATCCACGCTGTTGATCTGATTGGACGGAATGTAGCCGTTCCAGTACAGGAACCCCGAGATACAGTTGTTGAAGCCGCTCCTGCAGTCCTGAATCGGGTACTTCTCTCCGTAGATCTCGATCGGGGTCCCGGTCGGATAGCGGCCGCTGGTCGCGTCGGCTCCTAGGTTCCAGTAGCTGGTAATGAAGTTGCCCGTCCCGGCAATCTGCCAGCCTCCGATCAGCTTGTCCACCACACCGCCGGCGTTTCCGGCGAACTTCTTCCCGCGGCCAAACGGCAGGTCCGCGATCCAGTTCCAACGGATCTGATGCTTCGGAGTGCCCGTGTCGCGGCTGTAGTTCAGGAACCGGTTCCGTGCATCGAAATCCCGGGGCACGGCTCCAGGCAAAAAGCCGTTGATTGGAAGGGCGATGTCGCCGGTCTGAGCCATCGTATTGCCCACCACCCAGAACGCCTGGAAACCAACACCATTGCTAAATCGGCGCTCGATTTCCGCCTGGAAACCGTTCCATCTGGAGTATCCGGTATTGCCATACCGGGTGACCGTTCCATAGACCTGTTGGTCATAGGGTCGCCGGGCCACGCCCGCGAATTCGCCTCCAGGCGTTGCCGTTCTCGTGGTCGCAAACCAGATGTAATCCGGCGTCGCGTCGTTGAGCTGGACGTTTTGCTGGATGTTTCCGGAGTAGTTACCCGTGTAAGCGAACCGCATGACCATATTGTTGGCGATCTCTTTCTCGAGGGTCAGGTTCCAGTCCTGAACATAAGGATCTGCGAGATTAGGATCGAGCTGGATAGCCGTGAAGCCGCGCGCGATGAGGCGGGTGTCGTTGGTGTTGATTATCGAGGAGGGAGTGTTCAGCCCCGCGATGTACTGCGGAACCGAGCGCAAGCCGTATTGGGGCAAACCGTCCGGCGATAGCGCGGTGTTCGTGACACTGTTCTGGAAACTCGCCGAGGTGATCTGCTGGCCATTCTGGCTGCCGAACCAGTTCGTGATCGGCTGCGTGTAGTAGGAATGGCGATAGCCGCCGCGGAGCACAAAGCACAATTTCCCGTCGAAAGCCCGGTAAGCGAAGCCGGCCCGAGGACCGAACTGCTTCCAGTTGTTGTTCACCAGGTTCTGCGGCAGTCCCGCTTCCTGATAGGTGATGATCTTCGCGCCGTAATTGTTCACCGCGGTCAACATCGCCGGCAACGTAGCCTGGAGACGAACAAAATTCTCCAGTGATGTGCCGATTACGTAAGCTTTCTTCTGGGGATCGAAGCTTGTCATCAGGTCGGCTTTGTCGTGCAGCGGGGTGCGATACTCCCAGCGCATTCCCAAGTTCAGAGTCAGACGCTGGCTCACCTTCCAGTTGTCCTGGAAGTAGGGCGCGTACTCCTGCCTTCGCATGAAGGTCCAGGGACGCCGGAACGCCGCCGTGTAGTTAAAGCTACCAAGGAACATGTTCGCCATGCCATGGCCCGTGAAGGGCGCAGCGATGGGGTTTTGCGGTGTAGACGTGGTGTCATAAAGGGAGGTCGCTCCCGTGTTGACACTGTAAGCGCCGGCCGTCGAGACGATGTTTCTCACTGTTTCTTCCCATTTATACTGCAATCCGAATTGAAATTCGTGCTTACCCTTGATCTTGGTCGCATTGTTCTGGAGGGTCAGGAAGTTGCTGATCAGCACGAAGGGACCGTCGCCGGCTATCGTATATTCGGTTGCGGTTGGGCCAAGCTCCATGTCATTGATTACAGGCGTATTGGCGGCGCCAAAGGGATTCGGCAAACCCATTAGGCTGGCGTAGGGCGTTACGTGATTGCCCGCGCCGCGACGATGGTTGTCGCGCAGACCGCTTATTAGAACTTCATTGGTCAGCGTCGGCGAGAAACTGTGGATCCAGGTCGTCGACAGGGAATGGTTCGGCCACCAACGGCTGTTTCCATTCAGCACTCTCATACCTTCGATCGGAAGGAATACCGCGTGGTTAGCTCCCAACTCCTCTTCATGCTGATTGTAGGAGTAGCGCGCGTAGATCAGGTTCTTATCCGAGAACCGATGGTCGATTCGGATATTGCGCGTGTCCTGGTCGAGCGGCCGCCGCGATTGTCCGATCCAATTCGCATCCAAGTTCGGATTAATCTCCGGATTGGTAGGAAGCCTGGTGTGATCGAAGAGATACTTCGCAGTGGGGCTGATGCGCGCCGGGTCGATTGTGTTCTGCACGCCGCGATACGCCAGCGGCTGGCGAGCAAATGTCGTCGGGTTCGTCGTGAAAGGATCGTAAAGTACCTCCATCCTTCCCTGGCTGTCCACCAACTGCCGGAAATCACCGTTGCGCATTTGCTCCGACGGAACCGACATGCGCAAAGTCGAATTGGTGATGAACTTGGTTGCTTCCCAGTTCCAGAAGAAGAAGGTGCGGTTGCGCCCGTTGTAGAGTTTGGGGATGATGACCGGTCCTCCCAGTGAGACGCCGTACTCATTCCTATTGACGTAGGGCGCCTTCACGAAGTTGTCTTGCCTGCGGCGGGCCACGCCGTACGCGCTGTTACGGTTGGTATAGAACGTGGAGCCATGCAAGGCGTTGGTGCCGGCGCGCGTCGACATGATCACCGACGTGGGCCGCGAGAACTTCGCCGAAGCGTTGTTTACTTCAATTCTCAACTCTTCTAATGCATCGAGACTCGGCTGGCGGGCGACATCCCAACCTTCCCATACCTCGTTCTGCTGGGCGCCATCCACCAGCAGAACGTTCGTGCCCGTACGCAGTCCATTGCCCTGCATCCTGCCGCCGATCCCGTGGCCGTGACTGCTCCACTGTATGCCTGGAACAGTCACCAGGAGGTTCTGGTAGCCGCGCCCGTTGACCGGCAACGATTCGATACGCTGGCGCTCGAGCGACGTGCCCAGCGAGGGCGAGTCCACCCTCACAAGCGAGGTCACGTCCTGCACATCCACTGTGACTACACCAGTGGCGATCTGCAGGACCACGTCCACGGTAGCGTCCTGCTGGACCTGAAGCGTCAAGGAGCCTTCAAACGGCCGCATCCCGGGGAAATCTACTTTGACATGATAGGGTCCCGGCGTAGCGCCGGGAAATACGTACAAACCAGCGCTATTCGTCACAGTTTCTCGCGCCACATTGGTCGCCGTATTGATCAAAGTCACCTTGGCGCCGGCAATCACGGCGCTTTGTGAGTCGACAACACCGCCACGGACGGTGCTGTTGGATGCTTGCGGAAAGACAGGAATCGAAAGGAAAACAAAAATCGCTACTGCGGCGAGCTTGATCATGGAATAACCCCTAACGCTAGAAGTCGATGAAAACTGAGCAGAAGCTTATCATAAAGAACAATGTTGTGCAAGCAAAGAATAATGTTTTACAACCACGATTCCGCTACTACGGTGGTTCGTTTTCGAGAGTCGGCGTGTCGTTCGCCTCGAAACGTAACCACAAACTGGTTAAACCGCGACATTTGGTAGCCAGAAAGGCATACAAATGACTGAAATCACAAGCATAGCAGCCATAACCACCTTTGTGCAGGCAAAAACGGCTGGTAAGATGAGTGAGGCTTCATTCTGGATCAACTTCGAATCATGTGTCGCCCGAAAAGGCATACAAATGACTGGAATCGAAAGCATAGTAGCCGTATCGACCCTTGCGCAGGCACAAAACTGTGGTAGCATTATGGGTGGTAGGATCAGGAGTGAGGCTTCCATTGAAGATACGTTTCGCGCTGCTTCTCATCGTCTTATATCCTGCAGCGGCCCAGCAAGGCGCCTTTGGTGACGGACTTTATCAAGTGCTGGAGAAGGCGGCCTGCCGTTCTTGCCACAATCCGGATGGCGTAGCATCGGTCACACGCCTCCATTTCCCGGAGCCCGATGCTTCACCCGAGCGGATCGAGGCCTTTGGAAGATCACTCGTCGCATTGGTCGATCGGGAGCGGCCAGATGGCTCTCTGCTGCTGAACAAGCCCACCAACCGTATCCCGCACGCGGGTGGAGAACGAATCAAGCCGGGTAGCCAGGATGAAATCGCTCTCAAAGCGTGGGTTGGACGACTAACGCAACTTTCAAGCGAAGAAGTTGCCAGAGCGTTGAAATACCGCGAGGAAGAAGCTACCGGAGCCGGGCACGTGCGTCCGCACGCCGAGTTGAGACGGTTGACACACAGCCAATTCAACAACACGGTGCGCGATTTGCTGGGTGATCAGACGGCCCCCGCAAACCAGTTCCCGCCCGAGGACTTCATTAACGGCTTCCGGAACCAATCCCAGGGCCAGAGTCTTTCGCCTCTGCTGATCGAGACCTATAGCACCGCCGCGGAGAGACTGGCTCGAAATGTGTTCCGCGGCGGCGATACGCGCGGCCTGATCCCGTGCAAACCCTCGGCGGCCTGTCGCGGCCGTTTCGTTCGCGAGTTCGGTCTCAAGGCGTTCCGCCGGCCACTGGAGCCGAACGAGCAAGCACGCTATGAAGCTCTGCTGGGGCGGGAAAGTGATTTTCTGAAAGGCGCCCAACTTGTGATCGAGGCGATGCTCCAGTCGCCGAATTTCCTCTTTCGCCTCGAGGAGACCTCCCATCCGAAGTGGAAGCCATACGCGACAGCGAGCCGGATGGCGTATGCGATCTGGGACAGCATGCCAGATGCGGAATTGCTCGGAGCCGCTGCGCGCGGAGAACTGGCGACGCCCCAGGGCGTTGAGAAAGCCACACGCCGCATGCTCGCTCATACTCGCGCCCGCGATGCCCTCAACGAATTCGTAAGCCAGTGGATGCGTTTCGATCGCATCCTGACCGCCAGCAAGGATCGACGCCGTTACCCGCAGTTTACGCGCGAGACCGCCGTTGCCATGACAGAGGAAGCGCGTGTGTTTGTCGGCGATCTTGTCTGGAACGATCGCAATTTCATGGACCTGTTCACGGCTGACTCCAGCTTCGTCAACGCAGATCTGGCCGTGATCTACGGCGTGCCGGCTCCGGCCAAAGAGTTTGACCGCGTGGCGTTTCCCGCCGGATCGGAGCGGGCCGGGGTTCTCGGCCAGACTCTTTTCCTGGCGTTGACAGCGAAACCGGACGACTCCTCTCCCACGGCCCGCGGCCTGTTTGTCCGCGAACAGTTTCTCTGCCAGCACGTCGCCGAGCCGCCGGCCGGCGTGAACACGAATTTACCGCCGGTCACCGAGGCCAAGCCGCAGACCAACCGCGACCGGATGTCCGAGCATGCCACCAATCCGAGCTGCGCCACCTGCCACAACCTGATCGACCCGATCGGATTCGGTCTCGAGAAATTCGACGCCGTGGGCGCAAGGCGTGATAAGTTCATACTCCAGTTTTCGACCGGGCGAGGCGGCGGGGGCAATCGGCAGGCTCCGCCCAAGACGGTTGCTCTCGATCTGGACCCCAAGGGATATGTAGCCGGCATTCCCAACTCGCAGTTCTCCTCTCCCTTGGAGCTGGGAGCGGTGCTGGCGAAGAGTTCGCAATGCCAGGAATGTGTCGTAAAGCAGTATTTCCGGTACACGGCGGGGCGGATGGAGACGCCCGTGGATCGTCCTGTAATTCGCAAAGCGCTGGACGATTTTCGAAACTCGCAGTTTCGCTTTAAAGAGCTTATAGTATCGTTAATACGCTTGAGAGAATTCCCGAATCCAGGAGGTGCTGCTCATGTCGCAGGTAATCACACAACGCGTTAGGCTCTCTCGCCGCGCGATGCTGAAAGGGCTGACCGCTTCGGGCGCACCCATCCTGGT
>Ga0075421_100009421_pt1 | contig 12034 bp, 11 predicted proteins | sample SoiMetdeltSBSDD5_FD_75292 | JGI IMG/M metagenome (GOLD analysis project Ga0075421, IMG submission 75292) | Bulk soil microbial communities from a Populus tree surrounding site in Tennessee, USA - Soil MetaG P. deltoides SBSDD5 | ecosystem: Environmental > Terrestrial > Soil > Tree plantation...
GAGGCGGTGCGGCCGGGGGCCATCTTCGTGCCGTTCGTGAAGTTGCACGACTCGGCCGTGAACTTCCTGACGAACTCCGCGTTCGATCCGTCCTCGAAGATCCCCGAGTACAAGGTTTGCGCCGTGCGCGTCACGGCCGTCTGAGGGCTCCGCTCAGCGGACGATGACGGTCGCCACCACCGGCATGCCGGGGCCGAGCACACGGCCCGGGTCCGGCGGTTCATCGATGACGATTCTCACGGGCACGCGCGGCCCACGACCCCGGACGCTCGCGCGCTCATCGATGGCGTCGACGCGGCCGCGGAACACCTGGTCGGGATGGTCGCGCACGGTGATCACGGCCGACTGCCCGGGACGGATGCCCGACAGCTGTGTGCGCTTGAAGTTGGCGACGACCGCGACAGGACCGGCATCGGCCGCGCGCGCCTCGATGAAGGCCCGGTCGGTGGACGGCCGATCGCTGGCGAGAAGCCAGTAGCGGATGCCGATTGCCGACACCGCGATCAGCACCATCCCGGCGAGGGTGAGGAACCCCAGGCGCCGGTAAAATGGCGGCTCCTGCATGCGGCGTGCGTGCAGCAGATGCCGTGCCAGCAGCCGTCAGATCACGGCGCGCAGGAAGCGGTCGAGCACGGCGGCGAAGGCGTCGGGGGCATCGAGGGTGAGATGGTGGTAGGCGCCCTTGATCTCGGCAACATCCGCGCGCGGGATGGACGTACCGAGCCGGGCCGCCATGTCGGCGGGCAGGATCGGGCTCAGCTCGCCCCGCACCACCAGCGCGGGGGCGGTGATGCGCGGCAGGAGCGGCCAGCAATCCACCGGTTGCCGGTTGGCGTAGCAGGCGGGGTCGAAGCGATAGCGATAGCCGCCGTCGCTGCGGATGAGCCCCGCGCGCGCCAGATGCTGCAGCAGCGCGGGATCGGCCGTCGTCTCCTTCGGGAGCAGCCGGAACGAGCGGACCGCGTCGTCCTCGCTGGCGTGCAGGCGCGGCGGCCGCTGGCCGCGCTCCCGCATGCGGTCGATGCGGTCGGGCGGCAGCAGTGGCCGCGAGTCGACCACGACCAGCGCTGACACGCGCTCGGGATGCCAGGCGGCGAAGCCCATCGCGTTGTGGCCACCCATCGAGTGCCCGACCAGCGTCATCCGCGGCCAGCCGAAGTGCTCCATCAGCGCGAGCAGGTCGGCGGCGAAGTCCTGAGTGGCGTACGCGGGCGGTGTCGCCCACGCGCTCGCGCCGTGGCCGCGCTGATCGAGCGAGATCACGTGGAACCGATCGGCGAACGCGGGCATTACTCGGTCGAACCAGTGCGCGTGAGCGGCGCCGCCGTGCAGAAAACAGATCGGCGGCGCCTCGGGCGGACCGGCCTCGAGCAAGTGCAGATCGAGGCCATTTATGCGGACTTTTCGAGCATTCGCGCGCTCACAAGCGAAAGGTTGACCAGTCATGTCCCGTGATTGTACGGTGTTGTAAAGCGTAAGACGCGCTACGCGAATTTTTTCTTTTGCGCGTATCTGGCCGTTCGCTATTGTCGGAGCACCAAATGTTCGAAGGTCCCGGATCCGCAACACGAAAGCACGTTGTTGATTCGGGTTTCGCGCTCTTTCTCCTCGCCGCGCCCATCTTCTTCGGTTACGCGGTGCTCGCGCCTGACCGTGTCGGTCTCCGCGCCGCCAGGCCGCACGCGCGGCAGGTCGTCGGGGCCGCCATCACGCCGACGCCGGCCGTTCTGACGCCCGCCGCGCCCGCGGCGGTATCGATGCCGAGCGCCATTCCGAGCCCCGTCGTGACGCCCGTGTCCAAGCCCGAACCGCTCGTCCCCGTCCGCCCCGTGCTCGTCCCGCCGCCGACGGTCACGCCCGTGCCGGCGGCGCCGGACGTGCCGCGCGTGCCGTGGCCGTCAACGGTCAGCGGGCGCGTCACCGACGACGAGGGCAAGCCGCTGGCCGGCGCGTCCATCGTCATCGGAGGCCGCGAGTACCGGGCCGCGGAGGACGGCACCTTCACGGTGACGCCGCCGGCGCCGTCGCACACCGCCCTGATCGCCAAGCTGCCAGGCTACCGGCGGGCCATCATCGAGCCGACGCAGGACAAGCTCCAGATCGTCCTCAAGCCCCAGGCCATCAAGGCCGCGTATCTGACCTACTTCGGCGTCGGCGACCGCGGCATCCGGGGGCGCGTGCTGGACCTGCTCGCGCGCACCGAGCTGAACGCCGTGGTCATCGACGTCAAGGGCGACCGCGGCTGGATCCTCTATCCGACGCGGGTCGAGCTGGCGCTGAGCGCGGGGGCCCAGGGGCCGGGCACGCTTCGGCAGTTCGACTCGCTGATGGCGGAGCTCAAGGCCCGCGACATCTACACGATCGCGCGCATCGTGACGTTCAAGGACAACATCCTGGCCCGCCACCGGCCGGACCTGGCCGTGACCGATACGCAGACGGGCAAGCCGTGGATCGACCGCGAGAACCTGGCCTGGGTCGATCCGTTCCGCGAGGAGGTCTGGAACTACAACATCGCCATCGCCCACGAGGCGATCGAGCGCGGCTTCGACGAGGTCCAGTTCGACTACGTCCGCTTCCCGACCGATGGCAGGCTGTCGAACGCCCGGTACGCGAAGCCGGTGAACAAGGAGAGCCGGCTGCCCGCCATCGCGGGCTTCATCGAACGCGCGCGCAAGGAGCTTGGCGCCCACGGCGCCTATGTCAGTGCCGACGTGTTCGGCTACATCGCCTTCAACGAGAACGACACCGACATCGGCCAGCGCGTGGAGGAGCTCGCTCCCAATCTCGACTACATCTCGCCCATGGTCTATCCCTCCGGCTACCACGTCGGCATCCCTGGCTTCCGCAACCCCGTCCAGAACTCCTACCAGGTGGTGCGCGAAAGCGTGCGCCTGATCCGCAAGCGGGCGATGCACACGCAGGTGCGCGTGCGGCCATGGCTCCAGGACTTCCGTGACTATGCCTTCGACCGCCGGATCTTCGGGGTGGCCGAGATCCGTGACCAGATCCGCGGCTCCGACGAGGGGGGCGGGACCGGCTGGATGCTGTGGAACCCTCGCAACGACTACACGGGCGCCGCGCTCCGCGCGAAGAGCCCACTGGTGGAAACCGAGGTGACTAACCGGTGAGAATCGCGCTCGTCCTCACGCTGCTGGTGACCGCCGTCCTGATCATGGTCTCGTTCGCAGCCGCCGACCCCCGTCCCAACGAAGTCGGGCGGGTGATGATCCTCGAGTATCACAAGGTGGACTACCCGGAGGAGCGCTGGACGCGGACGCCCGAGAACTTCCGCCGCGATCTGGAGTCGCTCTACGCGCGCGGCTATCGCCTGCAGTCGCTGAACAACCTGCTCGACGGCAAGATCACGGTGGGCGCCGGCTTCACGCCGGTCGTCCTCACCTTCGACGACTCCTCGCCCGGCCAGTTCCGCTACCTCGACCAGAACGGGACGCTCCAGATCGATCCGAAGAGCGCGGTGGGCGTGCTGGAGGCCTTCATCAAGGAGAAGCCGGATTTCGGGCGCGCCGCCACGTTCTTCGTCCTGCCCGGCGCCAGTCGCCCCAACCGCCTCTTCAATCAGCCGGAGCACGAGGGCCGCAAGCTGAAGTTCCTGGTCGCGCAAGGCTACGAGATCGGCAACCACACGCTCTGGCACGCCAACCTCGGCAAGTATCCGGAGCCGATCGTTCGCCAGCAGATCGCCGAGGCCCAGCAGTGGATCCAGCGCCACGTCCCCGACTACCGCATCCGCACGCTGGCCCTGCCCCACGGCGTCTATCCCAACGACGTCACGTGGGCCCTGAAGGGCAGCGCCAAGGGCGCCACCTACAGCCACGACGCGATCCTGATGGTGGCCGGCGGCGCCGCGCCCTCGCCGTTCTCGCGCGGCTTCGATCCGGTGCGCCTGCCGCGCATCCAGGCCGTGGAGCGGGATCTCGCCTACTGGCTCGCGTACTTCGAGAAGAACCCCCACGAGCGCTTCGTGAGCGACGGCGACACGACGATGGTCACCGTGCCGGCAACCCGGCGCGCCGCGGTCAGATCGGATCTGCCAGGGAGCGTGCGCGTGATCGAGCGCTAACCCGAAACGCGGAGGACTACCGGTAGATGAGGTATGACGCCCGGCGGTTCAGGAAGCTGCTGCGCTCCATCTCGGTCCAGGCCACCAGCCGATCCAGTGACTCACCCCGCAGGAAAGCCCACATCGTCGATCGATTCACCAGGAGATTCTGGAGCGCTTCGGGTCTGAACTGGTCCCGGTGACGCGCGCGTAGCGCGGTCGCGAGCGCGAGTCCCACCGTCACCGGCCGGATCTCCTCGCGGCCGGTCACGATCATGCGCACCCCGGAGCACTGCACGCCGGGATATCGATCGGCGCCGAGAGCGGGCGTGAAGACGACCGGCTCGAACGTCACCCCCGGCAGCCGCAAGGCGTTCAGGTCAGCGGCGAGGCCATGCGGCTCGATCCACGGCGCGCCGATCACCTCGAACGGCTGCTCGGTACCGCGGCCGACGGACAGGTTGGTGGCCTCCAGCAGACCGACGCCGGAGTAGAGCAGCGCCTGCGTCAGCGTGCGGATGTTCGGCGACGGGTTCACCCACGGCAGCCCCGTGTCGTCGAACCAGCGTCCCCGCTCCCAGCCTTCCATCGCGACGATGGTCAGCGACACGGGGATCTTGCGCTCCACGGCGGCCATCCGGCCGAACTCGCCGATGGTCATGCCCGTCCGCACCGGAATCGGATGCGGCGCCGTGAAGGAGGCGAGGTCGGGATCCATCAGGGGCCCTTCGACCACGCGCCCCGTCAGCGGGTTGGGCCGATCGAGGACGAGCACCGGGATGCCGTGACGCGCCGCCTCTTCCATCACGTACACGAGGGTCGTCAGGTACGTGTAGTAGCGGACGCCCACGTCCTGGATGTCGAAGACGAGCAGATTGATGCCGCGCAGCATCGCCGCCGTCGGCCGGCGGGTGGTCCCGTACAGGCTCCACACGGGCAGCCCGGTGACCGCATCGCGGCCATGCGCGACATCGGCGTTGGCGTCCCCGGTGAGGCCGTGCTCGGGGGAGAAGATTGCCGCCAGCTTCACGTTCGGGGCGGTGGCGAGCAGATCGATGGCGCGCCGCCCCGCCGCGTCGACGCCGGTCTGGTTGGTCACCAGCCCGACGCTGTAGCCCGCCAGCGGCGCGAAGTTCTGTGACGCCAGCACATCGAGCCCCGTGCGGACACGCGCCGGGGTGCGCGGACAGCAGGACGGGTGCCGCTTCGTCTCGCCGTCGACGTCGGACGCCGGCGCCGTCGCGTCGGCCATGGCCACCGTCGTGAGCGGCGGGCGGAACAGCGTGGCCGCGGTCGCCGCCGCCACCCGCGTGCGCAGCTCGCGGACGCGGTCGCCGCCGCCGCCGCTCGGGTGCACGCGATTCGTGAGCACGATCAGGTACGAGCGCGTGGTCGGATCGAGCCAGACCGAGGTCCCGGTGAAGCCGAGGTGCCCGACCGCCTCCGGCGGGAAGAAGATGGACGCTGTCCGGGAGAAGGTGCTCGAGATGTCCCAGCCGAGCGCACGGCTGCCGTTGCCCTCGGCCGATCGAGTCCACATGAGCTTCACCGTCGTCGGCTGCATGACGCGCTGGCCGTCGAGGGTGCCCTCGGCGAGCAGCATCCGGCAGAGGCGGGCTAGATCCGATGCCGTCGAGAACAGCCCGGCGTGGCCAGCAACGCCGCCCACGGCGCGCGCCCGCGGGTCGTGCACCTCGCCGATCATCAGGCGGCCGTTGTGGAACTCCGTCGGCGCGATGCGGTCGCGCAGCGAGGCCGGCGGATTGAACATCGTGTCCTTCAGCCCGAGCGGTTTGTAGACGTGCTTGTCCAGGTAGCGGTCGAGCGGCTGCCCGCTCACGCGACGCACGAGCTCACCGAGAATCAGGAAGCCCGTGTCGCTGTACTGGAAGCCCTGGCCCGGCGGAAAGTCGAGCGGCAGCTTCGCCAGCGCCGTCGCGGCCTTCGGAAAGCCCCCGTTGACGCTGCCACTGGTCGGAATCGCCACCAGGCCCGCGGTGTGCGTCAGCAGCCGGCGGATGGTGACGGCCTCCAGATCTTTGCGGCGGAACTCCTTCAGATAGCGGCCCACCGGATAGTCGAGACGGACGTCGCCCCGCTCGACGAGCGTCATCACGGCCAGCGTGGTCGCGAACGGCTTGGTGAGCGAGGCGATGTCGAAGATCGTCTCGCGCGTCATCGGCAGAGGGTCGGGAACGAGCCGACGCGAGCCCACGGCCCGGTAGTAGAGCGTCTCGTCGCCCCGGCCGACCAGGACCACCACGCCCGGGATCTCGCCGGACTTGACGGCGTCGTTCATCGCCTCGTCGATGGCGGCGTAGTCGTTGATCACGTCCGGCACGGCGGCGGGAACAAACGAGAAGGCGATGATCCCCAGCGTGACCATGGTGAGACACAGCGCGCGGGCGACCGCCACGAAACCGATCTTATCATCGCCCATGGAAAGGGTTGATATCCTAGGGGCCATGCAGGCGGCCCGCCGGGTCTTTGTTACCGGTGGCACAGGCTTCGTCGGTCGCGCCGTGATCCAGGCGCTCCGAGCCGAGGGGTATGCCGTGCGCTGTCTCGTCCGCCGCGGCTCCGAGCGCGATCTCCGGGGCTTCGGCGCCATCGAGCGCGTCGAGGGGGACGTGATGGCGCGCCAGAGCCTCGACGACGGCATGACCGGGTGCGATGCCGTGGTTCACCTGGTGGGCATCATCCACGAGCGTCCCGCCATCGGCTCTACATTCGAGCGTGTTCACCTCCAGGGTACGCAGAATGTCCTCGACGCCGCTGCGGCGGCGGGCGCCCGCCGCTACGTCCACATGAGCGCCCTCGGGTCGCGCCCCGGCGCCCGGTCGCGCTATCACCAGACGAAATGGGCGGCCGAGGAGGCCGTGCGCTCGAGCCCGCTGCCGTGGACGATCTTCCGCCCGTCGATCATCTACGGGCGCGGCGACGAGTTCATCACGATGCTCCGCAGCATGCTGGAGCGCCTGCCGATCGTGCCCGTCGTCGGCAGCGGCCGGCAGCGCCTGCAGCCCGTCCCCGTCGAGCAGGTGGCGCACGGCTTCGCCCGCGCGCTCGCGCTGGAGCCGACCGTCAAGCACAGCTACGACGTCGGCGGCCCCGATGCCGTCTCGATGGTCGAGCTCCTCGACGCCATCGCCAGCGCGCTGGCCCGGCGGCGGCGGCTGAAGGTCCACGTCCCGATCGGAGTCGTCCGTACCCTGACGCAGGCGCTCTACCGGCTGCCCGGCTACCCGCTCACGCCCGATCAGCTGACGATGCTCGAGGAAGACAACACGTGTGACCCGGCGGCGTTCCTGTCGACCTTCGGGCTCACCCCGGTCCCGCTCGCGGCCGGGCTTCGCGCCATGTTCCGCTGATGCCCTTCCGCCACGCCAACCGCGCCCACGACCTCGTCACGCGGATCGAGCACGAGGTCCGCGAGCGGCTCGAGGAGGCCATCGACTTCGTCTGCCTCGAGGCGCTCGTCAACGCCCGGCGCGCGAGCGGCGGCCCGGCACCGGTGGCCGACAATGCCGCCGACCGCGCCGACTACCAGGCGCACGTCGCCGCCTTTCTTCGGTTGCTGGCGTCCGAGCTACGCGCCGCCGAGATCTCCCCCGCGCGCGCGACCGCACGCGACGACGCGCAGCTGCTGGCCCGGCAGGTGGCGCTGGCTCGCACCCTGCCCGATTACTGGCAGCGGTTCGAGGCGCTCAGCGCACGCTACCTGGCGGAGCCGGCCGCGTCAGGCGGCCAGGGCCGCAGCCGGCTCGCGCGACTCTTCGGCCGCGGTTGACCGCCAGGCTGCAAGCGCCCAGTAGTTCTCCACGTCCTCGAGTGCCCGCCGCCAGCGACCGTAGCTCTCCACCATCGCGGCGCGCGCCGTCGCCAGCTCCGACTCGGCATCGTCAAGCCGTGCGCGCATCCCCGGCATGGCCGTCGGGAGGGCACTACCCGGGGCCACCGACGTCGCCAGCCGATCCATGAAGTGCGTCACCTCTTCGTACAGCAGCCGCTCGACCGCGTTCATGCGTCACCTCCACTTCGACTCCCCGCCGCGCGGGTCTATATACTCAACAAAAGTTGAGTAGCGTGTCAAGCGCAAAACTCGCGAGGCCGTCGCTCGCGGTGGCCGGCGTGTTCGCCGCGAAGTCGGTGCGGACGTTCTGCTACGGCTTCCTCGGCATCCTCCTGCCTCTCTATCTGGCGGACCTCGGACTCGACGCCCGGGGCGTGGGCATGGCCGTGACCTGCACGCTGGTGGGCAGCGCAGCGCTCACGTGGGCGGTCCGGCGCCCGGCGGAGCGACTGGGCGGTCGGGCGGCGCTGATGGGCCTCGCCGCCCTGTCGGGGCTGGCCGCCGCCCTGCTCCTGACGACGTCGAATCCCTGGCTGGTGGTCCTGGCGGCCATGCTCGGCAACGTCGCGGTCGGCACCGGCGAGACGGGGCCCTTCCTGAGCGTCGAGCAGGTCGTCATCGCGCGGGCGGCGACGGGCACGCGCCGGACGACGCTGCTGAGCGTCTACAACCTGGTCGGCTACGCGGCGGCGGCCCTCGGCGCGGCCATCGTCGGCCTCGCCGCGCCGCACTGGCTCTTCACAATGTTCCTCGCCGCCGCGCTCGTGCAGATCGGGGCCTACGTGCTGCTGCCCTCGGCGCCGGCCGGCAAGCGCGCGGCGGCGGCTGGACCGGGTCCGTCGACCGGCCTGATCCGCAAGTTGGCCGCCCTCTTCTCACTCGACTCCTTCGCCGGCGGCTTCGTCCTGCAGTCGCTGATCGCGTACTACCTGCACGAGCGCTTCGGGCTCGGCCTCGAGCAGCTCGGCCAGGTCTTTCTGGTCGCCCAGCTCCTGACCGCGGCCTCGCTGCTGCTGGCCGCTCGCGCCGCCCGGCGCTTCGGACTGCTGAACACGATGGTGGTGTCGCACCTCGTGTCCAACGTGATCCTCATCGCGATCGCCTTCGCGCCGACGGCGGCGGCGGCCGTCGGCCTGCTCCTCGCGCGGCAGCTCCTCTCGCAGATGGACGTGCCGACGCGGCAGGCCTATGTGATGGCCGTCGTCGAGGACCGCGAGCGCGAGGCGGCGGCCACCACGACCACGCTGTGGCGGACGGTCACGCAGGCGATCAGTCCGGCGGTCACCGGCTGGGTGATGGCCTCGGTGGCGCTGGGGGCGCCGTTCGTGCTGGGCGGCGTGTTGAAGATGATCTACGACGTGCTGCTATACGCGACGTTCAAGGATGTGGAGCCGAAGAACCTGGAATAGGCGCCGCCGACGGCTTTGGTCAGATCCGTCGGCAGAAGCGCGCGTTGAGGTTCTCGGCGGCGTAGCAGAACCGAACAGCAGCCCCAGCGCGGCCGCGCTGGCGAGGAGGAGCGTTCCGACGCTCCGGGCGACGCACCATGGCGCGGCCGCTCAGCGTTTGATCTGCCGCCCGGTCTTGTCGGTGAAGTTGCCGACGACGATCATGATGAAGTCGATGAGCGACCAGATGCCGAGCCCGCCGAAGGTGAGGAGCTGTAGTACGCCGGTACCGATCTTGCCGACGTAGAAGCGATGCACGCCGAGCACGCCGAGGAAAAAGCAGAGGAGCAGGGTCGGGACAAAACCCTTCTCGCTGACACCACGCTTATGGTTGAGACCGTGTGCCGTCGTTGCAATCGCCATCGCTGCCCTCCCTGGCGCGTCAATCGCGCCGGCTGCGCACTGGTTGCCCTGGGTAGTACACGAGACGACCCGCGCCATCCCGGAAGTTCCCCGTCAGCAGCAGGATCGTCACGACGAGCGCATGCCCGAAATCCGCGACGACGAACAGGATGCCGAGCACGATCTGGTCGAGGGCGAAGCACACGACCCATGCGACCGAGAGCGCGGCATCGAGCACGCCTTCCGCCCGGCGACCGAGGTAGAAGTGGTGGCCGCCGACGAAGCCGAGGACCGATGAGAGCGCCACCGCCGTCCCGTAGCTCTTGGGCGACGGTGGTTCCTGCCGCGGGAGCACGGGGCTGTCCATGCGATGCGCCCTACTTGATGGCGACGGCCTTGACCTGCTTGAGGTCGGTGATCCCCTCCATCGCTTTCAAAATACCGTCCTGCACGAGCGTGGTCATGCCGTGCTCCTTGGCGGCCTGGAGCATCTCCGATACGCGCGCCTTGTTGGCGATGAGCCGCTTCATCTGGTCGGTGGCCACGAGCAGCTCGTGGATACCGGCGCGGCCGCGATAGCCCGAGTGATTGCAGTGGGGGCAGCCCTTCCCGCGGTACAGCACGAAGTCGTTCGTGTACTCGAGGCCGAACTTGGCCGCCTCTTCCTTGCCGCCGAAGGCGTGCTCGAGCTCCGCGTACTCCTCGTCGTCGGGCTGGTACTCCTCCTTGCACTCCGTGCAGATGCGCTTGACGAGCCGCTGGGCGAGCACGGCCAGGAGGGCGTCGGCGAAGTTGAACGGGTCGAGCCCCATGTCGAGGAGGCGGATGACCGTCTCCACGGCGCTGTTCGTGTGGAGCGTGCTGAAGACGAGGTGACCGGTCAGCGAGGCCTCGATGCCGGTGGAGGCCGTCTCCTCGTCCCGCATCTCACCGACCATGATCACGTCGGGATCGGCGCGCAGGAAGGCGCGCATGGCCTGGGCGAAGGTGAAGCCGATCTTCGGCTGCACCTGGACCTGCCGCAGGCCGTACTGCGTGATTTCGACGGGGTCCTCGGCCGTCCAGATCTTCTTGTCCGGCTTGTTGATGTAGCCGAGGACCGAGTGCAGCGTGGTCGTCTTACCGGAGCCGGTCGGGCCCACGCAGAGGATCAGACCGTACGGCTTCTCCGCGGCCGACTTCATCTCGGTGAGGTTGCGCTCGGTCATGCCGAGCTTGGCGATGGGGATCGGCTCGCTGGCCGCGAGAATACGCATGACCACGTCCTCGTTGCCGCCCTGGGTCGGCACGGTGGCCACGCGGAGCTCGATGTCACGGCTGTCCGGCAGGCGGAACTTGATCTTGCCGTCCTGCGGCTTGCGGCGCTCGGCGATGTCGAGGGTGGCCATGATCTTGATGCGCGCGACGAGCGCCCGCCGGAAGGCGCCGGGAACCTTCTGGTACTCCGAGCACGCGCCGTCCACGCGCAGCCGGATCATCGTGTCCCGCTGCGGGCCGTAGGGCTCGATGTGGATGTCCGACGCGCGGGCCTTGTAGGCGTCGACGATGATCTGGTTGGCGAGGCGAATGACCGCGCTGTCGTTCTCGTCGACCTCGCCGCCCGCGAGGTCGATCTCCTTCTCGGTGGCCGCCTCGGCGCCGAGGTCGGACAGGATCTCGCCGATGTTGCCCTTGTTCGCGCTCTCGCCGCCCACCACGTTCAGCCACTGCTGGATGTCCTTGCGCAGGCCCACCGCCAGCGTGACCTTGTGGCCACGCATGACCTGGTGGATGGAGTCGACCTTCTGGATGTCTTGCGGGTTGTCGATGAGCACGACGATGTGGCCGTGCTCGTCGCGCCGCAGGGGCAGCCAGAGGTTGCGCTTGAGGAACTCGATCTTCAGATCCCGCATGATATCCGGCGGGGGGATGAGCTTCTCGGTGAACTCGAAGAACGGCACCCGGTAGAACTGGCTCAGGGAGGCGCCGAGCTCGTGCTTCGGCACCTTGTATTGGTCGATGAGCACCGTTTCGACATCGGCCTGCTTCTGGCGCGCCGTGGCCACCGCCTTGTTCAGCTCGTCCTGGGTGACCAGGCCCTGCGAGAGCAGGTAGTCGAACTTGTTGCCACGCTTCTGCACCAGCATCTGCTGCGTGTGGAACGCCACGCCGAGCGTCTTGGCGATGCGCGCCACGTTGCTCTCGTCTTCCTTGGTGAAGCGTCCGCCCTTCTTCTTGTTGAGCAGCTGCATCACGCCGACCACGGTCTTGCTCTCGTGCAGGATGGGCATGGCCAGGATCTGCTGCGTCTTGAAGCCCGTCTTCTTGTCCCAGGAGGCGTCGAAGCGCAGC
>Ga0075421_100009422_pt1 | contig 12034 bp, 9 predicted proteins | sample SoiMetdeltSBSDD5_FD_75292 | JGI IMG/M metagenome (GOLD analysis project Ga0075421, IMG submission 75292) | Bulk soil microbial communities from a Populus tree surrounding site in Tennessee, USA - Soil MetaG P. deltoides SBSDD5 | ecosystem: Environmental > Terrestrial > Soil > Tree plantation...
CCCCAGGTGACAGCCGCGCAGGCGATCCCGGCGGCGCGGGCGGCCTCGATGTCGCGTACCTCGTCGCCGATGGCGATCGCATGTGCAGGATCGACACCGGCCCGCGTCAGGACGCGACGGAACTTGCCCGCCTTGCCGAACAACGAGGCGCCGCAAGCCAACTCCGAGAACAGCGCAGCGTTGACTTCGCCCAGTTGTCGGCGCGCGTTCGTCGCGCTGTCGGATGTAACCAGCGCCAGCCGCACGCCGCCCGTCCTGAGACCGCGCAGCATCACCTCCACGCCGGGAAACACCGCAACGTCGCCCACATGCGCCGCCTTCAGTCGCCGCATATGCCGTGCGATCGCCGGCAGCTTCCAGAGCGGCACCTGCATCCGTCTCAGGATTTCGCGCGCGCCAGCCGCACGCAGCTGCTCGACCTCGTCGTCTGCGATGCGGCGAAAGCCGAACTGGTCGGCGACGTCGTTCACATGCCGCAGGAACCAGGGAAAGCTGTCGACGAGCGTGCCGTCGAGATCGAAGATGGCGAGCTCGTAGGGCATGGGCTGGTGATGAACCGGCGGCCGTCGCTGTCAAGCGGCGGGCGCCTACCGCTTCTTCTCCTCGGCCTTCACCTCCGCGAACCTGGCCTTGGCGCGCACGAACTTGTCGTTAAACAGCCACATCCCGTCGAGGATCTCGCGGAACGTCGCCGTCGTCTTCGCCCGGTCCTTCTTGCCGTAGCTGAAAATGGAATTGTTGCGCAGGTAGCCCATGATGGTCGGGTTCGCAATGCGATAGCCCGCGAAGTTGCCGGACGCCAGCGCGGCGCGCGTCGGCGTCGGGATCAGCTGAATGAGCTGGAACACCTTCATCTGGTCGATCTCATCCGGCAGCATCTTGGCGATGGCCGGGATCTGCGCGAACAGGTCGGCATGCGCGTTCATGAGGCCGTTGCGCACGCCGGTCCAATGGTTGTAACGCTGGTCGCCACTGCCGACACGCTTCGTCTCCTGGTCGTCGCGTGCGGCCACCGCCGGGTCAACCGCCGCCACTTTCGCCTTCAGCGCCTCCCACAGCGCGCGCCCCTTGCGATCTTCCGAGACGCCCGTCTGCAGGCTGCCCTTGTAGGTGGTGGAGCGGGCATTGCCGATGTTCTGGTTGCCGTTGGTCTCGGCGAAGTAGATGCCGAGGCTGATGCGGCCGGCAGCGTCGACGGTCGCCGCATCGAGCCCCTTGGCGCGCGCGATCGCGCGGCCGAGATCGGCGACGTCCTTGAAGGGGGTCTCGGAGGCCTGCGCGTAGCTGGGCGGCGTCTGCATATGCTTGAACAGCGCCGTGTACTCGTCGATCAGCGGCTCGATGGCGACGTCGAAGTAGGCCGGCGGCACGCCGAACTTGTTGGGTCGCCCGATGCGCAACGGGTTCGCGTCGGTCAGGTCCTTGTAGGTCGACATCACCTCAACGCGCGCAAGGTAGACGGCCTGCCCCGGCCGCTCCGGCAGCGGCCGCTTGGCATCGATCTGCGCGCGGCGTTCGCTCAGCACCGCCTTGAACTCGCGCACCGCCCTGTCATAGGCGGCCTGCGCCTCCGACTGCTCCTTGGTGAGCGGCGCGGACTGGGCGGCGGCAGGCTTCGCATAGCCAAGACCATCGCCACCAGCTGCAACAGCGGCTAGGGCGAGTGCCGCAACGATAGTGTTTGGCAGGTATGGGGTCATGACCGGAACAATAACCCACTCGCGCCGGTCGTGTCCGCGCGTTGTTGTCGGAAGCATGAACGCGCCCCATGTACCATACGCGGAGGCTTGTCCCGAGCCGGGGGCGCGCCGCATCGTGTGGCTGCAGAGGGACGCGAAGTCAGGCTCGACCTCATACGCGCCAGCAAGCCTCGTGCCGAGGCTGTGCCAATGCTCCTGCTGTTGCCAGTGGCTCGCTTGATCCTTGCACCAAGTCCGAGGATGACTGCCGGCTCGCCGGCGCACCGCACTCGTTCGCAGTGCGCCGACCTCTATCCGGCAGCTCACGCGTCACCGTACTCCCATTTCTCGACAACCCAGCAGAATCGGCCCACCGGTTCTTGGCATCGATGTGCCGCTTCATACGCTTGGGGGGCCTTCATGGACCGGCGACTTCTTCCAATTGTTGTCGCGTCGTGTCTGATGTTCTCGGCCGCAGCCGCCCGTGCCGACGGCTACAAGCCGGCCGATAAGCCGTAGCCGTCTCGCAACCGATCGCACTGTGGACCGGGTTCTATGCCAACGCCGGTGTCGGCTACGGCCTGTGGGACGCACAGACGACGACGGACGCGCCCGGACGCTGCGTGTCGTGCGTGGCGACGGATCACGCCGGCAAGGGCTGGCTGGGCGAGGTCGGCTTGGGCTACGACCGCCGGCTCCGCGACCGGATGGTTGCCGGCGTGCTGTTCAACTACGACTTCTCCGACATGTTGGGCAGGACCAGCGACGCGGTGTTCACGACCGGCAACAGCCGCACCGACTGGAGCTGGTTCGTCGGCGCCCGAGTGGGCTGGCTGATGACGCCGGACGTCCTCAACTATTGGAGTGTCGGATACACGCGGACGCACTTCACAGGCTCGACGCTGCGCAACAGCTACACCGGCGACGAATTGCCGAATGCGGCGCATCTGGCAAGCTACGAGGCCGGCGGCTGGTTCCTCGGCGGCGGCCTGGAAGTCGCCATGCACCGTGGATGGTTCTGGCGCAGCGAGCTGCGCTATGCCGACTACACCAAGGAGGCGCGCGCCGAAACCGGCATCTCGCCGGCGTTCCAGCTGAACTTCGACCCCGTGGTGATGACCGGCACCACCCAGCTCGTCTACGAGTTCGACTGGCACCGCTGAATTGCCGCTTTGGGCGCGCTTGCACCTGGCGCCGACGCCGGCCGCATCGGTGCTACGTGCACGTTGATGTCGAGGTCGATGTCCGCGCCGCAACGTTGCTGCGTGCGGTGCCCGGTGCCGGCGAACCAGGTGCCCGCGCGCGTCCGGGCGTCGTGCACGCGCGACAAATGCAAGCAGCGCCACTTGCCACCCGAGGCAGGCCTGCTTCGCGCGCAACTGGAACGCCAGGCCTTTTTCCTCGCCGTCGGTGTGACCAACGATGTGCGCACCCAGCTCGCGGCGGTGGCCGTCGTAGGTACATGTGACCTGCTTCTCGCCGAGGGTCGCCTTGCAAAACCGTGCGTAGGCGGCGGCAGGCTACTCGGCCGCCTGGCGCTTGCCGCGCGAGGCGGCCGCGTTCTTGTGCGCGGCGCCGGCGCGACGTCCGAGCAGCTCCTTCAGGTACTGGCCGGTGTAGCTTTCCTTCACCTTGGCCACCTCCTCCGGCGTGCCGGCAGCCACCACCCGCCCGCCGCCGTCACCGCCCTCGGGACCCATGTCGATGATCCAGTCGGCAGTCTTGATGACCTCCAGGTTGTGCTCGATCACCACCACGGTATTGCCGGCATCCGCCAGCTCGTGCAGCACCTCGAGCAGCTTGGCGACGTCGTGGAAGTGCAGGCCCGTGGTCGGCTCGTCCAGAATGTACAGCGTGCGGCCGGTGGCGCGGCGCGACAGCTCCTTGGCAAGCTTGATGCGCTGCGCCTCACCACCCGACAGGGTGGTGGCCTGCTGGCCGATGTGGATGTAGCCGAGGCCGACGCGCGCCAGCGTCTCCAGCTTGTCGCGGATCGACGGGACCGCCTTGAAGAAATCGGCACCCTCCTCGACCGTCATGTCGAGCACGTCGGCAACCGACTTGTCCTTGAACTTAACCTCCAGCGTCTCGCGGTTGTAGCGCTTGCCCTTGCAGACATCGCAGGTGACGTAGACGTCCGGCAGGAAGTGCATCTCGATCTTGATGACGCCGTCGCCCTGGCAGGCCTCGCAGCGCCCGCCCTTGACGTTGAAGGAGAAGCGGCCTGGCTCGTAGCCCCGCGCCCTGGCCTCGGGCAGGCCAGCGAACCACTCGCGGATCGGCGTGAAGGCGCCGGTGTACGTGGCGGGGTTGGAGCGCGGCGTGCGGCCGATCGGCGACTGGTCGATATCGATCACCTTATCGAGGTGCTCCAGCCCCTCGATCTTGTCGTGCTCGCCGGGGTGCTCGCGCGCGTTGTTGAGCCGCCGCGCCACCGCCTTGTAGAGCGTATCGATCAGCAGGGTGGACTTGCCGCCGCCGGACACCCCGGTGATGCAGGTGAGCAGCCCGAGCGGAATCTCGGCCGTGACGTCCTTAAGGTTGTTCTCGCGCGCACCGATAACCTTCAGCGACTTGCCATTCGGCTTGCGGCGCTGCTTGGGCAGCGGGATCTGGCGCACGCCGGTCAGATACTGGCCGGTGATACTGTCGGCACTGGCCATGATCTCATCGGGCGTGCCCTGCGCGACAATGTTGCCGCCGTGGATGCCGGCGCCAGGGCCGATATCGACCACATAGTCGGCCTGCAGGACGGCGTCCTCGTCGTGCTCGACCACGATCACCGTGTTGCCGATGTCGCGCAGGTGCTTGAGCGTCTCCAGCAGGCGGGCGTTGTCGCGCTGATGCAGGCCGATGGAGGGCTCGTCCAGGACATACAGCACGCCCGTCAACCCCGACCCGATCTGCGACGCGAGCCTGATGCGCTGGCTCTCGCCGCCCGACAGCGTGCCGGACGAGCGCGACAGGGTAAGATAGTCCAGTCCAACGTCGACCAGGAACTGCAGCCGCTCGCGGATTTCCTTCAGGATGCGCGTGGCGATCTCGTTCTGCTTCTTGTTGAGCTTCTTGGGCAGCTCGGCGAACCAGTCGTTGGCGGCGCGGATCGACATGTCCGTCACCTGGCCGATGTGCAGGCCATCAATCTTAACGGCCAGCGCCTGCGGCTTGAGGCGGTAGCCGCCGCAGGCATCGCATGGGTGCGCATCCTGGTAGCGCGACAGCTCCTCGCGCACCCAATCCGAGTCGGTCTCGCGAAAGCGGCGCTCGATGTTGCCGATCACCCCTTCGAACGACTTGCGGTTGGTGTACTTGCGCACTCCGTCCTCGTAGACGAAGTCGACCTCTTCTTCGCCAGTGCCGTACAGGACGGCCTCCTGCACCTTCTTCGGCAGCTTGCTCCATGGCGTCGTCATCGACACCTTGAAGTGCTTGGCGAGCGCCTCCAGCGTCTGCTCGTAGTAGGGCGACGTGCTCCCCGTTTTCGCCCACGGATAGACCGCGCCCTGCTTCAGGCTTAGCGTGTGGTCCGGCACGACCAAGTCGGCCTCGAAGCGCATCTCGGTGCCGAGGCCATCGCACTTGGGACAGGCGCCGGCCGGTGCGTTGAACGAGAACAGCCTTGGCTCGATTTCCTCGATGGTGAAACCGGACACCGGGCAAGCGAAACGGGCCGAGAACGTGATGCGCTCGTGCGTCTCGTTCTTGTTGCGCAGGATGTCACTGTCGCCGCCCTTGGCCTTCTGCCCCTTGGCGATTGAACCATCCTGCGCCGCGTCGGCGGCGCTGCCCTTGAGCGGCTTGTCGGCGAACTCGGCGATGGCGATGCCGTCGGCCAGCTCCAGGGCGGTCTCGAAGCTGTCGGCGAGACGGGTGGCAACCTCCTTGCGCACCACAAGGCGGTCCACAACCACATCGATGTCGTGCTTGTATTTCTTGTCGAGCTTGGGCGCTTCGGCGATCTCGTAGAACTGACCGTTGATCTTGACGCGCTGGAAGCCCTTCTTCTGCAACTCGGCCAGCTCCTTCTTGTACTCGCCCTTGCGGCCGCGCACGATCGGCGCCAGCAGGTAGAGGCGCGTACCTTCGGGCAGTGTCAGCACCCGGTCGACCATCTGCTGCACCGTCTGGCTCTCGATGGGCAGGCCGGTCGTCGGCGAGTAGGGCACACCGACGCGCGCGAACAGCAGGCGCAGATAGTCGTAAATCTCGGTGACGGTGCCGACGGTGGAACGGGGGTTCTTGGAGGTGGTCTTCTGCTCGATGGAGATGGCCGGCGACAGCCCATCGATGTGGTCGACGTCCGGCTTCTGCATCATCTCCAGGAACTGGCGCGCGTAGGCCGACAAGCTCTCCACGTAGCGCCGCTGCCCCTCGGCGTAGATCGTGTCGAACGCCAAGCTCGACTTGCCCGAGCCCGATAGCCCCGTGAACACGATCAACGCGTCACGCGGGATCTCGAGGTCGATATTCTTCAGGTTGTGCTCGCGGGCCCCGCGGACGTGAATGGTGCGGTGGGCCTCGCCCACGCAACCGGCCGCGCGGGGGGCGGGCTTGCCGGCCTTGCTCATGTCGGGACGGGTCTAGCGCAAAGGGGACGTTGCAGCAACGTTCTGGCAACCTTGTGCACGGCAGCTCTGCGGCGGTCGTGTGTCTGCCATGAGCGGGGAAACTGCTGCAGCTGCAGCGCATTACATTTGGTAACACTGTTCGCCACCAGCCATTGCTCAAGCGCTGCCGCCACAATTGAGTGCCTGCCGGACGCGATTGTTCGGAGCTGATGATGTTTGCACGCATCCGTCGTGGCTGGCGCATCGCCAAGGCCAGTTGGGCGGAGCGCAGCTGCACCCCAAGCTGCTCATCTTCCCGCTCATTTCAGGACGCTGATGGCCCTCATTGGAGCGATCGGCGTGTCCATGTACTTGGGGCTCGCACCTGGCGCCCCTGATGGTATTCCTCAAAAAGGACAACCCGCACCACCCGCTCGTCTATGCGGTGGCGTTTGTGTTCTATTGCGTGTGCTCCTGCATCGTGATCTTTTTCAATGCGGCACTGGTGTGCTGCTCCATGCAGGCGTTCGCAGGATGCAGGCGTTCGCAGGCAAGGAGCCGTCTCTGGGCGCCGAAATGTCCACCGCAGCCGGCAGGTTGCCGCAGATCCTCGGCTGGACCCTGGTAGCGGCGACCGTAGGCGTGCTGCTCAACGTCCTTCAGAATACGCTGCGCCACAGGCTGGGCTTTCTCGGTGCCATGCTTGGCGGATTTATCGGGTTCGGCTGGACCTTGGCGGCCTTCTTCGTGGTGCCGGTGGTCGTGGTCGACGGCCTAGGACCGATTGCGGCCGTGAAGCGGTCGGCCGAGATCCTAAACGCACCTGGGGCGAATCGCTCGGCGGTGGGGGTGGCCTCGGCATCATTGCCTTTGCCACATCGTTGCCGGCCGTTCTTGTGCTCGCCCTAGCGGGGCTTTCCGGAGCCAGCACCGCAGCCGTGACGGCCATCGTCTTGGCCGTACTCTATCTGATCGCCGTGTCCATCGTGTTTGCCACTCTTGGAGCGATCTTCCGCACCGGCGCCTACAGCCATGCCACCACCGGCAAGGCCCCGTCCGTTCTCGATGCGCACCTGCTGCAGGCAAGCTTCCGCAAGACGCACGGATCTTTCGCGACGGCCACCTCGACGCCCAGGCGAGGCCCTTGAGAGGATTGGCTGTTTTGCGGGTTCAGCAAAGCGACCGCGGCGCGGCTTGCCCCACCCTGCCCTCTCGCTGTGCAGCATTTTCCTCATCACGGCACAATTCCGCCGCACCTTCCCGCGCGCAGTTATTTGTGGATTGTCAATATCTTACGGACAATCGCCCAGCCTGGGGGAACCTTGGACTTGGGCGCGTGGTTTTCATGCCGAGCAGTCGCAAACAATCGCGAAGGTGAAAGGCATGAACGTCATACTGCCCTGGCACGAGTTCGCAGCGCCGAGCCCGCAGCGGGATGGCAATGGCCAGTTCGTGGACTCCGTCCTGATCCGCAAGCTGCGCAATTTTGGTCCGCTTTCGGAAGCGGAAAAGCAAATCCTGAGCGACCTGGTGGTCGACACGCAGTTCGTGCCGGCGCGCGAGGACATCGTACACGAGGGTGATCTGCCCACGCATTCCTGCGTGCTGCTGGAGGGCCTTGCCTGTCGCTACAAAATGACCTCGGACGGACAGCGGCAAATCCTGTCGTTCCAGTTCCCAGGCGATATCTCGGACCTCTACAGCTTCGTCCTGAAGGTGATGGATCACAGCATCGGTGCGCTGACCGACTGCGAGCTCGGCATCATCCCGCATGCCAAGCTGCAGGACATCACCGCCAACCATCCGCATCTCACGCGCCTGCTGTGGCGGGACACGCTGGCGGACAGCTCCAAGTTCCGCGAATGGATGGTCGGTATCGGCCGGCGCTCCGCGCGTGCCCGCGTCGCGCATCTGTTGTGCGAGTTGCTGATCCGCTGCAAGGCGATCGGGCTGTGTGAGGGCTATACCTACGAATTGCCCGTAACCCAGTCGGACCTTGCCGACTGCCTCGGCATGTCGCTCGTGCACATCAACCGCATACTGCAGGGCCTGCGGGCGGACGGCCTGATCACGCTGGCCAATGGCACGCTGACCATCCAGGACTGGCAGCGGTTGAGCGAGGTGGCAGGCTTCGACGCCTCATACCTGCACTTCGGCAACCGCCACCTGTTCGCGTAAGGCCGATGTCACGTGTTGTCGGTGGTGGCGACGAATTCGTCATCTTCCTGCGCGCGTCGCTCGAAGGAGAGGAAGTCGTAGTAGCCGCAGCGGCCGCCGGGATAGCTGCGGCACACGGACGGGCGTGCCGTGTAGATGGTGCAGCAGCGCTTGTCGGTGTCGAAGAAGGTGCAGATGCGGCCGAAATGCTGGTCGGCCTTGCGCCGGATCGAATACTTGCGGCCGTGCCGTTCGACCGTAAACTTAGCCTTCGCCTGCTCGAAGGTCAGGTCGAAATGCTTAGCCAGCCGCTCCACGTCCCGCTTATCGAGGGCGATCAGCGGGTAGGAGCAGCAGTAACCGGGACACTTCTTGCAGTTATACATTGCTCGCGATCATCGCATCGGCCTTCCGATAGCACGGATTCGCGGGTTGTACAGCGGAAGGGCATGTCGCGCATCAAGTCTTCGGCCCCGCCAACCATGGCTGCATGCCATGCTTCGCGGTGGGCGACGAGATTGCATGCCGCTCGACAGCCGTGCGCAACCGCGACTTGCACCTGGAACACAGAAAAGCCCGACACCCAGGCCAACACCCTTGCGGCGGCCGCGCAGGCTTTACCCATCACATAGGGTCGGTCGCCAAGCTGGTCGGCGAACAACGTTAATCGCCCGCGGCAAGGCGGGTGAGCTCGTCGCGGCCATGCATGATCATCGAACCACCTCACCGCACCAGGTCCGGCGTTACCAGATAACAGCTCAGTTATCGGCGGACTGAAGGATCGACAGCGCCTCGTTCTTTGCCGCGCGGCGCCGGCCCTCGTATTTGACGATTACTTTGCGCGCCTGCTCGACCACCGCGTCGGCGATGGCGGCCTGGCCTTCCGCGCTCGGGTGGAACGCACCGGAGTAGATGCTGGCCAACAGCAGCTGCACCCAGGAGAAGGTCTGGGTCTTCAACACGTTCTGCAGCAGCGACTGCGAGACGTGGAAGTGGCCGGCCATGAAGGCATCATTGGGCGTGCGGAACCAGCGCTGCCGCGGGGCGTAGGCACGCCACTCAGATGGATTGAACGGCTTCCATTCCCCGTCGACCTTGCGCGGCAGCCGCGTCTCATCGGCCAAACTCCACGGCGCATCGGTGAAGCTCGCGCAGATGCCGCGGCCGAGGAAGGCTTTGCGGTGCGCGTTGACGAAGGTCCAGCTGTACTGGCGCGCACTGTCGCGCATGACGTCATTGAGACGCTCGGCCAGCACCCCGCCCTCACGTACCTTAGCCTCGCTCAGTGCAAAATCACGCAGCACGTCCATGCCTTCGCGGCCGTCCGGACAAACCGACTTGCCGTCGCCCATCATGGCCATCGGCGGATAGCCGACGAGCACGATACGGTCCGACTCGGGCCACGGCACGTGCAGGATGTTGTGCAGCGCGCGATTGACCGATTTGATGCGGTCTTCCAGATCGTCGAGCAAGCTGCTCGCCTCAGCAAAACCGTGCACCTGGCCGAACCAACCGCTCAGACTGCGCAGCATGGACGTATCGGACAGCACGGCGTTGGCGACCAGCCGGGAAAATCCGACGTCGTTGCCGCCCACCGACAGGAAGACCAGATCGATCTTGCGGGCCCGGTCGCCGTCGCACTTCTTGAGCACCAGGCCGCCCTGCAGGTCAGGCACCTTGCCGTTGATGTGGTAGGCCTCCGGCAGATCGTAGTCGGGCGCGGAGCGGCCCGCGCACTGCGCTTCCGCCAGGGCGGAAATCTGCGACAGCGCCGGTGGGTTCGGCACCCACTCGTGGCCCTTGTAACGCAGGAACAGGCCGAACACGGTCTCCGCGCCCGAGCAGGCCACGCCAACGTAGGTGACGGCGCGGTGCGGATCCTCGATGGCGAGCTGCAGCGCGGCCCGCAGCTGATGCGAATAAAGAGAACGATGGCAGGCCTGGTCCTGCCAGCGCGCGTTCTCCTCAATGAATTGCTTGTCGCCGATCGCCCGCCAATCGCCAATGCGAGCGGGGTACCCCGTCAGGGTGGCGTCGTAGTCGGCCGCGCGATCCGTCGAGAAGCGCACCGGCACATCGGGGTTGCCTTCACCGGAGGCAAAGCTGTCGCCCATACCGACGATGAACAGGTCGCTGATCTGCACAAGGATCTCGGCGATCTGCCGACCGCCGATCTCGACCGACACCCAGGCACCGTCCGGATAGGAAATCTCGAGTTGCAGAGGCGTGTCACAGGGCAGCGTAACGGGCTGGTTGCGCTTGCCCCGACCGGTGGGCTTGGCATGCCAAGTGCAATCGACGGTCTGTGCGTCGTCCAACCCCTCCATGTGCGCGATGATGGTATGGCTCTTGGGGTTCAGGTAGTCGGTCCGTTCGCGACAACCGTACTTGTTGCGCTCGCGGTCCCAGCAGGTCTTCGCGAACATGGTCGCGCTCCACCCGTCGGCGTGTCGCTCCGACAAAAGGCGCTCGGCGGCCAGCACCGGGCTCTTGCGCTCGGCGTCGGTAAGGCTCACCCAGGTAGCGCGATGCACTTCGGTGTCAGCCGGATCGAGGAAGAAGCGGAACGAATTTTCGACCTTCCAGTTGATGCGCGGCTCGGCCTGCGCCGCCGCACCGCACAACACCAGCAGCACGAGTGCCGCCGCGACGCGATGAGCGGCACCGATGCACCTCAGCCTCTTGCCTGCGGACACCTGCGTCAGCCCCGTCGTTCGCCACCACTCCAGCGTACGGTTTACATGCGACCCAGCCAATGCGCGCGGGCAATGGCCCAGATGCGCCGTATAGGCGCGACCTCGGCAATCTCCCGCAACGAGTCGCGCCCAGGTCGGTCGAGCGCCCGCAAATACGGGTGGACCAAGGCCAAAGGAAGGAAAGCCACGGACAACGGCCGCGGCAAATTTGCCACATGTTGCCGCGCTGCCTCGAAATTGAGCAGGATCTCGGCGTGCAGGTCCCGCATCAAAGCAGCAATCCTGGCCGGGTCCGTCTCGCTCAGGAGATCGGCCATGCCGGCCTGCTGCAGGCGCTCGCGGGGCAGCGGCAAACGCCCAAGGGCCAGCATGTGCGGCAGTGCAAGCAGCAGGCGCACCAGCCCATAGGCGCGTCCTGCTGATTTGCTCGCGGCTTGCAGCTCGAACGTAGCCGGGCCGCCCAGCACCTGCACGGCAAGCTCGAACTGGGCGCCTTCGCCGGCGACGAGATAGGATTCGAGGGCAGCTTGGGTCGGGAAGGGTTCGGCCTCGAGGTCGCGGCCATGCTCATCGATCATGCCAAGCAGCAGTGGAGCCGGCAGATGGTGCCGCGCGACTGCCCCGCGCAGGGCGTCGGCAATCGGGCTGCCCGTGAGCATGCCTGCACCGGCCGGTTGCAGCGCGTCGCGCCACCACTGCAGTCGGATTTCGCCCATCATCGGCTCGCGTGTCACCAGTTGGCCGACGCGGCCGAGCTCGGCAGAGAACGCCGCCAGCGCCAGCAGGCCGTCGCGAGCACTGGGCGGGGCCAGGAGCGCCGCGAGGTAGCGGTCGGGCTCTCCGGCCTTGGCCGACGCGGCCACAGTCGCGCCTGGGCTGGCCCCGTTCACGTCAGTAGAGATGCGCCGCCGCCATCATGGCCAGCGTGACGGGAACGGCGAGAATGAGATTGAGG
>Ga0075421_100009423_pt1 | contig 12033 bp, 9 predicted proteins | sample SoiMetdeltSBSDD5_FD_75292 | JGI IMG/M metagenome (GOLD analysis project Ga0075421, IMG submission 75292) | Bulk soil microbial communities from a Populus tree surrounding site in Tennessee, USA - Soil MetaG P. deltoides SBSDD5 | ecosystem: Environmental > Terrestrial > Soil > Tree plantation...
GCCGCCTTCAGGCCCCTGGTCCGGCTGAAGCCGGACACTACGTTAGCCCAGTCCGGCTGAAGCCGGACACTACGTTAGCCCAGTCCGGCTGAAGCCGGACACTACGTTAGCCCAGTCCGGCTGAAGCCGGGCACTACGTCAGCCCGGACACTACGTCAGACGTTCAAGATCGCGAAACACTGCTCGAGGCTCTTGACCGGATCGCGCCCGGGGCCTGGCCTGTGCTCGTGCGCGACGAAACCGGTGTATCCGGACTCGGCGATGGCGTTGGCGATGAACCGATAGTTCAGCTCCTGCGTGTCGTCGATCTCCTGCCGCGTGGGCACCCCCGCCGTGTGAATGTGACAAATCCACTGGAGGTTCTCGCGCAGGTTCCGGACGACGTCGCCATCCATGATTTGCACGTGGTAAATGTCGTACACGATCTTGACGCGCGGGGAGTTCACCGTGCGGCAGACCTCCCAGCCCCAGTCGAGATGGTTGAACGTCTGGTCGGTGCGCTGATCGGCGGCCACTTTCGAGTTGGTGATCTCCATGCACAGCGTCACGTTCTTCTGCTCGGCGTAGCCCTTGACGCGATTGAGAATAGCCACCGTGTTGGCGACGGTCTCGTCGCGTGACATGCCACGCTTCTCGCCGGGCATGGCGATGAGATTCGGACAGCCGACCGAGGCGCACGTATCGATGCCGGTGCGGAAGGCGGCCTCGAACTTGTCGTGCAGCTCCTTGCGGATGAGCCCGTCCTGGAACGTCGTGCCGGCCCCCGTCATCATCGCCGGCGCCAGCCCGTACTTCTTCATGATCGGCACTTGCTCGGCCGTTGGCAGATCGACGCCCTTGAATCCGATCTTCGCCAGGATTTGACACCGTTCTTCGAACGACAGCTTCGAGTTTCCCCACACCGATCCCATCACGCTCTGCCTGATCGGCGCGCGCTTGGGAGCGGCCGCGCCTTGCGCCGCCGACAGCTGTGACGATCGTGCGACGGCGGCAAGCGGCGCCGCGGCGATGCCGGCCAGGAATTCTCTTCTCTGCATGGCGGCACTATACCCTAGGCGAGGAATCAGCTATCAGCTATCAGGGCGTGAAAACGCGGATCGTGCCGTCGCCTTTGTTCAACAGCAATACCTGGTTGTCCGGCCCCAGACTGAGGCGCAGGTCGGAACGCGTTGCCGGCGGTTTGCCCTGCGCCTTGTTCTTCTCCTGAATCACCTCGAGCATCGTCTTTGGCGATCCATTGGCATTGAGCAGGATGCGTCGAATGACGTCCTGTCCGCCCGACGGCAGCTTGTCGGCGTTCACGTAGAAGATCTCGCCGCTCGGCATGTCGGTGAAGATCACCAGGTTCGACAGCTGCGGAATCTGCGTGCCTCGATAGACGACGAGACCACTGGCCGCGGAGTTGGGTTGCAGCAGCGGATCGATCTGACCCCATTCGGCAATCGGATACGTGACCTTCGGATCGCTGCGAGGCTTCTCCTCGCTGACTGCCTGACGGCCGATGAAGCGGAAGCTGCCCTCCCACTCGTTCCAGCCAAGATTGGCGCCTGATGTCACCAGGCTGATCTCCTCGACGATGTTCTGGCCGATATCGGCCAGGAACATATTCCGGTTGCGGCTGTCCCAGGCGAAGCGCTGCGGATTGCGGACGCCGTAGGCGTAGATTTCGGGAAGCGCGCCGCTGGTCTTGACGAACGGATTGCCCGCCGGGATTCCGTACTTCTTGTTGGCGCTGTTGGTCCCGAGCGGGTCGATGCGGAAGATTTTGCCGAACGCGGATCCGAGGTTCTGTCCCAACCGCATCGGATCGCCGCCGCTGCCGCCATCGGCGACGCCGATGTAGAGCAGTCCAAACTCCGGCGTGCCGGGCGTTGCCAGCGGATTGAAAGCCATGTGCCCGGCGTTGTGGTTGGCGAATGGCTGGCGGAGGCGGAACAGCTCGCGCGGTGGTCCGCCATCGTACGTCGCGGCGGTTGGCGTCTTCGCCGTCCACTCGAGCATCACCGTGTCGTGCGTGGTCGCTGGATTGGTAGTGGTGAAGTCAGCCGCCGGCGTCTGATTGCTGGTATCGGTGTAGGTGTAGAACTTGCCAAAGCCGGGAGTGCCCGGCTGACCGAACAGGGGATGGAAGGTGAAGCTCTGAAAGCCACGCTCCCGCCCCATCGACTGCACACTCACGCCCCACTTCGGATCGTTGATGTCGAGATACAGCGTCACGGCCTTGCCGTCGCCGCTCACGCCGTAGAGCGGACCGCGCATGTCGTTGACGAACAGGCGGCGCGTGCCGGGCTCGTTCACCAGGTTCATCATTCGCGCGGCGATGCCGTCGATGTCGGGCACCGTCGCAAAGTCGCGGACGCCTACGGTGATCACGCCTTGACGCGCCTCGATCGGCTGAAGAAACGGATCCGCCGTCTGGCCGGGCTGCAGAGGCGCTGGTGCCGGCGGCTGCTGTGCGAGCACCGCTGTCGTCGTCAGCAGCGTGGCCAGAGCCAGACGAGTGGTGTAACGAGTCATCGCGGGCTCATTCCTTTGAACGCGTACCGATAGTAACGCTGCCCGTTGTTGACTTCACCCAGGAAGAGATTTCCTTTCGAGTCCACGGCCGCGCTGTGGATGTGGAAGAACTCGCGTGCGTTGTGTCCGGCGTGACCGCCGATGTTGCCAAGGATCTCGAGTGTCTGTCGATTGAGCACCCGCACGACCTTGTTGGATCCGTCGACGAGATACAGAAACTGCTGCGCCTTGTCGGACGAGAACGCGAAGTGATGCACGGTGCCTTCGGCTTGCAGCGTGTTCCGCGCGATGAACACTTCCTTCACGAACGTGCCGTCGAGCCTGAACACCTGAAAGCGATTGTTGGTGCGATCGGCGACGTAGACGAGGTCGTCATTCGAGACGACCACGGAGTGCACCGGGTTGTGGAACTGTGGCGCGGGCGGCGCCTTCACCAGCGCTGCGCGCTCCGGGAACTTGTAACTGTCGTCCGGCGGCTTGCCGTAGGCGCCCCAGTGTCGCTTGTACTTGCCGGTGTTCGCGTCGAAGACGATGACGCGGTGATTGAAGTACCCGTCGGCGACGAACAGCTCGTTGGTCTTCGCATACACGAAGAGACCGGCAGGCCCGCCGAGATTCTCGGTGTCGTTGCTGCCCTTGTTCTTTCCCGAGTGCCCGATCTGCATCACCAGCTTGCCGGTGCTCGTGAACTTCAGGATCTGGTTGTCTTCCTTCGCATTGCCACTCAGCCAGACGTTGTCTTGCGCGTCGACGAAGATGCCATGCTCGCTGGTGAACCATTCATAGCCCTGACCGGGACCGCCCCAGGCGCGAACGAACTTGCCGCTGGAGTTGAATTGGAGAACTGGCGGAGCGGGGATGCAGCACTCGGCTTGCGGAGGATTGAGCGATGCTGCCTTCTCACCGTCGGGGATCGTCGCTGGGCGATGGAAGACCCAGACGTTGTCATGCGAATCGACGGCAACGCCGCCGACCTGGCCGGTCACCCATTTGTTCGGCAGCGTTTCGGACCACAGCGGATCCGGTTCGAACTGCGGTATCTGTTGACGTGCCGTCTGCGCGCTCGAGACGAGCACCACGATGGCCATGGCTGCGAAGCGGATCTTCATGCGCGTCCCTCTCACTTCAATGGCGCAAGACGACGCAACTCTTCGTACCAATTCTGGACGACGATGAACTCCCTCGGCCTCTCGTTGCCGCCTGCTGCGCTGGTTTTCACCATCAGCAGGCGGCCGTCGGGCGCTGCGTCGAAATGAATCGGCCCGGTATCGACGAGATACGGACCCTCGAACAGCCGGGTGGGCTTGGGCCATTTCGACGGATCGTCGCCAGTGACCGCAACAGCCATCATCGCCTGCCCGCGACGATAGAACAGCGTCTTGCCGTCGCGCGCCCACGTCGGGTTCAGGCCGCCGTCCGTGGAGATGCGCCAGCGCCCCCGCGAGAGATCTGGAAACGGCAACACGTAGATCTCGTTCGTCCCAGTCGCCGTGCCGCTCACCGCAACCCAGCGCTCGGTCGGATCAATCCGGCCAGCGACGCCCTTGATCAGTTCCCGCGGCGTGTGATCGCCCTCGATATCGACCGCCATCAGTGCGGACACCGTGGCCACCGAGATACCGCGCTCCCCGAAATCGGCGTACGCCAGCCATTTCCCATCGGCCGACCAGTAGCTGGGTAAGTGCGTGCCGTTCGTAAGTCGTACGACGTCGCCGGTGCCGTCGGCCCGTCGTACGAAAATGCCGGGCCCGCCGGGTCGTGCGGCGGAAAAATACGCGACGCGGTTACCGTCGTGCGACCAGATCGGTTCGCTGTCACGGCCCGGTTCAGTGGTCAGCCTCTCCAACGTTCCGCGTTCGAGGTCCTGGATCCAGACGTCGTATTCGTTGCTGTCGCTGATGTCGAAAAAGGCGAGGCGCCGGCCGTCGGCAGACAGCCGCGGCGTCATGTACTGGTATTGGCCGCCCGGTTGCGCGATTGGCTCTTCGCGGCCGTTGCGGTCGACCCACACCGGCATGCGTGGTGTGTCCCCTTCGGGGACGTACACCAGCGTGCCGTTGCCGGCGACATCGAGCCGCGGAAGCACGCCGCCGATCATGGCGAATTGTCTGAGCACCGGCACGGGCTGGCCGGCGATTTCGCGCGTGTCGGGATCGAATGGCACCGCGTGCAGCACGCCGCGCGCCGAGTACAAAAGGTGGCCCGTTTCGACATAGCGGGCGTAGTAGCCGCCCTGCACGAGAATCTTCTTCTCGCCAGTCTCGAGGTCCAACAGGGCGATCTGCGACACACCACTGCCGGTTGCCATGATGGTGAACAGCACGGCGCGGCCGCCCGGCAACGTCGTGGGAACGATATGGTCCGACTCGCCACGCGTCGAATCCGGAGTGGTCAGAACAGTCACCTCGCCACCGCTTGCCGACACTCGCAGCAACCCCGTCGTTGGATTCGTCGTGGCAAAGACGATGGAGTTGTCCGGCAGCCACGTCGCGCCGCGATATGCCGCGTCGGTTTTGGTGATCTGGATCGGCTGGCCACCCGCCAACCCGACCTTCATCATCGTGTTCGCGACGTCGAAGTACCCGACAGACTTCCCGTCAGGAGATGCAAACACTCCTCGAATATTGTTGCCTTCGGCCAGGGGCTTCGGTGCGAGCTCGCCGAGTGCTCGCACCATGATCGCTTTCTGGTTGTTTCCGACGTAGACGATGCGCGTGCCGTCGGGAGTAATGGCAACCTCCGGCGAGACGCCAGTATCGGGCACGATCACGGTCGTCCGGATGACGGATGGTGTGTCGGGTCTCAGTGCCCACCAGGTCGCGACCGCCGTCAGGCCTGCGGTGATGACGATGGCCAGTGGCACCGCGACGCGCCGCCAGGGCGAGTGCGTCTGTGCTGGCGTGGGCGGCGAAAGGGCGACTGGGGCGAGATGCGCGGATTCCTCGAGCAGGATCAGCGCCGCAGCCATGTCGCCGCATCGCTGACGCGCATCCTTGGCGAGACAGCGTCGCAGCAGGACTCTGATCGCTGGCGGCAGCGCCGGCGGCAGCCGGGTCCAATCAGGTTCGACCTTCAGCACGTTGGCGAGCGTGTCGGCGATATCGTCGCCCTCGAACGCCCGCCTGCCGGCGAGCATCTCGTAGAGGACGCAGCCGAACGCCCATACGTCGGATCGCTTGTCCGCCGGTTTGCCCTTCGCCTGCTCCGGTGCCATGTAGGCGGCTGTGCCGAGCAGTGCGCCGACGCCGGTCATGAGTGCCGGACTCGTGATCGTCGGAGAGAGTGATGCCGACGTCATCGGCCGTTCGCCGGCGTCGCCAAGCTTGGCCAGTCCGAAGTCCAGTACTTTGACGTCGCCCGCGGTGGTGAACGCGACGTTCGACGGTTTCAGGTCGCGATGCACGACGCCCTTGTCGTGCGCGGCCTGAAGGGCGAGCGCGATCTGACGCGCGATGTCGAACGCTTCGTCGAGCGGGACCGCGCCTCGTCCAATCCGCTCTGCGACCGTGCCCCCTTCAAGAAGCTCGAGGACGAGAAAGCGGGCGGACGGCAGCTGCTCCAGGCCGTAGATGGCGCCAATGTGCGGGTGATTGAGCGCCGCCAGCAGCTGCGCCTCGCGCTGGAACCGCGCCACGCGCTCGGGGTCGTCGGCCAACGCCGCGGGCAGCAGCTTCAACGCGACGTCGCGCCCGAGTCTCGTATCCCGAGCGCGATACACCTCGCCCATTCCGCCGGCGCCGAGCAGCGAGATGACTTCGTACGAGCCGAGGACAGTGCCTGGGACCATGTGAAGCTGGCAAGAATCAGGATTCAGGAATCAGGATTCAGGAATCAGGAATCAGGGCTGGGCCAGTTTCAAGGAATCAGCGCCGAGGCCTCAGTTGCTGATTCCTTATGCCTTGCCCACCCCTGATTCCTGAGTCCTGAATCCTGATTCCTTCTTAATTCAGCGCAAAGACGAACAGATAGCTCGAGTTCTGCAGCTTGTCCCAGTTCACTGGATGCAAGTGCCGTCCGCCGGCCTGCACGGCAAGATACTGCTTGGGTCCGATCGAATACGTGACGGGCGCACCCTTGAGCGGTGTGCCGACGTTGAAGCGCCACAGCTCTTCGAGCGTCTCGTCGTTGTAGGCGACGACCCAGCCGTCCTGCAGCGCCGTGAATACCAGACCGCCGGCCGTGGCCAGCGCACCCGAGCGAATCTCGATCTCGGTGACCGCCTTCGCGAGCACCTTGTGGTTCACCGCGTCGAAGGCGGTCAGCGAGCCGTAATACAGGTCGCTGCTGTATTGGCGCTGCTGACTGGCCTTGTTGTCGACGCCGCCGTCCTTCGACAACACGCCGACCGCCGCGCCGTTCTGCGAGAAGCAGCCTTCGGTGCCGACGCCGTAGGCGATCTTCTTGACCGGGTTATAGGCCATCGGCTGATGCGCCACTCCGCCGTGCCAGGTGGGGCAGGTGCGCTTCTTCGGGTCGCCGCGCAGCGCGCGGGCCTCGGGGTTGTAGACCTGCACATCGAGCTTCGCGCTGTACTCGACGGGCTTCCCGGTTTCCGGATCGATGCCCTTCGTCCAGTTGAGATCGTTGACGTACTTCTCGGCGGCGATGAACCGGCCGTTGGTGCGATCCACGGAGTAGAAGAATCCGTTGCGCGCGTAGTGGCCGACGACCTTGCGCATGCGGCCGGCGATCATCGTGTCGTAGAGCATGAACACGCCGGCTTCGTCGTAGTCCCACGAATCGTTCGGCGTGTACTGGAAGTACCACGCCATCTTGCCGGTGGCCACGTTCAGCGCGACGACGGAGTTGGTATAGAGGTTGTCACCGGGACGGAACTGCGGGTCGTAGATCGGGAACGGATTGCCGGTGCCAAAGATGTAGAGGTTCTGCGCCGCATCGTATGAACCGGTCTGCCAGATGCCGCCGCCGCCGGTCTTCCAGGCATTGTGATCGTCTTTCCACGTTTCGCTGCCCGGGTCGCCCGGCTTCGGCACGGTGTACCAGCGCCACAGTTCGTTGCCGGTGTTGACGTCGAGCGCGGCGACCCAGCCGCGCGTGCCGCCGTCGCCGGCGCCGTTCTGCACGAGCACCTTGCCATCGGCGACGAGCGGTGCGGTGAGGAACCGCTCCTGGTTGCCGAACTCGTTCTTGGCGGTGATCTTCTTGTCCCAGACGATCTCGCCGTTCTCGCGGTTGATCGCGATGACCCGGCCGTCAGGCAGATTGGCGATCACTTTGTCTTCCCACAGCGCGATGCCGCGGGTGCGAGAGGTGTTCCCTTCGTGCGGTACGCCCGGGTCGGCGACCCACGCGAACTTGCCGCGGTTGCCGTCGCGCGCGTCGATCTTGTAGATCGTGCCCCAGCCGTCGCTCGTGTACATGAAGCCGTTGTCGATGAGCGGATTGATCTCGTTCTCCGGTCCGTTCTGACCGACGTCCTGCATCCCGCCCAGCGCCATCGCCCAGGCCATGCGCAGGTTCTTCACGCTCTCGCGGTTGATCTGCGTCAGCTTCGAGTAGCGCAGCGAGCCGTAGTCGCCGTTCATGAGCAGCCAGTTCTGCGGCTCGTTGGCGGCGTTGATCAAGCGGTCCTTGTTGACCGTCAGCGAGTACTGCGCGGTGAGCGTGGCTGCGGCACAAAGGAGAGCGGCGGCACAAACGACAGACGTGATGGTGCGCATGGCGCACGATCCTAGCGCAGAAAGTGCCTGGAATCAGGTGTCGGGAATCAGGATTCAGGGCTGGGCCAAATCCTCGTGCCTGGCCCAGCCCCTGATTCCTGATTCCTGATCCCTGATTCCTGATTCCTGTTCCTACGCGGACACGGCCGCGAAATCGAGGTTCTCGGTGATGCGTGTCCCGTCCTTGCGGAACGCCTCGGCGAGCAGCCGGATGCGCCGCTTGGACTCGTTGAGGTCCTGGTTATTCAGATTGATATTCAGCAAGTCGATGTACCACGGCAGCTTCACGTCGTCCATCACGTAGGTCTGGACGATCTCGCGGGCGATCGGCAGCGTCGTGCGCTTGGAGACGTCGTGCACGTCGCGGTTGCCGGCCTTCTGCAGCTTGTCGTACTCCTGCTCGAGCAGCGTCGCGAAGATCTCGCGCGTGAACGTATCGCCGGCCTTCACGCCGATCTCGTCGTCGGCCGTCAGCGACGCGCCCTTGTGCAGCCATTCCCAGAGGATGCTGAGACGAATCTCGCCGGTGGCCATGTCTTCCATCAGATACAGCACATCGTCGTTGCCGAAGAAGTCGGCGGGCTTGAGCGCCGCGGCCTGCAGTCCCTGCAGGAAGGCGTTGCCGTACTGCAAGGCGACGCTGAGCAGATCGCGCGCGCCGCGGATCGTGCGCGGCGCGGTCTCGAGGAGGATCAGACCGTTGGCGTCCGCGTCGGTGTAGGTGAGCGCCGGGAACGTGCGCCCGAGCTGATTCTGCTCGCCGGCTTTCTCCCACACCGGCCTGACGATGTGGACCATCTTCCAGTGAGCCACCCACTTGCCGCTGGCGCCCTCGCGCTGCTCGCGCTCGCCGCCGGCGACCGCGCGCTTCATCGCGTTGGTCACGCCGGCTTCGGAACCGACGGGAATGTTCGGCTCCATGCCGCCTTGCCAGAGCGCGTACTGCCCCTTCGCGTCCGGCGTGTTGACGGCGCGGCGCACGCGGTCCTCGTAGATGCGCATGTAGCCGTAGGTCATGGTGATGGCGTCGATGTTGGGATTGACGAACTCCGGTTCCCACGCCATCGCGTCCGAGACGCTGTTGATGTAGTCCCAGCGGCCGGTGTTGAAGCCGACGAAGTGCGTGCCGAGCGCGGCGCGGATCTCCATCAACTGGAAGCAGGCTTCGATCTGTTCGACCAGCACGTAGACCTTGATGGTTCCGACGTTCAGATCGAGATGACGCTCGAGTGCCGACAGCATGTCGTTCCACAGCGCCGCTTCCTCGGCAGTCTGGATCTTCGGCAGATACAGCGCGACCGAGGAGCCGGAGAGCTGCAGACGGCGCTGATTGTTGGCGACATACAGCACGAGATCGACGATCGATGCCGAGAAGCTCTCGCCGCCGGCGTGGCGTACGTGGCGATCGTCGAGATGCAGTCCGCGGGCACGGAAGATCTTGGTCGTGAACTCGAGCTGCTGCTGCCAGTCGGCGATCGTCTCGCGACCGAAGAAGCCCTTCGCCCACGCATTCATCTCGCCGGCCACCTGCTCGGCAACCTTGAGGAACACCGGATCGCGGTGGATGGCGAGTTTCAGATTCCGCTGATTGTCGAGCGACATCGTCGAGACCTGGCCGAGCGCGTCCTCGCCGTCGAACATCCATCCGTCCGCACCCGACAGCAGCGCATAGGCGATGTTGCGCAGTCCGGTCTCGACGGTTGCGCCGGGCCTGGCGGCCGGGCCCGTGCCCTGGATCCACTGCCGCTGCAGGTCCTTCGGGATCTCGCCGCCGACGAACTTTCCGTCCCTGGCCTCCTGCGCCGTGATCTGCGTGCGCGGGATGACCGACTGTGGATCGAGGAATGCGATCCGCCGCCGATCGCGCGTGCGCGCGGCGCGCCGGGCGATGCGCGCCTTCATGATCGTCTTGCGATCGGCGTCGAGCGGCGCGAGCGCGCCGAGCGCGGCCAACGCTTCGGGTGTGAAGACGTCGGGATAACTGGTCTCGAGGGTTCCTCTGATCTCGAAGGGTCGCGATGGCATAGCTATCGATAATGTCACAAGCCATGCGACGATCGCGAGTCACCCATGACGCTCAGCCTTGTCCTGGCCGGGGTCCTTTTTGGCCTGGTGTACTTCCCGACGCTCAACTACCTGTCTGTCAGCCTGGTCACGCCGTATGTAAAAGTCGACGTGTGGAAACGGCTGCTGGCCGCGTTCGTCGACGGGCTTCCGGCGATCGCCGCCTGGCTGCTCTATCGCAGCACCGGGTCGCTCTGGGGTGCCGCGGGCGCTCTCATCTATCTGCTGCTGCGCGACGGGATTGGCGGGCAGAGCCTGGGCAAGCTGCTGGTCGGACTGGTGGTCGTCAATGTGCGGACGGGGCAGTTGTGCCGGTGGAAGCACTCGGTGCTGCGCAACGTGTTCGTCCTCATCCCTGGAGCGAACGTCGTGGCGATCTTCCTCGAGTCTTTCACCATCATCCGCGATCCGCAGGGACAGCGGCTCGGCGATCGACTCGCTCAGACGCAGGTCATCGAAGGATTGGGCGCCAAGGATCTGGCGAGGTCGTTCCAGCGATGGTGGACGGGTCTGTTCGGCAACCTCGAGCGACCCGCGCGGAGGCCGCGCCGACAGCCGGCAGAACGGTGAGCCTCACTTGGTTCTTGGTCCTTGGTCCTTGGTTCAGGTCCTCATTCGACGACCGCGTCAGCTTCGAATTCGATCAGCCAATCAGGATCGATGAACCGTGTCACCTGCATGATGGTGTTGGCCGGGCGAATGGCGCCGAAGTATTCGCCGTGCACGGCGGCGACGGCCTGCCAGTCCTCGATCCGCGTGAGCAGCGTGCGCGTGCGCACGACCTGATCGAGCGACGAGCCGGCCTGTTCGAGAGCCGCCTTGATGATGTCGAGGCAGCGCCGCGCCTGCGCGGCTGGATCGCCCTTGCCGACGGTCTGGCCATCGAGGAGCGGCGCGGTGCCCGAGACGGCGATGATCGATCCGACGCGAACGGCGCGGGAGATTCCAACCTTCGGCTCATACGGACTGCCACTGGAGATCAACGTTCTCATATCACGCTTGCCTTCCCGCTTCAGTCCACGGTGACGTGTCGCCAGCCGTGACCCCCAGCGACCGCAGGCGGCAGGCTCACAGCGCTTCGGCGATCCGGGTTTGCGGCTCACAGCGTACGGGAAAGTTCACCGAGTTGGCGATGAAGCACAAATGGTGTGCGCGCTCGTGCAGTGCTTCGGCCCGCTCGAGATCACCGCCGGCGGCGATGACCACGTGCGGCCTGAGCATCACCTCGGTAAATCGTCCGCCACCATCTGCCGTTTCCATCATCACGCCAGACGCGTCGTCGTGATACTGCAGCACGACGATCCTGGCTTCGGCACACAGATGGAGATACCAGAGCAGATGGCACGTGGAGAGCGAGCTGACCAGCAGTTCCTCGGGGTTGTAGCGCTCGGGATCGCCGCGAAATGTGGGGTCGGACGAGCCAGGGAGAGCGACCTTCCCGGCGGCGGAGATCTCGTGATTCCTCGAATAGCTGCGATACGTGCTGGTGCCTTCGCCGAGATTGCCCGTCCACTTCACCTGGATCGCGTAGTGGTGCTGCTTATGGTTGTCCAAGACGAATGCGATTATCGCACTTCAAAACAGCGCGACCCACAGCATGGGAGCCGCGAATCGTTAGCCCGCTTTTCGCCGTGCGCGCCGAGGTCGCCGTGCTCGTTGGGGCATTGCCGAAATCACTGAACGCAGTAGCCGATTCACTGAGTCAGAGGAGTCGAATACCTCTGCCACGTCGGGTTCCAGCACCACGGCCACAACGTTCTCGGCCATTCGC
>Ga0075421_100009424_pt1 | contig 12033 bp, 10 predicted proteins | sample SoiMetdeltSBSDD5_FD_75292 | JGI IMG/M metagenome (GOLD analysis project Ga0075421, IMG submission 75292) | Bulk soil microbial communities from a Populus tree surrounding site in Tennessee, USA - Soil MetaG P. deltoides SBSDD5 | ecosystem: Environmental > Terrestrial > Soil > Tree plantation...
GGTACGAGCGAGCGCCGTATCAAAGAACGTCCGGACCAAGTCAAGAAAATGGTCCGGGCAATCGTCAAATCTCTGCTGTTCATTCGCCAGCAACCCGAGCAAGTAACCACCTTCGCACAGCGCTTCTGGAAATTGGACCGCAAACAGGCCGACAAAAGTTACCAGTTGATCGTGAAGACCATGAGCCGCGATGGCAGCGCTACTGACGCCGCCATGCAGGCGGCGATTTTCCAGGCGAAGTCGACCAGCAAAATTCAAAAAGATATTGCGGCCGCGCAGATCGTAGACCTGAGCTTTCTGAGCGATGTTCAACAAGAACTTAAACTTCGTTAGGTGAGCCGAATACAAAATATCAATAATACTGAAAGTTACCTCGCATGATTCAAGGGATCGATCATGTTGTTATCGTCGTCAAAGATTTAGCTCAAGCCGCTACAGACTATGAACAGCTCGGTTTCACCGTCGTCCCTGGTGGCCAGCATCCGGTGGGCAGCCATAATGTTCTTATTGCATTTGCGGACAGCTCTTATCTCGAAGTCATCGCCTTTTACCGCGAAGCAGTGGATCACCGCTGGTGGGAGCCGCTGAACAAAGGCGAACGATTCGTCGATTTTTGTTTTCAGACCGACGACCTGCGCGGCGATACCAAAAAGCTGCAAGCCGCTGGCGTTGCGATCAACGATCCGGTCCCCTGGTCGCGAAAACGGCCGGATGGTTATGAGCTCAAATGGCTCCTTTCGCTCGCCACCGGAAGTCATCGCGGCGTTGCGCCGTTTTTGATCGAGGATGTCACACCGCGGAGCGAGCGCATTCCGCAAACGTTTCATCATCGGAACGGCGTCACCGGCATCGACAAAGTCACGGTCGCGGTCGGCGAACTCGGGCAGATTGAAAAGTGGTATGGCTCTCTTCTAGAAAAAAGAGGCACAGCAATCACCGTCGCTGATCTTGGCGCACAGGGCCTGCGCTTTGAAGTAGGCCCGCATATTCTTGAATTCCTCACCCCGCGCGACGCGGCCAGCCCGTTAGTCGATTGGCTACGCCGATTCGGTCCTTCACCCTATTCGGTCGTTCTTAAAGGCGATGGCTCACGCCTCAAGCCTTTCGACCTCGGCCTGACTCACGGCACACACCTGTTCGTCAAATAACTTGTGATACGTATTCGGGACCAAAATCCGGACCGGCCCCGGTGTGCGTTTAACAAAATTATTTTGCCGACGTCTAAAGGGACGAAGGGAGAACCTCTCATGAAGACGAGTAAAGCTCACTGGTATAGTTTGTCGGGCGCCTTGATTCTAACGCTAGCGTTGTCGGTCCTCGGCACCCCTGGAGCGGCCTGGAGCAATCTGCGCGATGAGATGCGGCAGTTCCACGATTTCTTGCAGGACCATCCCAAGGTATCGACCGAGTTGCGCAACAACCCCAATTTGGTCACCAGCAAGAAATATTTGGACAAGCACGACGATCTCGAAAGGTTCTTGAAGCGACATCCCGCGGTAAAGCGCGAAATCCTCGACCATCCGCGCCGCGCCTTCGGCCGTTATTATTACGATGATCGCCCGAGTTGGGCGCACCGCTAGGGCTTGTTCGACAAATCCTCCGAAGGACGGCAGGTGCCCAAGCCTGCCGTCTTTTTGCGTGGGGATTTCTTTCAACGTTTTTTTCGTCGCGATTTGACAGACATTCAGTCCCTCCGCTACTCTCGCTGACACACGAAGAACGATTCTACTTTCGATTTTGCGGAGGACTGCTTAATGAGCTTACAAGAAAAACTCGCCCTGGCCTGCCGTATTCTCGCCATGCAGGGACACAACGACATGATCTACGGCCACGTGTCTGCGCTTACGGACACGCCTGGGCAGTATTGGATCAAGGGTTCGGGTATCGGTCTCGAAGAAGTCACCGAAGACGATTTGGTCTTGATCGACTTTGACGGTAATACGCTCGCAGGCAAGCGCAAACGCCATAATGAATTTCCGATTCATAGCGAGGTTTACCGCGCCCATCCGGAGATTCGTTGCGTCATTCATACGCATCCGACTTATTCGACGATCATCGCCTCATCGGAGCATCGGCTCCTGCCGATAACAAATCTGAGCTGCGCCTTCTACCCGCCGGCGCTGAATAAATTCGAAGAATCCTCGGACTTGATCGTTACCGCCGAGCAAGGCATCGCCGTGGTGAAACTCTTGGGCGAGCACAAGATCGTGCTGCTGCGCAATCACGGCATCGTCGTCGCCGGCACTTCCATCGAAGAAGCCTGCATTCGCGGCGTGCTGCTCGAATACAGCGCCAAAACCCAGGTCACCGCGGCACCCGTGGGTGCGTTCTCCTGGGCGACCGACGCCGATGCTCTCTTGAAACGAAAGCGGATTTACCGGCCGGACGCGATGATCAATTTATGGGAATATTACGTTCGAATGCTGCAAAAGCACGAAAAAACAAGCTGATGCCTGGAGGTGCAGGGTCCGATCAAAACCTTGAACTACTGAACCTTCAACTTGAACGCCACGCCTAGCGGTGAATCGCCAGAAACGCAAACACCTTCGCCGCGTTGAAGACGTTGACCAGCGACACAAGATCGTGATCGGTATGTTGGAAGCGAATATCCCGCGAGCCGTAGTTGATCGCCTGAATGCCACGGAAATTAAACAGCCCGGTATCGTTCGCCGCCGTTGAAAAACAGAACTTCGGCTCATAGCCAAGCATGGTACGAATGCCATTTTCGAGCGCGCCGACGACATCGGCATCCTTCGCGACCTCGCTGGGGTACATGAAATCGCGCGCCTCGACGACGACCTCGAACGGCTCGATTGCACCGATCCCGTCCTTCATTTGTTGAATCGCCTTGTTGGGATCATCGCCCGGCAATAGGCGTCGGTCGAACATAATGCGGCACTCACTTTGAATCGTGTGCGTCGCCTTGGGAAAGCTTTCGATCGCGTTGGGCGCAAGACTTACCTTGCCGAGCTCCGGATGACTTTTGGTTTCGGGATACGGCATCAGCGGTTTGAGTTTTTCCAACACCTTCATCGCACCGTCGATGGCATCGACTCCCTCCCACGGGCGGCTGCTGTGCGCCTGCTTACCCTTGACCGTAACGAGCACATCGACCCGGCCCTTGTTGCCTAATTGGATCTCCGGCGGGCCGTCGATAACGCACCAATCGGCTTCGACGCCGCCGTGGTCGAGCACGTACGCCAGGGAATCATGTCGGCCGGTTTCACCGGCAGTGCTGACGACGAAGTAGAGATCGGTCGGCAGCGCGAGCTTGCCGGCGCCGATGAATTTCATCGCCGCCATCATCGCCGCCAGGCTGCCCTTCTGCTCGCATGCGCCTCGGCCCCAGACGCACTCGCCGTCGAGTTTGTACGGCGTGCCGTTGACGATGGCACCCGAATAGGGGCTCTGCATCGTGCTCGGCGCCGCGCACATAGCGTAGCCGACCAGCATCAGCCGATCGGTCCGCTCGCGCCCCTTGATATGCAAAATCAGATTACCCATGCGATCGATCACCGGCTTCAATCCCGACGCTTCCAATTCCGGCCCCACCACGTCTTTGATCAACGCCAATACCTGCGGTTCCGCTTCCAGCAATGGGGTCTGCGGGCTGGCGTGTTGCACTAACTTGACCGTTAGCCGTTTGACCTCGTCATAGGACAAATTTTTCTCGATTAATTTTTTTGCCGTTCCAGCATCCATGCTTGCTTGCCTCTTGTGTCTAAGTTCGCGCCTGGTGCGAGTTGATAATGCCTTGCCTAAGATTCCTCGATGGCGCCCCCGACCTTACCGATTCTCCTAGCAATCATGATGAGAACAGCACAGATGATACTTACGATCAACGCGAGCGCGCACATCGGACCGAGATTGCCGTCCACGTAAAAATGATAAAGCAAGGGTCCTAGCGGCTCCGAGCCGGGCGAATAGAGAAAGACCGACGTGCTGAACTCGCGTAGAAATATCGTCGCCAAGATAATCCAGCCGGCGATGAAGCCGGGCCGGAGCAATGGCAGCAGGATGCGCCGGAAGGTCGTCAGGAAGCCGGCGCCGCAGACCATCGACGCCTGCGGCAGATCGTCGTGCAATTGCACGATGGTGCTGGTCATCGTGCGCAGGCCATACGGGAGGAACCGGGTGATGTAGGCGATCAATAAAATCCACAGCGTGCCGTAGATCGGCAGTGGGACATAAACGTAAGTCCAGAGCAGCCCTATGGCGAGCGCGGTCCCGGGAAAAGCCCAGGGAATGAACGTCAAACCTTCGATGACCCCGCGTCCGGCAACTCTCGTTTTGGTTGTCACCCATGCCGTCAGCGCAGCAAGCAGCATACACAACGTCGCCCCAGCGGTGGCAAGGAAAAGACTGTTCTGCAGCGCTCGATAGGTGCGCGCATCGGTCAAATTGCTGCGGTAGTTGTCGAGCGTCAGCAGTTCCCAAGTCTTCGGTCCGGGTACGTGAATATAGGAAATAAACGAAACGTAGATCAGCACCAGAACCGGCAGCACGACGATCAGCGAGAGAATCAGCAGAGCCAGGCCGGCCGCCGGATAACGCCATCTGCCGAGATCGATAATCGTCGGCCGGTAGCCGCGCCCGGTGACCGTCACGTACCGTTCGCTGCGCCGGGTCAAAGAGCGATAGAAATAGACGAACACCATCGTGATCAACAACAGCGATACACCGTAGGCCGCCGCGAGATTTTGATTCGGCGGAAAAGCGCCCACCGCCTCGCGATAGATCTTGGTGGTAAAGACTTCGATGCGCGCCGGCAGCGCGATGATCGCCGGGGTATCGAAACTCTCGATCGCGCGGACAAAATTCAGCATGACGGCGGCGAGCAGTGCCGGCCGGATGATCGGAAAAGTAATGCGCCAAGCGATCTGAAAGTTATTGGAGCCCGCTACTCGCGCCGATTCTTCGAGGGAAGGATCCATCGAGTAGAGCGATGCGGAAATCAGCAAGAAGGCGAGCGGCGTCGTGATCAGGGCTTCGACGAAGATCATGCCCGACAAAGAATAAAGATTGAGCGGCGCGTCATCCAAGCTCAGCATTTGCATCAATAATCGATTAATCAATCCCGTGCGCGGGCTCAGCAGCACGGTCCATGAAACGGCGAGCATCACGGGCGGAAAAATATTCGGAATGATCGCGGTCAGCTCGAAGAACCTCCTGAACGGAGCATTGGTGCGAATCGCAATCCAAGCCAGAGTCGCGGCGAACCCAGTGGCAAGGATTGAAGAGCCCGAAGCGAATACGAACGAATTGAACAAAAGTTGATAGGTCGACGGATCTGTGTAGGCGTGGAGGTAGTGCGCCAAAGTAAACTCGGCGTTCGGCACGCCCAGCGGTTTGCTGCGAAAGCTGCCGTAAAAAAGCATCAGCGTCGGAGACAAACTTAGATAGGCGATAATGACGCCGATCAATGCCACGACCGCCAGCTGCGGCTCGCGCCGAAATGAATTCAAAACACGAGTTAACAACGCTTCGACGATCCTTCCAATTTCCTAAATGAGTCTCGCTCTCCAAAAAAAAAGAGGGCCGGCCACTTTAAGGCGAGCCCTCTTCGGGTATCGACTACCAGTCGGATTGGCCAAATCTATTTGGCGAAAAAGATCTCGCGAAAGGTGCCGCCCATGAGTTTTTTGAATTCCTCCTCCGAGGGGTTGTCCATAAAAACCATGCGCGGCGCGACTTTTTCAGCGTCTTTGATCGGCGGATAGACATCCGGCGCCAAGACGAACTCGCCGTCTTCAGCGATCTCTTTTTGTCCCTCGGGCGAACAAGCGAAATCGATATAAAGCTTCGCTGCATTCGGCCGGGTCGATTTGCCGCTGAGACTCAGATAGTTCGGATCGGTCAGGTATTTGTCCATCGGAATATAATCTACCGGCCCTTTGTATTGCTTGATGTACTTGATGTAAGTGATGCCGACCACTGCCTCGCCTTTGATGACCGTCGTCGTGACCGGCGCCAAGGACTCCACCAGAATCGGTTTCTGCTTAGCCAGCGCCTTCACGTAGTCGAGCCACTTGTCGCCTCTGAATTTTTGTAGATTCCAAAGAAACTGCGCAGTCGTCGTATGGCGGGTCGGATCCGGAATGGAGATTTTTCCGCTCCATTTCGGATTTAACAGATCGTCGAAGGTCTTGGGCAAATCCGCAGTCTTCACGAGCTCGGTGTTGTAAAGAATGCTGATCGGCAGCACGCGCCATGGAGTAATGAGACCGTCCTTTTCTTTGTACTGTGCTGGAAATTTTTCCGAAGCCGGCGGGATGAACTTCTGGAACAAGCCTTCGTTCTTCATGATCAACTGCACGCCGCGATTGCCTTCCGCGATGTCGAAACCGGGCTTGCCGGCGCGCCATTCGGTCAAGGCTCGTTCCGAAACTTGAGTCGACGAACCGCGCCAATATTCAACGTCGATGCCGTACTTCTTCTTGAACGCTTGGTGCAGCCCCTCCATCGCCTGGGGAACCACAGAACCATAAACGACGATCTTGCCCTCTTTCTTGGCTGCTTCAACGTTGACCGGCTGCGCAAATGCACCGATGGTTTGAGTCAAAATTATCAGCGCGGCGACTGCCGGTACGAGCGACCAATGATTGAACATCTGCTTCACGCATCCCTCCTAAGGTTAAAAGCCGACCCGAAAGTATCCACCCGCACAGCTGAAGTCAAGCATGGAGCTTACGGAGCTATCGCGCTCATTTTGTTAGAAAAAGCTGCCTGAAGTCGCTCTGCAGCTTGGCCAGCGTATCGGCGCTCGGATCGTTCATCATATACAAATCGGTCATGATCTTGTCCGCGCCTTTGATCGCTGGAACGATTCCGGGCGCAAGCACGAACTCGCCGGTTTCAGCAACTTTTTTCTGGCCTTCCGGCGAGCACAGGTATTCAATAAACAGTTTCGCCGCGTTCGAGTTGGCCGCCTTGGCACTCAGCGCCGCGTCGCTCGGATCGGCAAATACATGCTCGATCGGGGCAAAGCCGATCGGGCCTTTGGTTTGGCCCGTGTACTGAATATAGCTGATGCCGAGCGCGGTTTCACCGCGCACGATCGTGTTGGGCACGGTGGAGTAAGACTCTAAAAGCATCGGTCTCTGTTTCGCCAAGTTCTTGACAAAATCCATCCACTTCTCGCCTTTCACCTGCTGCAGGTTCCACAAATATTGCGCCGTGCTTGCGTGACGCGATGGATCGGGCATGCTGATTTTGCCCTGCCACTTGGCGTCGAGCAGATCGTCGAGCGATCTGGGAATTTCGTTCGGCTTAACCATCTCGGTATTGTAGAGAATGCCGACCGGCGTAATTCGAAACGCGATCAACTGCCCGTCTTTGTCTTTAAATTTTGCAGGGAAATTAGCCGCGCTCGGCGGCGAGTATTTCGCGTAAACGTTATCCGCCTTACCCAACGCCAGCGGCCCGCGGGCGCCGATCACGATGTCGAATCCTGGCTTGCCCGAGCGCCATTCGGTCAACACACGATCAATTACTTTGGTCGCGTCGGCGCGCCAGTATTCGGTTTTGATGCCGTACTTGGCTTCGAAGCCCTTTTCGATCTGGCCCATCACCTGGGGCACGATGGTACCGTAGATCACCGCCTTACCTTCTTTCTTGGCGGCTTCGACGTTGATACCTTGAGCACGCAACGCCATCGGTAAGGTCCAAGCCACCACGATCAGCGCAATAGACAAAATCATACGCAAACGAGAGGACGACATAAACCAACCTCCTGGTAGGGGCGGACCTGCGTGTCCGCCCTTTCGGACGGGCGACCACATAGGGTCGCCCCTACGATCCAACGAAAATTACGCGACCACTTCCCGGACCATGCGCACGACGCGCTTGCGTGCTTCCTGGGTTCCCATGGGTAAGACAATCGGCAGCTTCAATCCGCCTCGGGTGAATGCTTCGAGTTGGTTCTGGCATTCGGCCGGCGTGCCGGCGACGGAATGAGCGAAGACGACTTCGTCGCTGATAAACTTCTTCGCCGCCTCCCAGTCGCGCTTGACCACCGCAGCCGCGAGCCCTTCTTGATCTACCTTGCCGCCACCCAGGCGAATATTTTCGGCGTGGTGCACGTTGCGAAAAATATAGGCGAGAAACATTTTGTTGGCCTCGATCGCTTCGCGCCGATCGTCGGAAACCGACGCGGTGACGAAGCCGGCGACGTCCACAGCGTTGGCCGCTTTATTGGCTTTAGCGGCACCGACGGCGATGTCGGCGGCGCATTTTCTGATATAACCCGGCGCACAGCCGGCAGAGAGCAGCACCCCTTCGCCGATCTCGCCGCCGAGCTGGAGCATGCGCGAGCGCACCGCGGTGATGTACATAGGAATCGGCTGCGCCGGCACAAAGCCCATCTTGGCGCCGTTCATTTGAAACATCTTGCCTTGATATTGCACCGTATCGCCCTTTAGCAAGCGGCGGAGAATTTCCACGTACTCGCGCATGGTTTGCAGCGGATGCGGTGATTCGATCCCGGCTTCTTTCAGCGCTGCGGCATTGCCGGTGCCGGGACTTGCGATCACGCGGCCGGGAGCAAATTCGTCCATGGTGGCGACCGACATCGCCGAAATAATCGGATAGCGCGAATAGGGGCTCATCGGCGCAGGCGCCACTTTGATCGTCTCCGTCGACGCCAGTAAGGCCATGCAAGTCGTCAGTGAATCGCGAAAGCAGAGATGATCCGACATCCAGATCGACTCCATGCCGATTTCGTCGGCAAGCCGCGCGAGCTCGATCATTTCCTGGATCGAATAAAAGCCGTCAAAACACAACCCGACACGCATAGCTTATCTCCTAGAAACCGTCGATGAGAATTTTCTGCAGACCATCAGGACCCGCGCCGGCCAAGCCCATTTTTTCGAGCGTCAATCCCTCGCGTCTGAAATCGACGCCCAACGCCACCGATGCCAGAGTGATCAAGGCATCCATCACTGGAGTTTTCAGGCCGAGCAGCTTGCCGATCTCCGCCATCGGCACCAAACCGTAACCGACATCTTCCTTGATGTAGCGATGATCCAGTGACGGCGGCGACTTGATCGTGAAATTCGGCTCGCTCTCATGGATCGCTTGATACGCCGATCCGCTGTCGCGCGCCTCTGTCGTCGTCAGTCCGGCGCCGTGGAAGATATCGACGAAACGAAGTGGCGAGATGCCGAGTACGCGGACGATTGCGAGGCGTTCCTGGTCGAGGGCATCGATCCAAGCGCCGATCGTCGGCGTGATTCCCTCGCGGTAATACAGAAAATCGCCGCCGGTTTTTTCGATCCAGCCGGCGTTGCCCAACATGCCCGCCGGATGCATGATCGCATTGATATTAGAGAAGCCGGTTTCCAATACGTTGGCCGCGGCGATGACGTTGGGAAATACGCTTTGGAGTTCTCCCACCAGTTCCGCCGAGTGCTTCCCAGGCAGCGCGGCGCAGCGCAGATGGGTCGTACGCCGGTAGACTTCCACTCTCCCAGGCTGCCGCATGCGGCAAATGTAGGTCAGCGTCACCGTCTCACAGAGCTGCACCTGAGCTTTGCAACCGAGCTGGCGCAACAAGTTAGCGAAATGAAGCGACCCGCCGGTGTGGCCGGGGTTGAGCAGGATGCGCTGGCCATCGACGAGATAGTTGGCCAGGCCTTTCGCCAAATATTCATGCCCTATCGCCGGCGTGGCGATGACGATCAAGTCGACGTCTTGCACCACCGGCGGCAAGTGCGGGCTCATGAAGTACGGCGCGGCCTTCTTGCTCACGCCGCCTTCGACGAGCTCGATCTCGCCCAGCTTGGCCAATTTCGCAATCGTGCTTTCCGAACGCGCGAACAGCCGCACCTGGAAGCCGCGCAGCGTCAGATCGGCGGCGGCGGCGCAACCTCCATTGCCGGCGCCTAAGACTGCGATTTTCTGAATGGGCATCAAATGAATTTGTCCGGGCGCAATTTATTGCGCCCGGCGAATTTACGAAACGCGGTATTGCTTCAACTTGTCTTCGTCGAGCTCGATGCCGAGTCCCGGCTTGGACGAGACGATCACGTCGCCGTCGGCGTACTCGAAGGGTTCTTGAATAATGTCGTCCTGATAATAAATGCCGGCGATTCCGCCCTTGCCCTTTCCTTTCGGTGTCGACACCGGCACGACGCAGCCGAAAGTCACCACGCCCGTCGACGCAGCCAGATGAACATTGGCCGCGTTGCCTACGCCGGTTTCAACCGAACCGTTGACGTTGCACTTGAGCCCTGCCGCTTCGGCGACCGCGGCGACTTTTTTGGCTTTGAACATGCCGCCGGGCTTGGTCGTGTAGATCGAGATGACGTCGGCCGCTTTCTTTTGAATAATTTCGATCACGTCCTGCGGCGTCCAGGCTGATTCATCGGCCATGATCGGCGTGTCGACCCGCCGTGTCACTTCCGCCATCTGGTCGATGCCTTCCACCGGCTGCTCCATGTAGAGCAAATTGAATTCTTCCATCGCCTTGGTGATCTTCACCGCGACTTTGGCGGTCGCGTAACCTTGATTGGCATCGACGCAGATATTCAGACCCGGCCCGATCGATTGGCGGATCTGCTTGACCAGTTCAACGTCGCGCTTTTGATCGACGCCGCCTTTGAGCTTGATCGTCTTGACCCCTTCCGCCTTCGCTTGCACGGCTTCTTCGACGGCTTTTTCGATTTCCATCAATCCGAGACTATGCGCAATGGGAACCCGCTCGCGAAACAAACCGCCGAGCAATTGATAAACAGGAACTTTCAGCGATTTGCCAACGACGTCATAAAGCGCCGCGTCGATCGCTGCTTTGCAATAGGGATAGCCTTTCACCGCCTTGTCCATCAGCGCGTGAATCGACTCGAAGCGGCTCGGGTCCTGGCCACTAAGTGCCGGCGCGAGAATGTCGTTGATGATATGCATCGTCGTTTGTGGGGTCTCACCGAAGTATTTGCCGTGGTCGCCGCCCCAATCTTTTAGTACCGGCGCTTCGCCGAGGCCGATCAAGCCCTCGTCGGTATGGAGCTTGATAATCACGTAAACGCCGATCGGCGTCGTCAGGCTCGCCCACTGGTGCACACGCCGCGTCGGCACGCGAATCGGAATCGTTTCGATCTTGGTAATTTTCATGGAAGCTCAACCCACCCGCAGCAAACTATCCGTTGGTGTGACGTCGGAAAGCAGCTCGCAGCCCTTCTCCGTCACGCAGAACATGTCTTTGTTCTGCATGCCGAAGCGCCCAGGAATATAAACCAGCGGCTCGAAAGCGCCGACCATGCCCGCCTCCACGATCTCGTCACCGTATCTCCCCATGTACGGCTCTTCGTGCAGATGAAGGCCGATGCCGTGGGCGACGAAACTGATCGGCTCGAAGCCGAGCTCGCTGAATTTCTGCAAAAACTTTCGATAGACCTCCGGACAGCTTGCGCCAGGCTTGATCAAGTTCATGACGAGATATTTGCACTCGATCAGATTGGACCAGATTTTATATTGCTCGGGTGTCGCGTCGCCGACTACCGCCGTACGGCAAACGCCGGTGAGGTAGCCGGTTTTCTGGCCGAAGATTTCCATGCGAATAATATCGCCTCGCTGCAATTTCCGATCGGTGGGACCGACGTTGGGAAACTGGCTGCGCTCGCCGGACGCGATGATCATCAGCTTGTAGCTCTCCGCGCCGCCGCGGAAAAGTGAAGTGAGCAACGTGCCCGCGAGCTCCGTCTCGGTCATGCCGACTCTTGCCGACCTGAGCGCGTCGCCGAGCGCCTTATCGGTAAGCTTGCTGAGCGAGCGCAGCAGCGCGAGCTCGGCAGGCGTTTTGATCTGCCGCGCCTGATTGAAAATCGCATCCGCGCCGGCCCATTGAACTCCGGGAAGAGTTTTTTGCAAGGTCTGAAAATCCTTAGCCGGTAAGAACTCCAACTCAATGCCGACCTTACCTCTGTCTAATTTCAGATCTTTCAGCGCCTCGGCAAGTTTGTCCATCGGGTCGTCGGTGAATTCCCGGTAGATCCTCAAATCGTCGATACCCGCATGAGCTTTGACCGTCGTCGCTTCCAT
>Ga0075421_100009425_pt1 | contig 12033 bp, 11 predicted proteins | sample SoiMetdeltSBSDD5_FD_75292 | JGI IMG/M metagenome (GOLD analysis project Ga0075421, IMG submission 75292) | Bulk soil microbial communities from a Populus tree surrounding site in Tennessee, USA - Soil MetaG P. deltoides SBSDD5 | ecosystem: Environmental > Terrestrial > Soil > Tree plantation...
GTCGATCTTGAGACGTCGCGGTTCGACGGCGAGATCCCGCCCCGGTGAAATTTCACGTGCCGCCGAGAATCATTCGGCCGAGAATGTCACCGCGTTGCCCCAGGGTCTGTGCCAAGCGTGGCACGAGGATGTGAGAGGAAAGAGCGCATGGCAAACCGATTGTTGCTCATCGTGCGCGGCGCCGTGGCGGCGTTCCTGATCCTCGCACCGCGATCGGCCATCGCCGCAGCGGTGCCGTTCGACTCGAGCGGTGTCCGGCCCGGACCGATTCAGCTGGTCCCGGCCGACGACGCGATCACCATTACCTGGCCCGACGAGAGCGGCCGCGAGTGGCGCGCGACGTTCTCGCTCGATCCGGCGAAGCCGCTGGTGACCTCCATCGGCTCGGGCGCCGACGTCCTCGTTCGCGACGCGCGGCCCCTCTACCAGGGCGAGACGGGGAAACGACGGGGCGGCTGGTACGCGTTCTTCGACGACCCGACGACGCATCCGGAAGGAACGCGGCACGTGCAGGGGATGCTGGAACTGCGCAGCGCGAGCGCCCGCAGCTTCGGCGAGCGGCTCGAGATCGTGTTCGACGGCGCCCGGATGGGAAGCTTCGCTGGCGGCGTGGCCTTCACCTTCTATGCAGGCAGCCGCTTGATCCTCCAGGAAGCTGTCCTGACGACGAACGATCCCGACGTCGCCTACTACTACGACGCCGGGCTGGAGATGGCCGCCGCCGCGGATCGCACCCCGGGCAACAACATGAAGACCGAGGCGGCCTACTACGACACCGACGGCGCGCTGCGCCAGATCACGGCGAACGGACTGCAGGCCGAGCGCATCCCGGTGCAGGCGCGCTATCGCACGCTGGCGCTGAAAACCGCCGGCGGCAGCGTCGCCGTGTTCCCGGCACCGCACAGCTACTTCTTCCCGCGCGACTTCACCTCGAACCTCGGCTTCGTCTGGCACCGGGCGTGGCGCGGCCGCGCCGCGCTCGGCATCAGGCAGCTGCGCGACGAGAACTGGCAGTACTACCCGTGGATGAACGCGCCGCCGGGACGGGCGCAGCGGATGGGCGTGTTCTTTCTGCTGTCGCCGGGGACGCCGGACGCGGCGCTGGCCGAGGTTCGCCGCTACACAAACAGCGATCGGTTCCGGCCGCTCGACGGCTACAAGACCCTCAGCACGCACTGGCACCTCGCCGACACCGTGCAGGCGATCGCCAACGGGCCCAAGTGGACGCCGCCGTTCAAGCCGGTGCTGAAGGCGATGGGCGTGGACGCGTCGATGATCATGGACTTCCACGGCGACGGCCATCCCGGCGACCTCACCGATCTCCGGCTCGACGAGCTGGACGCCTACTTCGCCACGCTGCGCGCGCAGTCGGATCCGGAGTTCCTGCTGATTCCCGCCGAGGAAGCCAACGTCCATCTCGGCGGCCACTGGACGCTGGTGTTTCCGAAGCCGGTCTACTGGTTCATGGATCGGCCCGGGCAGAAGCCGGCCCTGTTTCAGCATCCGAAGTACGGAACCGTGCACAGCGTCGGCAACGCCGGCGAGATGCTCGAGCTGGTGCGGCGCGAGGGCGGCTACATGTACCAGACGCACCCGCGCACGAAAGGATCAACCGGCTACCCGGACAAGATTCTCGGCACCGACTACTTCCGCGATGCCCGCTACCTGGGCGCCGGCTGGAAGGCGCTGCCGTCGGACTTGTCGTCGCCCCGCCTCGGCGATCGGGCGTTCGATCTCGTAGACGAGTTGAACAACCAGGGACTGCGCAAGCGCCTGCTCGGCGAAGTCGACGTCTTCCAGTTCGACCACACCCACGAGCTCTACGCGCACATGAACATCAACTACGTCCGGCTCGATCGGCTGCCGGCCTTCGATCGGTGGGGCGATGCGCTGGCGCCGCTGGCGAGGGGCGAGTTCTTCACGACCACGGGCGAAGTGCTGCTGCCCGACGTCGATCTCGCATCGTCGTCCGCCGATGAGATCGTCGCGCGGGTTCGCGCGCTCTGGACCTTCCCGCTGCGTTTCGCGGAGATCGTGTGGGGCGACGGTCGGACCACCTACCGCGAGACGATCGACCTGACCGATACGCGCGAATTCGGCAGCCGGCGTTTCGAGTGGCGCGCCCGGGCGAACGGCTGGAAATGGGCGCGTGTCGCGGTGTGGGACGTTGCCGGCAACGGCGCGTTCGTGAACCCCACCTGGAGGCCATGACGCGGACGCGACCCAGTTCAATCACTCGTGTCTTCGGAACCGCTTATCGCGGCGGGCGCTCCCGGTCGAGCGGCTTCAGGTTCACTGTCCAGGAGATCGGCACCGACTGCGGGTTGAAGCAGATCTTGTCGTCGCACGCCTGGTAGTCGAGCGTCGCCTGGATGGTCAGCGTCGCCCGATCCTTCAGCGCCGCCTCGGCCTCGCGTGTTCCGTCAATCGCCACATCCTGCACGATGCGGAACGGCTCCGAGTAGACGTTGACGTGCTCGTCGAGCGGCTTGAAGTAGTAGTCGACCGGCCTGGGGAACTGCGCCTCGCGTACGAGCAGCCCGGGCTGCGGCGCGATCGTCAGCGCAATCGGCCGGTATCCGGTGACGCCTGGCGCGTAGACGTGCACGCGCCGCGCCGGTTTGACATCGAGCACGATCGAGAAATGCGTGCCCGGCGCGACCGTCTGGTCGGTCGTGAAAGTCGTCACCTCGAGGTGCGGCGCCGAAATCTTCGTCGCGGCCACGTCGAGGGTGCGGCCGAGGCGCACGAGCATGCTCGAGATCGTGTCGCGCTCCTGGTACGCGGTCTCGAAGACGCGCGACGTCACGCGCGCGTCGCGATCGACGAAAAATGTCCCGGGGTACGGGATCCCGTACTGCATCGTGTTGGTGGGCGCGACCGTCGCATTCAGCAGCCCGTAGGCCTTGATCGTGTTCGAGCCCTGGTCGGAGAGCAGCGGAAAGGTGATGCTCCGCCGGCGGGCGAAATCCGCCAGCACCGGCACGGGGTCGTAGCTGATCGCGACCAGGCCAAGCCCGTTGCGCTGGATGTCCTTGAGACGGCCTTGCAGCTCCACGAGCTGCGTCTTGCAGTACGGTCACCAGTCGGCGGAGCGGAAGAAGACGAGGATCGCCCCCTTCGGCCCCATCAGCGACTCGAGCGTGCGCGCCTGCCCGTTCTGATCCGGCAGCGTGAAGGACGGAATCTTCGATCCGACCGGCGGCCCGACCGTCTGCATGTCGACCGCCGGAGATTGCGCGCCAGCCCGGATCGATATCGCCAGCAACGCCAGCGCCGCAAAGGTTCTCATCGGATCGAAAGTGTACATCGGCGGGAATCGGCGCGAGCTTGTCCTTTGGATGCCGACGCAGGGCAGCCGTTACGGCCCGGCGCGCTCAGGCGGTGCGAGCACGCCATGCCGTCGGCGTCATCCCGAACGCGGCGCGGAACGCGGCGCTGAAATGGCTGTGGCTGCTGAAGCCTTGCGCGAGCGCCACGTCGACCAGCGGTTCGCCCGCGCGGACTCGCTCCAGCGAGCCCTGCAACCGCAGGCGCAGCCGGTAGGCGGTCATGGTCTCGCCGAACATGCGGCTGAAGGCGCGGCAGAGGTGAAACGGCGTCATCTCGGCGTGGCGCGCGAGGGATCGCAGCGATTGCGGCGCAGCCGGCGCTGCGGCGATCGCGGCGCGTACGCGCTGGACGGCATCGAAATCCCGACCGCCGCGCGATGCCTGTCGTTGCGGGCACACGGTCGACAGCACGCGGTCCAGCAGCAGCACTGCTTCTTCCTCGACTGCCAGGCTGGGTGCTCCGCCCGCGTGCAGCCGATCGAACAGGCGGCGCTGGCGCGCGTAGACGCGCGACGAAACCAGTATGAACTCGGCCGGGAACCACAGCGGGTCGCGGCCGTCGCCGGCGCGAGGGAACCGCCCGACCGCATCGGCGACGAGATCGTCGGCGTAGGCAATCCAGTCGCAGCGATCGCCCGCGGCGGCAATCCGCCAGCGCTGGTAGACGCGCCCCCGGTTGTGGAACGTGGCGACGGTCGGATCGGCGACGTAGCGCGCGCCGCGCTCGTGCCGGATCCAGACCGGCGTGCGCGAGAAGACGAGGCAGTGCGATGTGGACGCCGCTGCCGCGTGGAACGACGGGTTGTCGGGGCTGCACGCAAACACTCGTCGGCAGCTTCGCCGGCAACGAGATGACGCTCGAGAACGCGGCCAACCGCATTCGCTTCACCCGCAACGCCGACGGCACCATTCGCCAGCAGTGGGACTCGTCCGCCGACGGCGGCAAGACGTGGAAGACGGTTTTCGACGGCAAGTACGTGCGCCGCGGCAAGCCCGGGCCTTGATCAGCCTTCGCGGCTCACCCGTCGGCGAGCCGAGGCGATCGCGCACGGAGTTCGTCGATGCGTTTCGACGCCTCCGCCTTCGATAGCCCGTCCTCGACTTCCTCGCCGACTTCCCGCGCCAGCGTCTCGAGATACGAGCGCTGCGCGGCGGTCATCGGTTCGTCGCCAGTCTTCCACTCGTTCGGATCGCGCTTCAGGCCTGGCTCGGCGTTCTCATCCGTTTGCTGATTCTTCATGAGGCGAAGAGATCGCAAAACGAAGGCCAACGCCGTCGCGGCCGGGCGCCCGAGCTCGTCCGTGACGATCTCATTCCGCGACGGCGGCGTCGACAGCGACCGCGCCAAGCACCCGGGCGAGCTCGGCCGGATCGATTCGGACGAGCAGTCCGCGGCGGCCGCCATTGATGTAGATCGCCGGCAGGTCGAGGATCGATCGCTCCACGAACACCGGCAATGCCCGTCTCGTCCCGAACGGCGACGTGCCGCCGACCAGGTAGCCGGTATATCGCTGCGCGGCGTCCGGCTCGCAAGGGCTGATCGTCCTGCGGCCCGTCTGGCGCGCCAGCTGTCTGGTCGACACCTCGCGATCGCCGTGCATCAACACCAGCAGCGGGCTGCGCGCGTCATCCTCCATCACGAGGGTCTTGACGATCGCGTGCTCGTCGACCTCGAGCTGCCGCGACGCGGCACGCGTGCCGCCGCGCTCCTCGTAGCGGTATTCGTGCTCGCTGAACGGCACCTGGTGCTTTCGCAGCTCTCGCAGCGCCGACGTCGTTGCCATCGACGCTACGAAAGCCGGGCGGCGGCACTGGTCACCGCCGCCATTCCTCGAAGTCCCGGATTACGAACCCGGCCGCGGTCTCGGCGGCGCGGACCAGCCACTTGCCCTTGCGGCGGTCGAGGTCCTTCTCGATCGCCTGCCGGCGGTCGCCGGTTCCGACGTGCACGTTTGCCAGCTCGTACCCCATCGCCTGCAGCATGTCGGGCTCGCGCAGTGCCTCCGGGTGATCGAGCACCTCGATCTTGCGGGAGTTCGGCGACAGCCGCCGGACGACGACGCCGCGGTCCACCTGATACCAGGGATCCGGGGCGCGATAGCGCCCGTTGGCGATGAGCGCGCCTGACGGCCGGGGCGAGCGCTGGCGATGGCTCAGGAGCCATGCCGATGGGACGAGCGCCTTCGCTTCGCGGACGAGCCGCCCGCCGCGCCACGTCGCCAGGGCGACGTATCGCGGCCGCCCGAGGCTGCCGGTGCCGGCCGCGCGCCGCGCGAACTTGTCGACGACCGCGTCGCCGCCAGGCAGCTGCGCGTTGATCGGCTTGCCGTAGCGCTCGGGGATCCGGGTCTCGCGCTCGAGGCGGTCCATCTTTTTCCAGAAGCGCCTGCGCTCGTTCTCTTTCACCGCGAACAGCGTTCGCAGCCACATGTGCTTCTCGTCGAGCGTGAACGGCCGCGGCTTCGCCAGTCCCCGGCGGTAGCCTTCGAGGATGTCGGCGCAGATGCTCCTGCGCGCCCGCCGCCTGGAGGGCTGCGACAGGATGGCGCTCGTCGCCAGCCGGACGATGTCGACCGCGTAGGGCATTTCCGCCGCCTCGTCGAAATCGTTCACGCCCCAGACCAGCCGACCCTCGCCATCGCGCCAGACGCCGTAGTTCTCGAGATGGATGTCGCCGACACCGATCACCGCCGGGGCGTCGGCGAGGTCGTCGCAAAGGATCAGGATGGTTTCGGCCCAGCGCCAGTAGGTCGCACGCAGGAAGACAAAGGGGCTGTCGCGCATCTTGGCGTGCTTCTCGTCCAGGTCCTTCTTCCAGAGCTGATCGAGCTGTTTCCTGAGCCAGACTTCATAGCTCGCGATCGAGGTTCTGAAACGCTGGATGTCGCTGCGCGGCATGTGTGCACTCCAAGAAGAAGGCCGCCGGCCGGCTGCACACTAGTCGTGCGGCCCGGTAGCGCTCCCATCAGCAATTCTCTACACTTTGGCCGCGTCCGCGCGGTTGTTTTCGTCGCCACCCACGGGAGGATGTGTGAACCACCGGCTCCTCGCCAGCGTCTTTGTCGCGGCCTCGGCGGCCGCCGTCTTCATCACGTCCGAGTCGATCGGGGCGCACGGCAGCGAAGCCCGCCTGGTGCGCGAGCTGGCCTGGAAGAAGCCGCAGATCGCGAGGGCGCTCGCCGTCAACCGCTCCGAGCTCGGGCTCTCCGGTTCGAAGGTGCCCGCCGAGGTGCAGACGATCGCCGGCCAGCCCTGCGTTGTCGGCCCGCTCGTCGCGTTCGACCTCGACGACCAGTTCGCGTTCGACATCGACGAAGCGGTGGACGTGACCATCACCTACGCGACGCCGATGACGACGCCGTTCACGGTCGCGTGGGATCGAAACGGCGGTGACGGCTATGGCGTGTCGACCGAGATCACGCCGTCCACCGGCGCGGGACCGCACACCGTGACGCTGCGGCTCGATCGGGCCCGCTTCGCCGGGCAGGGCATCCTGAAAACGGATCTGGCCGTCGGCGCGCGCGGCGGCACGATCGCGCTCTGCGACATCCACCTGGCGCGCACGAACACGACCGCGGCCCCCGACAGCTTCGGGCAGTTGCGGCTCGAGGTGAAGGACGGCTCCGGGCGCACCGTGCCCGCCCGCGTCGGCCTCTACGACGCGCGCGGCCGGACTCCGCTGCCTTCGGGTCGCGCGCTGTCGGTCCACCGCTTCGCCGACGAAGTACGTCTGCTGTGGGTGAACCGCCGCACGCCCTGGCCCTCGGATCACCGGCAGGCGTTCTATGTCAGCGGCAGCTACGACGCCCGCGTGCCCGCCGGCGTCTACGACCTCGTCGTCACCCGCGGGCCCGAGTATCGCGTCTATCGCGGCAAGGTCGACGTTCGGGCGGACGAGACCGCCACGGCCAGCGTCACGCTCGATCGCTACGCGGATCTGCCGGCCGCCGGCTGGTTCTCCGGCGAGTCGCACGTCCATCTGATGCGCGAGAGCCGCGACGACGCGAACGTGTGGGGGCAGCTGGCGGCCGAAGATCTTCACGTCAGCAACCTCCTGGAGATGGGGAACATCAGCGGCACCCACTTCAAGCAGTCGGCGTGGGGCAGCGCCGGCCAGTACGGGCGCGACGGCTATTTCCTGGTCGCCGGCCAGGAGGATCCGAGAACCGGCCAGCGCGGCCACACGATTCATTGGAACGTGGCGCAGCACGCGCACGCGCAGGAAGTCTTCTTTCAGTACCACTACATCTTCGAGCGCACCCGCGCGCTCGGCGCGACCACCGGCTACGCGCACCTCGGCGAGCTGTTCAACGGACAGCGCGGCCTGGCGCTCGACGTGCCGTTCGGCCTGATCGATTTCATCGAGGTGCTGCAGGGCGGGCGCTTGAACAATGAGATCTGGTACCGGTTCCTGAACCTCGGCTTCCGGATCTTTCCGGTCGGCGGCGCCGACTTCCCGTACTTCGGGCCGACGCTGCCCGGCGTCGAGCGCACCTACGCCAGGGTCGACGGTGCGTTCACGCCGGCGTCGTGGTTTGCGGCGGTGAAGCAGGGACACGTCTACGTCACCAACGGGCCGTTCCTCGAGTTCAGCGTCAACGGCAAACAGATGGGGGACCAGCTGCGTGTCGCGCGTGGCACGCGGCTTCAGATCGCCGCCGCGGCGCAGCTCAACCCGGACGTCGACGCGCTCGATCGGCTCGAGCTGGTCGTGCTCGGCGACGTCAACGCGCAGGAGCCGGCGCGCGGTCAGGATCGCGTGCAGCTGAAGAAGGAGCTGGTCGCCGATCGCAGCATGTGGGTCGCGGTGCGCGCGATGGGCCGCCACCAGGAAGCGCAGTTCAACACCATCGCCCACTCCGCGCCGATCTACGTCGTCGTCGACGATCAGCCGACGTGGAAGCGCGATGCCGTCGGCAGCCTCGTCGCCTATCACCGCGCGCAGCTGCAGGACCTGCTCACGGTGCCAGTCGATCCGCTGCAGGACCTGGAAACGTGGGAGACGAAGGAAGCGCTGGTGGAGCAGTGGCGGCGGCAGCTTCCGGACTTGAAGCCGCGCGTCGAGGAAGCCGACCGGAAGTATCAGCAGCTGCTCGACAAGCTGCGCGCGGTGTCGCCGCAGGACCGGTGAGCAGAGGGAGCCGTCGCATGGCCCCCTCTGCCGCGGCACTTACTGGTCGAGGCGGATGCGATAGTTGAGCGCGTTGCCCCAGATCGGCTGGAAGTTGCAGTTGGTCGGCGTGAACGCCCACGACAGGATCGAGCGGGCCCGCCGCGTGTTGTTGTTCATCGGCTGGATAATCTGCAGGTTGTCGTTGGCGTTGGTGATGACCGCGAACTGCCAGGTAGGAAGCTGACCCGCCTTGGCGTCGGCGAGGTGGACGCTGTCATGGCCGACCGGGCGCAGCACGCCGGCCGGGTCCGCGACGCAGTGCAGCACGTGCTCGCGGCTGCCGGGCAGCGGCGTAGCGCCGAAGCCGAAGACCTGCTTGATTTTGATCGGCGCGGCGAACTGCCGGCGCTGCGGATCGTAGCCGGCGCACGACATCTCCTCGTAGAAGATGCTGCCGAGGTTCGACACCGTGGCGCCGCATTCACGCGCGGCGGCGATGAATGTTGACGGCACTGTCTGCGCGTCCTGGGCGCAGAACTGGTACTTGGTGTAGAGCTCCGCTTCCAGCGCGAGCTTGGCATCGTCGGCAGCGCTGGCGACCGCCGCCAGCGCTTTCGCGACTTCCGCCTTCACTTCCGGGCCACAGACCGACGCGGTCTGCGCCCGCGCTGGCGAGGGCAGCAGCAGCACCAGCGCGGCGCTGGCGGCGACGACGAGCCGCGTCGCGTGGCGACGGGCATCACTCCGGGACCCCAGGGTTGCTACGAGCGAGCGACATACGGTCATTACGACATCTCCTTGCGTGATTGACAGGCTGCGGAACGCGACATTGCGTGCGACCTTCAACGCTGTCTGGTGAACGCTCGAGCCCGTCCGTTTCACGGCGATGCAGAGTTGAGCGAGCGATCGCGGTCCGCCGCAAGGGACACGACATCGAGGGTCCGGTGCTGGCGCAAAAAACAAAACGGCGAGGCCGCGACATGCGCGCGGACTCGCCGCCGAGGACGATCCCCCCGTTGTCCTCTGCCGCTGGTGGTCCTGGTCTTACTTCGGTTGGGTCGTCGCGAAGAGCTCGAGCGAGAACGGCGACTCGATCTCGCGGCCGAACTGATCGCGCGGGATCGGAAGCAGCTTGGCCTGCTCGAGCGTGATCTGGCAGCGGCCGACGCGGGTGAGCAGCGCGTTCGCGAAGCCGATCGTCCGGCCGAAGCCGCCGTTTTCACGCCACTCGACCCACTTGCCGGCGCCGACGTTGCGCGGCGTCGAGCTGACGACGTTGAAGGTCACGGCGTCGTGACCGACGTCGTTGGCGTAGTCGCCGTGCAGCACCACTTCATTGCCTTCCTGCGAGGCGATGCCGTTCCAGTCGGGGAACGTATCCGACCACCACTCGTAGCGCTGGTGCGTGCCGAAGAAGCCGATCGAGCGGAAGCAGAGTCCCTGCGTCGCCCACTGATCGTGGAACGGCGATTCGTCGTTGAACGCGGTGATCGTCCAGCGGTTCCCGGCGCTCACGAGATCGGGCTGCTGCGCCAGGGCGACGTTCGGCGTCAGCGTGGCGCCGGCAAGAAAGAGGGCGGGAAGCGAACGAAGTGCGAGCGAGCGAAAGCCGGTCATTGGACTCATCCGTTCTTCGTTGGCGAGCGGCTGTGACGCGAAGCGTCCGGCCGCCAACGTCAACTGGTGAACGGAGTGGGAGCTGCGTTTCAACGCGACGTCTCGTGACGTGCAGCGCGCGCTAGGGGACGAGGGTGAAGACCTGGAAGGGGCCCCAGTAGTACGGCTTGGCGTAGTTGCCGCCGCTGGCAAGCAGCGCGAGCTTGGCCTCTCTGAGCGCGCGCGCGGCGCCGTCGCCGGCGGCGATCTTCGCGTAGAGATCGTCCATCAACTGCACCGTCGATCGATCGTCGACGTCCCACAGCCCGGCGATCACGCGGCTCGCGCCGGCGCGCAGGAACGCCCACGAGAACCCGATCAACCCCTCGCCTGAATATGACCGTTCGCCGGCGCTGCGGCACGCCGACACCGTGACCAGTTCGGCGCGCAGCGGCACCTCGGCGACATCGCGCGCGTACAGCTTGTACGCGTCGTCGGTGCCGGAGAGGATGACCGCCGAGTCGAGCGGGCTCTGCAGGTTCGCCGCCGCGTGCGCGGTGAAGTGAACGAACGAGAAGCGTTCTGGCGTCGCCGTGCGGTATGCGGCGGGCGATGCGCTCCCGGCCCTGTAGGCAGTCACGCCCTGGGCGGGGAAGTGCTTCGACACGCCGTCGATCTCGGCGCCCGCGTACTTGAGCGCCGGGAACTCGGGCGCCCGCGGCGCGGGGTCGCCCATCAAGAGCAGCGTCGGCGCGCGGCGCGGCGCCGGCGGCGCGACCGACAGCAGCGACAGCGACGGGGCGGTCTGGAGCTCGACATCCTCGATGAAGTAGTGGCGCGTCGGGCCCGGCACCGGCAGCGTCTCGAAGTTGATTGCGTGCAGGCTGCGATCGGCGACGATGACGACGCGCGAGCCGGGCGGGATCCAGGGCAGCACCGGCTCGACGAGCTTTCGGTACAGCTCGTCGCCCGCGGTTGCGGACGAAGCCAGCGGGTCGGCCAGGGTGTTGTTGATCGCCGCCTGATGCTGGCGTACCAGCGATTCGATCTCGGCCGCCGGCGGCAGCGGCATCATCTGAACGCCGGTTGCGGTCACCGCCCAGACGTAAGAGCGGCTGGCGCCGAGCCAGTAGGAAAGCAGGATCGACCGGGAGCGCGCCGCAACCTGCTGCAACGCTGCAGCGCTCGCCCTGGCCGGCGGCGCGAGGCTGTTGCGCTCGCCGAGCACGCGGCCGCGGCTCGACTCCGACACCTCCAGCGCGCGCTCGATTTTCCCCTGATCCACGAGCGCGTCGACGTAGGACTGGTAGAACTGAATCAGGCGTGTCAGGAAACTGAGCTTGTATTCGGTCTTGAGCACTTCGGAGCGCGATTTCTCGATCGTCTCGAGCGCTGCTTCGAAATGACGGGCGGCCCGGTCCGGCTGCGCCGAGGCGAGCGCGATGCGTGCCAGTCCGGCGTGTGCGCCCCAACGCACGTCGGCAAACGACTTGGCGGCGGCCAGCGCTTCGTCGAAGAGGCGCGTCGCCTCGGCAGGCTGGGCGCGGCCCTCCGCGATCAGCGCGGCGTTGAACGTGTTGTGCACGAGGTTACCGGTGCGGGTCGCGGTCTTCAGCCGCTTCGCTTCCTCGTTGAAGCGCTCGGCTTCGGTCCAGTCGCCGAGGTCGATGTCGGCCGCCGCAAGATTACCCGCCCACACCGCGGCGTCGGCAGGAAGATTCGACTCACTCGCCACACTGAAGGCCTGCCGCAAAAAGGGGAGCGCCTGCCGCGGCTCGCCCTGATACAGAAAGGTGTTGCCCAGTTCACCCAACGCGCGCACGAACGAGAAGCGTGGCCCGCGCCCCTGATGGAGATCGACGGAGCGGCGCTGTGTCGTCACGGCGCGATCGAACTCGCCAAGCCGGGCGTAGCAGATTCCGGCATTGTTCAACGCCTCGCCGTAGATGGTGAGCTGATTCAGATCGTCGAAAGACAGCACGCGCTCGAACC
>Ga0075421_100009426_pt1 | contig 12032 bp, 9 predicted proteins | sample SoiMetdeltSBSDD5_FD_75292 | JGI IMG/M metagenome (GOLD analysis project Ga0075421, IMG submission 75292) | Bulk soil microbial communities from a Populus tree surrounding site in Tennessee, USA - Soil MetaG P. deltoides SBSDD5 | ecosystem: Environmental > Terrestrial > Soil > Tree plantation...
GTCGTGTTCAAGGCGGTGCTCGACATGCGCTCGCGCGATGCGTTCATCGCCATGGTCGGCGCCATTGCCGTGTCGGTCGCGTTCGCGTCGGCGTATGTCTACGCCAACCGCCGGGCGTCGGCGCCGATCTGCAAGCGTGCGACGGCGGCGTTTGCCGGCGTGTTCTTCCTGCAATGCCTCGTCTACGCTATCCACGAGTTCGCCGAGGCGCACTTCCTGCCGTTCAGCGACGTGCTGCACGCCGCGTCCGAGCCCTACGGCCCCGACGGGATCTACGGCCAGTACCTCACCTACCTGCTGCTGATCGTCCCCCTGGCTGCCGCAGCGGCGGTTCGCCCTCAGCAGGCCGCGACGCCGCGAGCGCGGTGGGGCGGATGGGTGTTCGCGCGTCCACTGCAGGCGCTCGGCGCCGTCGCGCTCGTGCTGGTGGTGGCTGGCGTGATCGTCCTGCGGGCCCAGAACGGCGTGGCGCGTGCGCTGTCGTTCGGCCAGGCCGCGACGCCGGCCGCGTCGCTGACGAGCGCGGCATCAGTCGGAATACACCTGCCGGCGGCGATGGCGGGGTCACGGCTGCTGTACCGGCACACCGCGGGCGACGCGGCGTCGAGCTCATTGGCGATCGCGGCGCTCGAAACGCCGGCGTCCACTCTTCTGTCGGTGCCGTTTGTCTGCGATCGCGTGTCGTTCGCGGCCGGCAACGGCATCTGCCTGCAGACCGAGCGCGGCCTGTTCACGACCTACAAGGCGGTGCTCTTCGACGAGCACATGCAGCCCCGGCACACGCTCAAGCTCGAAGGCTCGCCAAGCCGCACGCGCATCTCCGCCGACGGCCGGCTTGGCGCCGTCACGGTTTTCGTCACCGGCCAGGCACACGGCTACAGCAGCGGGTCGTTTTCGACGCGGACGTCGCTCATCGACATGGCGAGCGGCGAGGAAGTCACCGACCTCGAGCAGTTCACGACCTGGCGCAACGGCGTCACGGTGCACGCGGCGGACTTCAACTTCTGGGGAGTGACGTTCGCCAGAGACAGCAACACCTTCTACGCAACACTGAAAACAGATGGCAAAACGTATCTGGTCCAAGGTGATCTGGGGCTTCGCAAGCTCACGATCCTGCACGAGAACCTCGAGTGCCCGTCGCTGTCGCCGAACAATCGGTTGATTGCGTTCAAGAAGCGGACGGGGCCGGACCTCGCACCCTGGCGCATCTACGTGCTCGATCTCGCGACAATGGTTGAACATCCCATCGAAGGCGAGACGCGATCGGTCGACGACCAGCTCGAATGGCTGGACGACGAGCACGTGCTTTACGGGATGCGGCGGTCGTCGCAGTCGGCGCTGAGCGATGTCTGGATCGCGGCGGTCGACAGCACGAAGCCGGCGCGGGTCTTCGTGCCGGAGGCCGACTCGCCGATCGTCGTCAGGACGACAGCGCAGGCCGCGCAGCCGTAAGCGCTGCTATTTCGTTGGAGCGGTGCAGCGCGCGGCGCTGTCGGCCGGACCCTTGTCACGATAGACGTCGTGGCAGGCCGAGCAGGCGTCCGCGAGGTCGTTGGTCGCGTCCGACACCTTCTCCTGGTTCTTCGTGTGCGCGGCCTGCAGCACCGCAACGCCTGCCTGGCGCATGTTCTGCGCGAAGCGTTGGAAATCCGCATTCCGCACCGGCACCGGTTTGCCGTTCTGGCAGAGCCGGCCTGGCGTCATGATCAGATCGACGCCGTCGGTCACGGCGATCGCCGCGTTCTCGACCACCTCCCAGCCGGAGTACGCGCCGGCGTACGCGTCGGTCGCCGACGCGCCGCCTTCGGGCTTTTTCTTCGCCGCCCCCGGATCGTTCTGCTGCACGTCGAAGATGATGTTGGAATTCGGGAAGAAGATCCCGCGCATCACCTGCGCCAGCGAGCCGGCCGGCTTTGCCGCGGGCTTCGCAGGCGCGGGCGGCCGCGACGGCGCCTGAGCGGCGGCGGCGATCGAGAACACACCCAGCGCTAATGAAATCGTAAGCGTCCGCATACGTTTCCTCCGGCTTTCATCGCGGTCTCACGATAGATCGAAACGCTATCAGCGATCAGCTGTCAGCTGTCAGCTGTCAGCAGTCAGCAATCGACCATCGGCCATCCCATTAGCCATCAGTCCTCAGTCATCCGCGCCGCCGCTTGATCGCGGCGAGGAATTCAGCCACGCTTTCGGCAGCATGGTCAAACGATCGCTGATCTTCCTGCACCGCTGGCTGGGGGTCGCGCTCTGCGTGCTGTTCCTCGTCTGGTTTCCTTCCGGCATCGGGATGATGTACTGGGAATTTCCCAGCGTGACGCCCGAGGCGCGATTGGAACGTGCGGCGCGCCTGCACGCAGACGCGGTCAAGCTGTCGCCCGCGCAGGCGTGGGCGGCATCGGGCGAGCCGGGTGAACCGCTCCGCGCCCGACTGCACGTCCTCGACGGCCGTCCCCTTTATCGATTTCAAACCCGCGACGGCGAACGTCAGGTCTACGCCGACAGCGGGGAGCGGCGCCTCCCGGTGTCCGCCGACGCCGCCCTGCGGATCGCATCGGCGTGGACCGGGCAACCGGCAAGCGGCGCGAGCGTAGAAACGCTCGACGATGCCGACCAGTGGACGGTGCTCGGTTCCTTTCGCAGCCTCCGGCCACTCTGGAAGCACTCGTGGCCGAACGGCGAGCACGTCTACGTCTCCCCGAAGTCCGGCGAAGTCGTTCAGTACACGACAACGACAACGCGGATCGGCGCGTATCTGGGTCCGATCCCGCACTGGTTCTACTTCACGCCGCTGCGCAAGCACCAGGCGCGGTGGGAGGCCGTCGTTGTCTACACGTCCGGCCTCGGTACGATCGCGGCGGTGTTCGGCCTGGTCGTCGGCCTGATCGTGCTGTCGCCGTCGAAGCGCCATCGCCACGCGGGGCGTCGGACGTTCTTCCCCTACAGCGGGTATAAGCGCTGGCATCTGTTCATCGGGCTCATCGTCGGCGCGGGCGCGATCACCTGGGCGTACAGCGGCATGTTGTCGATGGAGCCGTTCGCGCCGCCGCAACGCGCGGCTGACGCCGAGAACGCCCGCGACGCCCTTCGGCGCGCGCTGCGCGGACCGCTCGTGGTGCACGCATTCGATCGGCGGCATCCGCGCGAGGTCCTCGGCGGCGTCACGGAGGCCGGCGTCAAGGAGCTCGAGTTGGTCGCGATAGGTGAAGAGCCGATGTATCTGGCGACGACAGGGCCGAACGATACCCGCATGGTCAGGCTCGATGGCCAGGTTCTCCGCGCCTTCGACGAAGCGGCGCTCGGTGCGATTGTGGGGAAGGCCGTGGGGGAGCCCGGCGTTGCGGACCTGCGTACCGCCGGCGAATACGACCGCTACTACCTCGACCGACGCGGCAGGCTGCCGCTGCCGGTGCTGCTGGCACGGTTGAACGACTCGGATCGGAGCCGTTTTTATATCGATCCGCGAACCGCGCGCATCGTCGGCAGCTACAACGCATCCGAGTGGAACAGCCGCTGGCTGTACCACGGCCTCCACTCGCTCGACTTCCCCTGGCTCTATAACCATCGCCCCGCGTGGGACGTTGTCGTGATCACGTTTATGCTGGGCGGGACGGCGCTGTCGGTGACGTCGGTGGTGCTGGCGTGGAGGGTCGTGGCTCGAAAAGCCGCAGCGCGAAGCCTTCCTGGCGAGCGGAGCTCGCTCGGCTGAAGCCTTCGCGCTACGGATCAAATAAAAATTCGCAGCGCGAAGCTTTCAGGCGAGCGCTGTCAGAACCCGGCGAGCCCGGCCAGGCCCGCCGGCGTGCCGGTCAGCGACGCCAGCGGCGCGAGCGAACCATCCTGTCGGACGCGAGTTCGATGCCCGCGTGTTCCGCGTGGTTACGACAAAGGGACGCCTGCGGACCCTACCGGTGTTGGCTCCAGACGATCCCCTATCAGTCGATTCCCTCGAACAAATCGGCCGACGGACGCCGGGCAAGCGGTGGGCCCCACGCCTGGCGCCAGACTTCCACGCTCAGCACCCGGTCGAGATCCGATCGGCTGAAGAACAGCCGATCGATCGAGAGGTGCTGGCTGCGGTGCGCCTTCAGCGCCGCCCTGCGCCGCTCACGCCACGACGACACATCGAGCACGAAGTCGGCGCCGCCGCGCTTCTCGATTCGATCGACAGCGCCGGCCTCCCAGGCGGCAATCGGCGGCGTCCAGACGAGGCGGGGCACGACGTGAGGGTCGCCGGCGTCCGGATTCCAGCGGCGATCGGCAGACGCGGTGATCGCATCGGACGCGAAGCGGCTGATGGCGACGTGATCGGGATGGCGATTGAAGCCGTTCGGGTCGAAGGTCGCGACCACCGACGGGCGGACGCGCCGGATGACCGAGACGAGCGAGCGGCGGATCTCGTCCGGCGCCGCCTCAGCGAGCTCGCGGTCGCGATAGTCGAGGAGGTGCAGCTCGTCGAAGCCGATGATGCGGCCGGCTTCCCGCAGCTCGCGCTCACGGCACGCGGGCAGATCGTCGGGCGCGCAGACCGGCGGGTCGCCAACCTTGCCGCGCTCGCCACGCGTCGCCGTGACGAGTACGGTGCGCGCACCGGCGGCGGCGTATTGCATCGCCGTGCCGGCACCGGAAAAGCTCTCGTCGTCTGGATGCGCAAACAGGAAGAGGACGCACCGATCCATCGCAAGAGATTACCGGGCCGACACGACCGCTGCCAAGCGGTACGCTGCCGCGCCGCGCACAAGGCGCGGTCGGGCGGCGCTACTGCCAGCGCGTTTCGACGCTGTAGGTCTTCGCGTTCAGATCCTTGCCGGTCACCCGCACCAGTCGCGGCTTGACGATGCGGAGGTTGAACGTCGTGCCGTCGCGGCCGAAGAAACCGCCGAGCGCGAGGTCCTTCTTCTCGGCGTTCTCAACCCGGCCGACGAACTTCTTGAACTCGGTGGCGCCGTTGATCGGCACGATCGCCACGTCTACGTCGGTCAGCGGCATGCCGACCTTGTTCTCGATCTCGACCGAGAACTGCGAGGTCCGGATGCCGATGACGGCGTTGCCGTCCTGGGCCTGCACCGGCGCACCGCCGGAGCAGGCGCCAAGGGCGAGCGCGGCGGCGCTCAACATCACGATTTTCATGAACAGGCGGAAGCCGGGGACGAGATGGAATCCGGACATGGCGACTCCTCCTGCAGGTGGTGTCCCTGCGATCTGCGGCCTGCAGCCGAATCTTCGGAGCGAGCGTGTGCGCGCGATGCCGGCGATGCCGGGGCGCGCGAGTGCACCGGCGGGGCAATTGTAGCGCGCGCGGCCGCGCGCGGCTGACATTTTTGTCGTCCAACGACGCGTCTTGAAACCGGGGCGACGGCCGGTCAGCGCAAACAGGCCGGAACCGACGCGTTTTTGCGGCCGGATTCTTGTATCGCAGCCGAAAGCGGACTTCTCCTATGCCAGAACCGATTGTCATCGATAACGACACTGCGCCCGCGCCCCGGTTTCTCGTCGTCGACCGGCGCGTCCCCGACGCGATTCGTCAACTGCTGGACGAGGCCGACGGCTGCCTGAACATGTCATTCGCGGTCGGCGGCAGCGCCTGCGTGCGCCGCGCCATCCACAAGGCGTTCGAGATCGAGGGGGTCGAGAGCGACGACTTCGCGGCGAGCCTCACGGCGCTCGGCCAGAAGCATCCCGCCGTCGCGCCAACGCTGTTTCAGGTGATGGGCGTGCTCGGCGCCGGCGACGACCCGCTGCGCGGCGACGCACTGAAGGCGTTGATTGCCACCTTCAAAGGCGTGTTATACGAGATTTACGTGCTCGGCGAGGAGCGGCTCGAGAGCCTGGCGTATCTTTCGGAACTCCTGCAGGCGCTCGATTCGCCGCCGAAGCTGCCGAAGCCGCGCACCGCAGCGGCTCCGTCCAAGCCAACGCGATAAGCAGCTATTTGTTGCCGGTTGCCGTCAGCGCTCGTCGCTGTTCGCAGGCCGAAAGCACCCGGGCGTAAAGCCCCGCGGCGCAGCCGGTTCCGCCAGGCAGGGTGGCCGACGCGGCGCTGCGCAAGCCGATCGACGTAAATCAGCCGATCGCCTGCGTGCGAATGCCGCGCGAAGCAGCGTTCGGCTGAGCCGCCGCCGCGCGCTCTTCCGCAATCCGCGCCTGCCGGATCATCCACGCGCCGGTCAGGCAGATTCCCGCGCCAACGATTGACAGCCACGCGACGCGCTCGTGGCGCACGCCGACGCCGAGCGCGAGCGCGACCACCGGGATCAGGAACGCGGTGGCCGACGCCGTGGTCGCGCCCATCCGGCCGGCGGCGGTCGCCGTCAGCACGTTCGTGATCGCGGTGCCGAAGGCGCCGAGCGTGAGCAGCGACGCGGCCGAGCGGGGCGTCCAGTGCGCGCGAAGAACGTCAGGGACGCCGAGCGGCGCCGTCAGCAGCACTGCGAGAGCGAGCGCGCGCCAGATCACGGGCAGGGCACCGTTGCGCTGCTGCAGCGGCCGTGCGAGGTTCACCGCGACGCCGTACGAGGTCAGCGCGAAGACGATGAGCAGGATGCCCCAGCGTTGCCGATCGGAGCCGCCGCCCGCCGTCAGGCCCGGGAATGCGATCAGCACGGCGCCAAGCACGCCGACGGCAAGCCCGACGAGGACCGACCGCGACGGCATCCGCCGCGCCAGGATGCTGGCGACGGCGGCGGCGAAGAGCGGCGTCGCGCCGTTGAGCATGCCGGTCAGCGCCGACGAGACGTGCTGCTCGGCAAACGGAAACATGCTGAGTGGAAACGCAAGCCAGAGCACGCCGAGGGCCGCGGTCTTGACGCGATCGGATCGGACGATCGGGCGGCGGGCCGCGGGGATCATCGAGAGCGTGAGGAAGCCGACGAAGATGCGCACGAAGGTGACGCCGTTCGGTCCCATCGCCTCGAGCCCTTCGGCGATGAACAGGAACGACGCGCCCCAGATGACGCCCGGCAGGATCAGCAGCAGCAGGTCGACCACCCCGTACGATCGCCGGTTTCCGGCCCGGGCGGCAAGTGAATGTTTCTCATCTCGCTGATGACGAGCGGCACTCGTCGCCAGGCGTGTTAGGCTTCTGCCGCAGATGCGCGGCTGCGTGCTTCAGACGAGCGGCGGGCGGGCGAGCTCGCGCCGATGATTCGGCTCGACACGCGGCGGACGCCGGCGGATCTCCTGCCGAAGATCGCGCGGCTCTTCTCGCTCTCGGCGCAGAAGATCGCGTCGATTGATGCCACCTGGCGTCCCGAGGATGGCGCCCCGGTGTTCACCGTCGAGGGGCGTTACCAGGCGCGCGGGTGGACCGAGTGGACCGAGGGGTTCGTGTTCGGCTCGCCGCTGCTGCAGTTCGATGCCGACGGCGACGCCGCCTTCCTCGAGCTGGGGCGCTCGCGCACGCTGCAGCGGATGGCGCCGCACCTGACCCACATGGGCGTCCACGACCACGGGTTCAACAACGTCAGCACCTACGGCACCCTGTGGCGTCTCGCGCGCGAAGGGCGCACCAACGCCAGCGGCTGGGAACGGCGCTTTTACGAGCTGGCGCTGAAGGTCAGCGGTGCGGTGCAGGCGCGGCGCTGGACGATGCTGCCGTCGGGCGGGTTCATCCATTCGTTCAACGGCGCGCACTCGCTGTTCGTCGACACGATTCGCTCGCTGCGCGCGCTCGCGCTCGGCCACCTGCTCGGGCAGCGCCTGGTCGAGGAGCAGGATCGCAGCGTCAGCCTGCTCGACCGTCTCGTCCAGCATGCGCGATCGACGGCGCAGTGGAGCGTCTACTACGGCGAGGATCGCGATCGGTATGACGTCGCCGGCCATTGCGGGCGCACCGCGCACGAGAGCCTGTTCAACGTCGCCAGCGGCACCTATCGCGGTCCGAGCACGCAGCAGGGGTACTCGCCGTTCACGACCTGGACGCGCGGCCTCGCGTGGGCGATGCTCGGGTTTGCCGAGGAACTCGAGTTCATCGATACGCTGCCGGACAGCGCATTCGCCCGGGCCGAGGAGAAGGCGGCGGTCGCGGCGATGATGCGTCGGGCGGCGCGCGCGACCTGCGACCACTACATCGACATCGCGGCCGCCGATGGCGTGCCGTACTGGGATGACGGCGCCCCCGGGCTGGCGCAGATGCAGGACTGGGGATCGCGCCCTGCGGATCCGTTCAACGATCGCGAGCCGGTCGACAGCTCGGCCGCGGCGATCGCCGCGCAGGGCCTGCTGCGGCTCGGACACATCCTGGCGGCAGGCGGCGAGACGGCCGATGCGGAGCGCTACGAGCAGGCGGGACTGCGCGTGCTCGATACGCTGCTCGGCGATCCGTACCTCAGCGCCGACCCGAATCATCAGGGGCTGCTGCTGCACTCCGTCTATCACTGGCCGAACCGCTGGGACCACGTGCCGCCGGGATCGAACATTCCGCGCGGCGAATCGAGCCAGTGGGGCGACTATCACATCCGCGAGGTGGCGCTCTACGTGAAGCGCCTGGCGGAGCACCGACCCTACCTGGCGTTCTTCGGTCCGCCGTCCTCCGAGGGCGAGGGCGTCAGCCGGGCGTCAGGGCTGTCTGCGGAGCGCGAAGGCTTCAGCCGCGCGTCAGGGAACGATGCCTGATCGCGTGGCGCTCGTCACCGGCGGCACGCGCGGCATCGGCCTCGGCATCGCGCGCGCGCTCGCGCGCGAGGGCTGGAACCTCGCGCTCGGCGGCGTCAGGCCGGACGAGGAAGTCGCCGACGTGCTCGACGAGCTTGGGCGCGACGGGCGCACGGTGGTCTACCTGCGCGGCGACATTGCGTCGGTCGACGATCGCGCGCGCATCCAGGCCGCGGTCCGCGAGCGCTTCGGCGCGGTCAACGCGCTGGTCAACAACGCCGGCCGCGCGCCGCGGGTGCGTGCCGACCTGCTGGCCGCGTCGGAAGGGAGCTTCGAGGAACTCCTGCGCGTGAACCTGCAGGGTCCGTACTTCCTGACCCAGGCGATCGCGCGCGACCAGGTCGAGCGGCGCCGCGCCGACGCCTCATTCGAGGCGCGAATCGTGTTCGTGACGTCGGTGTCGGCCGAAATGGCGTCGCCGAACCGCGGCGAATACTGCGTCAGCAAGGCGGGCCTGGCGATGGCGGCGCGGCTCTTCGCCGTCCGCCTCGCGGACGACGGCATCCCGGTCTATGAAGTCCGTCCCGGGATCGTCGCCACCGACATGACCGCGCCGGTTCGCGACACCTACGAGCGACGGATCGCCGACGGCCTGGTCCCCGACCGCCGCTGGGGCGAGCCGGCGGATGTCGGCCGCGTGGTGGCGGCGCTGCTGCGCGGCGACGCCCCCTACGCGACCGGCACCGTCGTGCACGTCGATGGAGGCCTCTCGCTGCCGCGCCTGTGAGGGAGTAGGGGTAGGGATTGGGGGTTAGTTCTGAGCACGGACGAGAGCGAAAGGAACGGGCTCGTCACTCATGGCGCGACAGGGTACGCGATGTCGCCGCTTTTGGTAAGGTGTGCCGCATGACGGCCGACGACGGTCAACGCGGAACCCGCAGGAACCGCAAAATCTCGTTTTTTCACGAGCTGACTACAGTGGGCTTCTCGCACGGGAGGTTCCACAGACATTTCAGAACGTGGTTTTCCTTGAAAAAGAGTTCCGCGTATTTCGCGTGTGCTGCGTTGATTGTCGTGTTGGCGTCTGTCGTCAATGCCCAGCAGCAGGCATTGACACCGCCCGGCGACCCCGCGGCGGTCGAGCGCGGGCAGCGGCTCCATGTTCAGGAGTGCGGCTTCTGCCACGGCGCCAACGCCCGTGGTGGCTCGAGCGGCCCCGACCTGACGCGATCGGCCCTCGTCCAGAACGACGAGAACGGCCGCCAGCTCGGCGAGTTCCTGCAGGTCGGGCGGCCGGATCGCGGCATGCCGCGGTTCGACATGCCGGCGGCGCAGGTCGCCGACCTCGCCGCGTTCCTGCACGCGGCGATCTATCTGAATGCGAACCGCCGGCTCTACAAGATCCTCGACATCCTCGTTGGCGATGCGAAGGCGGGGGAGGCGTACTTCACCGGAGCGGGGCGGTGCGCCACCTGCCACTCACCGGCCGGCGACCTCAAAGGCGTCGGCGCGAAGTACGAGCCGGTGGCGCTCCAGGGACGGCTGCTGCTGCCGCGCGCCCGCGTCGTGCCGCCCGGCGCGACGCCGGTCCCGCTCTACGCCCAGCCGACCGCGATCCGGGCGACGGTGACGACGGCCGGCGGCGAGTCGGCAAGCGGCGGCCTCGTCCGGATGACCGATTTCGACATCACGATCTACGACACCGCGACCGGCGCCACCCGGTCGTGGTTGCGAAACGGGGACGTGCCGAAGATTGTGCTGACCGATCCGCTGCAGGCGCACGTCGATCAGCTGCCGAAGTGGACCGATGCCGACATGCACAACATGACGGCGTTTCTCGCGAGCCTCAAATGAAGACGAGACAAATGGCAGCCAGACGGTGGGCGGCGATCGCCGTGGCCGCGATCGCGGCGCCGCTGACCGGACTCGCGCAGATTCCGACCGACTCGTGGCCGACCTACCACGGCGACTACTCGGGGCGCCGCTACAGCACGCTCAAGCAGGTCAGCACCGCCAACGTGAAGAACCTGACGCTGGCGTGGATCTACCGGCTCAACACGTCGCGCGCCGGCGCGATTGTCGGCGGCGAGGGCCCCGACGTGCCGCCGCCTGGGACACCGCCCTCGATCAAGTCGACGCCGCTGATGATCGACGGCACGCTCTATTTCTCGGCACCCGATCACGTCTGGGCGCTCGACGCCAGGAGCGGCCGCGAGATCTGGCACTACGCCTGGAAGACTCGGGGCGGCGATCACATCGGCAACCGCGGTGTCGGCATCCTCGACAAGTGGCTCTACTTCCTGACGCCGGACAACTACTTCGTGTCGCTCGATATCGCCACCGGCAAGGAGCGGTGGCACCACGAGGTCGCGAACATGAAGCGGGAGTACTTCTCGACCAACGCGCCGATGATCATCGGCAAGCAGGTCGTCATCGGTGTCGGCGGCGACGCGCTCGACGTCCCCGGCTACCTCGAGTCGCGCGACCCGGAAACCGGCAACCTCGTATGGCGCTGGAACACCACGCCGCGCGCCGGCGAAGCCGGCGCCGAGTCGTGGCCCGACGAGTACTCGATGGCGCACGGCGGCGGCATGCCGTGGCTGCCCGGCACCTACGACGCGGAGCTGAACCTCTACTACTTCGGCACCGGCAACCCGCAGCCGGTGCTCGCCGGGCAGAGCCGCGAAGGCGACAACCTCTTCACCTGCTCGATCGTCGCGATCAATCCCGAGACCGGAAAGATGGCCTGGTACTACCAGGTGACGCCGCACGATACGCACGACTGGGACGCGGCGCAGACGCCGGTGCTCATCGACGGCGAGTTCGGCGGCCGGCCGCGCAAGTTGGTGGCGCAGGCGAGCCGCAACGGCCACTATTTCCTGCTCGATCGGACGACCGGCGAACACTTGATCACGACCAGGCATACCGACTCGTTGAACTGGGCGAAGGAGATCAACGCGAAGGGGCAGCCGATTCGCGACCCGTCGAAGGACGCGACGGTGCCGGGGACGCTGGTCTCGCCCGACACGACCGGCGCGACCAACTGGCCGCCGCCAAGCTTCAGCCCCGACACCGGGCTGCTGTATTTCGGCACCCGCCAGACCTTCAGCGTCATGTATCTGACCGACACCGACGGCCGGCCACAGGGCTGGGCCGCCGCCGAACGCAACGTCGGCACGATCGGCAACGCGCTGAAGGCGATCGACTACAAGACCGGCCGGGTGAAATGGTCTCGGCCGCTCGCGATGGGCCCTGCCGGGAGCCTGGGCGGCGCGATGGGATTGCTCAGCACCGCCGGCGGCCTGCTCTTCGGCAACGACGGCGGCGGCAACTTCGTCGCCTTCGATGCGGCGACCGGCAAGCCGCTGTGGCACGCCGGCCTCGGCACCAACACGACCAACGGACCGCAGACGTATCTGCTCGACGGCCGGCAGTTCGTCGTCGTC
>Ga0075421_100009427_pt1 | contig 12032 bp, 11 predicted proteins | sample SoiMetdeltSBSDD5_FD_75292 | JGI IMG/M metagenome (GOLD analysis project Ga0075421, IMG submission 75292) | Bulk soil microbial communities from a Populus tree surrounding site in Tennessee, USA - Soil MetaG P. deltoides SBSDD5 | ecosystem: Environmental > Terrestrial > Soil > Tree plantation...
GTGACCTCCGGCCCGTAGAAGGCGCGGTAGACGATCAGCTGGCGGCGGCCCTCGAACAGGTCGGTGAGGCTCACCGAGCCATCGGGGCCCTCGAAGCCGTACTCCTTCTCAACAGCCATCCACGGCATGCGGCGCCGCTCCGCCGCCAGCGCATCGCGAGATCGGGTGTGCTCCTTCTCCTTGACCAGCAGGTTCTCGCGGGCGGACTTCCATTCCTCCCGCGCAACGATCGGGGGTGTCTTCATTTCGCTCGTTCCTCCTTCAGGTACTCGTCGACGACGTCGAACATGCGCGCCCAGAGGACGCGTTGGCGCTCCATCCAGGCGACCGCCTCGCCGAGCGCATCGGGCTCGAGCGACAGCCGATGCGTCCGCCCCTCGACCGTGCGGGTGACAACACCCGTCTCCTCGAGCACCTTCACGTGCTTCGAGATCGCCGGCTTCGAGACGCCGAAGCCGGCAGTTGCCTCACTGACGGTTGCCGGGCCGCCGGTGAGGTTCTCGACGATGCCCCGGCGGATCGGGTGCGAAAGCGCTCTGAACGGATCGTTAACCATTAAGTTAACGATACTAGCAGCCGGTCGCTCCTCTTGTCTGTGCTGGTAAACGCTCCTTCGTCTCTGCATTGCTCCGCGGCGCGAGCAGGTCCGACATCCGGCCCACTCGCCTGCGCCAGGTCGTCTCGAGCTGGTCAAGGGCCGACGGGCCCTCGACGCTGGTCGAGGGCCCGTCGGGTACACGCCGAGTTACACGCAGCGCCTGCCCTGCGAAGGCAGCTTCACCGTCCGGTCGTGCTCGATTCGCAGGAGCTCCTCGCGGCCCTCACCGCCGGACGTCTTTACGGCGAGCAGCAGGCCGACGCCCCGGGCGTACATCTTGTACTCCGAGACCTTCGGCTCCAGCGGCACGAGGTCCTTGGTCAGCAGGACATCCGTGAAATGGCCGAACGGGGCCTCGGCCTGCTCGTCGACGCTCAACACCTTGGCCCGGTCCTCGGCCTGCCCGGCGTAGTACTCCTGCCGGTACTCGAGCCCGGGCACGGGGTCGGCGGGCATGATCACGCCGGGCTGGGCGCCATCGACTCCGGCCTCGAAGGAACCGGAGTGGTTCTCGATCCTGCCGTTCCGGCACTCGACGGTGTCCTCGCCGAGGTACCAGACGTTGCCGTCCGAGTCCTGGGCGTACCAGTCGAACGTGTCCTCGACCACCTTCCCTCGTTCCGTGACCCGGTCGTGGACAACGCGGGCGACGATGCCGTCAGCGATCAGCTTCGTCCGCTTGCTGACGCTGACGACCACCCGTTGCTTCGTCTCCCCATCGGTCTCGCGGAAGACGTGCCGGTCTCCCGGGACCAAGGGGAAGTAGGGGTTGTCGATCCTGGTGCTGAAATTCGCCGGGTCGAGCTCTACGGGCTCGCTGCCCTGCGGGAGCGCCCTCTGGCCCGCAGTGGCGACGCTTGCGGCGACCGCGGCCGCGACGCCCAGCACCCCCATGACGATCGCGGTGGATCTCGTTCGGTTGAGCATTGCTGCCTCCCTTTCGTTGCCGGCGGGCAGACGACCCGCCGTTTGCCTCGTCCGAGGGGTGTCTAGTCCGACGCGATGAGGGCGGGATGAGGTTTTGCTGAGAGGAGGATGAGAGGAACCGAGCGCCACAACCACCGGCACCCCGGCACACCTGGCGGATAACCGACAGCATGCGGCGGCTCTCCGTATCGCGCGCCGGCCGGCGCTCGCGGATGATCGGGATCGTGGCCGCGACGGTCCTGATCGTCGACGACAACGCGCGCTTCCGCGCGCGGGCCCGGCGGTGGCTGGAGGCGCTCGGCTACGTCGTCGTCGCCGAGGCGAACGACGGTGGGTCGGCGCTCGCGGGCGTCCGCGAGCACCGGCCGGACGTGGTGCTCCTCGACGTCCAGCTCCCGGACATCAGCGGGCTGTCGGTGGCCGACCGCCTCGCCCATGAGCCGGATCCGCCGGCGGTGGTATTGACGTCGACGCACGAGGCGGCGGACTTCGGCGACCTCGCCGCGCGCTGCGGCGCCCGCGGCTTCGTGCCCAAGGCCGAGCTCTCCGGAGAGGCCCTCGCCGACGTGCTTGGCTGACCGCGCTTGCGGCGACCGCCGGACGGGGGATGATTGGGGTCGATGGTCGGTCTCCCGCGGACGGAGCACGCGGTGGCCCGCAGCCTGGCCGAGACTGCGGACCCGCGCGACGCACTGGTCTTGGCATTGCGGACGATCGCCGAGGGGCTCGGCTGGCGGGTGGGCGCCGTGTGGGAGCCGGCCGCCGATCGGCCCGAGGCGCTTCGCTGCGTGGAGCTCTGGCATGCGGTCGACGTGGACGCCGGCGACTTCGAGCGAGCCAGCCGCGAGACCTCACTGGCCGCCGGCGAGGGGCTCCCAGGACGCGTCTGGCAGAGCGGGGAGCCGGCCTGGATTCCCGACGTGCTCGCCGACGACAACTTCCCGAGGGCTGCCGCGGCTCGCCGCGCCGGCCTGGGCGCCGCATTCTGCTTTCCGATCCGCAGCGCGGGAGGAGTCCTGGGGGCGATGGAGTTCTTCACCGGCGAGCCGCGCGAGCCGGACCCCGAGCTGCTGGCGACGATGGCAAACATCGGCGACCAGATCGGCCAGGCCGTCGAGCGCCGCCGCGACGCCGAGGCGTTGCGCGCCAAGGAAGCGCGCCATCGCGCGATGCTCGATGCCGCCCTCGACTGCATCGTGACCATGGACCATGATGGGCGCGTCGTGGACTTCAACCCGGCGGCGGAGCGCACCTTCGGCTACGACGTCCGGGACGCCGTGGGCAAGGACATGGCGGAGCTGATCATCCCGCCCGAGCTGAGAGAGCGTCACCGCACGGGCCTGCGCCGCTACCTGGCGACGGCGCAGCCTGCGGTGCTCGATCGGCGCCTCGAGATCACCGGTATGCGCGCGGACGGCAGCCGGTTTCCGGTCGAGCTGACGATCACCCGCATCTCCGTGCCCGGTCCGCCGACGTTCACCGGCTATCTCCGTGACATCACTGAGCGCCTCGCGAACGAGGCCGAGGTCAGGGCGTCGCGAGCGCGGATCGTCGAAGCGGCGGACGAGTCGCGCCGCCGCCTCGAGCGCGACCTCCACGACGGCGCCCAGCAGCGACTCGTCGAACTGGCGCTCGATCTGCGAATGGCCAGGGCAAAGCTCGATGACGGGCTGGAAGGGGCGAGCGAGCTTCTCGATGCCGCGCTCGACGATCTGGGAGAGGCGATCGGCGAGCTACGCGACCTCGCCCGCGGAATTCACCCGGCGGCCCTGACCGAGGGTGGGCTGCGGCCGGCGCTGGAGGCGCTCGCCGCCCGCTCGACCGTGCCCGTGCGACTCGTCGCGGTCCCGGATGCGCGATTTGGCGCCGGGGTTGAGGCGACGGCGTACTTCGTCGTCGCCGAGGCGCTCACCAACGCCGCTCGGCATGCCGCAGCGGCACGCGTCGAGGTCGAGGCGGTGAGAGCCGGCGACCGTCTGCGGGTGGAGATCCGAGACGACGGCCGCGGAGGCGCGGATCCCTCCGAAGGCTCGGGGCTGCGTGGCCTCGCCGACCGCGTCGCGGCGATCGACGGCCGGCTGGACGTCACCAGCCCGGCGGGCGAAGGGACGGTCCTGCGCGTGGAGATCCCATGCGGGTCGTGATCGCCGACGACGCGGCGATCATCCGCGAGGGCGCGGCCCGCCTGCTCGAGGAGGCGGGCTTCGACGTGGTCGCCCAGGCGGGCGACGCCGAGGATCTGCTGCGCAAGGTGCGCGCGCACAAGCCCGACGTCGCGATCATCGACGTCCGGATGCCCCCTGACAACGTCGACGACGGACTGCGGGCCGCGCTGACGATCCGCGAGGAGCTACCGGACATCGGCCTCCTGCTCCTCTCCCAGTACGTCGAGGATCGCTACCTCGGCGAGCTTCTGGGGGCGGGAGCGGAAGGCGTCGGCTATCTGCTCAAGGATCGGGTCGCCGAGGTCGATCGGCTCGTCGAGGCGGTGAGGCGCGTCGGCGACCGCGGCTCGGTGCTCGATCCCGAGGTCGTCGCGCTGATGCTCGGACGCTCGCGGGAGGAAGGACCGCTCGATGCTCTGACCGAGGGCGAGCGCAGGGTGCTGGCGCTCATGGCCGAGGGGCGAACCAACCGCGCGATCGCCGAGGAGCTCTTCATCAGCGAGCGCGGGGTCGAGCGGCACGTCACCAGCATCTTCGCCAAGCTCGACCTCCCCCCGACCGCGCAGGATCACCGCCGTGTGCTCGCGGTCCTCACCTACCTGCGCGCCTGACCGCGGCATCAATGGCGAAGGCCCCGGCACGTGCCGGGGCCCCCTTCCTTCGCACACCTGGCGCTGTGCGTCAGGTTTTGTTGACCGTCTCGCAGTCGGCGTTGACCGTGTCGATCGTGTCAGCGTTGGCGACGTCGATCGCCCCGCCGCACGAGGACTGGTCCTTGACCCCGTCGCCGACGGTCTTCAGCGTGTCGGCGTTCGCGCCTCCCACCAGCGCATCGGCGCCACCGTTGCCGACGAGCAGGTCAGCCCCGGAGTAGCCGATCAGACGGTTGCCGGCGGCGCCTCCGTAGAGCTTGTCAGCGTACGACGAGCCCTCGAGATCCTCGACGTCCTTGTCGATCGTGTCGGCCTCGCCGGTGGGGCCGCTGGTGCCGGTGCCGATCTGAGCGACGACCCCGGTCGTTGCGGCCTCGTAGCTGACGAGGTCGCGGCCGCTTGCGCCATAGAGCGAGTCGCTGCCGCCGACGGCCATCAGCCGGTCGTCGCCCGCGCCGCCGACCACGAAGTCGTTGTCGGCGCCCCCCTCGAGCCAGTGGTCGTTGCCCTCATCGCCGCTGAGGTAGTCGTTGCCCTTGCGCCCGGAGATGGCGTCGTCGCCCTCCCGACCGTTAAGCGAGTTCGGGCTGTCGTTTCCGTAGATGAGGTCGTCCCCGCCGCCACCGACGGCATCCTCGATCGAGCTCAGGGAGTCGTTCTCCATGAAACCGCCGGACTTGCTTGAGCCGTCGATCGCGATCGTCAGGTTCTCGTCACGCGACGAGTAATCGATCCGATCGCTGCCCGCGCCGCCGTTCACGGTGTCGGTGTCGAACTTCGTGCAGCCGAGGTTGCCGCAGTCGGAAGGCATCCCGGGACCGCCGCTGAGGTTGTCGGGACCGTTGCCGCCGTAGACCGCGTCGTCGCCGAACATCGGAGTGATCTTGTCGCCGCCGCCGCCGCCGTGGATGACGTCGTCGCCCGGCGTCCCCTCGAGATCGTCGCCGTACGACGTGCCCGTCAGATCCTCGATGCTGGTGACGTTGTCCTTGCCGGCGAGGCCGTCGTTGGCCACGCCGTCCTGGTAGACGTAAACCGGCTGACCCGCTGAGGCGAAGCTCAGGCTGTCCTTATCGGCGCCGCCGTCGAGCACCGTCGACCCCGCACTGATGTGCAGGGCGTCGTTGCCCGCCTCGCCCCTGAGCACGTCGTCGCCGCCGCCGCCCTGGAGGTTGTCGCCGCCGCCGCCGCCGAGCAGGGTCTCCGACGCGGCGCCCTTCCCGTAGAGCGTGTCGCCGAACGGGCCACCCCGGAGCACCTCGAAGTCGCTCGGAATGTACTCGTTCTCGCCCGCGACTCCGTCGTTGGCCTGACCATCCATCGACGCGGTCACGGGGCCGGCCGCGTCGGCCCAGCTGATGGTGTCGGTGCCGGTGCCGCCCCACATGGTGTCGTGGCCGGAGCCGCCGTCGATCTCATCGTCGCCGGCGCGCCCGTCCATCCGGAAGTCATCGTCGGCGTCGCCGTAGAAGACGTCCGCGCCGTCGCCGCCCCGGAAGTCCTCGACCCCGGGACCCCCGTGCGCCTCGGAGGGCAGGTTCGTGTGGTTGTTGAAGCCGTCGCCGCCGGCCTGGCCGTCGAAGGTCAGCCGGTTGACGAGGAACGCCGGGCACCGCACGCGCCAGTCGCCCTGTGGGCCTGAAATGGTGCAGTTGGCCGAGAAGTTCGGCGCCTGCCACTCCCGGGTCTCGACCTCGATGTACCAGCCGCCCGGAAACAGGGCCGAGTACCCCTTGTCGACGTCGACGATGTCGTTGTTGGCCGTGCCGGTGTAGGACAGGACGCCCTGCTGGTTGAGCCAGACCGTCGGCAACGCGTCGGCCGAGGCCGACGGAGCGGCGGTGGCAAGGACTGCGGTGGCGGCCAGCGCCGGGACCAGCTTGAGCGCGGGGCGAATGGGGTTGGACATCGGTTCTCTCCTCGAAATCACGGGTGGGTGCGAACGAGGCGCAATGTCCCATCCGCGCCCGCCCGCTCCCAGGGGGGTGCCCCGCCGGTTTGCGGCGATCAGCCGCCTCGCTTGGTACGGCTATCCGACAGGCGCGCGGCGGGAGCGCCGGCCCGTGACACCGCGGCGTCCCTACCCGAGCAGCGCGCAGACAGCCCGCGCGTAGTTCCGGCGCAGCTTCTCGAACGCCTCGGGCGCGTACTTGCCGGGGGCACTTGGGGCGAGCTGGCGGTTGGCCGACACGGTCACCGACTTGCGGGTGCTGCGCGTCGTCGCGGTGAACTGTGTGTACCCGTCGAAGTTGCCGGTGTGGCCGAAGACCGTCCCGCACTTCGTGTCGTATCGAAACAGCGCCAGACCTGCCGAGTTCTGACCCGGCCCCGGAGGCTCCGAGCCGCCGGTTACGAACTGGAAGAGCTGCGAGCGAACCGCGTCGCCGAACAGCCGGCCGCCCGCGTACGCGCGTATGAACCGGGTGAGCTCGTGCGGGGTCGAGTACATGCCGCCACTCGTCCAGAGCGCACTCATCGCGCAGCACTCCGTGACGTCCTCCAGCGGGTGGGTCTCGTAGCCGTTGATCCGCGGCTTCGGCAGGTCGAAGCCGCCCGGCAGCGCGGTGCGTTCGAGGTCGAGGGGATCGAGGACGAGCTCGGAGAGCAACTGCTCGTAGGGTTTCGAGGTCGCCGCCTCGGCCATCAGCGCGATCACGACGTTGTCGGTGTTCGAGTAGCTGAAGGCACTCCCCGGCGGGAAGCCGAGGGGCTGATCGGCGACAAACTCGATCAGCATCTGGTGGGTGAATGGGCCGTGCGGGTGCTGTGCGAAGTACTGGAAGAACTCGAGGGTCGTGAAGCTCGGTACCCCGCTGGTGTGCTGCAGCAGCTGGCGCAGGGTGACGGCTCCCCAGGCGGCCGGCAGGTTCGGCAGGCGCGCGCCGATCGTGTCGTCGAGCGACAGTACGCCTCGATCCGCGAGCCCGAGGGCCACGGCGCCGCTGAAGGCCTTGGAGGTGCTCGCGATGCGCATGTACTTGCTCGGCGTGAAGCGAGCCCCGTTTCTCGCGTCGGCGACGCCGGCGGTGAGAAACGTGTCGCGCTTGCCGCGGCGAAGCAGCACCGAGACCCCTGGCGGCCCGCCCCGGAACTCGACCAGGCGGTCCAGCGAACGCTGCAGCCGCTTCTCGCTCACCTGCGGCTTCGCGGCGTCGAATCGCTCCGCGGTCGCGCCCGGTGCGGGCGGTGCGGAGAGCATGAGCGCGAGGGCCAGCGCGACGATTCCGGCGATCATCGCCCGCGGCAGCCCGTCCATCACATCCAGTCTCTTCCCGAGCACTCCCGCCTCCCGCTTCGCCGCTGTGTGTACCCGCCCTTGCTTTCGATCCTAGTCCGATTGTCCGCCCGCGAGCACCGCGAGCGGATCGTCCTGGGCCGTCCGCTTCCTCACCGACCCGGGCGGGACGCCGGTCACCCGCTTGAAGGCCCGCGCGAACGCCGCCTCCGACCTGTAGCCGAGGCGGTCGGCGAGCTCGGCGACCGTCCCGCCCTCGTCCTGGAGGGCGTTGAGAGCGACGTGCATCCGCCATCGCGTCACGTACTGCATCGCGGGCTCGCCGACGAGCTCGCTGAACCGGGCCGCGAACGCTGAGCGCGACATCGCCAGCTCGTCGGCGAGGGCGGCGACCGTCCACGGTCGCGACGGGTTGCGGTGGATGAGCGCCAGCGCGCGGCCGATCTGCGGATCCCGAAGCGCGCCGAGCCATCCGCTGCGCGCGTCCGGGGCGCGGTCGATCCAGGCGCGGATCGCGTGGATGACGAGGATGTCGGCGAGCCGCGTGATCACCGCCTCTCCGCCGGGCCGGAGCTCGCGCGCCTCGGCCGCCATCAACCCCAGCGTGGCCGAGATCCGGTCGACCCCTCCCGCCGGGGCGTCCCGCGGCTCGACGTGGACGATCTCCGGCAGGATCCCGACCAGGTTGCGCGCCGCGGGATGGTCGAAGCGCACGGCGCCGCAGATCAACGTCGTCGCGGCCCCGCCGCCGCCGTGGCGCAGGACGTCGTAGCGGTCCGACACCCGCTCGAGCTCCAACTCGAGGATCGGGGGCGCCGGTGCCGCCGGCTCGCTGCAGAGCACGTGGCCCTCGCCGTGCGGGACCAGCGCGAGGTCGCCGCGTCCGAGGCGGACGGCTGAGCCGCCGGGCGTCTGGAGCGTGACCTCGCCCTCAGATACCACGTGGAACCAGATGTACCCGGGGAGCGGCATCAAGGTCATGCCCCAGGGGGCGCTGAGCTCCGAGCGGCAGTAGTAGGCGCCGTTCATCCGCAACGCGTGCAGCGCCTCGCCGAGCGGGTCGGCCGGGGCCCAGGGATCCAGTGAGATTGTCGCCACGGCATGGAGTATGCGGGCTGATAGTTCGTGCGTCCAGCCCTCCTGGACGAATGAGCATGAGATTGCCCGATTGAGTCATAGACACGCCGGTTGGCGGAGCTGATACTGGACGAAATGCAAGTCAGAGGAGGCACCGACATGACCAACGGCACGATCACCCCCGGCGAGACGCTCGAGAACCCGATCACCGGCGAGCGATTCACCTTTACCGACACGGCCGCGACCACCGACGGCGAACTGCTCGCCTTCGACTTCGCCCTGAGGCCGGGCGGTGCCGTTCCGATCTCCCACGTGCACCCGATCCAGACCGAGCGCTTCGAGGTCACATCGGGACGGATGCGGTTCCGGGTGGGGCGCCACACGGTGATCGCTGAGCCGGGAGACGTCGTCGAGGTCGAGCCGGGCACCTCGCACTCGTTCGCGAACGACGGAGACGAGGAGGCGACGCTCAGGGTCGAGGTCCGCCCGGCGCTCGCGATGGAGCGGATGTTCGCCGACGTCATCGCGATGGCGCGTGCCGGCCGGATGACCAAGCGGGGCATGCCTCGCAACCTGCTCGACCTCGCGCTGCTCGCCCGCACCTATGACCAGGAGGCCCATGCGCCGCTGCTCGGTGTCCGCCTACAGCGGATCCTGCTGGCGCCGCTGGTCTTCCTCGCGCGGCGGCGCACGAATTCGCACCCCACAGAACTGTCCGCCGCCGAGCCGGCGGCCGTCCGGACCTGATCCGTCCGATCAACCACGACCAGGAGGCCAACGATGAAACCCGCAACCACACTCGTACTGGGAGGCACCGGCAAGACCGGCCGCCGGGTCGCCGAGCGTCTCGAGCGCGGCGGCCACGCGATCCGCGTCGGCTCGCGGTCGAACGCGCCGGCGTTCGACTGGGAGGACCGCGCGACCTGGGCCGGAGCGCTCGACGGCGCCGAAGCGGTCTACATCTCGTACTACCCCGACCTCGCGGTCCCCGGGGCGCCCGAGGCCGTCGGCGAGTTCACCGAGCAGGCGGTCGCCGCCGGCGTTCGCCGGCTGGTCCTCGTCTCGGGCCGGGGCGAGCCGGAGGCGCAGCGGAGCGAGCGAGTGCTCGCACAGGCGGCCGACGGCGCCGAGTGGACCGTCGTCCGTGCGAGCTGGTTCAACCAGAACTTCAACGAGGGCTACCTGCTCGACCCGGTGCTCTCCGGGGAGGTCGCGCTGCCGGCCGGCGACGTCCCCGAGCCGTTCGTCGACGCCGACGACATCGCCGACGTCGCCGTCCTCGCGCTCACCGCGGACGGCCACTCCGGTGAGGTCTACGAGGTGACCGGGCCCCGGCTGCTGACCTTCGCCGAAGCGGTGGACGAGATCGCCCGGGCAACCCGCCGCGACCTCCGTTACACACGGATCGGGGTCGACGAACTCGCCGCGGGGCTCGCCGAGGCGCAGGTGCCCGATGACTACATCGGCCTCCTGCGCTACATCTTCGGTGAGGTCCTCGACGGACGCAACGCCAATGTCACCGACGGCGTCCAGAGAGCGCTCGGGCGCGAGCCGCGCGACTTCGCCGACTTCGTCCGCGACGCGGCGGCCACGGGGGTGTGGGATGTCTGACCTCACCGTTGCGCTGGCGATCGCCACCGCACTCGGCTGCGGGGTCGCCGGCGGCATCTTCTTCGCCTTCTCGACCTTCGTCATGCGAGCCCTCGAGGACGTCGCGGTCCCCGCCGGAGTGGGCGCGATGCAAGCGATCAACCTGCGAGTCATCAACCCGTGGTTCATGCTCGTGTTCCTCGGCACGGGCGTCGCCGCCGCGGCGACCATCGCGATCGCGATCGCCAACCTCGGCGACGCCTACGCCCCGTACCTGATCGCGGCCGGCGTCCTCTACATCGCCGGCTCGATCGTGGTGACGATGGCGGGCAACCAGCCGCGAAACCTGGCTCTCGGCGAGCTCGATCCGCAGGCCCCCGAGACCGCTCGCTTCTGGTCCCGGTACGTACGCGAATGGAACCGCCTCAACCACGTGCGCACGCTCGCCTGCGTGATCGCCGCCGGCCTCGAGATGGGAGCGCTCCGCGTCGGCTGAGGCGGAGGACCGATGAGTCCTGCCGCTCTCGCTGGTCCTAATGACGACCACTCAGAAAAGGGGCACCATGAACGAACCGAGCACCATGACCGAGCCGAAGACCGAGACCCTGGACGCGCCGGGCGCCGTCCTCGCCTACGACACCCGGGAGGCGGACGGCGAGAGCACCGCGCCGACGCTCCTGATGATCGGGTCGCCGATGGACGCCAGCGGGTTCACGACGCTGGTCGAGCATTTCCGCGACCGGAAGGTCGTGACGTACGACCCGCGCGGGGTCACGCGCAGCGAGCGGACCGACCCGACCACCGAGACCACACCCGAGGAGCACGCGGACGATCTGCACCGCGTGATCGCCGCGGTGGGAACCGACCCCGTGGACCTCTTCGCCAGCAGCGGCGGGGCGGTCAACGCGCTGGCGCTGGTGGCGCGGCACCCCGAGCAGGTGCGCGTGCTCGTCGCCCACGAGCCGCCGGCGGCGAAGGTCCTCCCGGACCGCGAGCAGGCCCTAGCCGCGACGGAGAGCATCCGCGAGATCTACGAGCGCGACGGCCTAGGTCCGGCGATGGCGAAGTTCATCGCGCTCACCGCCCTGAAGGGACCGGTCACCGCGGAGTTCGCTGCGGGGGCCGCGCCGAATCCCGCCGACTTCGGGTTGCCGACCGAGGACGACGGCGCCCGCGACGATGTCCTGCTCGGCCAGAACCTCGTCACCTGCACGCACTACGAGCCCGACTTCGATGCGCTTCGGGCGGCGTCGACCCGGATCGTCCTCGCGGCGGGAGCCGAATCCGAGGGCGAGCTCGCGCATCGAGCCGCCGTGGCGGTGGCCCAGCGGCTCGGGACGGAAGCCGTCGTCTTCCCCAGCCACCACGGCGGCTTCCTCGGCGGCGAGTTCGGTCAACAGGGCGACCCTGACGCGTTCGCCCCAAAGCTGCGGCAGGTCCTCAGCGAGGACGGCTGATCGCCGACCGATCCGCGGAAGATCTCGCCGTCTCCGGAGGACGCGAGAGGCTCAACCCGCGTGGCGGCCCTGGTCGATCTCTTCCGGGAGCCCGAAGCGCGGAATCAGCTCGGCACCGAGGAAGGACGTGATCTCGGCGATCGCCTCTCCGTCGAGCGTGAGCACGCTGACGCTGTGCGCCATGAATGCCTCCCGCTCCCTGCTCCAGATGTACTTGCCGAACGCGAGCTGCCCGTTCGCCCGGATCGGAACGACGCGCCACCGCCTGTTTCTGCTCAGCGGCCAGCCCTCCAGGAACGCGGCCACCGCCTCGCGCCCGCGGTACCAGGT
>Ga0075421_100009433_pt1 | contig 12030 bp, 7 predicted proteins | sample SoiMetdeltSBSDD5_FD_75292 | JGI IMG/M metagenome (GOLD analysis project Ga0075421, IMG submission 75292) | Bulk soil microbial communities from a Populus tree surrounding site in Tennessee, USA - Soil MetaG P. deltoides SBSDD5 | ecosystem: Environmental > Terrestrial > Soil > Tree plantation...
ACTGAACGATCGACGGCGCGCGCGGGCACGGACCCGGTGCCGTGCCCGGCGCAACAACGCCTCCTACTTCGCCGCCAGCCCCTCCTTGAGGAACGCGACCAGCGGCGGCAGCGTCTTGTCCGGCGCCTCGATGTGCGGAACATGGCCGAGGCCCGGGAGCAGCAGGACGCGGCCATTGCCGTTGGGGATCGTCTTGGCGAGCAACTGCATCCGTTCCTGGAAGCGCGACGCGGGGCCGAGCAGCATGTCCTCGGCGCCGCCGAACGCGAGCGTCGGCACCTGGATGTGCGCCCAGTCGTAGACGACCGGGTCGGCGTAGAGCATCTGGCCGATCAGGGCCTGCACCATCGCCAGCCTCGGCCAGTCGGAGCTCAGGGTCCACGAGTAGCGAATCCGGGTGTAGGTCTCGAATTCCGCATTCCACGCCTTCGGGTTGTGCGCCACGTAGCGGCTCAGCCCGGCCCGGGTGCTCTGGTAGTCGCTCTTGAGCGTCTGCTGATACGAGTCGTCGATGAACTGCATCGGCCGATCGAAGCGGCCGTCGGTGAGACCAATCGGGTTGTAGATCACTACCCGCTCGATCGCCTTGGGGTACTGCGTTGCCAGCCGCGCCGCGAGCATGCCGCCCATCGAGTGACCGACCACCATCGCACGCTCGATCCGTTCCTGCTGCAGGATCAGGAAGGTGTTGCGCGCCTGCGAGTTGAAGTTGTAGGGCGCAATCGGCTTCGACGACTTGCCGTAGCCGATCTGGTCGGGAACGATGACGCGAAACCCTTCCTTCGTCAGCGCGTCGATGATCACCTTGAAGTAAAAACCGCCGAAGTTGTTGCCGTGCAGCAGCACGACGCTGTGGCCGTTGGCGGCGCCCTGCGGCGCCACGTCCATGTAGGCGATGCGGACGTCCTGCGAGTAGACCCTGATGTCGAGGTACTTGCTGGGGTAGGGATAGGGGCACTCGTCGCAGGTGATGCTGCCCGGCTTGACGTCGGTCGGCGTCGGCGCGGGCGGCAGGATGCTGCCTTCCTGCGCGGCCAGCCTGGCCGCGCCGTGGACGAGCAGCAGAGCGAGGGTGAGCGAACTGAAGCGTGTAAGCATGGCAGGCTGAATCTAGCACACCGCTGAACGCGCCTCACGACGCTTGATACGAAATCGTGCCGCCCACCACCGTCCGCACGATCGTGATGTCCTTGATCTTCTCCGCATCCACGGTGTGCGGGTCTTCGGCGAGGACGACGTAGTCGGCCAGCTTGCCGGCGGCGATCGAACCCTTGAGCGCTTCCTCGCCCGAGGCCCAGGCGCCGTTGTAGGTGTTCACCGCGATGGCTTCGCCGACCGTGAGGCGTTGGTTGGCGCCCCACACCACGCCGTCCCACCCCTTGCGCGTGACCATGCCCTGGATGCCCATCAGCGGCGCGAACGGCCCCGGGCTGAAATCCGAGCCGGCGGCGGCGTAGACGCCCGCATCGACGAGCGAGCGGAACGCCATGCAGTTCTTCATCATCTCCTCGCCGTAGTAGACGAACTTGTCCGGGTTGTAGAAGGCGTAGGTGGTGAAGAGCGCCGGCACGGCGCCGATCGCCTTGATGCGCTGGATCAACGCGGGGTTGAGCAGCGTGCAGTGCGTGATCTTCGGCCGCGCGCTGGCCCGGGGCACGAGCTTCAGCGCCCGCTCGGCGGCGGTGAGGTACATGTCAATCGCCACGTCGCCGTTGGCGTGGCAGTTCACTTGGATGCCGGCGCGATGCACGCGTTCAACCCACTCGTTCAATGTCTGCTGCGTCTCGGTGATGTTGCCTTTGTAGGGCGGCGTGACGCCCTTGTACGGCGTGCTCAGCGCCATCGTCCGCTCCGAGAACGAGCCGTCGACCGTGTGCTCGGAGGTCGCGCCGAACTTGATCCAGTCATCGCCGAAGCCTGACTGAATGCCAGCGGCGATCAACGACTCGAGCACGCGCCCGCTGGCCTCGTAGCTGATGCGGTGCCTCAGATCGCCGCGCGCGCGCACATCCTGCATCGCCTGCAGGTTGCCGCCCTCGTGGTGCACGGTGGTGAGGCCGTAGCGCGCGAACTGTTTGGAGATATGCGCCACGCCGTCGCGCGCGCGCTGCTCCGCCTGGGCTGGCGTGTACGTCCGCCTGGTGCCGATCTTGGCGAACGGGGCCGAGGCCAGGTCCGTCACCCGTCCGTTCAGCTGCCCCTGCTCGTCCTTGTCGTAGGTGCCGCCCATCGGGTTGGGCGTGTCCTTGGTGATGCCGGCCATCGCGAAGGCCTTGCTGTTGTAGAAGTAGGTGTGGCCGCCGCGGTGCCGGACGATCACCGGATGCTCGCCGGAAACCTCGTCGAGGTCGCGAATCGTGAGCGGCCGCTTGTCGCTCAACTTGGTGTCGTCGAAAAAGTAGCCTTCCACCCACATGCCGGCTGGCGTCTGCTGCGCCCGCTCGCGCAGCTTGCCGATGATGCTGCGGATGCTGACGAACTCGACCTCGAAGGGATTGCCGACCAGCACCTCGTTCAACAGCACTTCGCCGCCGGCGTGGTTGTGGCAGTCGATGAAGCCCGGCACCACCGTCATGCCCCTGGCGTCGAAGGTCTCCGCGTTCCTGCCAGCGAGGCCCGTGATGTCACTGGTCGAGCCGACCGCGGCGAAGCGCCCACGGGAAACGAGGAACGCCTCCGCACGCGGCGCCCGCGGGTCCATCGTGTAAACCTTGGCGTTGACGACGACCAGATCCGGTTCCGGGCCGGCGCCTCCGGCCGGTTGAGCCGCTGCCGGAGCGGTCCGGGCGATGGCCAGCCCTGGTGCGCCGGCCAGGGCGGCGAGCGCGGCGCCGGTTCGGTTGATGAACTCTCGACGGTTGTGGCGTGAATGTGGCATCGCAGGATCCTTCGCGAAGACAGATGTCGATTTCTTGTGCAGTGCGTGGTTTTCGCCGCCAATCCTACACGCGAACCGCTGTTGTGAGATCATGCGGCCTCGCAGGAGCTCCTACTACACGATGCGCGAACGGCAATCGGGGCATTCGGGTGTAGCCGCCCGGCGAGTTGTGCCGGGCGTTCTTGCGCTGGCATGCCTCTGGTGCGCGGACACCGTGTTGCACCAGAGTCTCGGAGCCGCCCCCGACACGCCGGCGCTGGTCACCCTGTCGATCGTCAGCACCAGCGATCTCCACGGGGCGGCCCTGGCACGAGATGGCCTCGGCGGCCTGCCCCTGCTCGCCGGCTACGTGAACAACCTGCGCGCGGCCCGGTCGTCGGACGGCGGCGCGGTCCTGCTCCTCGATTCCGGCGACACATTTCAAGGGAATACGGAATCGAATCTCAGCGAGGGCGCCCTGGTCGTCGACGCCTACAACGCGATGGGATACACCGCGGAGGCGCTCGGCAACCATGATTTCGATTTCGGGTCGGTCGACTCGCCGGCCGCTCGGCAGCTGCCGGGCGACCCGCGCGGCGCGCTCAAAGCGCGCGCCGCCCAGGCGCGATATCCCTTCCTCGCGGCGAATCTCGTCGACGATGCGACCGGCCGGCCGGTCGAGTGGCCGAACGTCCGGCCATCGGTGCTCGTCGATGCCGCCGGCGTCAAAGTCGGCATCGTCGGCGTGTTGACGATCGATGCGCTGCGGTTGACTCTCGCGGCCAACGTTCAAGGCCTGCGGGTCGCGCCGCTTGCGCCGACGATCGCCTCGGCGGCGGCGACGCTTCGCGCCGCCGGGGCGGAAGTCGTGATCGTCGCCGCCCATGCGGGCGGCCGCTGCAATCGGTTCGATGAGCCGGCGGACCCGTCGTCGTGTGAGCCGGAATCGGAGATCTTTCAGGTCGCGAGAAGCCTGCCGCGAAACCTGGTGGACGTCATCGCGGCCGGACACACCCACGGCGGGCTCGCCCATCGAGTCAACGACATCGCGATCGTGCAGCCCTTGTCGCGTGGCCAGGCGCTCAGCCGCGTCGACCTCGTATTCGATCGGAGGAGCAGGAGCGTCGCGCGCATCCAGCTCTTCGCGCCGCGGGGCGTCTGCGCCCGGCAGAATCCGGCAACCGGAAGCTGCGTCGCCGCGACCGAACCGGGGGTGCCGGCGACCTACGAAGGAAAAGCCATCACCGCGGATTCGGCGATCGAACGAGCGATGGCGCCGGCGCGGCAGCGTGTTCACACGCTGCAGGCGAGCACCCTCGGCGTCTCTCTCGATGCGCCGGTCAGCCGCGTCGGCAACCAGGGATCGCCGCTCGGAAACATCTTTGCCGATGCGCTGCGCGCCGCGGTTCCGGACGCGGACGTCGCGGTCCTCAACAACGCGGCGCGCGGACTGTGGGCCGATCTCCCGGGTGGCCCGATCACCTTCGGGCGCCTCTATGACGTGTTTCCGTTCGACAACCGCATCGTGAGGATCGCGCTGAACGGCGCCGAACTCGGGCGCTGGCTCGCCGGCGAGATCCAGGAAGGCCGCCGGGGCTGGCTGGGAATTTCAGGGATCGATGTGCGACCGACTTGCCTGGCGGATGGCCTTCACGTCGATCTCGTTCGCGCGGCGGGGCCGATTCACGGCGAGGATCGATTGGTCGCGGTCACGATCGCGGGACCGACACTCAGCGGCAGCCTGGCATCGGCGATGTTGTCAGGCGGCGTCGGCTCCTCGACGTCGCTCGGGGCAGTCTCCACCGCGAATGCGCCGGTCGTGCGCGAAGTGGTCGAGGATTGGCTTCGGCGCCTGGGCAGGCAGGCGCACGGCCACCTCGATGCGACCACGCTTGGGCGCCCGGACGATGCCGGCGCGCATGCCGTTGCGTGCGTCGCTCCGTGAGCGGCGGCGAACCGAGACTGGTTCCAGGAAGTGCGTTTCAAAAATCATCGTCGGGCCGCTGATACTTGAAACTTTGGATCAGTCGTGACGAAGCGCCGCGAGGGGATCCATCCTTGCGGCGCGTCGGGCCGGCACGCAGGCGGCCGCCACTCCCACCATCGCCATGAAGGCGGCGATCGAGAGCAGCGCGACCGGATCGGCAGTCGGGCGGTACACCGAGATGCCCGGCGTCGGGACGCTGACGCCGCGGAGCGCCATGATGGCGAGCAGCGACAGCATCAGGCCGAGGCCCGTGCCAACCGCGACGAGGATCGCGACTTCCCGCACCACCGTCCAGACGACCTGCTGGCTTCGCGCACCGAGCGCGACACGGATCCCGATCTCGCGCGACCGGCGCGACACCGCAAAGGCAACCACGGCATAGAGGCCGATCCCGGCGAGGCACAGGCCGAGCGCCCCAAGCCCACCGAGCGACGTCGCGATCGCCTTCGGGGTGACCAGCGATTCGTCGAGATACTGCCCCATCGTGCTGGCCGAGATGACCGGCAGCGTGGCGTTGACCGCGCGCAATTCGCGCTGCATCGCACCGACGAGGGCGGCCGCATCGAGCGCCGTCCGCGCGAGCACGGTCGTTGGCTGCAGCTCCCACTGCGCAAACGATCGGTAGAACAAGTGAGGGTTTGGATCGACGAGATCACCCTGCAGATCGGCGGTCCCGGTGTCGCGCGCCACGCCAACGACCTCGATCCAGGGATTCGCGGCCGTGTCGTGTTCGAGCCTGAAACGGCGTCCGACCGCGCTGGCGGTATCGGCAGCGCCGAAGTACTGCCGCGCCATCGTCTCGCTGATCACGGCGACGCGCGGCGTGTCGCGGCGGTCCCGCTCGTCCACGGCCCGGCCGAACAGGATCGGAATCCGCAGCACGTCGAAGTAGCCGGGCCCGGCCCAGATCGCCCCGGCGGCCGCTGACGGGACGTCCCGTCCGGCTGCGGCACCTTCGACGACCACCGGGACGCCAGCCGTCTGCATCGGCAGGCCTCGCGCGAGCACGGCGGCTTGCACGCCTGGAATCGTACCGATCCGTCGTCGAATCTCCTCGTACACGTTGCCGGCAGCCACGGCGGAATAACCGGCGTAGCGCGCGTCCGTTTCGAGCATCGCGACGCCGTCGATCGCAAAACCGACACGTCCGGTCTGCGACGCGCGCAGCATCTGGAGGAAGATGCTGGTGCCGCCAAGCAGCACGACCGACACCGCTACCTGGAACACGACGAGCGTGTTCTTGAGCGTGAGCCGGCGGTGCTCCGGCGATCGCGTCTCGCCGTCGCCGCGCAGCGTCGGTACCAGTTCGATCCGGGTGGCTTTGAGCGCCGGCGCGAGGCCGAACACCACTCCGGTGACGAGCGAGATCGCGACCGCGAAGATCAGAACCCGGTAGTCCGGGCTCAGGTCGACGACAATCGGGAGTTCGGCCGCGCCCAGCGCCCGGATCGCCCACCACGCGAAGATGCAGCCGGTGACGCATCCGGCGAGCGACAGCAGCAGGCTCTCTGTCAGCAGGTGGCGAACCAGTTGTGCGCGCGTCGCGCCCAGGGCCAGCCGGACCGACACTTCCTTCGCGCGGGCGGTCCCGCGCACGAGCAGCAGCGTTGCCAGGTTGCTGCACGCGATTGCCAGCACGAGCCCGACAACGACGAGCAGCACCGACGCGCCCGCCGCCAGCAGGCCGTCCATCTGCGGGTGAACGCGCACGTCGCTCGACGCGAACACCGAAATGCCCTTGCCCGGATCCTCGTTCGGATACTCGGCCGCCAGCCGCGTGCCCAGGATGCGCATCGCCGCCTGCGCCTGCGCGACGGTGACGCCATCCCGGAGACGCGCTTTCACGAAGAAGGCCGCCTCCTCCGGACGCCGCTCCAGCGCGCGCGGCGGCGCTCCGAGCGACGGCAGCGCCGAGATCGGCAGCCAGAAGTCGGTGACGATGCCGATGTCGATCGTGCCCCGGTGCCCTTTCGGACCAACGCCGACGATCGTGACCGGCACACCTTCGATCCGGATGGCGCGGCCGATGACCGACGGATCCGCCCCGAACTTCCTCGTCCAGGCGTCGTGCCCGACGACGGCCACTACCGCGGCGCCGGGCGTGTCTTCAGCGGCGTCGAACCATCGCCCGAGCGAAGGCCGGAGCCCGAGCACGGACAGGTATGTCGCCGTGGTGTGTTCGGCAACCGCCGGGCGCAAGGCGCCCGCGTTCAGGTAATTCACGCCGCCGGGAACGAGCGCGGCAGTCGTGCTCGCGAAGACATCGGTGTACGCCGCCATGTCCAGATAGGCCGGGTAGGAATTCCCATCCAGGCCTCCGGCATTGGTGCCGTTCTGATAGATGTCGACAAGGCGGTCGGGATCGGCCACCGTCTGCTGACGGAAGAGCGTCGCGTTGATGAGGCTGAAGATGGCGGTATTGGCGCCGATGCCAAGGCCGAGAATGAGGACGGCGGCGGACGTGAAGCGCCAGTCACGGGCGAGGCGGCGGACTGCGTGGCGCGTGTCGCGCATCAGCGCGTCGATCCGCGCGCCCCCATTACCCCGGCGCTCCGCGTTCGTCGGCTCGACATGCTGCATCGGCGGCCGGGCTTGATTGTAAGGCTCGCGTTCCGGCGGTCAAGGTTGCCGTACCGTCGCCTCCGTCGACCTCGATCCCGTATCATGGCGAATCGATGCACGCCACTCGCGCCGCCTGCCTGTGCATGTTCGCGTCGCTCTTGTTCAGCGCCGCCTGCGCCAAGAGCAATGTGAAAGCAGTGCCCACATCCGGCCGGGTGACGGTCGGCGTCACCAGTCGTGGTCCCGGCGTGGATGCGATGACGTTCACGGTGTCGATCGAGCCCGCCGGCGTCGAGGGCGCTGTCAAAGGCGACATCGGCATCTTCACGGCCGATGACACCCCCGCCGGCAACCACGTCGTCCGGCTGAAGGACCTTCCCGGCCGTTGCCGCGTGGACGGCGAGACCGAACGGAAGATCACCGTCACCGCCGGCCGATCGACCACGGTGCGCTTCGTCGTCACGTGCACGTGAAGAGACCAACCGATTTGCCGGCATCGATCAGCGGCTCACGAGCGGGATCGGGGTCTCCTACGCGCTGCCTTCGGCGCGCCGGCACACGCTAAGCGCCGGAGGGCAGCGTCGGCTACAACACGCAGAATCACCTCGACCAGACCGAGGAGCAGTTCGCCACCGTAGCACTGAATCCGTTCCAACCTGTCGGTCGCGCCCGCCGTCTACATTTGTCTATGGCAGGCATCGACGCCCGGGCCGTCTGGCAGGACGTGCGCCACGCCACGCGCACGTTCTGGAAGCATGGGTAACCGGCTGATCGCAGGACGCTCGATCACGTGGAGCGAGATCCACGAGCGACGGCCGGTCGTCGTCATCTCGGAGAGGCTGGCAAGGGAATATTGGACGGAGCCATCGACAGCGCTCGGCGTCGCCTTGCGAGCGGACACGTAGATCAGTTTCGATGTCGTGTCCGCTTCAGCTGGACCTCGTCGACGTCCGGCTAACGCCGGACACGACGACCGACATGAAATTGACGACGAGCTCAGGCAGACTGCGCCCCGATGAACCGCATCGCCTTGATGCTGGGGACGAAGTAGTAGCCGCCGCCGCGCAAGGTGACGAAGGCTGGCAGATCGAAGATGTTTTTCGGCACACCGCGCGGATCCGGGATTCGGAACCGCGAGCCGTTGCGCGGCTCGCCCACGAACGGATCGACGTCGTTCCTGTTGAGGCCCGCGAATTCTCCGTTGTTCATCCACTCGGTCTGCAGGAACTCGAACTGGTATCGAATGCTGGCGTTGATGGCCATGAACGCGACGCCGCGCTTCTCCCCATCGTCGACCTCGTCCGCCAGCCAGCGTCCGTACGGCAGACCCCGCCGGACGATCCGATGCGTGCGAACGAGGCCGCCCCCGGTGCGACCGTCGCGTGGATTCATCCGGCGTATATGGGAGCCGTACGGGCAGGTTTCACCGGTCACATCCGCCGCGTAGTTGAAGCGGTTGTTCCGATGCCAGTCCTCGGCCAGCGCGGGATCGTCGGCGTCGGCCGAAAGCGCCAGTGGACACCCGCTGCGCCAGCGGCCCACCAGCTTCGCCGCGAGCAGCTCGATGTTCGGTGCCGACGCGTCGCCATACAGACGTTCCGCCTGCGCCTTCAGGAACGTGCGAAAAGCCGGGACGTGTTGTTCGAGCTTGCGATAGACGAGAAAGCTGCCGTTGTGCGCCAGCGCATCAGGCTGGGGCATTGCGACCGGCTGGCCGGTCTCGCCCGGCCAGCCGAGCACGAACTCGCCTGCGGCGAGCGGCGCCCACGTGCCATCCGGCTGCAGTGTCCCTTCGCCCGGGAAGACGGGTGCTCCGCTGCCCTGGATCGAGGGCTGACCGAAGCCGTCGGCAAAGCCGAAGTGCTCCCGGCCGCTTGGGAGCATCGCCGCGTCGAGTTGGTGTGTCACCTCAACGGCTGGAGCGACCGCCGCGAGCTCCGCCTGCAACTTCTCGAGCAACCGGTCCCGATCGGCGAGGCTGCGTCCGTACACGGCAAAGAACACATGGTTGCGATCGGGGTCGTTGCCGAACTCCCATGTGTCGGGAGCATTTGCCGCGGTGTCGCCGAGCAGCGCAGCCCGCGCCGCCATCCCCTGCCTGAACTCCTCGGGAAAGCTGTCGAGCGAGGCCTGCGGCACGCCGATTGCCTCGAGCCCGGTCCAGGAGAAGAACACGTTGAGGGTCGCCGCGGGCTTCGAATCCGGATCCCACGCGGCCGCTGTCGTGACCAGCTGCTGATCGAGCACGCTCGTCATCAAACGGCGCGCGTTGTTCCGATTGATGATGCGGACGACCTCGTAGCGCGCGAAGGGAAAACCGTACGCTCGCAGGATATTGCCCTGAATGTCGTCGAGCTCGCGTTCGATTGACCCCATGGCGGCCGGCGCCTTCCGTCAACCCAGCTTGCGGAGGAACTCGTCGGTCAGTGCCTTGACGCGCAGCCCTTCCTGCACCGCCTTCACCGAGCTGTCAGGATACGCAGCATAGAATAGGTCCGTCGGGATCTGGTACTTGCTGACGTACGCCTTGAACGCCTCGAAATCCTTGCATCCGCCGGCCGGATATCCATCGCAATGCCCGAAGATGTGGTCCATGCCCTCGGGCGTCACCTGGGAAAAATCACGCAGATAGGAATCCCACGAGCCGTCGAAGTTGCTGGTGAAGAGCAATCGCTGGTCGTTGTCGAAGATCACCCAGCGGGCGAAATGGATCGTGCCAATTTTCTTGATCGGGCTGTCCGGACTGATTTGCAGCGCGCTCAGCACCTGCCTCAATGACGCGGCGGCCCCCGGCTTCAGGGGGGCGATCACGGTGAGCTCGGTAACTTGTCCGATCGTCTTGCTGATAGTGGTCGCGGGCATGTTCTCGTTCCTTTCGAGCGAAGAACCCATCTCATAAATGGAGCCGGCCTCGGTGCTACGCCCCCATTCATAAGATGGGTTCAAGACACACGCCACTGCGCGCGCCCGCGCGGTGGTGCGCGTGCTGCAACTTCAGAAACCATCCGGGCTTCAACTCAGGTCGCAATCGGCCGATCTTACGCGGCGCCCCATGTCGTGTAAAGGCGCGGCGAAGACTCTCGTCGACTCAGCGCCGCTGCCTCGCGACCAGCTTGGCGATCTCGCTGATCCACAGCACCGAGCTGGCGACCGCCGTACAAAATGCCCAGTCGCCGATGCTCAGTCCGACGGTGCCGAATGCGCGCTGGAGAAACGGCGCGTGCACCACGAGCACCTGCAGCGCCACCGAGCCGCCCATCGCAATCCACAGCCACTGATTGGTGAACAACCCCGTGAACGCGCTCCGGTCGTCCGAGCGCGAGTTGAGCACGTTGAACATCTGAAACAGCATCAGCGTCGTGAAGGTCATCGTCTGCGCATGGCGCAGCTCACCCTCACCCGCCACGAAGCCTCCCGGCAGTGACGCATCGAGCACGAACAGCGTCCCGATCGCCATGATCACCCCGATCAACACGATGCCGCGCCACATCTGCAGGGTGATCACGCCTTCACCCGCCGGCCGCGGCGGCTGGTGCATCAACCCTTCGTCCGCCGGATCGACGCCCAGCGCGAGCGCGGGCGGACCGTCGGTCACCAGGTTGATCCACAGGATCTGCGTGGCCAGGAGCGGCAGCACGACGGCACCGTCCTCCGGATACAGCCCGATCCGCTCAGCCAGCACGACACCGAGGAACATCGTCAGCACTTCGCCGATGTTCGAGGACAGGAGGTAGCGCAGGAACTTGCGGATGTTGGCGAAGATCGCGCGCCCCTCTTCGACCGCGGCGACAATCGATGCGAAGTTGTCGTCGGCGAGCACCATGTCGGCCGCCTGCTTCGAGACGTCCGTGCCGGTGATGCCCATCGCGATCCCGATGTCGGCCTTCTTCAGCGCCGGGGCGTCGTTCACTCCGTCGCCGGTCATCGCGACGATCGCGCCGCGCTGCCGCAGGGCGTCGACGATGCGCAGCTTGTGTACGGGGTTGACCCGCGCGTAGACCGACACCGCGGCGACGGTGCTGGCCAGCGCCGCCGCCGGCAGCGCTTCCAACTCGTTGCCGGTGATCGCCCGCCCGTCGTCGCTGATCCCCAGTTCCTGGGCGATGACCGCGGCCGTCCGCGGATGGTCGCCGGTGATCATCAGCGGCCGGATGCCCGCCCCCTTGGCGCGGGCAACGGCTTGCTTCGCCTCGCGGCGCGGCGGGTCGATCATGCCGATCAGGCCGGCAAACACCAGTTCCTGCTCGACATGCTCGAGACCGCCGCCGTGCGGCGGCGGGAGGGCGTCCTGTGGCAGCCAACGCACCGCGACACCCAGCGTTCGCAAGGCCTCGCCGGCGAGCCCGTCGTTCGTCCGCAGGATCTCGTCGCGACGGGCGGGTGTCAGCGGCCGGCGTTCGTCACCCGCGACTTCGAAGCTGCAGAGGGCGAGGAGGACGTCGGGCGCCCCCTTCGTGAACACCACCCCGCGCTGCTGCTCCGCGTCGCGGTGAACCGTGCTCATCAGCTTCCGTTCCGACGAGAACGGCACTTCGCCAATCCGCGGCAGCCTGATGTCCAGCACGTCGGATCGCAGACCCGCCTTGCGCGCCGCCACCAGCAGCGCACCCTCGGTCGGGTCGCC
>Ga0075421_100009434_pt1 | contig 12029 bp, 11 predicted proteins | sample SoiMetdeltSBSDD5_FD_75292 | JGI IMG/M metagenome (GOLD analysis project Ga0075421, IMG submission 75292) | Bulk soil microbial communities from a Populus tree surrounding site in Tennessee, USA - Soil MetaG P. deltoides SBSDD5 | ecosystem: Environmental > Terrestrial > Soil > Tree plantation...
GCCTCGGCCGACCAGTCGTCCATCGGGATCGACACGAACACCGGCCCGCGCGGGGACGTTGCGGATACGTGGAAAGCGCGCGCGAGGGCGGCCGGCACGTCCTGCGGCCGGGGCGGCTCGTAGCTCCACTTCGTGACCGGGCGCGGCAGCGTGGTCGCGTCGCGGTTGGTTAGCAGCGCCTCGATGGTCATCATCGCGCGCACCTGCTGGCCGGCGGTGACGACGAGCGGGGACTTGTTCTCACGCGCGTTGAAGAGCGCGCCCATCGCGTTGCCGACGCCGGGCGCCGTGTGCAGGTTGACGAGCGCGGGCCGCCCGCTCGCTTGCGCGTAACCGTCGGCCATGCCGACCACGATGGCCTCCTGGAGACCGAGGACGTACCGGAAGTCCGGCGGAAACGCCGACAGGAACGGCAGCTCCGTCGACCCGGGGTTGCCGAACACGGTCGTCAGGCCGTGCTCGCGCAGCAGCTCGTACGAAGCGTCGCGGACCGAGGGCGCCAAGGCGCGCCGATCCTATTGCCCCGGCGCGTCCGGCGCTGCCGGCCCTGCCGGCGCTAGCTCTTCCTGGCGGCTGCCATGCCGCCCTTGCGGCCGGCTTCCTTCTTCTGCGCGGTGGTTCCGCCCTGGCTCGAATTTGAGCGCCGAGTGCCGCTGCCGCTCGCCTTGCCGCCGCGGCTCGAGGCTCCCGGCGAGTTCGCGATGCGGGCCGCGCGCTCTTTCGACATCCCCTTCTTCTTCAGGCCCTCGTACTGCTTCTCGTTCTTGACGTCGGCGCTCTTGCTTGGCATTGGGCACTCCTCCGGATATCGCTTGCGTCCGGAGGAGTACCCGCCAAATCCGGCCTGAGAACTACTGGATGTAACCGGCCTCACGCAGGTACGCGCGCGCCACCGCACTTGGTTCCTCGCGGTCGACGTCGACCCGCGCGTTCAGCTCCTGCATCACGCGCTCGGTCAGCCCTTCCTGCACGGACTCGACGGTCGTCTTCAGGTCCGGGCCGGCCGCGTCGGCCGTCTCCTTGCTCGCCACGAACGTCACGTTCCCCGGTGGGAACACCTGCTTGTCGTCTTCGAGCGTGATCACGTCGTCGCGCGTGGAGAGCTGCGCGTCGGTCGTGAAGATGATCGAGAGGTCGGCCTGGCCCTTGTCCAGCACGTCGTAGCGCAGTCCGATGTCGACGGGCGTGAACTTCTTGAACCGCAGGCCGTAGTTCTCCTGGAGCCCGACGAGGCAGTCCACCCGCTGCCGGCACTCCGGTGAGCCGTAGAGGGTCAGGTCCTCCGACTTGCCTTCGAGGTCCGACACCTTGGTGACGCCCAGTTCCTCGGCTTTGCTCTTCAGGACCCCGACCGCATTTGCGCTGGTGAACGGCGTCGGCGCGTAGGCCACCAGGCCCTCCCGCTCGAAGTCGCTCTGCGCATCGGTGACCGCCTGCTCCGGGTCCTTCGGGATGTCCTGTGGCTGCACGTCGAAGAACGAGGTGAGCGCGGTGCTCGTGTACTCGGGGTAGCCGTCCACGTCGCCGCCCTTGAGCGCGCGCAGCGCGATCTGCTCCGAGCCGAGGTTCAGGTCCTTGCGCACCCGGTACCCGGCTGCCTCGAGCGCCTGGGCGTAGATCTCGCCCAGGATGAACTGCTCGGTGAAGTTCTTGGACCCGACCGTGATGGTCGTGTCGGCGTTGTCGGCGTTCCGCTCGATCGCCGTGGCGTCGCCGGAGCCGCCGTCGCCCGACGAGCTGTCGTCGTCGCCGCACGCTGCCAGCGCGAGTGTGGACGCGAGGACGAAAAAGGCAGCGAGCAGGGCAAGGAGGGGGTGACCGCGTCTCATCTTGAGTGTCTCCTGTTCGGGGGGCTGTGCCGCAGTAGGACGGGGGGAGCCTAACCGCTACGTCGTGGTCTGCAAGCCGCGCGGCTCGACCGCACGCTGGATGGCAGCGAAGACCAGCTCCACGGTGAGCGCCAGCACCGCGACCAGCATCGCGCCCGCGAGGCGGCCGTCGGGCCCGTATACGTTGGCGCTGAGGATGTAGTCGCCCAGCGTCAGCACCCCGGCGAGGGGCGCGATCGTGGCGGTCGCGACCACGTTCACGGCCGACGTCCGGATGCCGCCGAAGATCGAGGACAGCGCCAGGGGCAGCTCGATCCTCTGCACGACCTGGTGCGGCCTCAGGCCCATGCCCTTCCCCGCGTCGATCACCTCCCGGTCGACCTGGCGCACGCCCACGTACGTGTTCGTGAGGATCGGGGGAATCGCGAGCAGCACCAGGGCGAGCATCACGTTGGTGAACCCGACCCCGATATACGCGACGAAGAACGCGATCAGCGCCAGGCTGGGCACCGCCCGGCCGACGTTGGAGAGGCTGATCGCGAGCAGCTCGCCCTTTCCCGCATGTCCGAGCGCCAGCCCGACGGGCACGGCGATCGCGCAAGCCACTCCGATGGCCGCAAAGCTCACCTTCAGGTGCTCCCAGGTGAACTCCCAGACCTCGGACAGCCCGCCGACCTCGACGCCTCCGGTCTGTGCCTCACGGGTGCTGAAGATGAAGTCGAGCGCGTCGCCGAAGTCGGACACCACCCCTGCGATCTCGATCATGCCGGCTGCACCCTCCGCCAGGGCGTGAGCACCCGCTGCACGCCGAGCAGGATCACGTCAAGCGCGAAAGCGAGGAGCACGGCGAGCCCGCCGGCCGCGACCACGCCGGTCTTGAAGGTGATGTTGCTCCCGGAGATGATCTGCTCGCCGAGCCCGCCGGCGCCTGCGAACACCGCCAGCGTCGCGAGCCCGACGGTGCTGGTCGTGGCGATGCGCAGGCCCGCGACGATGTCGGGGATCGCGAGCGGCAGCTCGACCCGCCACAGGAGCTGGCGATCGGTGAGGCCGACTCCGCGACCGGCGTCGCGCGCCTCCTCCGGGACGTTTTGCAGGCCCAGCACGATGTTGCGGAAGATGATCTGCAGCGTGTAGGCGGTGAGGGCGATGATCGCCGTGGTCGAGCCGCGCCCGGTGATCGGCAGCAGCAGGAAGAAGACGGCCAGGCTGGGCAGCGTGTACAGCACGCCGGTGAAGCCGACGATCGGGCCCACCAGCCAGCGCCGGCGGCGCGCGATCAGGGCCAGTGCGAACGCGATCACAAAGCCGATCACGACAGAGGTCACCGTCAGATACAGGTGCTGCGCGAGCGGATCGGTGTAGCGGTCGAAGTTGTCCACGATCCAGCCCGGGCAGAGCTTGTTCTCCGAGATGCAGCTGGCCTCCGAGCGGTCGCGGATCTCGACCTGGCCCAGCACGGGCGCCGCGTCGGCGAGGTGCATCACGGTCAGGCGCGCTCGGCCGCGGGCGTCAGGTGCATCGTGGCCTCCGGTGAGTTCAGGAACTCGGAGATGATCTCGACCGACAGGACGCCGACGACGGCGCCGTTCCCGTCCACCACCGGTCCGTACTGCGTGTCCGACCGCAGCAGGTCCGAGAGCGCGTCGCGCAGCACGTCCTCGAGCTCGAGTATGGGGTCGGGCGCTGTGTCGGGGCGGTCGGGCACCGTCTCGCGTGCCAGGTCGCGCTCAGACATCCATCCCAGCGGCCGGCCGCCGGCGTCGACGACGATCGGGTAGGGCAGGTCCGCCTCGGCGATCGCGGCCCGGGCGCGCGCGGTCGGCTCGCCCACTCGCACGAGCGGTGCCTTCCACAGGTCGATGTCGCGCACGCGCAGCAGCGAGAGCCGCTTCAGCGCGCGGTCGGCGCCCACGAAGTCCTCGACGAACTCGTCCGCGGGACTCATCAGGAGCTCCTCGGGGGTCGCGTACTGCGCCAGCACACCCCCCTTTCGGAGCACGGCGACGCGATCGCCCATCTTGATCGCTTCGTCGATGTCGTGGGTGACGAACAGGATCGTCTTGCGGATCTCGGACTGCAGGCGCAGAAACTGGTTCTGCAGCCGCTCGCGGTTGATGGGGTCGACCGCGCCGAAGGGCTCGTCCATCAGCATCAGCGGCGGATCGGCAGCCAGGGCGCGCGCCACGCCCACGCGCTGGCGCTGGCCGCCGGACAGCTGCGCGGGGTAGCGGTCGCGCAGCTCGCTGCCCAGCGACGTCAGCTCCAGCAGCTCGTCCACGCGCGCGTCGATGCGCTTCCTGTCCCAGCCCAGCAGCTTCGGCACGACGCCGACGTTCTCGCCGATCGTGAGATGCGGGAACAACCCGATCTGCTGGATCACGTATCCGATGCCGCGCCTCAGCTCGGCCGCGGCCCGCGACTTGATGCTGGTGCCGTCGATCAGGATGTCTCCCTGGGTCAGCTCGATCATCCGGTTCGCGAGCCGCAGGGCCGTGGTCTTGCCGCAGCCGGAAGGGCCGACCAGCACGCAGATCTCACCTGCCGGCACGGTCAGCGAGAGGTCGCTGATCGCGGGCTCGGCCTGCCCGGGATAGCGCTTCACGACGTTGCGGTATTCGACCGACGAAGCGGACGTGCGCGAGGTGGAGGAGGCGTCCCCTGCCACGCGCGAATGCTAGTCGCTGCCGGACACCGCGCAACATTTATGAGCGCGAATGCATTTCCTTGCCTACCCTGACATTGGATTCGTAAGCGGCGCCCCCGCTGGCGCCACAACCTCATAGACAAGTCAGGGAGGACCAATGTCACGCAGGGGACTTGGAGCCGCCCGGTTGGTCGTCGCGCTGCTGTGCGCGGCCATCGTGGGCATGCTCGTGCCGTCCGGCGCGGGCGCATCGACGCTACCGGCAGGATTCGAGGAGACCACCGTGCTCCCCGGTGTCGGCAAGCCGCAGGACATCGCAATCGCGCCCAACGGGCGTGTGTTCGTGGCCGAGAAGACCGGCTTCATCAGGACGTACAGCAGCGTCGACGACACGACGCCCACGCTGTTCGCCGATCTGCGCACCAAGGTGCACAACTTCGGCTCGCGCGGTCTGCTGTCGATCGTGACGGACCCGAAGTTCGGCACCACCGGGAACAACTACGTGTACGTGTACTACACGATGGACGCACCGCTCGGCGGCACCCCGCCGGTGTACGGCGGTGGGTCCTTCGACGCGTGCCCGGAGACGTTCGACGCGCAGGACGGCGACCTCGACAAGCCCGGCATCCAGACGATCGGCTGGGTCGACAACTGCCCGGTGGGATCGCGCATCTCGCGGCTCCAAGTCGCGGGGGAGGTCATCACCGGCTCGGAGAAGGTGCTGGTGGAGGACTTCTGCCAGCAGTTCGCCGGTCACGGCGGCGGCGGGCTCGCGTTCGACAAGGACGGCAAGCTGATCGCCTCGGCAAGCGACGGCTCCACGTCGCAGTTCTGGGACTGGGGTCAGTCGGGATCTCCGAAGAACCCCTGTGGTGACCCGCCCGGTGGGGTTGGTGCCTCGCTCACGCGTCCGTCGTCGGAAGGCGGCCGGCTGCGGGCACAGGACGTGCGCACGACCAGCGATGCGACCGGCCTGTCCGGGTCAGTGATCCGGATCGACCCGGCGACGGGTGCCCCGGTGCAGACGAACGGAACCGACGCGAACGCCAAGCGCATCATCGCCTACGGGCTGCGTGACGCCACGCGGCTTGCGATCCGGCCTGGCACGAACGACATCTGGGTTGCCGACCGCGGCGGCGGGTACTGGGAGGAGTTCCACCGCGTGACGCCGAGCTCGACCAAGCTCAACTTCGGTTGGCCTTGCTACGAGAACGACGCGAAGCGCGAGCAGAGCGACCTCCAGAACCTGCACATGTGCGAGAACCTGTACTCGGACAAGCTCAACCTGAGGGCGCCTTTCTGGGCCTACGACCACGAGCTGGAGATCCACCCGGAGGAGAACTGCACGGGCAACGACGCGCGGCCCGGCAGCACGCTCTCGGGCCTCGAGTTCTACCCCGAGGTGGGAGGCAACTTCCCGCCGATGTACAGGAACGCGCTGTTCTTCGCGGACCGCCTGCGCAATTGCATCTGGGCGCTCCTGCCCGACGCAAACGGCATCCCGAAGAAGGGTGGCGTGGTCCCGTTCGCCGGCATGGCGATGCGGGCGACGGACCTCGAGGTCACCCCGTCGGGCGACCTGCTGTACATCGACCAGAGCACGGACACGATCCAGCGCATCCGCTACACGGTGGTGAACCAGGCCCCGGTCGCGGTTCCGTCTGCGAACGTGACGTCGGGCAAGGCGCCGCTGGCGGTCACGTTCAGCGGGCTCGGCTCGACGGACGCGAACAACGACGCGCTCACCTACGCCTGGGACCTCGACGGGGACAACTTCCTCGACGACTCCACGGCGGCCCAGCCGGCGTTCACCTACACGACGCCCGGCACCTACACGGTGACGCTGAAGGTCACGGACCCGAGCGGCGCGTTCAGCACCGCGGATCTCGTGATCACGGTGACCGACAACACGGTCGTCGACCCGGGCCCCGGCCCCGGTCCCGGCACGGGCACGCCCGCGCCGAAGACGACCACCCCGACGACGACGCCTTCGGTGAACCTGCCGTCGGCGGGTCCGACGGGGCCGGTCCTGATCGTCGCGGCAGCCCGCACGCAGCACCTCACGGGCCACCGTTCGATCGAGGTCCACGGCGGTTGCGTGGCCGCGTGCACGCTGAAGGCGACGGCGAAGGTGTCGCTGCCCGGTGCCAGCAAGACGCTGAAGCTCCGGGGCACGTCGGCCAAGGCTGCACAGGGCAAGGTGGTGACGCTGCGCATCAAGCTCAAGGGCAAGAAGATGCGTGCCATCCGCCGTGCGCTGCGCCGCGGCAAGAAGGTCACCGCGACCGTCACGGTCGTCGCGACCGACGGCACCGGCGCGTCCAGCGCCAAGCGCAAGATCCGGCTGAAGCTCTAGGTCAGCTGACGGACAAGGGCTGGGGCGCGCTGCGCCTCAGCCCTTCCTGTCCATGGCGGCTGTCGCTGCCGAGCCCGTCTCGGCCGACAGCCAGCCCTGGGCCAGGGGATCGGTGCCCGACTCGACGACCTGCCGCATCGCGGCCAGCGCCGGGCCCCGCAGCTGCCGCTTGACGGTGGCGTAGGCATCCGAGGGCATGTCGCCCAGCTCGGCGGCCATCGCAAGCGCCCGCTCCAGCACTTCGGCCGGCTCGGCCAGCTCGTCCACGAGGCCGAGCGCGAGCGCCTCCGGCGGGTCCACCAGATGAGCCCGCAGGACCAGGTAGCGGGCGGCCGGCGGCGACAGCTCCGCCGTCACGACCGCCAGCGCGTTCGCGGGGTAGGGCACGCCCACGCGCGCCTCGGTCAGGCCGAGCTTGCCCTGTGTCGAGCCGACGCGGTAGTCCGCGCACATGGCGAGCACGATGCCGCCGGCGATCGCGTGGCCGTTGACCGCCCCGACGACGGGACGGTCGAACCCGTACCAGGCCGCCACCATGCGGTTGATCGCCATGATCATCTCCGCCTGTCCCGCGGGATCGAGCGTGGGCACCAGGTTCAGGTCGAGACCCGCCGAGAAGAAGCCGTCGCGGCCCGTCAGCACCACGGCGTCGGCCTCCAGCTCCTCCCTGACCCCGATCACCTCCTCGAGGAGCGCCGGATTCATCGCGTTCGCCGGAGGCCGGTCGATCCGGACGACCGCGACGTTGCCGCGCGGCTCGACCGTGACGAGCCGGTCAGACAACGAGGTGCGGGTAGTCGCGCTCGACCATCGCGCGGTACTGCTCGAACACGGGCTTCGTGATCGGGATCAGCCTCAGGGCGGCCTTCACGTCGCCGCCGCTCTTGATGCGCCGGCGGGCGAGCGCCATGGGCACGTTCTCCTTGCCCTGGAAGTACTTGTTGGCGACGTCCGAGTTCATGGTCATCTCGACCTGCGGCTTCCAGTCGACCTCGTCGGACCAGACCCAGCGCAGGTTCTGCTCCCCGCCCGAGTCGTCGTAGGTGATGTTCACGACCGCGTCCTGGTCGGGAAACTCGAAGCGCTGCGGCACGCGGGCGTCGCGCAGCTGCGGGCCCATCTCGGGGTCGGTGCTCATGATCGTGAACACCTTGTCCATCACCTCGCGGAACTCCTTGGCGGAGCTGAACTCGGCCATCGCGCAGCGAGTCTATCCGCGGCGGCCGCGCCGCGGCTAGCTGTCGAAGCCGAGCCCGAGCCGGTCCAGCAGTCGCAGCCACGCGCCGCGCCGGCCCCGGTTGCGGTCGGCGGCGGCGAGCCGGTTGCGAGTCAGCTCGATCACTGCCCAGCGCAACGGCTCGGGCGGGAATGGCAGCGGCTGCGTACGCGTGGCTCGCAGCTGCGTCGCCTCTGTGCGGCGGCCGGCCAGCAGGTCGAGCGCCATGCGCGCGCCGAAGCGGCTCGCGCCGATCCCGAGGCCCGTGTGCCCGGCGGCGTATGCGACGCGCCCGCCGTGCGAGGTGCCGAAGAACGCGAAGAAGCGGCTGCATGTGTCGATCGGGCCGCCCCAGCGATGGGTGAAGCGCAGGCCTTCGAGCTGCGGGAACGTCGTGAAGAGGTGGCGCGCGAGCCGGGCGAACGACGCATCGCGCTGGCTCAACTGCGGTCCCACGGCGTTGCCGAATTTGTAGACGGCGTCGTAGCCGCCCCACAAGATCCTGTCGTCCGCGGTGAGCCGGTAGTAGTGGAACTGGTTGCCGGCGTCGCTGACTCCCTGGTGGTTCGCCCAGCCGAGCGATGCGCGGCGGGCGGCGTCCAGCGGCTCGCTCACCAGCACGTAGTCCCAGACCGGCACGATCCGCCGGCGGACGGCGCGCACCGGCGAGCGGAAGGCGCCCGTCGTCAGCACCGCTCCCCGCGCGTCCACCTGACCGGTCGTGGTGGAGACGCGCAGCCCGCCACCGGCCCGGAGCAGTCCGGTCACGCGGGAGTGCTCGAAGATGCGCACGCCGAGCTCCAGGGCGGCGCGACCGAGCCCCCAGGCGAGCTTCGCCGGGTGGAGTGTCCCGCCGCCGCTGCGCAGCCACAGGCCCGCGCGGTAGAGCGGCGAGCTCACCTCGGCGCGCACCGCGTCGGTGTCCAGCAGGGTCGCGTCGTGGCCGAAGCGCCGCAGCTGCGCAGCCTCCTCCTCCAGCCACGCCTCCTCGTGGGGCTCCAGCGCCACCGTCATCTCCCCGCCCGGCACGAGGTCGCACTCGATGCCGTACCGGGCGAGCGCCGCGACGGTCTGGTCGAGGTTCTCGCGGCCCAGCCGCTCGAGCACGGGCATCTCGCCGGGGAACCGCGCCAGCCCGTTGCGGAGGCCGTGCGTCAGCGAGGAGGAGACGAAGCCGCCGCTGTTCCCGGTCGCCCCGTGCGCGATCGCATCGGCTTCCAGCAGCACGACGTCGCGTGCGGGATCGTCCTCCTTCGCCTGGATCGCCGCCCACAGTCCGCTCAGCCCTCCGCCGACGATCACGAGGTCGGCATCCGTCCGCACCTCCAGCGGCGGGCAGCGCGCGGGCTGATCGCCGGAGTCGAGCCAGAACGAGACCGGCGCCGCGTCGGCGTACGAAGCGCGGTCACGCTCCGTCGGTGCGGCGGTCCAGGGAAAGGTGCCCGGATTCAGGTGGTCGCCGGCTTCGTCATGTGGGTCGGCTCGCCGGGCGAGAGCTGATCCGGGTCGTTGTACTCGGCGCCCGGGGGCGGCGCGACCGGTCCCTCCAGCAGCGGGTCGCCGGTCTCCTCCATCCAGCGCTCGAGCATGGCGTGCATCTCAGTCCTCACTGCCTGCGCCGCGGGCTCGTCCGCCAGGTTGCGCGCCTCGTTCGGGTCGAACAGCAGGTCGTAGAGCTGCTCGCGGGCGAGGACCTGCTCGGCCCACCCAGCCCTCATCCAGAGGTCCTTGCTCGGGCTGTCGTCCGTGTTCACGACGACCGGCGTGGTGCGCTCGTCGAAGCGCCGGATGTACTTCCACCGGTCGGTGCGCACGGCGCGCTGGGGCTCGTAGGCCGCGTGGTAGGTCCCTTCGGCGAACACGGCGTCGCGGATCGCGCGGCGCTCACCACGCACGAGCGGCATCATGGACTCCCCCTGCAGGAAGGGCGGCTGCTCGATCTCGAGCAGTTCGCAGATCGTCGGGAACAGGTCGATGTGCGACACGAGGCCGTCGACCACCTGGCCGCCGCGCAGGCCGCCGGGGCCGCGCAGGATCAGGAACACGCCGATGCCACGGTCCGTGAGCGTGGTCTTCGCACCCGGGAAGGCGATCCCGTGGTCGGTCGTGCAGATGACGAGGGTGTCGTCGGCCAGGCCGAGGTAGTCGAGCGAGTCGATCACCGCCTCGACTCCCTCGTCCAGCGAGCGCGCGCTGGCGACGAACGCGGCCATGTCTGCGCGCGTCTCGGGAGTGTCCGGCAGGTTGGGCGGGGGGAGGACGTAGCGCTCTTCCTCCGCGCTCGGGTGGAAGAACTCGCGGTGGGTCTCGAAGAACCCGACGGACAGGAAGAACGGGCGGCCGGGGGGGTCGCGCAGCACGTCGATCGTGACGGGCGCGACGTCGCTGGCCCGGGTGGTCGCGATCTTGATCACCTGGTCGTAGCCGATCACGTCCGGGCGCTTCGAGATGTGCTGCTCGCCGATCAGCACGGAGTGGTAGCCGATGTCGTGCAGCGTGTGCACGATGTGGTGGTTGTAGTCGTTCAGCGACCAGCCGCGGTGGGCGAGGCCGAGCATGCCGTTCGTGTGCGCGTACTGGCCGGTCAGCAGGCAGGCGCGGCTGGCCGAGCAGGTCGACGCTGCGCAGAAGGCCTGCCGGAACAGGACGCCCTCCTCGGCAAGGCGCTGGATGCTGGGCGTCGGCACTCCGTACCCGTACGGCTGCACGTAACGGCCGGTGTCGTGCGAGTGCAGGTAGACGATGTTGGGCCGGGAGCCGTCCGCCATGCTCAGCTGACGGCAGGGACATGGGCGAAGTCGCCCCTGAACTCGGACACCCATCGCTCCGAGGTGTCGTCGGCCTGGCGTGCAGTGCACGGCTCGCCGTACTGAGCCCCGGCGGGGTAGCGGACGCCCACGTGCCCGAGTATCCGCGTCACCGCGTCGTGCAGGTCCTGCGTGAACTCCTCGTAGGTCAGGGTGAGGGGCTGGATGCCGGTGCCCTCGAAGTAGATCTCCCAGGCGCGATCGGATGCGATCAGCTGCCTGCGCAGATGGTCGATCGCCTCGAAGCTGTATCGCAGCCGCGGCCCCGTGTCATGGGCGCGGGCCTGCTCGCTCGCCGTGGCTGCGTCCGTGCGCCAGTGCCACGTCTGGATCGCACGCCACAGCGACACGGCCTGGCGCACCTTGTCCATCCGGCGCAACCACACGTAACGCAGGCGTGGGAATGCTTTCTGGAGCAGGTCGTGAGGGGACATCGCAGGGTCGTTGCCCGGGATCGTCGAGAGCCCGTCGACCAGGCCGGCGATGTACGGCCACATGATCTTTGCGCCCATCACGCCGTTGGAGGTGGTGGCCGTCTGCCGCACCCAGTTGAGGTATTCCGCGAAGTCGCAGAAGCGGTGCGGGTCGAACAGGTTGTGCTGCTCCAGCTCCCCGATGCGATCCTCGGGCGGGATGATGTCGGCGGCCACGCCCGCGAGATAGTCGCGGGGCGTCATCGGCATTCCCGTGGAGCGCAGCTGCTGGAAGTACTCGTCCGGCCGGCCCGCGATGCCCGTCTTCGTGAGGAGCTCGCACAGCAGCGTGCTACCGCTGCGCGGCGTGGTGCAGATCAGGTACGAGTTGGACGGCTGCCCGTTCACTGCCCTAGACGTGCCTCTTACCCGTTCGGGGCGGGGCCAAGCACATGGCGTCAGTGTCCCACGACGGCAGGCGAATACCATCCCGCGCGTGAGCCCTCCTTTCGTCCACGAGCTGCGCGTCCGCTACGGCGAATGCGACCCGCAGCAGATCGTGTTCAACGCGAACTACTTCCTGTACTTCGACGTCGCCTTCACCGAGCTGTGGCGGGAGGCGATCGGCCCGTGGCAGGACATGGTCGAGCGGGGCATCGATGCGGTCGTGGCGGAGGCCAACGCCCGCTTCCGCGCGCCGGCGCGGTTCGACGACGTGCTGTCCCTCCAGGCGCAGGTCGAGCGCCTCGGGACGACGAGCA
>Ga0075421_100009435_pt1 | contig 12028 bp, 9 predicted proteins | sample SoiMetdeltSBSDD5_FD_75292 | JGI IMG/M metagenome (GOLD analysis project Ga0075421, IMG submission 75292) | Bulk soil microbial communities from a Populus tree surrounding site in Tennessee, USA - Soil MetaG P. deltoides SBSDD5 | ecosystem: Environmental > Terrestrial > Soil > Tree plantation...
ACCATCGCCGCGCCGACCCATCTGCATCACGAAATGGCACTTGCCTGCATCTCCCGCGGCGCGGATGTGCTGGTGGAAAAGCCGATTGCTTCCTCGGTCGAGGAGGGGCGCGAGATCATCGCAGCCGCCCGCAGGGCCGGCGTTACGCTGATGGTCGGGCATGTCGAACGGTTCAACCCGGCGGTCGAGGCGATCAAGAACGCGATCCATGGCGAGGACATTCTCTCCATTGCAATCACCCGCGTCGGCCCGTTCCCGCCGCGCATGTCGAATGTCGGTGTGGTCATCGATCTCGCGGTGCATGACATCGATCTGATCCGCTGGTTCACCGATTCCGAGATCATCGAAGTGCAGCCGCAGCTCTCCAGCGCGGTGGCCGAGCGCGAGGACATCGCGCTTTTGCAATTCCGTACCGCCTCCGGCGTACTGGCACATATCAACACCAACTGGCTGACGCCGTTCAAGGCGCGCAACGTCACGGTCGCCACCCGCGGCAAATACGTGATGGGCGATCTGCTCACCCGCCAAGTCACCGAATGTTTTGGTTTCCAGCCCGACGGCAGCTATTCCATGCGGCATCTTTCCGTCGGCCACGCCGAGCCGCTGCGTGCCGAGCTGATGGCTTTCATCAGCGCGATCACCAGCAATGAGCCGGCTGCCGTTACCGGGGAGGAAGGCGTCGCCTCACTGGAGATCGCCATCCAATGTCTTGAGGCCACGCCCACCCAGATCAGGGCCGCGCCGCGCAAGGCTCCCCGTCGCGTCGCCGGCTGACGCGCGAGCCCCGCTTTTGAAATTATGAGCCTGATGAACCAGCACACGCGCCTCGATACCACGCCGATTCCCTTCATCGATGTTGCCGCCCAGCGCCGCCGCCTCGGCACCGCCGTCGACGACGCCATCGCGCGCGTGCTGGCCCATTGCCAATTCGTGATGGGCCCCGAGGTGCAGGCCTTGGAGAAGGATCTCGCCGCCTTCTGCGGCGCGCGCCACGCCATCAGCTGCGCCAGCGGCACGGATGCGCTTTTGCTGGTGTTGATGGCCAGAGGCGTCGGTCGGGGCGACGCGGTGTTCTGTCCAGCCTTTACTTTCTGCGCCACGGCGGAAGTCGTCGCGCTTCTCGGTGCCACGCCGGTCTTTGTCGATATCGAGGAGGCGACTTTTAATCTCGATGTCGCAAGTCTGAAGCGCGCCATTCCGGTCGCGAAGCAAAAGGGGTTGACAGCCAAGGCCGTCATTCCCGTCGATCTGTTTGGGCTGCCAGCGGATCATGACGCTGTTGCAGCCGTCGCCAAGGCGGAAGGCTTGTTTGTGCTTGACGATGCGGCGCAGGGCTTCGGCGCGACTTATAAGGGCCGCAAACTCGGGACGCTCGCGCCTGCGACCGCCACCAGTTTCTTCCCGGCAAAACCGCTCGGCTGTTTCGGCGACGGCGGCGCGGTGATGACTGACGACGATAGTCTGGCGGAAATCCTCCGCAGCCTGCGCGTGCACGGGCAGGGCACCGACCGCTACGACAATGTGCGCATCGGGACCACCGGCCGGCTGGACACCATGCAGGCCGCGGTGCTGATCGAGAAGCTGAAGATTTTCGAGGACGAGATCGCCGCGCGGAACGAGGCGGCCAGGCGATACAATGAGGCGCTTGCCGATGTCGCGACCGTGCCTCAGCTACCCGAGGGCTATACCTCGGTCTGGGCGCAATACACCATCCGCCTGCAACCTGGCCGCCGCGACCAGCTCGCCGCGGCGCTGAAGGCGCAAGGCATTCCCACCGCGATTTATTATCCGCGCCCGCTGCATAAGCTCGCGGCTTACACCGGCTTTCCGTTGTCGGAAGGCGGCGTGCCGGTGAGCGAAAAACTCGCAGACGAAGTGATTAGCCTGCCGATGCACGCCTATTTCGACGCGCCGACCCAGGACCGCATCATCGGTGCGGTGAAGCGTTCGCTGGCGGGTTAGGCTTGAGGTAATCCCTCCCCGCAAGCGGGGAGGGATAATTCAGCTCCACTAGTAATATCTTCCGGCCGGACGATGTCGTCCACGCGAGCGACGCCCGCCACGCGATTTTTGTGTCAATCAGAATGCGACCAGGCGGTAGCCGTCATCGAGGTAGCGCGACAAATCGATGATGCCGCCGACGCCGGGTATTTCCCTCTCGTGGATCAGCTTCATCCCCGTGGCTTTGACACTGGCGGTGGCGCCGAAGACATCGGCGCACCCTCCGCACACACCGTCCATTTTATCGGCGACGGCGTGATAGAGGCCGTGCGCCAGATGAGAGGGGTTTGTGATCTCGCCGGGCCAGCGTGTGCCCGCGCCCTGGAAGATCAGGCTCACCTCCTGTCCCTTTTCCTTCAACTCCAGCGTCAGAAACATCGCATTGAAGAGGCGCCCCAGTGCTTCCTCGCTGCCTGCCTTGGGGTCTGAGAAGACGACGATTGCGGTCTTTGACATGGCGGATCCTCACTTTTGAACTTGCATTACCGAACGATCGGTATTAATATATGCCGCAAGCAAAGTGAGGTCGTCAACTGAATTTTACCGATCGTTCGATAATTTTAATCCGGCTGTGACGGCTTTGGGCCGAAGGAGAGGCGCGATGGCGCGGACGCAATCGATCGACAACGAAGAGCTCATCGCGCGGCTGAGCTGCGTCTTTCGCGAGGTCGGCTACGAAGGCGCGTCACTGACGCAGCTTTCGAAGGCAACCGGCCTGCAGAAGGCAAGCCTCTATCACCGTTTTCCCGACGGCAAACAGCAGATGGCTGATGAAGTGCTGGCTGCTGCGCTCGGCTGGGTCAAAGCCCACATCCTGACGCCACTGCGATCCCCGGCGCCGCCTCGCGAGCGCATTGCCGCCGTCGTTGAAAACCTCGATGCATTTTACCAAGGCGGACGGCAAGCATGCCTGCTCAATATGCTGTCCTCACCACGCGCCGAACCCGGACCTTTCGCGGACGCGATCAAGGGCGCGTTCGAGGCGCTGGTTTCCGCGTTTAGCGCCGCGGCACGTGACGCAGGACATGAGGCGAAGGCAGGGCGGCTGCGCGCCGAACGCGCTATCATGTTGTTGCAGGGTAGCCTCGTGATGTGCCGCGGCCTCGGATCGGTGAAGCCCTTCAAGACTTTTCTCAGCGGCCTTGCCGACGACCTGCTCGGGGAGCCGGCGCCGAGGGGACGTCCATGACGTCGCGCTTTCTCAATCTTGTCTTCTCGCCCTCGGTCAAGGAGGCGCAGCAACGTTATGGCAGCCGCGAGGCCTATAGCAGGCGGGACGGCGCAACGGAGCCTGACCAACTGACGGAGAACGAGGCTCAGTTCATTGCCACGCGCGACAGCATGTATATGGCGAGCATCGGTGCCAACGGCTGGCCCTATATCCAGCATCGCGGCGGACCGCCTGGCTTCATCAAGGTGCTTAATGCGCTGTTGCTTGGGATCGCCGACTTTCGCGGCAACCGGCAGTATGTCAGCGTCGGCAATCTGGCCGACGACAACCGTGTCGCGCTGTTTCTGATGGACTATCCGCGGCGTGCGCGCCTGAAGATACTTGGCCGTGCGCGTGCGGTTGATCTGGCGCAGGCGTCCGATCTGGCATCCGCGCTGATCGATCCGGGCTATGGCGCAAAGGTGGAGCGCGGGATCGTCATTGACGTCGAGGCATTTGACTGGAATTGCCCGCAGCACATCACGCCACGCTATACGCTGGCCGAGATCGAGCCGTCGATCGCTGCGCTGAAAGCCCGCATCGCGGAACTTGAGGCGGAGGTCGCGAAAAATCGGGCCATGGCGTGATCTCCGCGCCGCTCGCGGCCACGCTCAGTTCCGCTTATAAATATCGTCCAGCCTCACGATGTCGTCCTCGCCGAGATAGCTGCCGGTCTGCACCTCGATCAGCTCGAGCGGGATTTTTCCATGATTAGCTAGCCGGTGCACTGAGCCGATCGGGATATAGATCGACTCGTTTTCGTGCACGATGCGCTGCTCCTCACCGACCGTGACTTCGGCAGTGCCGCGCACCACCACCCAATGCTCGGCGCGGTGTCGATGCTTCTGCAAGGACAGCATGCCTTCCTCTCGCACCACGATGCGCTTGACCTGGAATCGCTCGCCGGCATCGAGCGACTCGTAATATCCCCACGGCCGATAGATGCGGCGGTGGCCGGTCGCCTCCTGGCGCTTCAACGCCTTCAGCTTGTCCACCAGCTCGCGCACGTGCTCCGCACGGTGGCGCGGGATCACCAGCACGGCGTCGGTGGTGGAGACCACCACGAGGTCCTTGACGCCGACGACGGCGGTGAGCCGGTCGTCCGAATGGATCACGCTTCCGCTCGTATCGGTGGTGACGACGTGGCCCTGCACTGTGTTGCCGGCGGCGTCGCGCACGCCCACGTCAAACACCGCGTCCCAGCTTCCGATATCGGACCAGCGATAATGCGCTTCCACCACCGCGGCGCGGTCGGTTTTCTCCATCAGCGCATAGTCGATGGATTTCTGCGGCGCGCGCGCGAAGGCGTCCGGGTCAAGCCGCAGAAAACCGAGATCAGTGGTGGCCGCCGCCACCGACGCTTCGACGGCTTCGACTAACGCCGGCTCGAACCGCCTGAGCTCTGCGAGCAGCACATCGGCGCGGAAAAGGAAATTTCCAGAATTCCACAGATAGCCGCCCGCGATGTAACGCGCGGCAGTGGCGGCGTCCGGCTTTTCGACAAACTTCTTTACCTTGTAGGCGCCCTTCGGCCCGAGGGGCTTACCGCGTAGGATGTAACCGTAGCTCGTTTTAGGGTGCGTCGGCTTGACGCCGAAGGTGACGATATGCCCGGCGTTGGCGGCTTCCCGCCCAGGCTGGCAGGCTTGCACAAAAAGCTCTGGGTCAAGCATGACATGATCGGCGGCAAGCGTGAGCACCACCGTGTTTGCATCTTGCTTCATCGCCAGCACCGTTGCAGCCGCGATAGCGGCAGCGGAGTCCCGGCGGAGCGGCTCGATCACAATCCTCGCATCAAGCCCACATTTTTCCGCCTGGTGGCGAGCGAAGAAATGGAATTGTCCACCCGTCATCACGATCGGTGCGGCGAAGGCGCTCCGGTCCGCCACCCGTTGCAGAGCCTGCTGGTAGGTGGAGAGAGAGCCGACGAGCGGCAGAAATTGCTTGGGGAGCGCATCGCGCGACACCGGCCATAGCCGGGTGCCCGCGCCGCCGGCGAGAAGAACGGGTACGATGGGGGAAGGAGGCATGGGCAGTTTTGATTCGCCTTAGCGTCGCAGCGTCGATTTCTCCTTTATTTCACATGGAACGCTAATGATCGAGCGCATTCTAATGGAAGGTTAATGATCGAGCGCATTCTAACCGTCGGGGGCCTGACATTGGTGTCGCGGGTCACCGGCTTTATCCGCGACATCATGCTGGCGGCGATTCTGGGCGCGGGGCCGGTGGCCGACGCCTTTTTCGTGGCGCTGCGCCTGCCCAATCATTTCCGCGCCATTTTCGCCGAAGGCGCCTTCAATGCTGCTTTCGTCCCGGCCTATGCGCGCATCCGGCAACAGGGCGGCGCTGAGCAGGCCACTGTCTTTGCCGATCGTATTTTTACGCTATTGATGCTGAGCCAGATTGTTCTGCTGGGGGTGGCCCTGGTCTTCACCCCAGACGTGATCGCGCTGCTGGCGCCCGGTTTCAATGATGATCCCACCCGCTTCGCGCTCGCGGTGGAAATGACCCGCATCACATTCCCCTACCTGCTGCTGGTGTCGCTGGTGACGCTCTACGGCGGCATCCTCAATGCACTGCATCGTTTCGCCGCCGCTGCCGCAGCGCCTATCCTTTTGAATCTTTCCATGATGATGACGCTGGCAATGGCGGCGTCCTTTCCGACCGCGGGGCATGCCGCGGCCTGGGGCGTGTTGCTGGCAGGGTTGCTTGAATTCGTCCTGGTCGCCGGCGACGCCCGCCGGGCTGGCGTGAAGCCGTGGTTCCGCTGGCCCAGCTTCGATGTCGATGTGCGAAAATTCTTCCGCGCGCTCGGCCCGGCTACCGTCGGCTCAGCTGGCGTGCAGCTTGCACTCTTCGCCGATACGATCCTCGCAAGCTTCCTCGCCACCGGTGCGCTCTCGGCCCTCTATTACGCCGACCGGCTCAATCAATTGCCGATCGGTGTCATTGGCATCGCTGCCGGCACTGTGGTCTTGCCGGAAATGGCCCGCCGTATTGCGGCGGGCGACGACATCGGCGCGCGCCGCGCGCAGAACCGCGCCATCGAACTGACGCTGCTGCTTTCCATCCCATGCGTCGCCGCCTTCCTGATTGTGCCCGAGTTGATCATGCGCGCCATGTTCATGCGGGGCGCGTTCACCGCAGCAGATGCGATGGCTGCGGGGCAAACCCTTGCTGCCTATGCGCTGGGGCTCATTCCCTTCGTGCTCATCCGCAGCGTGGTGGCCACTTTCTTTGCACGCGGCGATACCGCCAATCCGGTGAAGGCGGCGCTGGCCGCGGCCTGCGTTAATGTCGGCTTCAAAATTCTGCTGGTGAGGGAGTTATTGATGGCACAGGTGGGGCTCGCGCTCGCCACCTCGATCGGCGCCTGGGTCAATCTCGCTTTGGTGTTATGGCTGGCGAGGCGGCGGGGCCTGATCGGCCTCGATCCGGACTTGGGGCGGGCGATGCTTAAAATTGCGGCAGCCGGTACCGTGCTAGGGTGCGCGCTCATCCTCGGTCAATCTCTCGCCGCGTATTGGGTGCATGAAGGCATGGCGTTGCGCGACGAAACCCTGCTGGCGCTGTTTGTGGCGATCGGTGCGGTGGTCTATGGCGGAGTCATACTGGCGCTGTTCGGGCGGCAATGGCTTGCGGCCTTTCGCCGGCCCGCCGAACCGCCCCTTTAACCGGAGGCGTTAAGCGCCTACCTTTGTGCGATCGCCGGGCCCTCAATCCAAGACGCCGATGATTTCCGTCAACTCCTCGCGCCTTATTGCCTCATGGCTCCTGCTTGCGCCGCTGTTAACGGCCTGCGGTGAGAACCAGCAGCAGGCCGCGCCGCCACCACCGGCGGTTACGGTCGCCAAGCCGGTCAAGCAAATGGTGGCCGATCAGGACGAATATGTCGGCCGCTTCGTGGCGGTGGACGCGGTCGAAGTCCGCACGCGCGTGGCCGGCACGCTCGACGCCGTGCATTTCAAGGACGGCCAGATAGTTAACAAGGGCGATCTTTTGTTCAGCATCGACCGCCGTCCCTTTGAAAACACGGCGGCGCAGGCACGCGCCAATCTTGTGCTCGCGCGTTCCAACCTCACTTTCGCGGAAAGCGACTTGACGCGCGGGCAACAGCTCGTGAAAGAAAGGACGATCTCCGAGCAGGTGTACGACCAGCGCGCCCAGACCAAGCGCAACGCCGAGGCCTCGGTCGCAGCCAGCCAGGCGGCGGTGAGCCAGGCCGACCTGGATCTCGAATTCACCGAAATTCGGGCGCCGATCACCGGACGCATCGGCGACCGCCGCGTTTCTCCGGGCAATCTCGTGGCGGCGGGCGCAGCCGCGAGCGTGCTGGCGACCATTGTCACCACCGATCCAATCCGCTTCGAATTCACCTTCGATGAGGCTTCGCTGCTGCGCTACGATCGCCTCGCCAAGCAAACAGCCGATCCGACCACGCGCGGACTCTCGTTGCCGGTGAAGCTCAAGCTGATCGACGAGACTGACTTTGTTCACCAGGGCAATATGGATTTCGTCGACAACGTCATCGACGGCGCCAGCGGTACTATCCGCAGTCGAGCGGTCTTCGAAAACAAAGACGAGAAGTTCGTGCCGGGAATGTTCGGTCGCGTGCAGATTCCGGCCGGCCCGCGGGTGGAGGCGCTGCTGGTCCCCGACAGCGCGATTGGCACCGACCAGACACGCAAGTTCGTCTACGTGGTGGAAGCAGACAATTCCGTGAAACAGGTCTATGTAACGCTCGGCCCGGTCTTCGACGGCCAACGCGCGGTGAAGGAAGGATTGACCCCCGAATCCCGCGTCGTGGTCAACGGCGTGATGCGGGTGCGTCCGGGCATCAAGGTCACCCCGCAGGAAGAGGGCGCGGCGCCGCCCGCGCCGCCCGCGACGGCGGCCAAGTAGCGGGCAGGGAAAATGCGGATATCGCATTTCTTCATCGACCGGCCGATTTTCGCCGCCGTGGTTTCCATCGTCATCGTGATCCTGGGCGGCGTGTCATTCGCGCGCCTGCCGGTCGCGCAATATCCCGAGATCGCGCCGCCCACCATCAACGTCGCGGGACAATATCCCGGCGCCAGCGCCGAGATTGTCGCGTCTACCGTGGTGTCGCCGATCGAGGATCAGATCAACGGCGTGGAGGGGATGCTCTATGTCTCCTCCAACGCGACGTCGGACGGCCGTTTCTCCATTGCCGTGACGTTCGACCTCGGCGTCAACCTCGACATTGCCCAGGTGCAGGTGCAGAACCGCGTGGCCATTGCGCAGCCGCGGCTGCCCGCCGACGTGCGCAATATCGGCGTCACCGTTGGCAAGGCCTCGCCCGACCTGATGATGGTGGTGCATCTCTATTCACCCGACAAATCGCGCGACCAGCTTTATGTGTCGAACTTCGCCAGCTTGCAGATCAAGGACGCGGTGACGCGCGTGGACGGCGTCGGTTCGATCACGGTGTTCGGGAGCCGCGACTATGCCATGCGCGTATGGCTGGATCCCGGCCGGCTGCAATCGCTCGGGCTGACCGCGCAGGATGTCGTCGCCGCAGTGCAGGGACAAAATTTACAAGTTGCGTCTGGCGTGCTCAATCAGCCGCCGGCCGAAAGCGCGCTCGCTTTCCAGGTTTCGGTGCAGACGCAAGGGCGCCTCTCTACCCCCGCCGAGTTCGGCAATATCGTGGTGAAACAGACCCCGACCGCGGTGGTGCGGTTGAGTAATGTCGCCCGCATCGAGTTGGCTGCGCAGGATTACGGCACCAACTCTTATCTTAATCGCGACCCCGCCGTGGCGCTTGCGATCTTTCAGCGGCCCGGCTCTAACGCCATTGCAACTGCGAAGGCCATTCGCGCCACCATGGCGCAGTTGAAGCCAGGCTTTCCCCCGGGCGTCGAGTACGCAATCGTCTATGACCCCACGACTTTCATTCAACAGTCGGTCGATGAGGTGGAACTGACGATTCTCATCGCCGTGGTGCTGGTGGTCCTGGTGATCATCATGTTCCTGCAGACCTGGCGCGCGGCGGTGATCCCGATTATCGCGATTCCGGTCTCCCTGATCGGCACCTTTTTCTTTATGACGTTGTTTGGCTTCAGCCTGAACAACCTGTCGCTGTTCGGCTTGGTGCTGGCGGTTGGCATCGTGGTGGACGACGCCATCGTGGTGGTGGAGAACGTTGAGCGGAACATCGCCAATGGCCTGAGTCCGCGAGAGGCGGCGATCCGCAGCATGGACGAGGTGGGTGCGGCGCTGATCGCCATCTCGCTGGTGCTTACCGCGGTTTTCGTCCCGTCCGCCTTTATCACCGGCATCTCTGGCCAGTTCTACCGGCAATTTGCTCTGACCATCGCGAGCGCGACGCTGATTTCGCTCACGGTGTCATTGACGCTGTCGCCGGCACTCTGTGCCTTGCTGCTGAAGCCGCATGAGCATCGCAAGCCGTCACCCTACTTGCGCCCCGTGCACGTTTTCTTTGGCCTCTTCAACCGCGGCTTCGATGCGTTTTCCCACGGTTACAGCCGGCTGGTAGCGCGCGCTGTGAGCATTGGCGGCATCATGCTGGCGGTCTATGCAACGGTGTTGGCGCTGGGAATTTTCGAATTCCGGGCCGCGCCGATCGGTTTCATTCCGCAACTCGATCGCGGCTATATCATCGTCGCCGCGCAATTGCCGCCGGGCGCGGCAATCGATCGTACCGACAAGGTGCTGCGCCGCGCGGTCGACATCGCGCTGGATACGCCGGGGGTCGCCGGGGCAGTGAATTTCGTCGGCTTTTCCGGCGCGACTTTCACCCAGGCATCGAATTCCGGCGCCGCCTTCCTGGTGTTGGAGCCGTTCGACAAGCGCGCAGGCGACAAGGCGAAATCAGCGGCGGGCATCCAGGCTGAATTGTTCAAACGCTTCGCACCGATCCAGGACGCGCTGGTGCTGGTGATTTTGCCGCCGCCGGTGGCCGGCATCGGCAATGCCGGCGGTTTTCGCATGATGATCGAGGACCGCGGCGGGCGCGGACCGGTCGCCTTGCAACAGGTGGTCTACGCCATGATGGGCCGGGCGGCGGAGACCCCGGGCTTGAGCCAGGTCTTCTCGCTGTTCGAAACCTCGACGCCGCAGCTGTATCTCGACATCGACCGTACCAAGGCGCAGCTGCTCGGCATTAACGTTCCCGATGTCTTTGCCTCCCTGCAGACCTTTCTCGGCTCGTCCTATGTCAACGACTTCAATCTGCTCGGCCGCACCTTCCGCGTGGTCGCGCAGGCCGACGGAAAATACCGGCTGGAGCCGAACGATGCGCTGAAAATCCGTGTGCGCAATTCCAGCGGCGAGACCGTCCCGATTGGCGCCTTCACTACCGCCGGGGACCGCTCCGGCCCGTTCCGCGTGCCTCGCTACAATCTTTATCCCTCGGCTGAGCTCGATGGCGCGCCTGCTCCCGGCTTCTCGCAGGGGCAGGCCATCGAGATCATGCAGAACCTTGCCGCCGAGACGCTGCCGGAAGGCTTCAACTACGAATGGACCACGCTTGCCTTCCAGCAACTGCGAGCCGGCAACACCGCGGTCTTCGCTTTCGTGCTCGGGGTGGCTTTCGTGTTCCTGGTGCTGGCGGCGCAATTTGAAAGCCTGACGCTTCCCTTCGCAGTCATCCTAATCGTGCCGATGTGTCTGGTCGCCGCCATCACCGGCGTGCTGATCCGCGGGCAGGACAATAACATCCTGACGCAAGTGGGCTTCATCGTGCTGATAGGCTTGGCGGCGAAGAACGCGATCCTGATCGTGGAATTCGCCAAGCAGCTGGAAGAGCAGGGCCGCGACCGCTTCGCCGCCGCGGTCGAGGCCGCGCACCTGCGGCTCCGACCGATCCTGATGACGTCGCTGGCGTTCATCTTTGGCGTGGTTCCGCTGGTGATAGCGACCGGCGCCGGCGCCGAGATGCGCCAGGCCCTCGGTACCGCGGTGTTCTTCGGCATGATCGGCGTCACCGCCTTTGGCCTGATCTTCACGCCCGTGTTCTATGTGGTGTCGCGCGGCATCGCCGATTTTCTGAGCCGGCGGTTCGGCAGGGCCAAGGCCCTCGCGCATCCGGCGGAATAGGGCGCGAACGGCGGCGTTTTGCCGCGCTGGTCCGGGCCAGAAATCCGCGCAGGCTTGGTGGAATAGTGAAGTGTTTTCGGGGTTAAACGAAGGTTAGCCGCCGCTTCCGACAGACGCAAATGGAGGATTCAGAATGATTCGAGCCTTGTGTGCGGTCTCCATCGCAGCCGTTACTTTGAGCGCGACAATGGTCATGGCCCAGCAGAATCCCATTCTCGCCCGCCAGGAGATCATGAAAAAGTCCGATGAAGACTTGCGGGCGCTGAGCAAAATTCTTCGTGACGAAGCGCCGTTCGATGCCGCCAAGGCAACTGCGGCTTATGCGGCGATGGAGAACAGCTACAAGAAGGTGCAAGGCCTTTTCCCTGACAATTCGAAGACCGGCGAGAAGACGCGTGCGTCGCCAAAAATTTGGGACAACCGCGCCGACTTTGACGCCAAGATGGCTGCTTTCATCAAGGTCGCCGGCGATGCGAAGGCAAAGGCGACAAGCGAGGCGGGCTTCAAGGAGATTCATCCCGCCGTCATCAAGGGCTGCGACAATTGCCACGCGGATTACCGCATGCGCCGGAATCCTAATCAATAAGCCTGATCGGGAACACGAAACACCCGCCGGCTCCCGCCGGCGGGTGCTTGTTTTCCGCGGATACTACTTGGTGACCTGCCCGCGGATTTCCCCACTCGGATTGGCGGCGGTATGGATGTTCACGTAATATCTGCCTGCCTGCAGGTCGG
>Ga0075421_100009436_pt1 | contig 12028 bp, 11 predicted proteins | sample SoiMetdeltSBSDD5_FD_75292 | JGI IMG/M metagenome (GOLD analysis project Ga0075421, IMG submission 75292) | Bulk soil microbial communities from a Populus tree surrounding site in Tennessee, USA - Soil MetaG P. deltoides SBSDD5 | ecosystem: Environmental > Terrestrial > Soil > Tree plantation...
GCCCGCACCATGTCTGGATCATAGGCCCCCTGCCGCCAAGAGCCACCGGGACCGTGTCCGGCCCGGAACCACCAGCCCGGACCTGGCTGCGCATGTGAATATAAGTTGATGCCCCCGGCCAGCAAGCTCCCCAGGAAGCCGCCCGCCACCACACCCGTGAGGAAGCGACGGCGGGATCTGGGCTGTGCCGTCTGCTGCGCCCCTGTCAACCCTGTATCGTCGGGCGTACGCATATTGTACTCCTTTCGTTGTGACCTCGTTGCCCAATTGCCTACACCCATCAAGCATACGAGCGCTCTATTGCTGGAGTTCGTCGAGTATGTAAAGTTTTGTTAAGCGGTACCCCTGGTTCTCCCAGCGCGGTGCTCCTCGGCACCCATCTCCAGCTTGTGACCAGCGCCTCCTTCACGTATACTGACGACAAAGTCACTAGCACTGTACGCGGTAAGGAGAAGGCATGATCCAGAGCCAGAAGAGCATGCGCGAGGCGAAGCAAGCGATGCTCCGCACCTTTATGGAGACAACCATCGCCCGGGTGGCGAAGGCGGTCTTTGCCGAGCGAGGCTACCAGCAGGCGACGCTGGAGGAGATTGCGCAGCGCGCCGGCATGTCCAAGGCGACCATCTATCTGTACTACAAGAATAAAGACGATCTCTTCCTGCACGTGGTTGAAGATTTGGTGGAGACGGCCATTACTGAGACCGCACAGGCCGCTGAGGCGCCTGGGACGCCGCTGGAGAAATTGGCGCGCATGGTGCGTGGCAAGATGGCCTTCTACGAGCGTGAACGGGAGTTTTTTCACATCTACTTAAACGAGAAGCATGGTCTGGACTTCAACGAGAAGCACGGTCTGGAAGTGGCCCCCAAAGATCCCCACAAACGCCTGTTGCAGGACATGTACCTGCAGGGAGTCGACAGGCTGGCAGACGTGTTACAGGAAGGCATGGACACCGGAGTGCTGCGGCCTATAGAGGCCCGGCGGCTCGCCTTTTTCCTACAAGAAATGATGAGTACAATGCTAGGGCAGCGCATCCAGGGAAAAGCCAAAACCTCCGTCGAAGAGGATGCCGCGCAACTCCTCGACTTCTTTCTCCATGGCGCCTTGCACCAGGAGGCTCTGTCGCGCTGACACCCTCTGACGGCTGTACCCCGGATGGTAGCCAAGAGTCTTTGCATTGTCCTGCCACCGTTCGTAACCAGCAATTTACTGAACTATGTCCTGAGCCACGGGGCTTCCCTGGAGACAACCTTCATTAGGACGTCTCCCTGTCTTCAGCCTACCATGGGGCTAGCAGTTGCTAAAACTTCTGGAGAAAGTTGCAAGAAAATATCGTTTAGAGTACTGACTTGTGAGTCATTCCATGATAATATACATTCGCCGAGCAAAAATAAGGCTTATTGCGAGTAACTACAGTCCACTGGAAGGCTATGGCGTGCGCTTGCCACTGCCCTGGAGGCTTTGCGGCAAGGCACAGCGTCTGAGGGGAGACGCCTATGCCATCTGTCATCGAACAGTGCACCTCAGCCCTGCAACAGGGCCATTTTGCAGAGGCCACAGCCCTGGCTGGCGCGGCGCTCACCGACCCTGTCGCCTCTGCGGCCCGTTTACCGCTGCTCGAAGTGTTGGCCCAGGCTCAGGCCGGCCTGCAGGACCATGCTGCGGCAATACAGACCTGGCAGCAGGCCTACGCGCAGGCCACCACGCCTGCCGACAAGACACGCCTGTTCGAGCACACCTCGCTGGGCTATCAACACCTGCAGGATTACTCGACTCTCCTGGAACTGGCCCAGACCCATTTGCTGCACGTCCGCAGTGCCCAGGAGCGCGCCGCCTGCCTCCTGGTCGCTGGCGAAGCGCTCTTTCACCTGCAACGCTATAAGGAAGCCCGCCAACAGTGCCTCGAACCGGCAGTGCGTCTCGTCGAGGTCGCGCCTTACACGCGTGTCGGTCTTTGGCAAGTCCTGGGCCGCTGTTATCTGGCGGAGCACGACTTTGCAGCTGCCGCTGAGGCGTTTCGTCGGTCTATCGAGCTGATCCTTGGCATGTCGCTTAACCATCGTGCTCCCCACCCGCCTGAGATCGACGCCCAGCTCCACCATCTGGGCAATACGGCACGCTTTTATGACGGGATCATCCATCTCGTCTATCATAGACCCCAGCAGACCGTGCAGACTTTACAGGCGTTGCAGCCGCCCCTGAGCGCCATGGGGACGCGTCACGTCGCACTATTTCTGGGTCTGGCCTACCGTCAACTGCACCAGCCGGAGGCCGCAGACAGAGCTTTGCACCCCCTCACGCGCACCTCAGACGTCCACGACATGCTGCGTGGTCCATGCGCCGTGGTGTGTGCCGGCGTTGCCAACTTGCGCCAGGACACGGCAGCCGTTGGGGCATGCCTGGAGGTCGCACTCAACGCCTCACTGGTGCCACGCACCCCCTGGGAGCCCTCCTGGCGCGCCTGGGCATTCCAGGAATTGGGGCTGGCATTGTGGCGTGCTGGCTACCGCCAGGCAGCCATTGCCTGCCATGAAGATAGCCTGAAAGCCATCTTGCATCAGTGGGGCATCTGGGACGACTCACAGCGGAGCGATTGGCTGCGCGGCCCCAGCCTGCTCACAGCCCTGGAAAACCTTCCTCTCCATACCTGGTCGGCGACCATCCAGGGGGAGATGCTGCGACTTCTCCAGGGACTGGCCTGGCTCTATAACCACGAGGCGCACGGCACCCTGGCCGATACGGCGCTGGCCCTGGCGCTGCGTCTGGCTACGACACCGGAACAGCGCGCCTCCCTCTGGCTGCACCGCGGCTGGCTCGCAGCCATGGCGTCTCCAGCGTGCCAGTCCAATCCGGGAGTGGCCTCATGTGCCAGAGGGGAAGTCCTGCTTGAGGTGCAGCAGGCGCGTTCCCACTGTGTCAATGCGCCGCTCGCGCGTGCCCTGCAGGGCGTTGAGGCGTTGTTACAGGGCGACGAGGCCCTGGCATTGACGTGCTTTGTCCAAGCGCCGACAGTACCAGAGGCACCAGCCGTCCAGACCCTCAGGGTAGCGGCGTGGCTCTGGGCTCATGCGCGACAGGGCACCCTGGAGCAGGCCCTGGGGCGTGCCCACAAAGCCCCACTGCCGTGGCAGACAGACGATACCCTGGTTGCTGCTCTGGAGATGCTGCTCGCCTGCACAGGTAGTGTGGAGGCGTCGGCTCCTGAAGCGATTCGCACCTGGCTGGTACCCTTCCTGGCGCAGCCGGAGTCCTATACTGGCACGGCTCTGCGCCGTCTGTGTTGTCGCGGCGTGCTTCCCGCCGCGCTCCAGACGGCGCTGACAACGGCGCTGGCGTCTCTCCTCAGCGGTCCTCCCTATGCTGCGCTCGCCGATGAGGCAGCCGCGCTCCTGGGCGGAGACGCGCTGCTGGACAGGATCACTGTGCTGCTGCTGCAACTCGACCAGCATACGGTGCCAACGCCACCGCCCCATGCCCCTCAGCGTCGGAAACAGCGCCACCAGGACCGCCGTGCTCTGGCTGGAGGACAGCGTGCGCCTGAGGTCTCCCGTGTGCTCCGCCTCATCGACCTGCTGTCGCCGGCCCATACCACGGCTGCAGGGCAGCCGTTGCCCGAGGTGATATGTGGCTGGCTGGTGCGCCATCAGGCGCTGGGAACACAGGCGCCTGAGGTGGCAGGCGCCCTGCTGGGCCGGCTACGGCAGTGCTCTGGTGCGCACGCGGCTATACAGACTATTCTGGACCAGGTGCCGTTGTCACAACGCCAGCGACACGCCCTGGAAGCGGCGTTACAGACACCCGCGCCAGCCGCCACAGCTCCGCATGACCCACTGGCCTGGGAACCCATACGATGGTGGCCTCTGGCACGCTTGCTCGATACCTTGACGTACCTCCGACCGCCGCATGTAGATCTTCCTGATCGGGCTTTAGAGGCGCAGGCCTGGTATGTCCTGGCCATGGTGTTTGCCCGCGTGGGTCTGCATGCCAGGGCCAGCGACTGTGCTCATGCCTGCCTTGTCCTGCAGCCAGCCCACCCGCTGGTACACTTCCTGCTGTCCCAACTCTACCGTCGGCAACACCAACAGCAGGCGGCCTGGCAGCACATCCAGGCGGCCTGGCATGGTCTCCTGGCGCAGGCGCCGCAGCCACAGGTCGTGCACCTCGAAGTGCTCAATCGATTACTGACATTACTGGGTGCGAGATATCAATACAAGCAGTTCCCCCAGTGGCTTGCCACCTTTGAGCGCTTCCATGCAGACTTGGAGCCCTCTGCTCTCAATGATATCCAACGTCGGCGGCTGCGGGAGTCAGAAGGGGAATATGCCCTGTCTCAGGCCCTGTACCTGGCTCTGGCACCGTCGATGACCCAGACGACAGAGATCTTGGAGCAGCAACTGCATCTCTTCGCCCAGGCAATCGACAAGGGGAGTCCCTCCACCCGGTACGTGGCCTTGCATCGTCAGGCTGAAACCCTGGCCCACTTGCAGCGGCTTGAGGACGCTGCTGCGACGTATACGCAGGTGCTGCAGCAACGGCCTGACGACCGGCGCGCGCGCCTCGGGCTCGCCCTCCTCACCGCCATGCGCCAGGCCCCAGAGGACGTCGCTGTGACGGACCAGGCCCTGGCTGAAGCGCTCACCCTGGCGTTTGCCGGCACGCGTCACAAGCCCTCACCACTTACCGCCCATACAGCGCTCACGTGGCTGCAACAGGCGGCGCCGCGTGATCCGGGCCGCGCCGATGTCACGGACGTACTCACTATCGTTGGCTGCAGCGCCGTGCAGCAGGGAGATGCGACGCGGGCGCTGGAAATCTTAGTTCCCCTATACGACTGCATAGCCCAGCCACGCCAGGCCTATTATCTTGCGGAGGCCTACGCTCTCCGCAGTCAACAGGCCATGTCAGTCGCCGATCAACTCTCCGACTGTACCCGTGCCCTGCAGTATGCGCAGCAGGCTTTCGACAGCTCTCTACACCGGCAGCGCACGAGTGCACTCGTGCAACACATCCAGGCGCAGTATGACAGCCTCACCGCTGCCCAGCAGCGTATGACGGCCTTGCTGGACTATCGTGAGCAGGTCTGTCGCCTCTTGCGCAGCTACAGTGTCTCGTTTCAGGTGGAGCTAGTCGAGCAAGCGCCCGACATGCCCTGGTTAGAACTGCATGAGCTGGTCGATCTCGACGACAGCAGCGGCGCGCCTATTGTGACCGTGCGATTGTGCTTTAACATCAACGCCAGTGGCGCTGTGCCGACACCAAGTATGTCGGAAGTGACCCTCTACGCCCAGCACCAATGCGAGGTCCAGCGCCTGGTAGCAGCGCATGGCATGGCCGCTGTGCCCTGGCCGCCCACAGCCTACACCGGGAGTACGGCTTTTGACCTGCTCTTTCCCGAGCGTCTGGCACTCAATCGTGATCTGCTGTTTGTGCTCTACGCTGCGCCGCGGGCCCTGCGACGCTATGTGCGTGTGCTCCAGCAGACCACTCGCACTGCGTCAACGCTACCCACAACTGACCCGCCCCCATCTGTGTCAGCCCTGGCGACAGCGGCCCGCTGGGCGGTCGTCATCCCCCTGGTACACCAGCGTCTGCGCGTGTCAGCCACCGCCTCCACAGGGTGCCAACAGCAGCACACCGAGCTGCAGGAAGAAGCACTCTCAGCCTCGCTGCTCGAGTGGCTCCAACGTTTCCCGGCTTTTGCCGATGCCTATACGTATTTTCAGCAACTGGCTGAGACATTACGCCCTCTGCTCAACGCGCCGCCATCGGAGCCGCTGCGGCTGCTCACGGAGACCGAACTCCCTCCACCTGCGACGCGGCGTCGCCTGCGGTCTACCAAAACACCACGAAGCATACGACGGGCCTATATCACAGCGGAGTGATGGGGCGCCTACCCAGAGATGAGTACCAGTTGTCCCTGTGTTTGTACGGCGGATGTGGCCTTCGTCGAAGATTGCCTGGGGCATATCAACAGCCGAAACACCCTCGTCTCTCTGGGCTCCGCCGCCACCCGTCGTGCTGGTGGCGATTCTCCTCGACGAGCCTGAGCGGCATAGGTTCAATCAGTAGATAGCCGCCGCCGTCCGCCTCCTATCGGCGGCCACGCTGGTGGAAACGGACATCCTCCTCACCAAGCGCAAAGGGCCACAGCCATCGGGGAGCCCCTGTTATTTAAGGGCCAGGATTTTGCCCAGACGAATATCCCCGCGCTGCAGGGCCAGAGAGCACACATAGACTTAGGAAATCACCTCGATTCCATACCGCGCAAACAGCGGATCCGTCGTGACGACAGGCAAGTGATAGATCTGGGCCGCCGCAATAATCATGCGGTCGCACGGGTCGGCATGCATGGGCGGCAACATCGTCGAGCGCAGGCAGACATCGAGATTTAGCACCAGCACGTCGAGGTGATGGTGGATCAGGACCGCTGCAAACCAGTCCGCGGGCGGGACTGGCAGATGCAGTTTGCCTTTCTGGACTTTGATGCCGATTTCAAAGCCACTGATCGCCGAGACATACACCAGGGGGCAGTGTCAATCCGGTGTAAGGCTGTCTCGGACAAGGCGCCCCCGCCTTGGGCGAGCCATAAGAGGGCGCAGGTATCGAGGATCACCGGCTCGATTCCGGCCACTCGTCCGGCGTGAGCGGTTCGGTCGGATCGTAGTCGAACCGGATCTGCTGCATCACCGGATGGGGCACCAGACGGCTCCGGGTACGATGCGGCACGATATCCGCGACCGGTGTGCCCTGACGATAGATCAGCACGGGCTCGCCCGTGGCCTCGACGGCGTCTAGCAGCGCCGGGAGTTGGGTTTGTGCTTCATCAATGGTGACGATCTTCATGAGGTGTGCCTCCTTCTCCTGGCGTAAACGTAATCGATTACCAGTCGTGCTGCAAGCGGCAACGCGTGACCGTGCGCAAGATGGTGGTGATGCCGCCGGCATGGCGCAGCGCTCCTCAGCGGGCAGCCTATCAAACAACCCATTCCAAGAATCTTTGTCCGCTTGGCTCCTCTGCCACAGGTTTTTCGACACCCAGCACGCTGCTAGCCTTCTCGAGGAGATACAATCTGCGTTATCAAAATCTTCTTAGAACTCATAGTACCTTTATAGTCGCAAGAAATAAGTCATCGTCTCCCTCACGATCATTCCCCGGCTCTCCAGTAGCCTCTCCTGGGCGACTCGTACTACACATGCTCAGCCCTCCAATCGCCACCTACCCAGCTCTTCTGCCAACCCATATAGCGTGAAGGTCTCATTTTTGGAGCTGGATCTGCCCTGTAAGATGAGGTAGGGTAGGAAGAATGTATCCTGCCCGTGCCATACAAAGGCATACACGGAGGGCGTATCGGGTCACCATGACCGGAGACTATCATGCCATACAGACCTCTCGGACTTCTCGTCACCCTTGCCCTCGGCTGCATCGCGGTGCTACTCACCGCCGATACCTGGGCTGTGGAACGTGCCCGTCCGTTCCTGATCGGGGCGCTGAACGCTTCATGGGGGCCCACACCACAAGTGGTGGGCCTCCGCGATGGATTGCTGGCGCTCGGCTACCGTGAGAACGAGGACTTCGTCATCGGGGTGCGCTTCACGCAAGGTGATTTGACCGCGCTGCCTGCAGCCGCACGGCAACTGGTGCAAGACGGGGTCGACCTCATCTTCGCCGATCATGACGAGGAGGCGAAGGCCGCCCAGCAGGCGACCTCTCAGATTCCCATCGTCTGCGTCACGGTGGGCGATCCTGTCGGGCACGGACTGATCCGGAGCTTTGCCCAGCCGGGTGGCAATATCACTGGGGTGGCGGATCTCCACCTGGAGCTCGGCCCGAAACGCCTGGAAATCTTCCGGGAGCTCATCCCAGGCCTACGGCAGGTGCTGTTTCCTTATCATGCCACGGATGCCTACGCCACGGCTGAGGCACGGGAGGTGCGCGCCGCCGCACGCCACCTCGGTATTGAGCTCGTGGAGCGGGCGGTCCACACGCGGGAGGAGGCGCAGGCGACCCTCACTGCAGTCCAGCCGGGCGCGGTCGATGGTGTCCTCGTCCCACGGTGTTGCGCCTTGAATATTCCTGGTTTCGTGCTGGATGCGACGGCTCAACGAGGCATTCCGGCGATGTTCGAGGCGCCATTTTGGGTGGAGCGTGGCGGCCTCGCCAGCTATGGGCCAGATTTGTATACCTCAGGCCAGATGGCCGCGCGCCTCGTGGACAAAATCCGTAAAGGGATACCCCCAGCGGAGATCCCCATGGAAGTGAACTCGAAAATCGAGTTTGTAATCAATCTCAAGGTAGCACAAGCGGTTGGGCTCACCATTGCTCCGGAGATGCTGTATCGCGCCAATCGCCTCATTCGATAATGGTGCGGCCCCCTGCTGAGACCAAGCGACAGTGTCGGGATGGGGAAGACGTTGCACGTGAGAGATAAGGAGGGGATATGATCGTACAAAGCTCGCGCAGCCTGCGGGTAGTAGGCTTTCTGCTCGCTCACATGCTGGTGAGCATCAGCATAGCCGTGGCCTTGGACGTTGGTGCACAGGCCCCGGACTTCACGCTCCCCAGCACCACAGGGGAGTCCATCAGTCTGAGTCAATTCCGGGGGAAAAAGGCGGTCCTCTTGGAATTTTACGGGGTCGATTTCGCACCGACCTGAGTAGCGAACCTGTCGGCCAGGAAGGCCGATCACCCCAAATTCCAGGAGCTGAACGTCCAGATTCTCGGGATCAGCACGAATCATCCCTTTTCGCAGAAGACGTTTGCCGAGTCGCTCCAACTGCCGTACCCACTCCTCAGCGACTTTCCGGATCTGCAGGTGACCCGGCTATATGGTGGTCTGTCCGGCAATCCCACCCTGGCCAAGCACGGCATCGCCGAGCGGGCCTTTTTCTTGATCGATATGCAGGGGATCGTTCGGCAGCACTGGCTCGTCCAGGAGGGAGAAGATGTGGTGTTTTCCAGTGAACCGCTCCTGAAGGCTGTGCGCGAGGTCGCAGGGAAATAATGCGGAAGAGGCATCCGCGCGGGTGGTCTCGCCAGGGTGTGCTGGCCTGGGGACTCGTCACCTTTGTGCTCATATCTGTCCCATCCGCAGCGGGCCAGCCTACGTTGATGGACCTGATGCGAGTGCTGAACCTCTCCGCCTATCCCCCAGGCCTGGGGCTGCTACCCTTGACAGGGCAGACAGCCACAGGAGAGGCAGTGTCAGTAGCCGAGCTCAGGGGCCGCGTTGTCCTGGTGAACTTCTGGGCGACCTGGTGTGGAGAGTGTCGCCCTGAAATGCTACTGTTCGAACGCCTGCATCAGGATTTTGTAGCCCAGGGTCTCACGGTCCTGGGGATGAACGTCCGTGAGGAGACGCAACGTATTCAGCGGTATGCCAGGGAACTCGGCCTGACCTATCCGCTTGTTCTGGATCGCGAGGGTGTGATTGCGAAGGCGTACGGCGTGATTGGTCTGCCAACGACCTTCGTGGTTGGTCGGGATGGGCGCCCTGTGGCCCTGGCAATAGGGCCTCGGGCCTGGGAAAGTGTGGTAGTGCGGGCGCTCGTCCAGGCGCTGCTTGCAGAGTCGGTTGTGCACAAGGAAGCACAATGAAGAACGTGGCCTGGACAGGCACGCGGCGTGGGCGATGCATAAAGTATGCACCCCAGAAAATCCTGCGCAGCCTCTGTCTCGTCCCACTCCCTCCCGAGGCGGAAGGAGCGGTTGGCTGCGACAGCACCCTTCTAGCCCAAGCAGAGCCATGGGAGCCAAGACCGCTGCCGGCTTCAGATGATACAGGAGCCAGATGAGCACCGCTGTCTGGATGAGGGCGGTCATGACGTCTCGCGGCGTTGTGAACTTACCGTAGAAACTTACACATTAATCACCATCGCTCCGGGAGGGCACGTGGGCGACTATAATCATCTGGGGCCGGGCATACGCCAGATGACGGTGGGCGCAATGGAATACATCTTGCCCGACAAAATCATGATCTACCGCGCAGGTGATTTCTTTTTCGAGACAGGCGATGTCAGCCACCGCGTCAACAACAAGACGAGTGAGCCCAATACGCATCTCCTGTTCGAGAATCTGCCCCTGGACCTGAAAGGGCCGTCACTGATTGTGCCCAGGGACAAAGCCCGTCAATAGGGTTTGTCGGGAGGCAGGCCAACCAAGCCACAGACACTAGCCAGGGGGCACACCAGGCAGAAGCTGGCTCCGGCCAATCTCTACGAGGATCGCTTCCGAGATGACCAGGTCAAATTGTTCGGATGTATCCGTGCAGAGGGGCAAATGGCGAGGCTGGCACAGTACGCCTGCGCCACATATGTCGTGTTGGCAAGTCGATTCTGCAAACCCTGAGGCATCGCGTCCAAGAGTATATGAAGTTCCCGTATCATGTCCTTGGTCGGGTATATTTCTCAGGTGCCGGTGAAATTGGAAAGGTAAGAGGGGTACTGCGTGGCGTGTGTAGGTATTATTGCGAATCCGTCCTCAGGCAAGGACATCCGCCGCCTGGTGGCGCACGGCTCGGTGTTCAACAATAACGAGAAGGTGAACATCGTCCGGCGTGTGTTACTGGGGTTGGACGCCGCCGGTGTGGACACAATTCTGACTATGCCAGACGCTTTTCACATTTGCTGGAAGGCCCAGGACAATCTCAAACTGGCCGCTACGGTGCGCGAGCTTGACATGCTCGTGGAGTCCAACCAGAGCGATACGATACGCGCGGCAGCACAGATGTGCGACCTAGACGTGGATTGCATCGTGAGCCTGGGTGGTGATGGCACCAATCGTGCCCTCGCCAAAGCCTGCGGCGCAGTGCCTCTCCTGCCCTTATCTACGGGCACCAACAATGTGTTTCCCTACATGCTCGAGGGCACCCTCGCGGGTCTGGCGGCAGGCATTGTGGCGCGTGGTGTGATCACCTCGCCTGAGGCCATTGAGCAACGTCCACGTCTAGATATTGAAGTCAATGGTACGGTGGTTGATCTGGCCCTGATTGACGCAGTGGTGTGCGAAGACCAGTACGTGGCGTCGCGGGCGATCTGGGATATCACCAGAGTCCGTATGGTTGTCGTGGCCCAGCGTCTCCCGGCACAAATTGGCTTTATGGCGCTGGCGGGCAATCTGCCCTTAGACGGAGCGCCAGCCGATAGTGGGCTGGTGATCGACATACATCCCACTGCTCCGACTGTCCTGGCGCCCATTGCCCCGGGCTTGATCGTGCCGGTCGGCGTGCAACGGCATGCGCTGCTGGCCGTGGGTGAGCGGGTCGAAGTCACCGGTGGGCCTGGCACCATTGCCCTGGATGGTGAGCGTGAGGTCGTCATGCGACGGCATGATCATGTTGCCATTCGTTTGCAACCCACCGGCCCGCGGGTCATCAATCCACAGCACGTACTGGCCCTTGCCGCCCAGCAGGGCTTTTTCGTGCAGGGGCGCATGTAACTATGGCTGACCATGGTACGCCGTATGTCCAGCCTTTCAGTGCTACAGATGCAACAGACGTGGCTTATGCAGGGGGGAAGGGGGCGACCCTCGCACGTCTGTTCCAGGCCGGTCTGCCAGTCCCGCCAGGGTGTGTCCTCAGTACTGAGGCTTTTCCAGCTTTCCTGGCAGCGCAGCACGTATCATCCACGCGCAGCCCTGATGATATAGGTCAGGTGCTGCGCACGGCACCACTGCCGGCTGCACTTGAGGCCGATTTGCGCACCGCTCTTGCCGCCGTGCCGGCCGCACCGCACGGCTGGGCCGTGCGCTCGTCCGCGGTGTCAGAAGACCACGCCACCACCTCCTATGCTGGTATGTACGAGAGTTTTTTAGAGATACCGGACGAGGAACTCTGGGCCTACATTCGGGCCTGCTGGGCCTCGTGGTGGTCGGAACGGGCGGTAGGCTATCGGCGGCAGGTGGGTGAGACGGATGCCACGCCTCGTATGGCTGTCGTCCTGCAACATATGGTCCCAGCGCGCTGCGCTGGCGTAGCCTTCACGGCTGAGCCGCTGCACGACGACCGCACCCGCATGGTGATCAATGCCGCCCCG
>Ga0075421_100009439_pt1 | contig 12027 bp, 11 predicted proteins | sample SoiMetdeltSBSDD5_FD_75292 | JGI IMG/M metagenome (GOLD analysis project Ga0075421, IMG submission 75292) | Bulk soil microbial communities from a Populus tree surrounding site in Tennessee, USA - Soil MetaG P. deltoides SBSDD5 | ecosystem: Environmental > Terrestrial > Soil > Tree plantation...
TGATTCGTGAAGTGCGGCAACGGGACCTGCTGACCCTCGACCAGGCACACGCGCTCGTCGAGTTCAGCGCGGCCCACGAGCGCGCCCAGCGAACAGACTACCGCCCGACCAGCGCGGACATCGCGGCCGCACGAACCGGGTATCAGCAGTTGGAGGCGGCGCTCCGTCAGGAGCGCGCGGCGCCGCCGCCACCACCGCCGGTGTCTGCGTCTGGCGCGACGCCAGCAGCGAAGGCAGTCGCGCCGGAAACGCCGCTCCCGCCGGTGGCGTCGACACGTCGAGGGTTCCCGCTCATCGCACTCGTTGCGATCCTCTTGCTGGTCGGCGGGATTGGAGGTGGCGTGTACTACTTTGCCACCGCCAGTTCGAACGGCGCGTTGGAGCGTGGCATCCGTGCCTACTCGGCCGGCAACCGCACCGAAGCGCGGAACGCGTTTGCCCAGGCGGCCCGCGAGGATGCTGAAGACGCTGAGCCCCACATCTATCTCGCGCGAATGGCTCGGGAAGAGGGCGATGCGAACAACGCCGTCCGCGAGCTGCAGACGGCCATTCAGCTCGAGCCGAAGAACGGCGTGGCGCAGCGCGAGATGGGCGCACACCTCCTCGCGCAATCAGTGGCGCAGGCCAACGGAGGGAACCTCCCCGCCGCGGTGCAGTCGCTGAATCTCGCGCGCAGCTTCTACGTCCGCGCGGTCGAGATCAACCCGAACGATCGTGTTGCCCAAGGCTGGTTAGGCTGCGTGCTCATGCGGCTCGGGCAGGTGCAAGTCGCACAGAGCTTTCTCTCGCGAGCCGGTCAGGGCGAATGGAGCAGGTGCACACCGCTGCCGACGCTCCCCCCGCAGTTGCCCGGGGCGGCGGCGCCGGTGCGGTGATCGAGCTCAGTCACGTCACGAAGACTTATGCGCCGCGGCTCGGCCCTTCGGCGCGTGCGGTGGACGATGTCTCGATTCGTGTCGGCGCCGGCGAGATCGCCGGCATCTCCGGGCCGAGCGGGGCTGGGAAGAGCACGCTCCTGTCCATGGTGCTGGGGTTCGAGCGCCCGACGTCCGGCTCCGTCCGCATCGACGGCACCGAGCCGCGACGTTTCGCGCAACGCGAGGGCATCGCGTTCCTGCCGCAACGGCTTGGCATCCCGGGGCGTTGGCGCGTCAGTGATGCGCTGACACGTCTCGCAATGCTGTCCGGCGTCCCGGCAGCCGTGACGCGTGGGCGAGTCGAGGCGGTGATCGAGGAACTGGCGCTCGGAGAGCACCGCCGCACCCGCGTTCGCCGCCTCGCCCGAGACACGCGGCAACGTCTCGGGCTTGCGCAGGCGATCCTGGCTGACCGGCGCGTCGTGGTGTTGGACGAGCCGCTCGAGGGATTGGAGCCGCTCACGCTCGACCGATTGCACGCGCTGCTCATCCGGCTGCGCGCGGCCGATCGCGCAATCCTCATCGCCTCGCGCGATACCGCCGAACTCCAGCGCATCGCCGACCGGGTCACGCTCATCGATCGGGGCCGGGTCCGGCGAAATGGTCTGGCACGTCCCCCGACACCGGTCGACGTCGAAGCCGTCTACCACCTCGTGGTGCACCGCGGTGCCGAACACGTCCTGGCGGTATTCCCATCAGCCATCTCCGTCGGCCGCGGGACATACGCGGTGCGCGTCAGCGGACTTGGGCCACTGAACCTTGGGCTCCGGGAGTTGCTCGAGCGCGGAGCGCTGCTGGCGTCGGTCTCGCCGGCGTACTGGCCTGCCGAGGCGCCAGGCTTCGCGCTGAACGAATTACCGTCGTGAAACCGCGATTGACCGCGTATGCGGGCGTACAGCTTCGCGACTTTCTGGTGGGCCGAGCACCGTTTCTCTTTCTGGCGACCGCGATCACTGTCTGGGCGCTCCTGCGAGCGAACGGAGTGACGCTCGCGACATTCGATGCGGCCGCCGGGATCGGTGGGCGGGAGCAGGCACGGCGGGCGTTCGCCGACGCGTTAGGCGCGTACGCCGTGCTCGGCGCGGTGTTCGCGGCACAGGGGCTCGTCGCGCGCGATCGCTGGCGTGGCTTCGATCGCGTGCTCTTCTCGCGCCCGTTCGACCCCCGGCGGTATTACGTCCAGGCGTTCGTCATGGCGGGCGTCGGGGTCGTGGGACTAGCGGTGCTCGCCGCGGGGGTGTTCTCCGTTGCGGCGTACCCCGTATCGGTTGCCGGCGTCGCGGCGTACGTCGGCCTCGCCTGGTTTACGCTGGGCGCATTCGCCTTCGCGCTCACGACGGTAACGACGTATCACGTCCCGGTCGTCGTCGGGGCGCTCGCTGGCGCGCTGCTCCTGGATCGATTGCCGCGCGTACTGAGCGTCCCCGATACATTGCGTGTCGTGGTCGAAGCGGCGCAGTATCTGCTGCCGCCAACACAGGTGATCGTTGCCCTGCGCGAGCCGTTCGCGCGCGGGTCGCTCGTGCAACCGCACCTGCTTGTCTGGCCGCTCGCATTCGGCGCGCTCTGGCTCACGCTGGCCGTGCTCGTTCTTTCCCGCCGCCCATTCCGCTCGTGACTACAACGGCTTCGCGCCCAGTCTCCGTGGACCCCGCGTCCGTCGTGCGCGAGGTGCTCCCGAACGGCCTGACGGTGTTGCTTCGTCGGGACGATACCGCGCCCGTCGTCGCAATCGTGACGCACGTGAAAGCGGGGTACTTCGACGAGACGGACGACGTGGTCGGGATCGCTCACGTGCTTGAGCACATGTACTTCAAGGGCACACCGACGCGCGGCGTAGGCATGATCGCCAAGGAGACGAAGACGAGTGGAGGGTACCTCAACGCGAGTACGATCTACGACCACACGGTCTACTACACGGTGTTGCCGTCGAGCGGCCTCGTGGCCGGGCTCGAGATTCAGGCCGACGCCTACGCGCATTCGGTGATCGACGCCGGCGAACTGGCGCGCGAGCTCGAAGTCATCATTCAGGAAGCGAAGCGAAAGGCCGACAATCCCGCGGCGGTTACGACGGAGACGCTGTTCGAGGTCCTTCACGACCACCATCGCATGCGGAGGTGGCGGATCGGACGCGAACAGGGGCTGCGGAAGTTGACGCGCGCCCATCTCGTCCGGTTCTACCGCAACTTTTACCGACCCGCGACAACGATTCTCTCGATCGTTGGCGATCTCGACGTCGACGAGACGCTGGGTCACGTGCGCCGACTGTACGGCGGGCTCGAGTCCGCGCCGGTTGTTCGCACGCCCGGCCCTCCGGAAGCGGGTCGCGAGCACTTCAGGTACCGCGAGCTCGCGGGTGACATCGCTCAGGCACACCTGGGTTTCGGGTGGCGTACACAGCCAACGCTCCACGAGGACACGCCGCTGCTGGATCTGGCTGCCAGCGTGCTCGGGGCAGGGCGCGCCTCACGCCTCTACCGTGCCGTGCGGGAGAGGCAGCTTGCCGCGTCCGTCAGCGCGTACAACTACACGCCCACGGAGCTCGGCGTGTTCGTCATTCACGCGGAGATGCCGGTCGCGACCGCCGCGTCCGCGGCCCGGGCCACGTGGGACCAGGTTCGGGCTCTGCGAGAGGATGGCGTGACGGCGCAGGAGCTGACGCGCGCCCAGCGCCTGTTCGAGTCGCGCTGGCTCCGCCACCTGGAGACCATGGAAGGGCAGGCGAACCACCTCGCGGAGTGGGAAGCGTTAGGCGACTGGCAGCTTGGCGATCAGTACTTCGACCGGATGACCGCGGCAACCTCGCCGGCGATCACCGAGGTGGTCCGACGCTACCTCACGCCCGACCGGGCGGGGTGGGTGACACACCGGCCGGAGGCCGCCGAGCCGATCGCCGATGACGCGGACACGGCGCTTGCGCTGCTCACCGACACGACGGTGGCACCCCTCCCTCCGCCGCCGGTGGTCGCGGAATCCGCGACGGCGGACCGAGTGCACGGGCCGGCTCTGGAGCGCGAGGAAGCCGGCGTACGCGTCTACCGCATGCCAAGCGGCGTACCGGTGCTGGTGCGCCGGAGGCCCGGCGCGCCCATCACGCATGTCGGCGTGCACGCGTTAGGCGGTGCGGCGACCGAGCCGGCGGCGCTGGGCGGACTGTCTACCCTCCTCGTCCGGACGGCGCTCAAGGGAACGGACCGACGGTCCGCCGCCGCGATCGCCGAGGAGTCCGAGCTCCTCGGCGCGGTGCTGGGGGCGAGCGCGACCGCGGATGGGATCGGATGGACGGTCTCGGTGCCATCGCCGCGCGTCGCACCGGCCATCGACCTGCTCGCCGACGTCGTGCAGCAGCCGACGTTCCCGGACGACGCGCTGGAGGTGGAACGCGCTATTGCGATCGCGAACGTCGCGCAGCAGCGCGACGACATGTACCGCCACCCGGTGCGCCTCGCGATGCAGGCAGCCTATGGCGCGCACCCCTACGCGAGATCGGTGCTCGGCACCGAAGACTCGCTCGCCGCGATCGACGCGCGTGCCGTCCGTGCGTGGCATCACGATCGAGTCCGTCGTTCCACCGCCGTGATCGCGATTGTCGGTGATGGAGATCCGGACGATCTTGCCGCGCTGGTCGCTGCCCGCTTTGGCGACATGGCCACCGCGCCGGCGGAAGCGGTCGCGGCGCCCGCGTGGCCAGCAACCACTGAAACGCTCGCCGAAGCACGCGACAAGGCACAGACCGCGCTCGTCGTCGCGTTCGAGGCGCCCGCGCGGCGTGATGCCGACCGGTTCGCGGCCGACCTCATCGCCGGTGTCGCGAGCGGTCTCGGCGGCCGGTTCTTCGACGAGCTGCGAGACCGCCAGTCGCTCGCGTACACGGTGCAGGCCTACGCGAGTCAACGGCTGCTCGCGGGAACGTTCATCTCCTACATCGCGACGTCGCCGGATCGCGAGGAGGTGGCACGACGTGGGCTGCTCGCGGAGTTCGCGAGGCTCCGCGATGTGGAGGTCACGGCCGAGGAGCTCGAGCGAGCAAAGCGGTACGCGATCGGCACGCGGGCGATCCGCCAGGAGAACGGGGGAACCGTGCTCTCGGAGATCGTGGACGCCTGGCTCTATGGCGCCGGCCTCGCGGAGCTGGAGGAGCACGACGAGCGGATCCGCGCGGTGACGCCGGCGCAGATGCGTGAGATGGCGGAGCGGTACTTCGTGGAGGAGCGGAGAGTCGAGGGCGTCGTGCGTGGTGTGCCACGGACGGTCTAAGCTCAGCTATCAGCCATCGGCCATCAGCTTTAGCTATGAGCTATCCGCTATCAGCCATCAGCTATTAGCGATTAGCTGACGCAGGAACCCGCGGGATGCTCGGCTTGGCAGGCGAGACATCGAGGGTTCGTCGCTGATGGCTGACGGCTGATGGCTGCCGCTCAGCGGCGTTAGCCGCTGGGCGGCGGTCGGACGATCTTCCCCATGAACAGAATCGTGCCCGACAACCGTTCGCGGATCGCGAACACGAACGGCCGGTCGATGCGGATGACCTGCGGCCCGCAGGCGCACACGACGCGGATCTCCACCGACGTGACCGCCGCCGCCTCGGTACCCTCCTCGTGCACGTCCACATACGACTTTTGCTTCACGCGGCTGATGTAGAGGAGCTTGCCCTCCGACGACATCCGGGTAAAGTCGGCCCGCCCGCCCTGAAACGCGAGCTCCATACCTAACGACTGAAGCGCGTCGTTGAGGAGCGCCTCCCAGCGGAGCTTGAACTTCGGCATCTGAAGCTCGACTTCCCGCGCCGTCGCGCCGGCAATCGCGGTCTGCCATGCCTCGCCACTGAGTGACGCGACCAGGTCGCGCACGGATTTGCCCGGCTTCGGCAGGAGGATCGTCATCGCGTACGCGCCGCCGCCGTAGGGCAGCTCCACGACCTGCAGGTCCGCGGTTTCCGCTACGCGCACCGTGTCCGTGCGACGCATCATCTCGATGGGTGCCGTCGCCCCGTCGATTGTCGTGAACTCATCAGCGCGCGTCTGGCTTTTCTCGAAGCGCGCGGTCCAGGCGCCGTTGAAGTAGATGGCGTTGATGAGATACATCACGACGTCGGGGTCGATCGGCGGGTCGACGATCTTGTCGATCTTGCTGTTCGTGCTCTGCTTCACCCAGTCGTTGATGGTCGGCACCGCACTCGCCGCGCTGAAGTCGAGTCCCGCGACCTTCGCGTCGAAGAACTGCCGCGCCTCGTCCAGAAATGCCGACTCGAACGGGAATCCGGTGCGGTACCAGATCGAGTTCGCGATGCGGAAGTCGACCGTCGGGTCGAGCGCGCGCAGCATGTCGATCAGGGAGCGGTACGACGCGTTGATCTCGGCGCGTGACGCCGTTCCGAATGCGAGCGCACGCCGCATCTCGTCGAACGTCTCGCCGGCGGCGCCGTTCATCGTCATCCCCAGCGCCATTGATGCGCTGAGCGGAGACATGAAGATGTTGGAGTCCTGGCGCGTGCGATCGAGCTCACGAAGGAGGCCGAATCCAAACGCGTTGCTCGCGGTAATGACCGCCTGCTCGCCCGGGGACAGCGCCCGTGGCAGCTGCGTGATGCGGGGCGCTCGACCGGTCGGTCCGGACGGGTCGCTGCAAGCAGCGGCGGCGAGCACGACGACGAGCAAACCTCTCAGGCGCATGGCGCTCCTCTGTAGTGTGTTCAGCAGCCAAACCCGGAGTGAATGCGGTCGGTCACAGGGTGAGCGTAGCGGCCGTCAGCCATCGGTGTTGGTGGCTGGCGGCCGCTGGCTGCGCGCTACTGCGGCGCCGTCTCCGCCATCGCGGCAACTGCGCGCTCCAGCGTCGCGAGCGCTGGGCGAATGCGGCCGCCGGGGGCGCGGAGTCCGGTGACCGCGTCGTAGTCGCCGGCGCTCTCGACGATCAGCCCCTTCACCTGCTCGTGGCTCGTCGCCCACGCCAGCGTACCCCAGAGCGCCCGGGCCTGGCTGGGCTCGCCGTGCGCAACCGGAAACGCGCCGGCCCCGAAGACCCAGTGCGGCTTCGTCGCGCCGCGCATCCACCGATCGGCGACGCGCAGCCGCGCGCCGAGTGACGCCCCGCCGTCGTACGATGGGTAGAACGAGAACCCGACGACATCGATCGGCGAGCCGCGGGCGTTCGCCCACGCGTAAAGACCGCTGTCCGCCCCGACGAAAGAGGATACCGCGACGCCCACCCGCACGCGATTGCTCACACGCCGCGCGTTGGCCGCGGCGAGGCGGTGGTATTCCTGCCACCATACCAGCGGCACCCGTCCCATGGCGCGCGCTCCCGCCGTGTAGGGGTCGCGCGCGGGCAGGATGATGTCCGGCCGGAGTCGCCGGACGATCCGGTCCACGGCGGCCAGGCGCGCGCGCATGTGCGCCGCCGGCGACTGACGGAACGACTCGCGCGCATCCGGGTCATAGCCGACGGCGACGATCAGCAGCAGGCTGTCGCGCCGCTCCTCCTCGATGGACCGCGCGAGGGAGTCCAGCGCCGCGAGACGCGCGCCTGCGGGGTCGATGACGACGGCGATCGCACCGACGCCCACTGAATCCACGAGTGCAAGGTCGCTCCGGATCGCGAGCGGTGGCGGTGGACCGTCGAGGGGCGGGAACAGGCGAAGCCCGATGACGAAGTCACCCTGCGGGCGTTCCTGCAGCCGCTCGAGCGCGTATGGGCCATAGCTCCGGACGGCCACGACTGCACTTGGCAGCTCGGCGACGAAGAGCGCGGCATAGGCCATGGCGAGCACCGCGAGCGTCCCTCGCACCGTCGCGCTGACGCGAAACCGCGCGGGATAGGCCGGGGCAAGGAGGGGAAGCTGCACGGCCAGCGGCGAGTACAACGCAGCGCGCCCGAGCAGCATGCCTAACGCGCTCGACTCGGCGGCGGCAACGGCGAGAGCCCCAGCAGACGGATCGCGGCCGCTGTACGCGGCATAGCGGACGAAAGCCGCCACGGCCAACGCCACATCGAACGCCGCGATCGGCACGCCGATGAACGGCGTCACGAGGCGTCGGCCTACCGCGTAGAGCGCCTGCAGCGCGAAGATCGACAACGTCAGGGGCCAGACCCACGCGATGATGTGGATCGCGCGGCCGTTGAGGATCGATGCCGCTGCGACCGCAACGAGGACCGCGGGCGCAATCAGCAGCCCGGCGAGCGCGGTGACTCCGCGGAAAAACCGCGGTGCGCGTCGGAGCTGCGCGATCTGCCCGGCGAGAAGCACGTCCCACAGGAGCACCAGCGCCCAGGCCCCGTAGAACAGATAGGGAAGCAGTTCCCTCAGCCGCACCGCTCGCCTCCGTCGCGGATCGCTCGCTGCCGCGTCACCCGCGCGCGCGTTTCTCGCACCGAACCTCGCGCGCCGTCAGCCGGCGCGTGAACACATCAAGCGCCTTCTGCTCATCGTGCGACGCCAGTGTCAGGATGTCGAGCAGCAGCAGCTGGTGTCCCGGAAACGCATGCGCCGAGATATGACAGTCGTCAAGCAGAAGCACGACGCTCACACCATCGCCGGGAAGCTTCCGGACCACGGGCGCCCCGATCGCCGTGAAACCGGCTGCCCCGGCGGCGGCGATCAGGAGTCCGCTCATCAGTGATATGTCGCCGAGCTGTGACGGCAGCGCACCGATGAAATCGGCGCTGAGATGACTGAACGTCGGCGACACGCGGATCAAGCCTCCTTGCTCGAGGGGCTGTCCCACGATGGGATGGCAGGATATCCGCCCTCGCCGATGAGCACAAGGAACCGCGCGAAGAGCGTGCTGCCCGAGTGCATCGCGCCTCATTACCTTGCGGCATGGGACGCGAGCGCTTGATGACACTCCCCAACGCCGTATCGATGTCGCGGCTCGTGCTCGCCGCGGCGTTCGTCGGAATACGCGAGCCGACAGCGCGCGTCGGACTTCTCGTCGTGGCGTCTGCGACCGACTTTCTCGACGGATGGCTCGCCCGGCGGCGTCGGGCGACCACGAAGGCTGGCGCACTCATCGACCCCATCGCCGATCGCTTCTTCGTCTTCGCGGCTGTCTGCGCCTATCTGCTCGAGGGGGCAATCTCGACGGCGGCCTACTTCACGCTCTTGTCCCGCGACATCGCGACGGCCATCGGCTTTCTCGTCGCGCGATCGGTGCCGTGGCTGCGCGCCGTCGCTTTTCGAGCTCGGATGCTTGGTAAGGTCGTCACCGGCCTTCAGCTGGTGACCCTCGTGGCGGTAATCGTCCTGCCCGCGGTGGTGCCATCGCTGGTGATCCTGGTCGGCGCTGCCTCCGCCGCGTCGATCGCGGACTACACGCTCACGCTGTGGCGCGAGCGCGCGACGTGATGGGGAGGGCCGTCTCCCGCCGGCGACCTGTTGTCCTTGCGGTTTCCATCGTCCTGTTGGCCATCGGCGCAGGGCAGGCTGTGGCTCAACGCGCTGCCTCGGCCTCACCTCGAGCACAACCCGAGGCCCGCGCGGACTTCATCAATGCCCGCGCACCCGCCGCACATCTCGGCATCGGGGTGAGTGTGGCTGCTGGGACCTATGTTCGCTTGGCGCTTGTCGCCGCGGCGGGTCAGGCGTGGAGAGATGGCGACGGCGTGGCGGCCGGGCGTGTCGATGCGCTTGCGCGATTCGTGGCTGATCCGCTCCGCGAGTCCCGGTGGGCACCGTACGCGGCGGGCGGCGTCAGTGGAATGTACGACACGGCCGAGCGCTGGCGGGGCGTGCTGGTCGGAGTCCTGGGCGTGGAGGGCCCGTCGCTCGGGTCGGTTGTTCCGGCGATCGAGGTGGGCTTCGGCGGGGGAACGCGCGTTGGCGCTGTGCTGAGACGGTCCCTTCCTGGGCGTCGGTAGCGGGCACGGCCGAGCCGCCCGACTAGCGGAAACAACAACGCCCCGAAACCGGGGCGTTTTCTATCGCGACCGAGGCGCTACGCCGCGGAGGCGGCGTCCACTTCGGGAGACTTCGCCTTGGGGGGTTCTGCGAACCGCTCACCCAGCGTGCGGAGATCCTTGAGCTCGCTGTCCGTGAGCTCATGGTATCGCTCGCCGAGGTACCTCATGGTGTCGCTGAACCACTCGAGCTGGTGCTCGGGCTCGGCACCAATGACACCGCACCGCATTACATGCTGAAACAGCTCATCGCGGGCCTGCTCGAACGGCGTTGGCTCCGCAACCTCCCTACGGCGACGTGCCTTCTGTTTGGCCATGAATTCCTTGGGAAAAGTATGATCGAATCTAACTAAACAAACGGTGGATTGAAGTGACGCGAGGCTCTGCAAGCGTCCGCGTGCCGTGAACATCTACGCCGTTCTACTCTCTATCGTTCCACCAATCGTCACGGGGCCATCTCGGGATCTCCCGCGTCAACGTTTTCGCCGAGTGGGTCCGTTTCGTCGAGCCCTTTGCCGACGTGCGGTGACACGAAGTCGACGATGAGCTCGGCCAGCTCAGCCGGTGCCTCTTCGGGGATCAGCCGCGCGACGTTCTCCATCGTGACGAGGCGACATTCAGGGATCGACCGCTGCAAAGTCTCCGTATGCCCCGGTTCGACCCATTGGTCCTTGTCACCGCGAACGACGAGCGTGTGCGCACGCACATGGCTCAGGTCGAGATCCTCGAAATCGAGGGCGCGCACCGACCGGGCCAGGGCCAGGAGATGCGTCACGCCCTCGTGCCCGACGTACGGCGCGAGGTATCGACCAACGAGGACGGCCGGCATCCGATCCGGTTCGGCGACGCTGCCAAGCAGCACCGGTGTCAGCAGCGGGGAGGCGCCAAAAAGCCCGCGCGAAACCCGGAGCGCGAATCGCGCCGTGTTCCGCTGCAGCGTGCGAATGTCCTCGGCGGGGATCTCCTCGAGTGGAACAGGGTTCACCAGCACGAGGCGGGCGACGCGCTCCGGACGCACCGCGGCGAGCCGGAGCGCGATCGCTGCACCGATGTCCACGCCGACGACGGCCGCGCGGGCCACCCGCAGCGCTGTCATCGCCCGCTCCAGGTAGTCGGCCTGAGCGGCCAGCCCGAAATCGGCGTCGAAGGGCCGGTCCGACTCGCCGTACCCCAGCAGATCGACGGCGTAGGCGGTGTGGTGCGTCACCGCGAGCGACGGCGCCACGTGGCGCCACAGGAAGCTGCAGGTGCCGAAGCCGTGGATCAGGATCACCGGCGCGCCCCCATGTCCGTAGCGTTCCACGTGAATAGCGCCGGGGCCGACGGGGATTCTCAGGAGATCGGCGTCGATGGGACGATGCGGGTGAGGTGTCGAAGCGTGGTCGGCCTGCCGACGGGGTGCGAGCGGCTGGTAAGCTAGTCGGACGCGGGTTCTCTCGGCCAGCGCGGTGCCCGCGGGTGGCGTCACGAGCCGGCCGGCGTTGCTCCGATTTTCGCAGATGCCTACCTTTCGCCACCCTCACGTGCGCTCGCACGCGCAACCGGTTCACCCTCGACGCGACGCAGGCGGTATGGCCGAGGAGACGTACGGCGAGGAGCGGGCGCGACGACTCGAGGCCTTGCTCCGCGACCTGGCGGCGCGAATCGTCGAGATGGACGCGCGCGGCGAATTACTGAAGCAGGCGGGGGAGCTCATGCGTCTCATTGGTGATGTGCGCACCGAGCTTTTTCACTACGAGGTTCGCGCTACCTACGACACGCCCGAGGTCGCGGAGAATCGCCGGATCGTGGCCGAGGCGAAGGACAACCAGGAAGAGTCATGGCAAAAGACAGAGTGGACGCCGGACGAGGACGACGAGGCGACGTGGTGAAGAAGTCGAAGGCGTCGAAGTCGAAGACGCCCTTCTACGCAGGCATCGCGGTCGTCGCGCTGGTGGGCGTGGGAGCGCTTGCCTACGTCAGCAGCCGGCCGCGCAACGTGGCGACGACGGTCGACCCGAAAATCGCGGCGGGCGACACCGTGGCACGCGGCTACCTCCTCGGGAAACCGGATGCGCCGGTTCAGGTTATCGAGTTCGCCGACTTCGAGTGCCCCGCGTGCGCTCAGTTCGCGACGCTCGCCGAGCCAGACATCAAGAAACGCCTGATCGATACGGGGATCATCAGCTATCGCTTCCATGATTTCCCGCTCGCGATGCACCGCAACACGTGGCCT
>Ga0075421_100009440_pt1 | contig 12027 bp, 11 predicted proteins | sample SoiMetdeltSBSDD5_FD_75292 | JGI IMG/M metagenome (GOLD analysis project Ga0075421, IMG submission 75292) | Bulk soil microbial communities from a Populus tree surrounding site in Tennessee, USA - Soil MetaG P. deltoides SBSDD5 | ecosystem: Environmental > Terrestrial > Soil > Tree plantation...
GTCGTGCCGATCGCCGCCGTGCAGAACCACTACAACCTCGCCGAGCGCGAGCACGACGACGTCGTGGACTACTGCGAGCGCGAAGGCATCGCGTTCGTGCCCTACTTCCCCCTCCACGGCAGCGGGCCGGGCGTGGCGGCCGCCGCCCAGCGGCTCGGCGTGACGGAGAACACCGTCAAGCTCGCCTGGCTGCTGCGGCGCTCACCGGTCGTGGCGCCGATCCCGGGCACGCTGTCGATCGAGCATCTGCGCGAGAACCTCACGGCGGCGGAAGTCGACCTCGGCGACGCAGACGACATCGCGGCCTGAGTCGGCGAGGGCGAAGGCCTCGCCAGTTCCCGAGCGAGCCGCCCGCCTGGCAAGGACGCAGTGAGCGACGCGTGCTCCGCACGCGAGCGAGCGAGGACGCAGCCAGGCGATGCGGCGCAGCCGGGGAAGTGGCGAGGGCCGGAATCGAACCGGGGACACCACGATTTTCAGTTGCTTTCGGAGGTGTCCACGTGGTGCACTCAGGTGTTCCTTGGCGTGGTAGCGGGATTGCAGGTGCCCTCGTGGTGTGCTCCGGTGCCCCTTGAGGTTTCCAAGCCGTTTCCAACAGGGCGCGGGCTGAGCGTGAGGCAGGCCCGCCTGCCGGTCGGCTGGAGTCCGCCCCTACCGCGCGAAGGACGGCGATCAGCCCTCATGCACGGAGAGCCGCGCCGATCTTGCTCACGACGTACACGAGCCCGGCACAACCGAGCGCGCGGCGGACCCAGTTGACGCCACCCGCGAGCTCCGTCCACGCCCACGCCGCGAGGCCCGCGTAGAACGCGGCGCGCGCGTAGCGGTGAATTGAGCCGTCCGTGGACGCGGCAACGAGCCAGCTGCCCAGTGCCACGAGCAGCGGCGCATTCGGGAACTGCGCGAGCGGGAAACTCGCCGGCCAGCCGCGCTGGCCGCGGCGCCAGCGGTCCCTCAGCGCGAGCCTGGCCGTCACCCACTCGAGCCTAACGGCCGTCGAGCTGGGCGCCACGCGGCGACGGGCCCGGTCGCGGCGACTGCACTGGAAGAGGCAAACGGCGCCGCGGGAGCTCGATCGCTGCTCGTCGACCGGGCCGACCATGGGGCCGCCGTGGAACTCGCCCTGATGATCGCCGCCGACGAGGCCCGAAGCGGCTCGCCCCGGAGGGCGCTCGAGTGGTTCGCAGCCGCGGAGGGACTCGACGGCACGTTGCCGCCCGAGTACGTCACAAAGCGCCGGCGGAGGCAGCTCGTGGGGACGCGAGCGACGGAATAGCGGCGTGCGGGGCGCCTTTCCAACACTCCCACCTGGCCGACGTGAGAGCATCGCACGATGGCCAAGGATACCTTCAGCACCGAGGAGGCGCGCAACATCGGCGAACGACTCGGGACCGACTGGACGGCGTCACCGTTCGACGTCGAGCAGTTCCGCATGGGGATGGACGTCGAGCTCGAGCACGGCGCGCGTGACCCGGAGACGAACGTCACCGACGATGACGCGCTGACCACCGGGAAGATCGCGCTTGCGCACCTGCACGAGTTTCCCGACTACTACACCCGCCTGAACCGCATGGAGGAGGAGGCCAAGCGCGGCCTGGGCCGCGGCTGAGGGTGCGATGCCCTTCTAGCCACTGCTCGTCGGCGCGCGGATGCCGACAAGTCGGCCTGCTCGGGACCGGCTTCGAGTTCCGCTATCCCTCCCCACGCGAGGACTCCCTCCGACGCTCGAGAAGCTGGGGCGCTCCGACTGAGTCGCTGAGCGGAGGGATCGCTACGGACACAGTCTCCGCAGCGCTCCGACGCCGCGTTCGGTAGTAAGCCCCGGGGGGCGCGTACCCGGCACCGATGGCAGCGCGGGCGGCAGACGCGACACTCGCGCCGATCCCAACAGGACGGAGCACGATGAGCATTAAGAGCCTTGTGATAGTGCCGTTCGTCATCCTCGCCGTGCCCGTCGCCTCCGGCTGTGGCGGCGACGACAACGAGGGCGACAGCGGGAAGGCCGCCGCGCCTGCGGCCACCGAGACCCAGCCGGCCACCCAGGGAGCGAGCAGCACGGTGACCGTCCGCATGACCGAGTTCGCCTTCGACCCGAAGAACGCCGTCGCGAAGGCCGGCAAGGTCACGATCAGTGCCCCCAACGATGGCAAGGTCGTCCATGAGCTGGTTGTGCTCAAGACCAACGCGGACCCGGCGAAGCTCCCGATGGACGGCGATGAGGTCGACGAGAGCACGAACGTCGGAGAGATCCCCGATGTGGAGCCGGGCGCGACCAAGAAGGTGACCCTCAAGCTTGCGGCGGGGAAGTACGCGATGGTCTGCGCGCTGCCCGGCCATTACCAGGGCGGGATGTATGGATCTTTGACGGTCAAGTAGCCCGAACGTCAGGGCCTAGGAGACCAAGCGGGGTTGTCGTCGAACGCGAGGTTGTTGGTGAGACGGGTCTGATTGCTGCCGTCAGCGTTCATGACGTAGATCTCGGAGTTGCCGTCACGGGTGGTCGCGAAGGCGATCTGCCGCCCATCCGGCGACCAGGTGGGGTGGCTATCGTCGACGGTGTTGGCCGTCAGCGGCAAGAAGTTGCTGCCGTCGGCGTCCATGACGGCGATCTCGTTGTCGCCGGTGGTGCTTGTGCTCGTGAAGGCGATCCTCCGCCGGTCCGGCGACCACGTGGGATCGCGGGCAAACGCCCGTAGCGAGTGGGCGTTGCTCCCGTCGGCGTTCACCACCTGGATCACGAAGAGGGGTGGGCCGCTCCCGGGCTGCCCCGTGCTCGTGAAGGCGATCTCACGCCCGTCCGGTGACCAGGCTGGCAAGCCGTGCCGCAGCGAATCGCTCGGGCTGATCTCCGTCGCGTTCGTGCCGTCCGGGTTCATGACGAACACGCCGATGTCCAGACCCGTGGCGGGGTTGCGGTGGAAGGCGATCTTCTCGCCCGTCGGCGACCAGGCCGGGTCGAAGTCGTGGTCCCCACCGCTCGTGAGCGGCGTCTGGTTGTTCCCGATCGCGTCCATTCGGAAGAGGTCGGACGCCCCGGCCCGCAGCGAATCGAAAACTATCTCTCCAGCGCTTGGCGACCAGCCCGGGCGTTGGTCAGCGGCCGGATTGTTGGTGAGCTGCGTCTGGTTGCTCCCATCGACGCCCATCGTGTAGATGTCGTTGTTCGACTCGTAGGCGATCCCCGAGACGGAGCCCCTGAAGAAGCCGGTTGTGAACGTCTGGTCCCCGCTGCAGCTCCCGCCCTGCTGGTCTCGTGCACACAGCTTGTAGTGATAGGTCCTCCTCGGGATGAGGCCGCTAATCGGCTCAGACACCGGGATCCCGACGTTTGCCTGAAAGGCGATCGTTCGCGTCGCGGTCACGCTGCCGTAGCCGGTCGTCGTGCCGTACTCGAACCAGTAGGTGCCCGCTTCGGTTCGGTTCGAGCCGACTACACCGTTCAGCGTCGCGCTCACGTCGGTCACGTAGGTAGCCGGGGCGCCCTTGAAGCCGGAAGCGCAAGCCGACAACGGCACAGCCACTGCGACAAGCGAGACCGCGACAAGAACGCGCTGCATGGCTACGCCCGAGTCAAGCGCGAGCGGCGGGCGAAACCCACGCCCGCGGATGTACCAGAAACGCGACGTAGCGGCCGTCGCCGCTGCTTGCAGCCTCTGCTGATGTCGCTGCCGTGCTCGCCGCCCGTCGCGACGCTCAGCTGCTCGGTCACCGCGGCCGCGGCAGCGCGCTGCCGGCGTGAGCGCAGCAAGGGCGACCAGGACGCACAGCAGCGCCCTCCGGCCCGTGCGTACGGCAGGTGCGAAGCGGTGGCCTATCTGTACGGTGTCCACGCTGCCGCCTCCACGGTTCGGTCGGGCGTGATCCCGGCTCGCCGGACGATGTCGTTAACGGCTTCGCTCGGTCATCGCGTGTCAGATTCAGCTCCCGCCGGCGGGCTGCGGAGCCCGGCGGCCTGGGTGCCGGCGGCGAGCGGCGCTGGCGGCCGCTGCCGCGAGCAGGAGCGCGGCCACGCTTGCGCCGGCGCCGACGGCCGCGTCGCCCCAGTCGAAGCGGTCCGCGCGCGCCACGGGCTCGCGCACGGTGACGACCTGCGTCGCCTTGGACCCGTCCCTGCGCGGGACGATTTCGCCACCGGCATCGCCGGCCGCCTGTACGGGGGGCGCGGCCGCGGCGGCTGTCAACAGCGCCGCAATGGCCGCCGCCCGGATGCGGCTCGAGATACTCATCGGCCGAACCTACGGCGGCCACGGCGCCTGAGAAAGTCGGCAAATTCCTACACTTTGGGCGGCCCGGCTTCCTCGCTCAGCCGTTTGGCGAGCTCCGTCCTCGAGTGGACGCCGACCTTCCGGTAGATCCGCGAGAGTTGCGTTCCCACCGTCTTCGGGGTGACGTAGAGGGCTGTCGCGATCTCCTTGTTGGAGTGTCCCTCGGCGGCGAGCGCGGCGATCCGTCGCTCGGTCTCGGTCAACTCGCCGGTCGCGGCCGGACGTCCGCCGATGCGGGCGAGCTCGCCGCGTGCCTTCTCGGCCCACGGGCCGGCGCCGAGCTGTTCGAAGATTGCGAGCGCCCGCTCGAGCGCCTCGCGCGCCGCACGCTTCATGCGTGCGCGTCTACGTGTCGCGCCGAGCGCCAGCAGAGTCCGGGCCTCCTCGAAGGGGATCGACACGCGCCCGTGTTCGGCAAGCGCGTTCTCGAGTGACCCGAGCGCCCCGTCGAGGTCGCCGCGCGCGGCGGCAAGGAGGCCGCGGCAACGGCCTGCCCCGGCCAGCGCGGACGCACGGTCGACGGCTGCCGCCTTACGTTCGAGGCCGCCGAGCAACGCCTCTGCGTCCTCGAGCCGACCCAGCGCGATCAGCGCCTCGATCTCGTCGGGCACGAAGCGCACAGAACCGGGCTCTCGAACACCGCCCGCCTCGATACGCGTGCCGATCGGGCCGAGCAGCCGGTGTACTGTCTCGAAGCGCTCGAGCGACAGCTCCAGCAGGCCGAGCGCGCAGGCCCCGAGGATGGTCGCGAACATCACGCCGTGCTCCGGCGCGAGCGCGAGGGTGGTTTCCGCGTCCGCACGCCCCCCCTCTACGTCGCCCCGCGCAGCCCGGACGAGTGCGCGAACGCCGAGGGCGCAGAGGCGCTGCGGCTCCTGGTCGGCCTGGACCGCCATCTCGATCCCCTCCAGTGCATGCCGATCGGCTTCCTCCCAGCGGCCCGCGAGGAACTCCGCCCAACACAGCTGGGCGAGGATCCAGGGCAGCGCGCTCTCTTCGCCCCGCTGCTCGGATTGTTCCCGGAGAGAGCCGAGGAGCTCGCACGCCTGCGCGAACTGATCGACCCAGGTCAGCACGACGGCGAGAGTGAAGGTGGCGCTGATTGCGGCTTGAACGGGCCCCGTTCGCTTCTCGAGCTGCATACCGAGCTCGAGCGCCTGCCTCCAATCGCTCCCGCCTGTGACCGCGTCAACGAGGCCGAGCACGCTGAGGGCGGCGATCTCGATGTGCCGATCCCCCGCCTCCTCGGCGAGCCTGACGGCCGCGCGGGCGTGCTCGGCGGCTGCGGGCAGGTCGGTTCGCAGCAGGAAGAGCGCACTGGACAGGCCCTCCTCGATGCGCGCCCGAAGCACCACGTCTTCCCCCGCGTTTGCGCGCGCCTCGCGGTACAGCTCGGCGGACTTCCGACGGTCTCCCTCGTACTCCTCGAGAGAGCCAAGCCAGTAGAGGACCTCGCCGCGCCTGGGCCCGGCCGGAGCGACCATGCGAGCGTCGCTCAACAGCTCCCTGGCCCGCTCACCCTCTCCAGCCTCCCAGGCGTGGACTGCAGCCTGGATCGTTCGCCGGTGCCGGCTCTCCTCGATTTCCGCGGGCGTGAGCCGCCGGGCCAGCTCAGACAGCTCGGCGGCGGAGGCGAAGGCGCCGCGGCTATGCGCTCGCTGTGCTGCGTGCTCGAGGGCGCCGCCCACGTTCCCATCCGGACCTTCGGCACCCAGGGCGAGATGGCGGGCGCGCTCCTCGGCGTTGGGGAGGAGCTCCGCCAAGCGGCGATGGAGCGCGCGGCGCTCGCCGCTGCTTGCCGCGGCGTACACGCCGGACGCCAGCAGTGGATGGGAGAAACGGATGCGATCCCCCTCGAGCTCGATTACGTGCGCGGCGAGCGCCGGCGCCAGCCGCTCGTCGACTCTGCCACCTGTCGCGCGCCCCACGAGCTCGAGGGTCGGGTGGGAGAGGGCGGACGCCGCGATGAGGGCGGCGCGTGCATCGCCGGGAAGCACGGCGAGGCGATCACCGACGAGCGTCGCGAGGGACCCGGGGAGCGGCTCGCCCGGTTCCAGCCGGATCGCTCCGCGGCGGACGGCGCGGGCCAGCTCCAGCGCGAACAACGGGTTCCCCCCCGACAGCTCGTGCAGCCGGCGCAACCGGGGCCGTGACAGCACCAGATCGAGGCGGTCGTTCAGCAGCCGGTGCACGGCGGCCATGCTGAACGGCCCGACTCGGAGGCGACGTAGCTGCTCCCCGGACAACGCACGACCGACGTCGAGCGGGGACGGCGTGGCTTGCTCGTCCCGCAAGGCGAGCAGAAAGGCGAGTGCCTCCCCGTCGAGGCGCCGTAGCGCGAACTCCAGCACGAAGGCCGATGAAGGATCGAGCCACTGGATGTCATCGACGGCCACCGCGACCGGCCCGGTCCGCGCCAGCGCCCGCAGCGCCCCCAGGAACGCGAGCGCGATCGCCCGCTGATCAGGGGGCGGCCCGTGTCCGTCATCTACGAGAAGCGCGACCCCCAGCGCGTGGGACTGAGGCTTGGGGAGGACGGGCAGAACCTCTTCGACCGCGTCCTCGAGAAGGTCTCCCAGCGCCACGAAGGAGAGTTGGGCCTCCGACCCGGACGGCCGGCAGGAGAGCACCCGGTACGAGCGTTCAGACGCAAGCTTGACGCCACGCCGCCAGAGCGTGGTCTTGCCAATACCGGCCTCGCCCTCCAGCAGCAAGACGCTCGAAGAGTTCGGCGGCCGGTCGAGGAAGTCGTCGAGCGCAGCGATCTCCTCTTCCCGACCCACGACATCGCGGTCCGCCGAGTCCATGCGCGCTCGCCAGCAGCATAAGAGCAGGGCCTCACGGTTGCCACCGGGAGCCGGACGGACTGCGGGGCGAGCCTGGGCAGGCGGCGGCATGTCTGCGCCCGCCGCGACAATCGCTCGAAGCTCGTCGGTACGGCCGGAGCGCCCATCAGTCCGCCAGTACCCCGGCCATGCCCTTGAGCCCGACGTCCATCATCTGCCAGGCCATGCCGGCGTGGAAGGGCTCGCCTGCATGGAAGCGCATCGGCACCGAGAAGCCGAGCATCTTCTTTCCGAGGCGCCAAAGTGGCGAGGTGCCGACCTTGTAGGCGCCGTCGGCGCCGGGCCGGACGCGCACCGGCGACTGCGGGTCGCCGGTGAGCTCGAGCGGCACCTGGGCGAAGGTCGCCTTGTCGAACATCTCCATCACACACATGCTCACCGGGTCGAAGGGCGCCTCGAAGGCATGTCCGGTCACCTCGGCGCCGATGTGCTCGGCCACGGTGTCGGCTTGGAGAAAGGCCAGGAAGGCCTGCTTCACAGGGAAGTCGCCGGCATCGCCGGGCGCATAGATGTCGGGGTGGCCATTCACCTGCCGGGTGGCTGCGTCGGTGATCAGGAAGCCGCGCTCGTCGGAGGGCAGCGCCTCATAACGAACCGCGGATACGTACGGCGGGAAGGCGATCAGGTCGTCGAAACCTCGTGTCGTTCCGTCCGCGTAGCGAGCCTCGCCGGGGAGGACCTGGGTGACCACCTCGGCGGTGTGTCCGTCGATCCCGCGCTCTGCGAACTCGTCGGTCACCAATTCGTGCAGGCGGGGGCCGAAGGCCTGGATGAACGACTTCTCCACGGTCGACCAGGTGATCTCCACGTTGTCGCGGACGTGCTCTCGCCGCAGCCAGGTCTCGAGCATCATCACGATCTCGTAGAGCGGTCCGGCGCACTTGTTGTTCGGCGGTATCAGGAACAGCACACGTGGCCGCTCGCCGGCCCGAGCCCGGTCGCGGATGCGCTCGAAGCGCTCACGCACGCCGAGCATCTCGTGCGCCGTCCAGACCGTCGCAGCGTGCTCGGTCAGCCCCGAGACCTCGCCGGCCGCGGTCGCCGCGCCTGTGGCGATCACGAGCTTGTCATAGAGAAGCTGGCGCCCGTCGGCGAGGCTGACCCGGCGCAGGTCGGGATCGACCTCGGCGACCGAGCCGCGCTCGAACACGACATCCCGCCGTCGCAGCGGCCGCTCGAGGTCCACCAGAAGCGACTGCGGATCAGCGCCGAACGGGATGTAGATCGTGTTCGGGCGAAAGACGAACGAGTCACTGTCGGAGACAAGCGTCAGGTCGACCTGATCGCGCATCCGCATGCGCATCAGGAACACGCTCTCGAGAGCGGCGAAACCTCCACCGAGAACTACGACGCGCGGTTTGACGGACATGGCCGAATCTCCTGTGTCTGGGCATACGAAGCCTGGATCACGGGAGGCCCGCCGACATCCGTCCGAGTCCGAAGACCAGCTCCGGGATTACCCGCTGCATTCAGCGGTGACACGCGCCGCCGGCGAACTCGGCGCCGAGGCGGGCCGCAGCGGAACCCAGCCGCGATCCGGACCCCAAGGGGGTGGCGAGGGCGAAGGCCTCGCCAGTTCCCGAGCGAGCCGCCCGCCTGGCAAGGACGCAGTGAGCGATGCGTGCTCCGCACGCGAGCGAGCGAGGACGCAGCCAGGCGATGCGGCTCGCTCGGCAAGTGGCGAGGGCCGGAATCGAACCGGCGACACCACGATTTTCAGTCGTGTGCTCTACCAACTGAGCTACCTCGCCCGCAGGGCGAGAGCCTAGCGGGGGGCCGGGCTCGGGCGGCTAGGCCAGGCCTTCGCTCTTGTACTCGCGCAGGAACCCTTCGAAGAGGCGCCGGTGGCCTTCCTCGTCGCGGAGGATGGTGATGACCATGTCCTGGGTGACTGGGTCGCGGCCTTCGCAGAACTCGATGATCTGGTTGTAGTACTCGATGGCTCCGCTTTCGGCCTCGATCACGCCTTTGATGACGTGGACGATGTCGATCTGGTCGTCGGGCGGCTGGAGGTAGGACTGCTCGGCGCTGAAGTCGAGCGAGCCGGGGACGACCCCGTAGAGCTCCTTGATCCGCGAGCCGAACTGGCGGGCGTGGCCGAGCTCCTCCTGGATGTCCTGGTCGAGCGACTCGATGATCTCCTGGGCCCGTACGCCTTCGGGGTTGATCGAGTTCGCGATGTAGCTCATCACGGTCTCGATCTCCATCCAGTAGGCCTTGGTGAGCATCTCGATGAGCTGGGTGCGCGCGTCGCTGAGCTCGTCGCTGAGGATGCCGTGGCGGAGTGAGGTGTTCGTGTCGGTGGCCATAACATGCTGGTACCGCACGGGCGCGCGCACCAAACTAGGCTGCGCACATGAGAACTCGCGCGAAGCTCGCTCTGGCTTTCGTCCTGCTGCTGGTCGCCGCCGTTCCGGCGTTCGCCGCGACCACCCCGACCGGCAAGTCGGCGGACGAGATCCGCGCCTACTACGACTCGGGCGACTGGAATCGCGCGGTCAAGAAGCAGGCCACGAAGGCGAAGGCGTACCTGGTCAAGCGCACTCACGGCAAGCGCGCCGCCAGGAAGCCCGCGCTCGTGCTCGACATCGACGAGACCAGCCTCGACAACTATCCGTGCCTGAACCAGAGCGGCGGCATCCCGTACAGCGCCGTTCCCTACGCCGTGTGCGTGGTGGCCTACGATGCGCCCGCGATCAAGCCGGTGCGGTCGCTGTTCAGGCTGGCCAAGGATCTGAAGGTGAAGGTGTTCTTCATCACCGGGCGCCCCGAGGCGATCCGGGCTGGGACGCTCCAGAACCTCAAGGCGGCCGGCTATAAGGGCAGGTACGAGCTGATCCTCCAGCCCGCCGGGTACAACGATCCGTCGACGGTCCCGTACAAGAGCGGCGCCCGCAAGCAGATCGAGAAGCGCGGCTTCACGATCGTCGCGAACGTCGGCGACCAGCAGAGCGACCTCAGCGGCGGGTACTCGGAGCGGACATACAAGCTGCCGAACCCCATCTACTTCACCCAGTAGAGCGTCCGCCGCGCTCGCTCTGGGACCGCCTGCTGGCGGAGCCGGAGCGGGCGCCGGAGCACATCGCGCTGGCTGCGTCCGAGCGTTTCGGCCCGCAGGCGGAGGAGTGGGTGCGAATCGCGGGCGCCGGCCACACGCCGGAGAAGCTCGCGCGGGTCGCCTACCGCAAGCACGTGCGGATGGCTCGTGTCGAGGGCGGCGCGCTCGGGATCGGCGGCATCGTCACGGCCGCCCCCGACCTGGTCGCGCTGCTCTGGATCCAGAGCCGGATGGTCTTCTACATCGCGGCGGCCTACGGCTACGACACGACCCACCCGATGCGGCCGGCCGAGCTGCTCGCGCTGCAGGGCCTCTACGAGACGCCCGCCGAGGCGCGCAAGGCGCTCGACGGCATGGGCAAGCTGATGGTCCAGGCGATCGCCGAGAAGGCGCTCGAGTCCCGCCACACCGACCGCCTCCACCGGCGGCTGCTCAAGTACCTGATGAAGCGCACGGCCCGCCACTACGCCGGCCGCTACATCCCGCTGATCGGCGCCCCGATCGGAGCGATGCAGAACGCCGGCGCGACGAAGGACCTGGGCCGGCGGACGCTGGACTACTACGCGCGCCCGTAGACGGGCACGGCGGCGCCGGAGATCGGTCCCGACTCGCCGGACACCAGGAAGCGCACGACCTTCGCGATCTCCTCGGGCTGCACCCACTTCGAGTAGTCCGCGTCCGGCTGGGCGGCGCGGTTGGGCGGCGTGTCGATCACGCTCGGCAGGATCGCGTTGCAGCGGATGCCGTGGCGCTTGTATTCGGCGTCGAGCGCCTGGATCAGCGCGAGCACCGCGGCCTTGGAGGCGATGTAGCCCGCGGCGCCGGGGAACGGCCGCAGCGCCGCGCGCGCCGACACGCCCACGAACGCGCCGCCGCCGCGCTCGATCAGCCGTGGCATCGCGGCGCGCGCGAGCAGGAACCCCGGCTTCACGTTGAGCTTCATCAGGCCGTCGAACTGGTTGGGGTCGGTCTCGTGGACGCGCGGCCCCTCGACGTAGCCGCCGACCAGGTTGACCACCGCTTCGAGCTGTGGCGTCGAGTCGACCGCCTTCTGGACGGCGTCCGGGTCGAACAGGTCCGCGTGCACGAGCTCCACCGGCTCGGCGGAGAGTCGCTCGGCCTCGCTCTCGACCACCCAGGTGGCGGTGATCGCGTAGCCCCCGGCGAGCAGCTCTCGCACCACGGCAGTCCCGAGATGACCGGTTCCGCCGGCTACCAGGACGGGCATGCGGGGAGCGTATCCGTCTGGCTGCGCTTCTACCTTGGCCAGACAGATGGAGCAGCCGACTCTGATCCCCACGAAGTGCTTCGTTCGCGACCTGGCTGACGGGCAGGAGGTCGACTCGATCTTCGTGGTGAGAGCCCGCAACCGGCGCCAGAAGCGCAACGGCGAGCCTTTCCTCAAGCTGCAGCTCGGGGACGCCACGGGCTCCGTGGAGGCCGTGGTCTGGGACGGCGTGGACGAGCTCGACCAGCTCTGCGAGGGCGGCTCGATCGTCCGCGTTCTGGGCCGCTACTCGGTCGACGAGCGCTACGGCCGTGGCATCACGATCCGGCGCATGCGCGCCGCCCAGGAGGGCGAGTACGAGCTGGTCGACCTCGCCGAGGCGCCGCCGATCCCCTACCGCCAGATGGCCGACGACCTGCAGTCGCTGCTGGAGACGATCCAGCGCCCCCACCTGCGCGAGCTGCTCGACCGCCTGATCGATCGCGCCTACCACGAGGCGCCGGCGGCCAAGTACTACCACCAGGCCTATCGCCACGGGCTGCTGGAGCACTGCCTCTCGGTGGCTCAGGGCGTGAACGCGATGGCGGCGCCGTTCCCGAAGATCGACCGCGATCTGGCGGTGACCGGCGC
>Ga0075421_100009442_pt1 | contig 12026 bp, 14 predicted proteins | sample SoiMetdeltSBSDD5_FD_75292 | JGI IMG/M metagenome (GOLD analysis project Ga0075421, IMG submission 75292) | Bulk soil microbial communities from a Populus tree surrounding site in Tennessee, USA - Soil MetaG P. deltoides SBSDD5 | ecosystem: Environmental > Terrestrial > Soil > Tree plantation...
CGGCGCTCGCGCAGCTCGTCGTGCACTTCATGGCCGATCCCGTCGCCGGGCTGCGCGAGATGGCTCGCGTCACCCGCCCGTACGGCGTCGTCGCCGCGAGCGTCTGGGACCTCGCCGGAGGCCGGGCGCCGATCAGCCCCTTCTGGGAGGCGGCGCGGGAAGAGGACCCGAGCGTCATCGACGAGTCGAATTTCGCTGGCGCGCGCGAGGGCCATCTCACCGAGCTGTTCGCAGCGGCCGGATTGAACGGCGTCGAGGAAACGACCCACTCGGTCGAGGTCGAGCATGCGAGCTTCGACGAGTGGTGGGAGCCGTTCACGCTCGGCGTCGGGCCCGCTGGGGCTCACTACGCGAGTCTCGGTCCCGAAGAGCAGGCCGCGCTCCGCGAGCGTTGTCGAGGGCGTCTCGCCGACGGGCCCTTCGTCATGAGCGCCAAGGCCTGGGCGGCGAGAGGCCTCGTCTAGTCGGGCTCGCGCGGCTGGAGGCCGCGCTTCGCATTTTCGCGGTTGAGGGGGCGAAAATGGCTGCGAGAGGCCTCGTCTAGCGATACGCTCTCTTCCAAGGAGGCGCCCATGAACCACGTGTCCGAGATTCTCGGCGACAAGGGTCGTGACGTGCTCAAGATCGACGCGGAGGCGTCGGCGCTCGACGCGGTCCGGCAGATGGTCGGCGCCAACATCGGCTCGCTGCTCGTGACCGACGGCGACGAGGTGACGGGCATCGTCACCGAGCGCGACTTCCTGCGGCGGGTCGCAGAGGAGGGTCCCGCCGACGAGAACGTGACCGTCCGGGAGATCATGTCCTCGCCGCTCGTCGTCGTCAGCCCGGAAACGGACATCGACGAGTGCATGGCGGTAATGACCGACCGGCGCATCCGCCACCTGCCCGTGGTCGACAACGGCGACGTCGTCGGCATCGTCTCGATCGGCGACGTCGTGAAGTTCAAGTCGAAGCAGCAGAGCTTCGAGATCCGCTACCTGACGGACTACATCACCTCCGGGTAGATCCACTCGCGGGCCGTCGCCGTAGAGGCCTATGAGCCCAGATGACGACTGCAGTCCAACGTGAAAGCAGTCGGCGCGCCGCCGTGGCCGCGATCGACGCGACGCTCGTCCTGCGCCTCGGCCTGGCAGTGTTGTTCGCCGCCAACGCCCTCGTCGCATGGTTCGACCCGGACGACTTCACCTCGCTCGTGGAGGATTCGGGCATCGGCCGGCTGATCGACTCGCAGGTCGTGCTGTGGGGAATCCGCGTGAACGACCTCGTTGCCGCGCTGGCCGTGCTCTTCGCGTGGAACCGCTTCCCGCGGCTCGTGCCGGCCTGGATCGGCCTCTACCTGCTCGGCGTCGGCGTGATCAAAGTCGCCGCGATGGTCTAGTCGCCGGCAACGAAGAAAAGCCAGCTTCCGTCCTCGCGGATGGCGTAATCTCAAGCGCGAACATCGACGCCTGGAAGATGTGGGAGTCCTCGCCCCGAAGTCGCAGAACCGAGGCAGGCCACCACGCGAAGCGTAGGGGGCCCGCCACTGTGTCCACTTACTTACTCTGACCCGGTGCCTCCGCCGAACGCGAAGACCGACCTCCGGCACGCCCTCTTCGGCGGGCTGATCGACCACGCGCCGACCTTCCCGCCCGAGCAGCTTCCGCTCGAACAGGGGGTCGCAGAGCACCGGCGCGTGCGCGAGAGCGAGGACGGCTGGATCGTGAACCGGTTCGTTTGCCCGGCTTCGAAGCTCGGCGAACTGGGCGACGAGCCGCTCCGGCTGTCCGTCGTCCTCGACACCGGCGAGCTGCCGGCAGCGGACGAACGCATCGAAGCCGTTGAGGCCGGAGGCATCGACCCCGAGGTTCTCTTTGACGCCGCTCCCGAGGTCTACGTCGAGCTCCCGCTGCGCCACGACGTCTCGTTCCGCATCCTGCAACTCGGCGAGCTCGGGCTCCGCGCCAAGGTGCGCTGCGGAGGCTCGGTCGTGCCGACCATTCCCGCGCTAGCCGAGCTCATCCAGGCCTGCCGGCGACTAGAGGTGCCGTTCAAGGCGACGGCGGGCTTGCACCAGCCGCTGCGGCACGACGACGAGCACGGCTTCCTGAACCTCCTCGCAGCTGCCGTCTTCGGGGACGAAGACGACGCACTCGAGGAAGAGGATCCAGGTGCGTTCGCGGTCAGTGGCGACGCGTTTCGCTGGCGCGACCGAGAAGCAGGCGCCGACGAGATCGCCCGCGTCCGCCGCGAGCTCTTCGTCAGCTTCGGCAGCTGTAGCGCACAAGAGCCGATCGACGGGCTCGTGGCGCTCGGGCTCCTCTAGTGCTCGTCCTGACTCGGGCTCAGGTCCAGGAGCTCCTCGACCTCGACCTTCTCCTCGGCGCGCTCGAGCGTGCGTTCGTCGAGCTCAGCGCGGGCCGAGCGTCGGTGCCGTCTCGCATTGCCGCGAGCACCGAGCAGGGCCTGCTCGCCGCGATGCCCGGATACGCGGACGGCGTGCTCGAGGCGAAGCTCGTCTCGGTCTTCCCGGGAAACCACGCGGCCGGGCTCCCGAGCCACCAGGCGACGATTGCGGTGTTCGACGATGAGAACGGGACGCCGCTCGCGCTGATGGACGGGACGGAGATCACGGCTGTGCGGACGGGCGCGTCGTCGGCGATCTCCACTCGCGCGCTCGCCAGGGAGAACGCCCGGGTGCTGGCCGTGCTCGGAGCGGGGGTCCAGGGCCGCTCGCACGTCGAGGCTGCGGTGCGCGTGCGCGATTTCGAGGAGATCCGCGTCGCGAGCCGGGATCTCGAGCATGCCCGGGCGCTCGCCGGCGAGGTCGCCGGTGTCGCAGTCGACTCGTTCGAGGAAGCCGTGCGCGGCGCCGATGTCGTCTGCGCCTGCACCGACGCGGGTGAGCCGGTGCTGAGCGCCGACTGGCTCAGCCCGGGAACTCACGTCACGTCGGTCGGCGCGTCGCGCGAGGGGCCGGAGCTCGACAGTGCGACTGTGACCGCGGGCCTGCTCGTCGTCGAGTCGCGCGTGGCCTTCGAGCCGTACCCGGCCGGCGCTCACGAGCTCCAGGGCCTCGACCCGGAGTCGGCGGTCGAGCTGGGCGAGGTGCTCGCCCAGAGGCGCGAGGGCCGAACCTCGCCGGAGCAGATCACCGTGTACAAGTCGATGGGCCACGCAGTCGAGGACGCCGCAGCCGCCGGGCTGGTCTACCGCAGGGCGCGCGAGAAGGGCATCGGGACCGAGGTCGAGCTGTGATCCCGCTGGCCGAGATCGAGGCCGCTCGCGAGCGTCTCGCGGGGAGCGTCGTTCGCACGCCGCTCGTCCGGCTCGAGCTCGAGGACGCGCCGGCGGAGATCTACCTCAAGCTCGAGAACCTGCAGCCGATCGGCGCGTTCAAGCTCCGTGGAGCCGGGAACGCACTCTTGCTGGCCTCGCCGGAAGAGCTCGAGCGCGGCGTCTGGACCGCGAGCGCCGGCAACATGGCCCAGGGTGTCGCCTGGTGGGCCAGGCGGCTCGGACTTCGGTGCACGTGCGTCGTGCCGGACACGGCTCCCGAGACGAAGCTGGCCGCGATTCGGCGGCTGGGGTCGGAGATCGTCGCGGTGCCGTTCGACGTGTGGTGGGAGGTCTTCCGAACCCACGAGCACGATGGGCTCGAGGGCCGGTTCGTGCACGCCTTCAGCGACCCGGCGGTGATGGCCGGCAACGGCACCGCCGGGCTCGAGATCCTCGAGGACCTGCCCGACGTCGACGCCGTCGTCGTTCCCTACGGCGGTGGGGGGCTCACGTGCGGCATCGCCTCGGCTCTCAGCCAGCTTGCCCCGGCGTGCAAGGTCTTCGCCGCCGAGGTCGCGACCGGAGCGCCCCTCGCCCCCTCGCTCGCAGCCGGGAAGCCGACGAGCGTCGACTACGAGCCCAGCTTCGTCGACGGCATCGGATCGCCGGAGGTCTTTCCCGAGATGTTCGAGCTCACGCGCGAGCTCGTGGACGGCGCGCTCGTGGCCTCGGTCGACGAGATCGCAGACGCGGTCCGGCTGCTCGCCGAACGCGCCCGCGTCGTCGCGGAGGGCGCCGGGGCGACGTCGCTGGCAGCGGCGCTGGCCGGCGGCGCGGGCGGCGGCAAGGTCGTCTGCGTCGTCTCGGGAGGGAACATCGACTCGTCGAAGCTTGCGGAAATCCTCGCCGTCTGAGTCGCAAACCTAGGCAAGCCCCCACGCGAAGCGTAGGGGGCCCGGCCACTGTGTCCACTCACTCTCTCCCGAGCCGCTCGTCGACGTACACCTTCTCCCCTGCGAAAAGGCGCCGCTGCGGGTCCCAGGGGAAGAAGATGACGACGCCGAACTCGACGCGCTCACCGGTCGCCTCGTAGCCGATCCAGTCCTGCTCGTGCGTGCCGGTCACGTGCGCCTCCTCGCACACGCCCTGCGGACCGATCACGATGTCCGTCAGCTGGAAGTCGATGTCGGGAAACGCCGACAGCAGGCCCGTGTAGAAGCGGGTCGCCCCCTCGTGGCCTTCCCACCGGTGCTCGGTGCCGACGAGCTCGTAGACGCAGTCGTCGGTGAGCGTCGCGAGCAGCCCGGCGAGGTCGCGCTGGTCCTCGGCCTTCGAGTGCTGCTTCCAGAGCTCGCGAATCGCGTCGTACTCGCCCGGGTCGAGGTCGCGTGCCAGCAGCTCGCGGACGTCGCTCATCGCCCGGTAGGCTCCCCGCGTTGGCTCCACGAGTCGCCGAAGATTCTCTCTCTGCCTCCTGGCTCGCGACGCGGCTCGGCGCCGAGCCGTTCAAGCTCGAGGCGATGCGGCGGGCGGGCGAGCTGATCGCGTACCGGCCCGATGGATCGAGGGAGTACTACTACCCCCTCTGGCAGTTCGACGAGGAGTGGCAACCGCTGCCGATCATCCCACAGCTCGTGCGCGAGGCGGAGGCGCGGGGACTGCGCGGCAACCGCCTCTACGAGGTGCTGAACGCGCGGGCCGGGGTCACCAGCGGCCGCAAGCTCGGACAGAGCCTCCGCGAAGGCCGGGTCGAGCACGTGCTCGGCGCGATCCGGAGCGCCCGGCCCTAGTAGTAGACGGACGCGGCGCAGAACTGGCACGGCCCTGTGCGCCTTTGCGCGATACGCTCATCGTGGGTGGCGGGTGGACTTCTTCCCCACCCAGGGCGGGGATGTACCTACTAGCTCTCGTCGCGACGTGTTCCGGCAAGCTCCGCGAGCACCGAAGGGTCGACCTGGTCGGCCGAGACCGAGACGACCTTCGCCGGCGTCACCGCCCGTAGCGTCGCAGTTCGTTTGCCTCCCTCGACGACCGCCCGCTCGCCGAGGATCGCGCCCGGGCCGATCTCCGCGACGGTCTCGCCGTCGACCTCCACAGCGAGGACGCCGTCGAGGAGGAGATAGAGCTCGTTGCCCGCTTCGCCCTGCTCGGTCAGCGTCTCGTCGATGCCGAGGCGGACCGGCTTCGATGCCGCACCGCTACGCATGATCGACCTGGAGAGCTCGCGCTCGAGCGCTGACTCGCACTCGGTCACGAAGGCGGCCGAGTCCTCGTCGCCCCAGGGGGTGTTCTTGCCGTGCGACTCGCGGTACCACTCGTCGAAGTCGATCACACCCGACTTGTGGGCGAGCTTCCCGTCGTTGTCGTACACCCAGTGTCTCGGGAACGGGCTCGCTCCGGCCAGCTCGTACTGCGAGGTGCCGTCGGCCTTTATCGTGAGAGCCAGCGTCGTCCAGGCGATCGCGGAGTTGATCTGGAAATACGGCTTTCCGCGAACGCGGCGGGGCGCGGGCATCCCGGTGCGGCCGCCCGCGGTCTGCTTGAAGCGGACCCAGCCGTCGCCGACTTCCGGCTCGCTCTGGATCGTCGGCAACGCCACCGCGGCGACGCTGACCTCTCTGGGACCGAGCTTGAGGCGCGTGACACCGATGTGGCCGCGCCCGAGATGGCCGCAGTCGCCGATCTGGCCGTCGTCGCCGACCTCGACGAACCCACGCAGCTCGTTCGCCTCGCGGAACGCATCGGCCTCCCGCAACGCGTCGATGTCCTCGATCACGTCCGGCGGCGGATCGTCGTAGCGAGCGACTCCCATCGTGAACGGGAGCTTCGGCAGCCCCTCGACTGCCTCGGACGGGATCCACGAGATAGCGGTGACGGACGACTCGATGCGCAACGGGACTCCTTTCGCAGGCTTTTGGGAATTAATCGCGCATGACCCCCGACGAAAGCAAGGAGGAACGGCTCAACCGGGAGCTGATCGAGCTCATGAACGAGCTCCGCGTCGCGCTCCCGGGAGTCCAAGTGCTCTTCGCGTTCCTCCTGATCGTCCCGTTCTCGAACGGCTACGCGAACATGACCGAGCTCCAGAAGGACGTCTTCTTCATCACGTTCCTCTGTACGGCTGCGGCATCCGCGTTCCTGATCGCGCCGTCCGCGCAGCATCGCCTGCGCTGGCGCGAGTACGACAAGGAAAAGCTGCTGATCGTCGCAAACCGCCAGGCGATCGCCGGCGCGGTGCTGCTCGCCCTTGCGATGTCCGGGGCGACGTTCCTCGTCACGGACGTCCTGTTCGCGGCGACGAGCGCGGCCATCATCACGGGCTTCGTGGCCGCGCTCTTCACGTGGCTCTGGTTCGGTTGGCCCCTCTGGCGCGAGGCTCGCGACGACGACTGAGCTACTTCGCCGGGGCTGGTGAGCCCGGCGTGTGGAGCAGGTTCTCGACCTCGGTCACGCCCTGGACCTTCTTCGTCTTCTGCTCGAGGTCCTTGATCAGCTCCGGCTTCTCGACCTCGCCTCGGAGAACGATCTTGCCGTTCTCGGCGTTGACGTTGATCTGGCCCTTCGGGACGTCTGCGTCGCGGAAGATCTCCGTCTCGACCTTGCGCGCGAGCGTCACGTCGTCGGGCTGAGGCTTCTCCTCCTCCTTCAGGTGCGTCGCCTTTCGCTTCATGCCTCCGGCCTTGGCGGCGACGGCGCCGCCCGTGCGTTCCGCGCTCGTGCTCATGCGCCGGAAGAAGGCCGGAATCCTGTCGCGCGCCATCGCTCGGCGTCGGCGTCCGTTGTCGGGATCGAAGAAGTAGGCGAGCAGGGCCCCCAGGCCCAAGTTTCTGATCGTACGAAGCATGCGGCTCCTCTGATTTCGCTGGCAGGTTGCGAACTGCCTACCCTAAACGGCCAGGGCGAAACCGGGTGACGAAAGGGCTAGTCGCCCCAGTCGAAGTCGCGCGAGCGGCCCCAGAGCGTGTCGTCGTCGGGGTTCTGCTCCGGCGGAGCGAGTGTTACGAGCTTCTCCTCGGGGATGGCCTCGGTTCCGTCCATCGTCTCCTCGATCCGGGCCTGCTCCTCGGTCTTGAACAGGGGATGGTTCTCGAAGGGGTCCTGTGATTCGTAGCGCTCGAGCGGCATGTCGCCATCGAGCTGTGAGTTTTTCCGCTTCAGTTCGAGATGCTCTTGAATTACGTGGGCAAAGACAGAAGGCGTCTCTACCGGCATGAAACCTCCCTGGTCGGTAGGTCGCTGTTGACGGGGTCGGCGGGGGATTGTAACGCAGAGTCGCTCAACCGCCCAGGCTAGCCGCCTCGACGGACGGTTCCGGCGTCGAGCTTGTGGCAGTCGCGACACGGTCCTTGCCGGCTCGTTTCGCCCGGTAGAGGGCGGCGTCCGCGGCCGCGAGGAGGTCGAGCAGGCCGCCGCGGCCGTTGAACTCGGCGACGCCGAAGGTCGCGGTCACGTGGAACTGCTTGCCGCTGCGAGCCTCGATCGTTCGCTCGGCGAACGCAGCGCGAACCCGCTCGGCGAGGTGCGCTCCGCCGGCGAGATCCGTCCCTGGAAGCCCCACGACGAACTCCTCGCCGCCCCATCGGCCTGCAAGGTCGATGTCGCGCACCGTCTCCTGGAGCGTACGGGCGAACTCCTTCAGCACCTCGTCGCCAGTCTGGTGGCCGTAGCGGTCGTTGACGTGCTTGAAGTCGTCGATGTCGCCCACGACGAGCGAGAACGGCTCGCCGAAGCGGTCGGCGCGGCCGATCTCCTTCTCCAGCGCGGCCTCGCAGAGCCGGCGGTTCGCGAGCCCGGTGAGAGTGTCGACGAGCGCCTGCCGCTGGACCGTGCTGTGGTGGCGGGCGTTCGCGAGGGCCGTCCTCGCCTGGTTGACGAACCACTCCGCGCTCTCGGTCTGCTCCTTCGAGAAGCTGTCGGCGGTGAGGACGAGCCTGCCGAAGCTCTCGTCGCCGGCTGACAGGTGGAACTCGAGCCGGCGGACGCCCGCATCCGGGTCGCCCTTGCGGAAGACCTCGTGATTGTTCCGGAGCAGAGCGCCCCCACGAGCGCCTGTCGCTTCGACGGCCGTCTCGACGACGACGCGGAGCAGCTCGTCGATGTCGTGCGTCGCGCCGAGGGCCTCGCCAAAGCGAACCGTCGCTTCTCGCAGGCGGCGCCGTTCGTCGTCGAGCTCGCTGATGCGCGCCTCGAGCTGGTCGGCCATCTCGTTGAACGCTCGGCTGAGCCGCGCGAACTCGTCGGGCCCGCGGACGTCGACGCGGCGATCGAGACGGCCGAGCGCAAGGTCGTTCGCGGCAGCCACGAGGCGCCCCAGCGTGCGCACGATCGACCGCCCCTCGAAGTACGCGATCAGGACCAGTAACACGAGGATGCCGAACATCGTCAGCACGAGCCGCTTGCCGATCGAGGCGGCCGCCTGGTCGATCGCGCTCTGCGACGCAAGAACGACGAGGGCTCGCGCCTGCGAGTCCCGCACCAGCCCGTCGGAGGCGATCGCTCGATACTGGACGCCGTCGACCTCCAACATCGTCGCCTCGCCAGGCTCGACGCTGGACTGAGGCAAGAAGGCGACCCGCTGGTCCGGCGCGAGGCCGGCGCGCCGCCCGATGCGCCTTGCGGTTCCCTCGTCGAGCGGAAGGACCGCGATCACTTTCCCGAGGGGACGCGTCGGCCCGACGATCGAGACGACCTGCCGGACGCCGTTCTCGGGCACGCGGCCGACCCGAAGCCCGCCCGGCCCCTCGACGACGACGTTTGGCACGCGGGCGACGATCCGTGCGACCTGCTGCCGGTTGCTCGTCGCCAGGGCGCGCTGGAGCGAGGGCCGGCGCGCGAGGCCCGCCGCCGTGCGCTGCGTGCCGCGGAGATCCTCGCCGTAAGCGACGATCGCCGAGCGGAGCCCCGACTCGAGCACCGCGTCCGCGCGTCTCGTCTCGCTCTTCTCGGCCAGCGAGTGGAATCCCTGGAAAGCGGCGACGAACGGGACCAGCGCGATCAGGGCGAAGTACCCGGCAAGACGAACCTTGAAGCTGCCCACCCGGTTCCCCTAAAGCGACGTGCCGTGCGGCCGATACGTCATACGAACCCTGTCGGCGGCAGCGGGGGAGAACATGAGGCCGACGGTCATTCGTCTCATAGCTGGTGGGGCCCTGGGAGTCGCATTCTCCGTCTCGTTGACGCTGCCCGGAAGCGTCGTCTTCCCGGACGAGCCGCCGATTCGGCAGCTGGCCGCGCCCGCGCGCCCCACTGCCACGGTTCTCCGTGCGGCGCCCGTCGTCCAGCGCCCGAGGCAGGCACCCACAAAGCCCCGCGTGATCGTCCAGCGGGTCTACGTGCCGGCGACAGGCAACGCTCCCGCCACCAGTGCCGTCCGCAGCACGCCGCCTCGATCGAAGCCGGCGCGGAAGCCCATCAGGCGCGCGCCCGCCCCGGTCGGGCAGCCGGTTACGCCGCTCGCAGCTCGCCCGGCACCGCCCGTGGCAGAGCCTGCAGGGGAGCCGAAGCAGGCGGACGAGCAGCACGGGGACGACGAGCCGCGGAAGGCCGACAGGCCGCGGAGGTCGGAGAAGCCAAAGACCGAGAAGCCGAAGAAAGCCCACGGGCGGAGGCCGGACAAGCCGAACAAAGCGAAGAAGCCGAAAGAGCACGGCTCGCCCAAGAAAGGCAGGCACAGCGGCGGCCGCAAGGAGGATCGTCAAGACCAGGCAGACGATCAGCACGGGCAGGACAAGGGCGAACACGGCAGTGGCCGGGGTGGCCGGGGCGACCACGGCTAGGATCCCGCCGTGGCACTACGGCGCATGCTCACGCGTAAGGCGGGCTTCGTTGGCCTCGCCCTGACCGCATTCGACATCTGGATGCGCATACCGCCGAAGCAGCGTCGGCAGCTCATGCAGCAGGCTCGCAAGCACGGGCCGAAGATCGCGAAGGCGGCGATGGAACGCCGCCGCAGCCGCCGGCGTCCGGACTAACCGCTCGCGGGCTCGAGCACTTCGCGGACGATCCGGTCCTGCGCTCGCGCGTGGGAGGTCGGGTACCCCTCGCTCGGGCTCGCGCGCCACGGGCGGCCGGCGTACTTGAGCGGGAGCCCCGCGACAGCCTCCTCGAGCCGGTGGCGGATCGGCCGCCAGGCGCCCATGTTCTGCGGCTCCTCCTGTGCCCAGACGACCTCCTCGAGCGCCGGATACGAGGCGACGAGCCTCGCCGTCTCCTTGACCGGGAACGGGTAGAGCTGCTCGAGACGGGCGACGGCAACGTGCCGCGCCTCCGACCGCAGCTCATGCCCGACGATGTCGTAGTAGAGCTTGCCGGAGACGATCACGAGGCTCGTCACGCGCTCGAAGTGGGCCGTCGGGTCGTCGAGCACCGGCTCGAATCGCCCGTCGGCGAGGTCGGCCAAGGTGGACGCCGCCTCCTTCAGGCGCAGGAGCCCCTTCGGCGTCATCACGACGAGCGGCCGCGCGTTCGGATCGAGCGCCTGCCTGCGCAGGAGGTGGAAGTACTGCGCCGAGGTCGTCGCGTTGACGATCCGGATGTTCTCCTGGGCGGCGAGCTGAAGGAACCGCTCGAGGCGCGCGCTCGAGTGCTCCGGCCCGTTCCCCTCGTAGCCGTGGGGAAGCAAGAGCGTCAGACGCGACGTCTGGCCCCACTTCGCGAGGCCCGAGACGAGGAACTGGTCGACGATGATCTGCGCTCCGTTGATGAAGTCGCCGAACTGAGCCTCCCAGAGGACGAGCGCTTCGGGAGCGGTCACCGAGTAGCCGTACTCGAAGCCGAGGGCCGCGTACTCGGACAGCGGCGAGTTGTAGACCTCGAACGACGCCGAGGCGTCGGCGAGGTGCTTGATCGGCGCATGCTGGGCGCCGGTCTCCGCGTCGTGCAGGACGAGGTGGCGGTGCGAGAACGTGCCGCGCTCGGTGTCCTGGCCCGTCAGGCGGATCGGGATGCCCTCGACGAGCAGGCTCGCGAAGGCGAGTGACTCCGCATGGCCCCAGTCGATGCCGCCCGAGTCGAGGGCCTCGACGCGCCGCTCGAGCATCTTCTCGAGCTTCGGGTTGACGGTGAAGCCTTCGGGGACGCGGACGAGCTCCTCAGTCAGCTCTCGCAGCTGCTCCGCGGAGACGCCGGTCTCGACGGTGGCCTCGGCGGCCACGGGCGTGCCCTCGCCGGACGTCTGCTGCGGAGACGCGGAAAGCGAGCTCTTCAGGTGCTCGTGCGCCGCGCGCATTTGCTCCTGGACCTCCTTTGCGAGCCGCTCCACCTCCTCGGCTGGGACCTGGCCGGCTTCGACGAGCTGCTGCGCGTAGATCGTCCGCGCGGTCGGATGGTTCGCGATCCGCTCCGCCATCAGGGGCTGCGTGAACGCCGGCTCGTCGCCCTCGTTGTGGCCGTGACGCCGGTAGCCGACGAGATCGACGACGACGTCGCTGCCGAAGCGCCGCCGGAAGGCGAGTGCGAGGCGGATTGCGGAGATTGCTGCCTCGGGATCGTCGGCGTTCACATGGATGATCGGCAGGTCGAAGCCCTTTGCGAGGTCGCTCGAGTAGCGGGTCGAGCGCCCGTCCGCCGGCTCGGTCGTGAAGCCGACCTGGTTGTTCGCGATGAGGTGGAGCGTGCCGCCGGTCGTGTAGCCGACGAGCTGCTGGAGGTTGAGCGTCTCGGCCACCACTCCCTGGCCGGGGAAGGAGGCGTCGCCGTGGATGAGGATCGGCAGCGCGACGGCCGGATCCTGGACTCCGGCAGGCGCCGAGCGGTCGGTCTGCTGCGCG
>Ga0075421_100009444_pt1 | contig 12025 bp, 10 predicted proteins | sample SoiMetdeltSBSDD5_FD_75292 | JGI IMG/M metagenome (GOLD analysis project Ga0075421, IMG submission 75292) | Bulk soil microbial communities from a Populus tree surrounding site in Tennessee, USA - Soil MetaG P. deltoides SBSDD5 | ecosystem: Environmental > Terrestrial > Soil > Tree plantation...
TGGCGAGCGCGACGGGCGGCTCCTTCGGATCGAGGTGGCGCAGGATGAAATTGGCCTCGGGCCGCTCGTCCTTCTCCCCCTTCGCCGCGAGGAGGTCCGCCGCGAACCGGTCGTACGGCAGGTCTTCCTTCCCCGCGCGGACGAGCCACGCGATGAAGGCCGGGAAATCGACCTTGAGCGGATCCGTCTGGTCGAGGCGGAATCCGAAGAGCAGGCGGACCCACCGGTCGCTGAAGTACGCGGCCGCCTCGTCGGACGCCAGCATCCGGTCGACGGTCGCGGCGCGCTTGCCCGGGGACTTGTCCTCGACGAACGCCCGGACTTCCCCGGGCTTCGGCAGGCGGCCGAGGACGTCGAGCGACAGGCGGCGGAAATACTCGTAATCGTCCGCCGGCTTCGCGGGGGTGATCTTCTCCGCGGCCCACCGCGCTTCGAAATGGCGGTCGATGAGGGCCGCGACGGGGTCGGCGGGATCCTGCGGAAGGGTTCCGCCCAGGAGCAGGACCGAGGCCAGCGCGAGCGTCCTCATGCGAACAGGATACCCGCGCCGGACGCGGCGGGTTTCACTCCTTCGCCCCGTTTCTGTCTCTGCCGATCAGTTCCCGTCGGGGCTACGGAGTGCGGGCACCGCCGCCATCGTCTATTTCGGTTTCTCTTCCTTCGGGGGTGCGGGTACCGCGGGAGCGGCGGGCGCCGCGGGAGCCACGTGGAACTCGAGGACGCCTTCGTAGTCCGAGCGAGGCGTCACGTTCTTCCACGGCGCGTGGCCCACGCCCAGGAGCTGGCGGGCCCGGCTTGCGACTTCCGCGTCCGTGCTCTTCAGGGCCTCCCGCACGATGGCGAGCGACCCCTCGCCGGCGCGAAGCAGCTCCTTCATCGCCTTCTCCCGGTTCTCGATCGACTCGTGCGCCAGCTCGCCGATCTGCGCGCGGATTTGCTTCGCCTGCTCCTCGGTCGCGACGGCGGGCTCCGGGTAGCCCTCGCCGAGCGCCAGCGCCCGGATGAGGTGGAGCACGCGGCGCCGGAGCGCCGGCGGCGTGTTGTCCGCGGTGATCCCGATCGCCTTGAGCGACTTGCGCGCCGTCGAGAGCTCGTCCTGGACGTTCTCCTCGTCGTCGAGCCCGCCGTCCTTGAGCGTCTGCAGCTTCTTCAGCGACGCCAGGAGCGCGCCCATCGGATCGGAATCCGCGGGGGCGCCGGAATCGAAACCGCCCGGCGCGCCGCCCGCGCCCGCCATGCGGACGAGCTTCCTCCGCACAATCACAGTCCGATTCCACGGGTCGCTGGACCCCGCGGCCGAGAGGCCCCGGCCCCGGCACTTGATGAACGCCTTGACCGCGTGGGGCAGGTATTCGCCCTCCGCGGCGTACACTCCCGCCGCTTCGAAGGCCCCGTTCATCTTCGCGACGACCTTCAGGTACTCGTCGTCCAGCGGGCCCGCGTCGGGAGCCGGTTTGTACTCCTCCACGCCTTTCCACGCTTCGACGAGCTTCGGCCAGGATTCCTTCAGGCGCGCCTCGTCCTGGGGGACAATCGCGACCAGGAGCGCCGCGGCGGCGAGGGTCATCATCGGGGTCTCCGTTCTTGAATGATCTACTTGCGCTTCGCCCGTTCGGCCTCTTCGGCCGCCGCCCGGGCCCTCAGGGCATCCAACTCCATCTTTTCCCGCACTCTCATTTCTTCCATGAACCGGACCTTGACGTCCGCGGCGAGGGCTTCCGGCGCGGTGATCCACGGGGCGTGGCCGATGCCGAGCATCTGCCGCGCGCGCGCGGCCACCTCGGCGTCCTCGCTCTTCAGCGTCTCCCGAATGAAGGGCAACGCCGCCTCGCCCATCCGGCTCAATTCCCGGGCCGCTTTCTCGCGCTCCTCGATCGAGTCGTGGCTCAGCCGGCCGATCTGCTCGCGGATCGCCTTCGCCTGCTCCTCGGTCGCCTTGGCGGGTTCCGGAAAGGGTTCGCCCAGCGCGATCGCCCGCGCGAGGGCGAGGACGCGGCGCCGCAGCGGACCGGGCGTGGCATCGGCCGTGACTCCGAGCGCTTTGAGCGCCTTGCGCGCGGTCGCGAGCTCGTCCTGCACGTTGTCCTCGTCGTCGAGCCGGTTCTTCTCGAGGGCTTTGAGCCGGGTGAGGGCGTCCACGAAGGATCTCATGGGATCGGCGGACATCCCCTCCAGCCGGTAGGGTAGATCGACTCCCTTGAGGGACGAGGCGCCGCCCCGGAACCAGCCGCGGAAGCGGGCCTTGATGAACGTCTTGACCGCGAGCGGGACGTACTCGCCCCCGGGGATGTAGAGCCCCGCGGACTCGAACGCCTCGTGGAGCTTCCCCGCCGCCTTCAGGTACTCGTCGCCCCCGTCCGCGCCCGGCGCGGCCGGGTACGCCTCCGCGAGCTTCCAGGCCTCGACGAGCTTCGGCCAGGCTTCCTTGAGCCGGGACTCATCCTGGGGAGGGGCGAGCAACAGCGCGGCGGCGAGGGCGATCATGGGGGCCTCCAATCCGAACGGACTCGTGCGTCCGTTGGGATCTTACCCGATGCGTATCCCCCGCCGCCAAAAGGTTCACCGATACTCGTAATCGGGCCGGTATCCGACGACCTCGATCTCCATCCCGTCCGGATCGATGACATAGAGCGCGTCCCCCTCCTTCCGGGAGGCGGTCTCGGCGATCGGGATCCCCTCCCGCTCGATCCGCGACCGGAAGGCCGCGAGGTCGGGGGTCACGAACCCGACGTGGCTGAAATTGCCCTGCCCCCGGTCGGGATCGCCCCCCTCCGAGATGGCGATGTAGAACCGGTCCGTCCCCACGTGGACGGTGCGGCCGTAGGGTCCCGTCCCGTCGTGGCGCACCTCGAAGCCGAACGCCGCCTTGTAGAACGCGGCGGTCCGGTCGACGTCGCGCGCGCACACGTGCACGTGTTCCATTCTCTCGACGACGGCTTTCGAACCTGACCCCAACTCGAGGTTGTCCACAGAATCCTCCTTTCAAGGATTGGCGATTGGCGATTGGCGATTCCCGATTTCCCTTGTCCGCCAACCGCCTACTGACGACTGATTTCTGATTACTGACTTCCGACTTCAGACTTCTGACTTCAGACTTCTGATTTCCGACCTCTGACAACCTCTTTCTGATGCCTGATGCCTGATGCCGGATGCCTCCCTAATATATACAGTATATCCTGTATATATTATTTTAAGGAGAAATTCGCGCGGCCCTTCGCTACCATGGAGCCGATGACGGAATACACGGAGGCGGAGCGGCCGCGGACGCTCGACCTCCTCAAGATCCACGGCCCGGCGAACGTGCCCGGGCTGGCGCGCCTGCTCGGCGTGAACCCGAACGCGGTGCGCCAGCAGCTGGAGGCGCTCCACCGCGAGGGGCTCGTCGACATGCGGACGGCGCGGCGCGGGGTGGGCCGGCCCACGCAGATCTGGTCGCTGACCCCCCAGGCCGAGGCGCTCTTCCCCCAGGCGTACGGCGCGATGGCCGTCGACCTCCTGCGCCGCCTCCGCGAGATCGACGGCGAGGGCAAGATCGCGAAGCTCTTCGCGCGCCGGACGAAGGACCTCCTCAAGGCCTACCGGAAGCGGATGGCGGGACGGAATTCGGCGGAGCGGCTGCGCGAGCTGGCGCGGATCCGGGATCGCGAGGGCTACATGGCGCGCACGTCCCCCGGGGGCCTGACCGAGCACCACTGCCCCATCGCGGCGCTGGCGAAGGAGTTCCCCCTGGTTTGCCGGTACGAGAAATTGCTCTTCGAAGCCGCCCTCGGCACCAAGGTGGATCGGACTCAACACATTGCATCAGGCGATGCCGCTTGCGTTTATCGAACGAAGATGGGCGGCTGATGACTGATGACGGATGACTCGGACTGAAGTCTGAAGTCTGTAGTCAGAAGTCTGATTCACCACATCTCGTTCAGAATCCGCTCCGCCGTGAACCCCAACTCGGCCAGCTTGCCCGTCACCTTGCGGCGCGGATTGCCGCACCAGCCCTCGCAGAAACCGGGCTCCTTCTTCTTCGAGCCGTCGGGCGCCACGACCTCGCGCGGGCGGTTCGGGCCGCACGTGAACGACATCGACGTCGCGCCGTCGATCCATCCGTCCATGGCGCCTCGCAGGATCTCGGGCGAGACGTGTTCGCCCCCGGCCACGGAGTAGACGTGCCGAACGCGGAACCGGTCCGCGTGGCGCGCCCCGAGCTCCTTCCACTCCTCCTTGAAGAAGACGTCCTCGGGGGTGCGGTTCTGCAGGACGAGGAGGTGCTTCTGGGGCCACCCCTTCGCGATCGAATGCCGGATCATGCCGCGGTTGGGCGCGACGCCGCTGCCGGCGCACAGGTGGAGGAATCCCGAGATTCCCGCCGGCGGCGATTCGGGCAGGCAGTACTTCCCGTTCGGTCCCGAGAAGACGAACGTTCCCCCGGGCGCGAGGCGCCCGACGAAGTACGGCGCGAGCAGCTGGTGGAACGGCCCGTCCTTCGGGTTCTGCTTGACCGAGATCTCGACGAACGAGGGATCCATCCCGTCGCTCGACAGCGAGAAACTCCGCGGCATCTCGGGCATGCCCTTCTTGTCCTCGAGATCCCGGATCTCCGACGCGAGGGCCTCGAACTGGTGGGGATCGATCTCGATGTACTGCCCCGGCCGGTACGTGAACGGCGCGCCGTTCAAGTCGAGCCGGATCGTCACGGACAACGGCGCTTCCGGATGAATCGCCTTCACCGTGGATTTGATTTCAGTCATATCTCCCCAGGAATATGGAATCAGGAATTAGGAATTAGGAATGGAATAGGGAATTTGGAATCAACCCGATTCCTGATTTGACATCCGACTCCCCTTCCTCGGCCGCCATTCCTCATTCCTGATTCCATTCCTTATTCCTCATTCCTCATTCCCCATTCCGTGGCGGTCTCACTCCCACGTGTAAAACCCCTTCTTCGTCTTCTTTCCCAGCTCCCCCGCCTGGACTTTCTTCTTCAGAATCTCCGGCGGCCGGTACTGTTCGTCCTTCAGCTCGCGGTGCAGGTGCTCGGCGATCGCGAGCCGGACGTCGAGCCCCACGAGGTCGGTCAGCTTGAGCGGCCCCATCGGGTGGTTGTACCCCAGCTCCATCGCGCGGTCGATGTCCTCCGCCGACGCCACTCCCTGCTCCAGCATGCGCATGGCCTCGAGGCCGAGGATGACGCCGAGCCGGCTCGTCGCGAAGCCCGGCGAGTCCTTCACCACGATCGGCGTCTTGCCCATTTTCCGGGCCGTTTCCAGGACGCGATCGCGCGCCGCGTCCGCGGTCCCCGGGTGCACGACGACCTCGACCAGCTTCATGAGGTGGACCGGGTTGAAGAAATGCATGCCGAGCACGCGCTCCGGGCGGCGCGTCGAGGCCGCGATCAGCCCGACGGGCAGCGACGACGTGTTGGTCGCGAGCACGGCCCCCTCGGGCGCGAACCGGTCGAGCGCGGCGAAGATCGTCCGCTTCTTGTCGAGATCCTCGATGATGGCCTCGACGACGAGATCGGCGTCGCGCGCCGCGTCGCCCAGGGTCGCCTCGAGCCGCAGGTTCTCCAGGGCCCGGGCCCGGTCCGCGTCCGTGAGCTTGCCCTTCCGGATCCCCGTCGCGAGATCGGCCTCGATCTGCGCGCGCGCCTTCTCCAGGGCGCCGGGGAACGAATCGTGCAGCGCGACCTGGTGCCCGGACAGGGCGGCGACATGGGCGATGCCCCGGCCCATCGTGCCGGCCCCCACGACCGCGATGCGATTCATGAAACGGCGGCCTCCTTGATCGCCGCCAGCCCCGCGGCCACGCGTCGGGCGGTTTCCGGATCGGGCGGCCCGGAGCCCAGCGGCATGAGCTGGAGGTCGAGCGCGCGGGCGCTCGTCGAAACCCCGGGGTACCCGAACAGGGCGCCCGAGCCGGCCAGCGCGTGCACGCCCCGGTGAAAATCCTGGAACGCCTCGGCACTCCAGCCTCCGCCGGCCAGGCGCTTCCAGGTCTCCTCGAGTTCCCGGAGCCTCCCCGGGAGCTGCTCCTGGTACTCCTTCCGGAGCGCCGCGATGCGAACCCGGGTCTCGTCGGAGTTACCCGGCATGTCGGCGGTCCCAGATGGCGCGGAGTTGGGGGGCGAGCGTCGTCGGATCGAAAGGCTTGGAGATGACCGCGACCGCTCCCAGCTCGAGGTAGTACTTCATCTCGTCCGGCTGGACCTTCGCGGTCACGAACACCACGGGCGTCTCCTCGAGGCCGGCGATCGTGCGGAGGCTCTTGAGCGTCGTGGGCCCGTCCATGCCGGGCATCATGACATCGAGGAGGATGATCTGCGGCGCGAACCCGGGCGCCTCCTGGATCGCCTCCGCGCCCGAGCTGCAGGCGCGGACCTTGAGGCCCCCCAGGCCCTCGAGCGCGATCACCTCGATCTTGCGAATGTCCTCTTCGTCCTCCACACAGAGGACCTTCTCGAGCTTCTCCGGGTTCATGCGTTCACGCACCAGCCAGGCCTCAGGCTTCAGAAAGACGTTCACCGTAATCAGGGGCCAAGGTCGCTCGGGCTCCTGCCTAACCCGCGGGCGGCGGGCCCCGCTGGTTGAGCACGGACCGGATCGTCGCCACGAGATCCGAGTTGGAGGTCCGCGTCTTCACGAGCGCGGCCGAGACGCGCTTCGAGAGCTCCTCGCCGAACTCGTCCGCGGAGAAGACGACGACCGGCACCGACCGCCCCTCCGGATCCTTGAGCTCGCCGATGAGATCGAGCCCCGCGCCGTCCGGAAGGCCGGGGTCGAGGAGCACGAGGTCGAAGGTCCGGCGGCCGAGCTGCTCGCGCGCGTCGCGGAGGTTCCGCACGCGCGTCACGGTGGCGACGCTCTTGAGGATCATCTCGACGACCTTCTGCGTGTCCTCGTCGTCCTCCACGTGGAGGATGTTCGGCGTCGAGACGCGCGGATCGGAAACCGCCCGCTTGATCGTCTTGAGGAGCCGGTCCCGGTCCACCGGCAGGGGCAGGACGTCGACCATCTTGACCGCGCTGCCCTCGAGCTGGCCCTGCGCGGACTCGGGCGCCACCGACAGGAGGATGACGGGCATGTCGCGCGTGGCCTCCTTGTTCCGGAGCTCGCGGAGGAAGGCGATGCCGCCGGAGCCCGGCAGCTGGAGGTCCAAGGTGAGCGCCTGGTACCGGTGGAGCGCGAGCTGGGACCGGGCGTGGACCGCGTCGCGCGCGAGATCGGTCTCGATCCCCGCCTGGCCCAGCATGAGCGCGAGCTGGCCCGCCGCCTCCGCCTGTCCCTCGCACACGAGGACGCGCGGCTTCAGGCGGAGGTTGGCCGACGTGTCGCCGCTCGGCTTGCGGTTGACTTCGGCGAGTTCGAAGAAGAACGTCGTCCCCGCGTTGACGGCGGTCTCGAATCCCATCCGCCCGCCCATCCGCTCGATGATGGCCTTGCTGATGCTCAGCCCGAGGCCGGTCCCCCCCTTCTGCCGCGTGTCCGACGTGTCCGCCTGCGCGAACTTGTCGAAGATGTGCTGGCGGAACTCCTCCGGGATCCCCGAGCCCTTGTCGGCCACCGAGACGCGGAACATCGGGCCCTTCCGCTGGACCGACACGGTCACGACCTGTCCCTTCGGCGAGAACTTGGCCGAGTTCGACAGGAGGTTCGTGAGCACCTGCGTGAGCCGGTCGGCGTCCGCCTCCACGACGGCCTCGGGAAGCCCGCTTTCGAGCTGGATCGACACGGAGAATTTTTCCGCGTAGGCGCGGTTCGCCTCGATCGCCGCGGCGACGACGGGCATGAGGCGCGTCGGCTTGAGCTGGAAGTCCATCTTCCCCGACTCGATCTTCTCGACGTCGAGGATGTCGTTGATCAGGCGCACGAGGCGCTCGCTGTTCTTGTGGGCGATCTCGATCAGGCTCTTCGCCTGCGCGGGGAGCGGCCCGGCGGCCCCGCTCATGACGAGGCCCAGCGACCCGAGGATCGAGGTCAACGGCGTCCTCAGCTCGTGGCTCACCGTCGAGATGAACTCGCTCTTGATCCGGTCGACCTTCTGGCGCTCGGAGATGTCGGCGATGATGCCGCCGAAGTAGGTCTCCTCGCCGGATTTCCACGACGACAGGGACAGGGCGACGGGGAATTCCTCGCCCGACTTCCGAAGGCCCTCGAGCTCGACGGTGCGGCCGACGACCCGCGACTCGCCGGTCTTCATGTACCGGGTCAGGCCTTCCTTCTGCGGCTCCCGGTAGCGCTCGGGAAGGAGCAGGCCCACGGGCTGGCCCACGACCTCCGCGGCGGTATAGCCGAAGATCGCCTCGGCGCCGCGGTTCCAGGTCAGGATGGTCCCCTTGTGGTCGGCGATGACGATGCCGTCGTTGGCGGAATCGACGACGGACCGGAACCGCTCCTCGATCGCCTTGAGCGCCGCCTCGCCCTGCTTGCGCTGGACGAACTGGCCGACCTGGCCCGCGACGCCGGCGAGCGATTCGAGCACCGATTCGTCGGGCGTCGACATCGAGCGGCCGACGAACTCGATCACCCCCACGATCTCGCTCCCGCTCCGGAGCGGGAAGGCGAGCGCGGACCCCAGGCCCTCCTTGAGCGCGGCGGCCGCGCGGCTGAACGACTCGGCCTTCGCGAGGTCGGCGATCCAGCTCAGCTTCCCCTTCTGCCACACGCGGCCCACGTGGTCCTCGCCCCGGCGGGCGGCGTGCGCGCGCGTCGCCTTCTCGAATTCCGCGAGGGTCACTTTCGGCGCGTGCCAGAAGGTCGCGCAGCGCATCCTCCCGTCGCGGTCGTCCCTCAGGAACATCGTCCCGGCGTCCCACCCGAGGCCCTCGCACAGGATGCGCAGGAACTCGGGCGCCGCGTCGTCCAGGCCCGCCGATTCCGCCAGCGCGCGCGTCGTCGCCAGCTGCACCCGCATGAGCCGCTCCACGCGCTTGCGTTCGAGCGCGTACCGGATGGAGCGGACGAGGACGCGGCCCCCGGACTGGCCCTTGACGAGGTAGTCCTGCGCCCCGAGGCGCATCGCGCGGACCGAGAGGTCGTCGTCGTCGAGGCCGGTCATGAGAACGATCGGGACCTTGGGCGCCTTGGAGTGGGTCAGGGTGAGGGCGTCGAGGCCCTGGCAGTCGGGGAGGGAGAGATCGAGGAGGACGAGATCCACGTCCCCGCGGCTGAGCGTCTCCAGGCCGGTGCTCATCCGGTCGGCGAAGAGGATCTGGAACCGGCCGCCGCCCTCTTCATTGAGGACTTCCTGGACCAGCCGGGCGTCGCCCGGATTGTCCTCGATGACCAGGACGGTGATGAGTTTGTTCATGTGGAACACAACCAAGCCTCGGCACGGCGAAGCCGCGCTCAGCGGGACGCGGGCTTGTCGCTCGCGCGCATTCCTTCGTCCAGCCGCCGGGCCCCTTCCATCAACAGGTGCATCGTCGGCTGGTTGACCTGGTCGTTGATATCGACGCTGCACTCGGTGAATTCGAACGTGCCGCCCGACCAGGAGAGCAGGTGGTACACGGCGCCCTGGTCCTTCCGGGTGTCGTTGTTGAGGTTCGCGTGGACGACGACCCCGTCCCGCAGGAAGATCCGTCCCTTTTCGACGGGGTCGGCGCGGACGATTTCCATGACGCCGCTCTTCCGCTCGAGGTCCAGCATCGTCAGGAGCGACGGCAGGCCCACCTGTTCGAGTCGCCCGTGGAATCCCGCCCGGCCGCGGGCGGCGAAGCCCGCCTGCGTCCGCAGGCCGGACTCCATCGCCTTCCGGCGGCGCATCGCGGTGGCGACGCGCACGACCAGCTCCTCCGCCTGGAACGGCTTCGGAAGGTAGTCGTCCGCCCCCAGCCGGAACCCGAGCACCCGGTCCTTGGAGGAGTCGAGCGCCGTGAGGAAGATCACCGGCACGAATCCGAATTCGGGCATCGACCGGAGCTGCTTGATGAACGTCCAGCCGTCCATCTTGGGCATCATGACGTCGAGGATGATGAGGTCGGGCCGCGTGCTCTGCGCCGTCGCGAGCCCCTCCTCGCCGTTCGACGCGGTCATCAATTCGTACTTCTCGCTCCGGAGGACCGTGGAGACCATGCGGAGGATCCACTCGTCGTCATCGACGACGAGGATGCGAGCGGGGGGCATATTGTAAAGCTTATCGCCAGTTGAAAGCTCAAGTCAACCGAGGGGACGCGGATCCCCCCTCGTCCCCCGCGGAAATACGGGTGGAAAGCCGTCGAGGGACCCTTTCACAAGGTCTTGTCCGTCTCCAGCCAGGTGAAATCGCCGGCGAGGGTCCGCCGGGCGACGTCGCCCGTGGCCTTGTCGTCGTTGCGCCAGAGGCGGCGGAAGGCCGCCCGCACGCGGCGGCGGGAGAGGCGGCCGGCGAGGTCCGCCAGCGCGACGGCGCGCTGGGCTTCCGGATGGCCCTGGAGCAGCATCGTCCGGGCGCGCGAGACGGCCGCGGCGATCGCGAAGAGTTCCAGCCCGACGTCGACGAGACGGAAGAGGAACGCCTGCCGCCACGGCATGCGGCCCCGGAAAACCATCATGCCGTGGAACATCTCCCGCGCCAGCCTCCGCGCGGCGCGGTCGGCGAACCTGAGGTGGGCGGCGAGCCTTCCAAAATCGTGGAAGCGCGGCCACCACCCCCAGCCGATCCACCGCGCCGGATACCAGAGGGCGTAGAACCCGGCGATCTTCGGAAGCGCCTTGAATTTCTCCCAGCCGCTCTTCGCCGGGTCGACCAGGGCTCCGGCGACCTGGAGGTGGCGGTCCACCGCCTCGCGCGCGATGAAGAGGTGCATGATCTCGCTCGACCCCTCGAAGATCCGGTTGATCCGGAAGTCGCGCATCATCCGCTCGACCCCGATCGGTTCCTCGCCGCGCGCCTCGAGGGATTCCTCCGTCTCGTAGCCGCGGCCGCCCCGGATCTGCATCGTGTCGTCGAGCACGGCCCACCCGCGGTCCGTGTTCCATTCCTTGGCCGCGGCGGCCTCCAGGCGGATGTCGGTCCCGCCCAGGTCGGACAGGCGGGAGGCGAGATCGGAGACCGCCTCCATCGCGAACGTGGTGGCCGCCATCTCCGCGAGCTTCTGCGCGATCGCCTCGTGCTTGCCGATCGGCCGCCCCCACTGGACCCGCTTCCCGGACCAGGTGCGGCAGATCTCGAGGCACTTCTTGGCCACCCCCACCGCCGCCGCCGGGAGCGCGAGCCGCCCCGTGTTCAGCGTGACGAGCGCGATCTTCAGCCCCTGGCCCTCGGCCCCGATCCGGTTCTCGACCGGCACCCGGACGTTCTCCAGCCGGATCAGGGCGTTGCCGATGGCGCGCAGGCCCATGAACCGGCTCCGGCCGACGACCTTCACGCCGGGCGACGAGGCCTCGACCACGAAGGCGCTGATCTTGCGCGACCCGGGGTGGACGGCCATCACCACGAGCAGCTCGGCGAACGTCCCGTTCGTGCACCAGAGCTTCTCCCCGTTGAGGACGTAGGCGTCCTTCTCCGGGGTCAGCACCGCGGTCGTCTTGAGGGCCGCGGGGTCGGAACCGACGTCGGGCTCGGTCAGGGCGAAGGCGGAGATCGCCCCGGCGGCGCACCGCGGGAGGAATCTCTTCTTCTGCTCCGGCGTCCCGAAGATCTTGACCGGCTGCGGGACGCCGATGGACTGGTGCGCCGACAGGAGCGCCGTGACGTTGGCGTCCGAGACGCCCAGGAGCTTCATCACCGTGTCGTACTCGGTCTGGGTGAAGCCGAGCCCGCCGTACTCCTGCGGGATCTTCATCCCGAACGCGCCGAGCTTCTTCAGCCCCGCGACCACCTCGGGCGGGTACTCGCCCGTCCGGTCGATCCCGGCGGCGTCGACCTTCTCCGCGAGGAAGGCCTTGAACTTCGCGTAGAACTCGGCGAAGGCGGGGCGCGCCGGCGCCTCCGGGAACGGGTGGATGAGGTCGAGCCGGAACCGGCCGAGGAACAACTCGCGGAGGAAGCTGGGCCGGCGCCACTCCGCTTCGCGGGAGGCTTCGGCGACCTGGAGGGATTCCTGTTCGCTAGG
>Ga0075421_100009449_pt1 | contig 12021 bp, 7 predicted proteins | sample SoiMetdeltSBSDD5_FD_75292 | JGI IMG/M metagenome (GOLD analysis project Ga0075421, IMG submission 75292) | Bulk soil microbial communities from a Populus tree surrounding site in Tennessee, USA - Soil MetaG P. deltoides SBSDD5 | ecosystem: Environmental > Terrestrial > Soil > Tree plantation...
TCCTCGTAACGATGCTCTGTCTCAATCGACTTGCCCTCGGCGTGCGCAGCCTCCTCGCGACGGCGAAGCTCGACCCGGCGGATCTTGCCCGAGATCGTCTTGGGCAGTTCATAGAACTCGACGCGGCGCACCTTCAAATACGGCGCCAGGTGATCGCGCGCGTATTCCATGATCTGCCTTGCGGTCTCGGCATTCGGCTCCCAGCCCTCGGCCAACGAGACATATGCCTTCGGCACACAGAGCCGGGTTTCGTCGGGCTGCGGCACGACGGCCGCCTCCACCACGGCGGGATGCTCTATCAACACGCTCTCCAGTTCGAAGGGTGACACCTTGTAGTCCGAGGATTTGAAGACGTCATCGGTTCGACCGATGTATGTGATGTAGCCCTCATCGTCACGGCTCGCGACGTCACCGGTGTGGTAGTAGCCGCGCGCCATCACCGTGGCGTTGCGCTGGGGGTCACCGAGGTAGCCCGTCATCAGATTGACCGGGTTGCGTTGCAGATCAAGGCAAATCTCACCCTCGTCGGCCGGCTCACCGGTAACCGGGTCGACCAGCACGACCGGCACCCCCGGCATCGGCCGGCCCATCGAGCCCGGCTTCACCGGCTGGCCGGGAGTGTTGCCGACCTGCAGCGTGGTCTCGGTCTGGCCGAATCCGTCGCGGATCGTCAGCCCCCACGCCCGTTCAACTTGGGCGATGACGTCGGGATTGAGCGGCTCGCCGGCGCCGAGAATCTCGCGCAGCCCTTCGGGTTTCGAGCCGAGGTCGGATTGAATCAGCATGCGCCACACCGTGGGTGGCGCGCAGAACGTGTTGACACGTGCGCGGCGTAGCTGATTCAGCAGCTCGGCGGCGTCGAACCGACTGTAGTTGTAGACAAAGATCGTCGCCTCGGCGATCCACGGCGCGAAGAAGCAACTCCAGGCATGCTTGGCCCAGCCCGGCGAGCTGATCGCCAGATGCACGTCTCCGGGGCGCACGCCGATCCAGGCCATCGTCGACATATGCCCCACTGGATAGCTGACCTGTGAGTGCTCGACGAGTTTGGGTTTGCTCGTGGTGCCCGAGGTGAAGTAGATCAGCATCGGATCGTCGGTGTTGGTGGGTGTCGCGAACGGCCCGGCCGACGGGACGGCATACGCGGTGGAATAGCGGTGCCATCCGGCTCCTTCTTCAAGGGCGCCGCCGACCACAATGCGGGTGTACTCGCCATGCACGTCGTCGAACTTGGCGGCGTCTTCGTCGTTGGCGATGACGAACTTGGCGCCGCCGCGGGTGATGCGGTCGGTCAGGTCGGCGGGACCGAGCGCGCCGGTCGTCGGCATGATGATGGCGCCGAGTTTGGCAACCGCGAGCATCGACTCCCACAGCTCGACCTGGTTGCCCAGCATCAGAATGACCCGGTCACCCTTGCTGACGCCGAGCCGGCTCAGCCACGTCGCGACACGGTCGGATACATCAGCCATCTCCGCGAAGCTGGTCTTGTGTTCGGTGCCGTTCTCCTCGACGATCCACAACGCTGTGCGGTCATTGCCGCGGGCGATGACGTCGAACCAATCGGTGGCCCAGTTGAAAGTGCCGGTGAGCTGCGGCCATGCAAACAGATCGACGGCCTTGTCATAGTCGCCGATCACGTTGACAAGCTGATCGCGGGCGATGCGATACAGGTCGGTGTTGCTCGTCATGGCGGATAGGATCTACGTCACACTAGTCTCCCGCTACCCCCGAAAGAGGGTGTTCGCCGATGGTTGCCGGCTCGCCGCTGCTGCGTCCGCGTGACGCGGATGCGCTGCGTGCCGAGCTGAGACGGGTCGCCGAAGAGTCGGGCATGCCGCTGACATTCGGAGGCGAGGTACACGACGACACCCTGCTTCTGACGGAGTTCTTCGGCGCCCGCACCGGCGGCATGCGGGGGCTCGCGGTGATGCCCAGCGCTGGCCTCGGCGGGGCCACCGTCGTGTCCCGACGCCCGTTGTCGGTCCCCGACTACCGCAGGGCCTCCTCGATCACGCACCACTACGACGGGCCGGTGCTTCAGGAGGGCATCAAGTCGATCCTGGCCGTCCCGGTCGTGGTGGACGGCAGGTCGCGGGCGGTGCTCTACGGCGCTTACCGCGCCGCGGCGCCGATCGGCGACCGCACGGCGGATCTGATGATCGCCTCCGCCCGGCGACTCAGCCGCGAGCTGAGCATTCGCGACGAGGTGGACCGACGGCTGCGGCTTCGGGACGCGCACCACGCGGGCATCCGCGGTAATGGGGCGGCTGCCGAGGAAATCCGCGAAGTCCATGCGCAGCTTCGCCGGCTGGCCGCGGACCCGTCCGCGCCGCCTGCGTTGCAGGCACAGCTACGGGTACTCGCTGAACGACTGGCCCGTGGCAGATCGGGAGTCCCTGCCGCTACGCTGTCGGCGCGTGAGCTCGACGTCCTCGCTCAGGTCGCGCTGGGTTGCACGAATGACGAAGCGGCGAAACGTCTTTCGCTGAAGCCAGAGACCGTGAAGAGCTATCTGCGTAACGCGACGGCCAAGCTCGGCGCGCACACCCGGCACGAGGCTGTGGCAAAGGCGCGCCGGGCGCGGCTGCTGCCGTGACGGGCTCTGCTCGACCGCCACACTCGCAACCATGCTTATATGGGTACGAGTCCCCATGCCCCAGAATCCGATGACAATGGGTGGCACCCCGTCGCCCCGCGATCACATCGCCGCGGTGGTGGCTGCCCATGGTGCCCTGACCAACGCGATAGCCGAAGCGTCCCGACTGATGACGGCCAACGCGCGCGGCGCGTACGCGGCGCACCTCGACGATCATCGCGCCGAGCTCAACGTGGCGGTCGGCGAATTGGCTTTGTGGCTGGACAGTTTCAGGGGCTGGGCCCCTGTTGATGTCGGTGAGGGGATCCAGCCGGCTGCGACGGGTCCGCTGCCGGTCGACACGTCATTCGAAGCGGAGTTGCGGACGGCGCGTGAAACCCTCAAAGCCCGGCGCAAAGACTTGCTCGGCCAGTTGGCCAAAGCTCGCGCGGCCCTGGATCGCTACGGGCTGCCGGCTGAGGAGATCACTGCATATCGCAGGGTGATCCGGGTGTGGGCAGGCGAAGCCATCGATGTGGTGGCCGCCGTCCATCGGTTGGCGCTTGCCGATCGCTACATCCGCCGGCTGGGACGGCTCGCCGGCGACGAGGCGCTGCATCGCGACGGAACAGAACTACTGCGCCGATGGATGCACGAGCTGGAAGAGGTTGACCGCGAAGGCGAGTTGGCGCTGGCCGAAACGTGCGGCTACCGGGAGCTTGTCGAGCGCTACCGGGCAGAGGCAGTGTGATTGCCATGGCCGACATCAACCCGTATCGCATTTCGGTTCCCGACGCGGATCTCGTCGACCTGAAGGACAGGCTGGCCCGCACCCGATGGCCGGAGGCCGAGTGCGTCGACGACTGGAGCCAGGGCATCCCGCTGAGCTACACCCGCGAGCTGGCTGACTACTGGGCAGGTGAATACGACTGGCGCGCACGCGAAGCCGCGCTGAACCGGTTCGACCACTTCACCACCGAGATCGACGGCCTCGACATCCATTTCATCCACCAGCGCTCGTCCGACGACAACGCGTTTCCGCTGCTGATCACGCACGGCTGGCCCGGGTCGATCGTCGAGTTCCACAAGGTGATCGAACCGCTGACCGCCGCAGGCTTTCACGTGGTCTGCCCGTCACTGCCCGGATACGGCTTCTCCGGTAAGCCGTCGCAAACGGGTTGGGGCGTCGAGCGGATTGCGACGGCCTGGGAGACACTGATGGGCCGCCTCGGCTACGAGCGCTACGGCGCGCAGGGTGGGGACTGGGGCGCCGCCGTCACCACGCAAATCGGCCGCAACGGCGGACGCTGCGCGGCGATCCACTTGAACATGCCGCTGGGCAGGCCGCCCGGACCCCTGGATAACCCGACGGACGAGGAGAAGCAGGCGCTGGACCGCGTTGGCTACTACCGCAAATGGGACAATGCCTATTCCAAACAGCAGTCGACCCGCCCGCAGACCGTCGGCTACGGATTGGTGGACTCACCGGTTGGGCAGCTGGCGTGGATCGTCGAGAAATTCTGGTCGTGGATGGACTGCGACGGTCATCCGGAGAACGTGCTGACTCGTGACGAGCTGCTCGACAACGTGATGTTGTACTGGGCGACCGCGTCGGCGGCGTCGTCGGCGCGGCTGTACTGGGAGAGCTTCCGCGTGTTCGGCGGTGGTGAACCTGACCGCGTCGAGCTGCCCACCGGCGTCGCGTCGTTCCCCAAGGAGATCCTGCGCGCGCCGCGCAGCTGGTGCGAGGCCGGCTACAACATCACCCATTGGACGACGATGCCGCGGGGCGGACACTTCGCGGCATTCGAACAGCCCGAGCTGTTCGTCGACGACGTGAGTGCATTCTTCGCTACCGTGCGCTGAATGGGGAGGACTCTGGAGGCGGACTACCTGGTGGTGGGCGCCGGCGCGATGGGGCTGGCGTTCATCGACACTCTGGTCAGCGAATCCAACGCCACGGTCGTCGTGGTGGATCGCAATGACCGGCCAGGAGGCCACTGGACGACGGCCTATCCGTTCGTGCGGCTGCATCAACCGTCGGCGTACTACGGCGTCAACTCGCGGAACCTCGGCACCGACACCATCGACCAGGACGGGCTGAACGCCGGCTACTACGAGCTGGCCAGCGGCGCCGAGGTGTGCGCGTATTTCGACGCGGTGATGCGTCAGCACCTGCTGCCGACGGGCCGGGTGACCTACCTGCCGATGTGCGAATACCGCGGCGACGGCCGGATCCGTACGCTCGGCGGCGACGAGATCGGCGTGACCGCGCGCCGCGTCGTCACGAGCCACGTGGAGATCGTGGTGCCGTCGATGCGCTCGCCGTCCTACGCGGTCGACGGCGTGGACTGCGTGCCACCCAATGATCTGCCGCGCATCCGCGAGGCCAGGGACCGCTACGTGGTGGTGGGCGCGGGCAAGACCGCGATGGACGCGTGCACCTGGCTGCTGCGACATGGCATCCCGGCACAACGGTTGACGTGGATCAAGCCCCGCGACTCCTGGATATTGGACCGCGCCGCGGTTCAGCCCGGTTCGCAGTTTGCCAAGCGAGTGCTGCGTGACTTCTCCAGCCAGTTGGCCGCGGTGCACGAGGCCGAGTCGCTGCCGGATCTGTTCGACCGGCTGGAGACCAAAGGCTGCCTGATGCGGATCGACCAGTCCGTCGAACCGACGATGTACCGCTGCGCGATCCTGTCACAGCCCGAACTCGACGCGCTGCGCGGCATCGACGACGTGGTGCGGATGGGACACATAAAGTCGATCGAGCCGGGTCGCATCACACTCGAAGGCGGAACCCGCGACATCGAAGACTCCGCGCTCTACATCGACTGCACGGCAGACGGATTCGCGCATCGAGACCCGACCCCGGTGTTCACCGATGACCACATTTCGCTGCAGGCCGTGCGCACCTGCCAACCGGCGTTCAGCGCGGCCGTCATCGGCCACGTCGAGGCGACGTATCCCGACGACGAGACCAGGAATGAGTTCTGCGGGCCGGTGCCCTATCCGCGTGAGCCGACGGACTGGCTGCGAATGATGTCGGCGTTCAACAAGAACCAGCTGCAGTGGTTTTCGGACCCAGACATGATGGCGTGGGTCGACGCCTCGCGGCTCAATGTGTTGCACCACGTGTCCGCGGCTGTCAGCGACCGGGCGCGCGAAAAGATCATCTCGGTGCTCACTTCGCAGCTGCCCGCCATCAACGACAAACTGGAATCGCTACTGGCACAGGCGTGACGGCGTCGCCGAGACTGCGGGCAGATCGCAAAAACGCGCAGAACCGCGATCTCCCCACAGATTCACGGACTAGGCGAGCGACTCCACCCACGCGCGGTGCAGCGCGGCATACCGTCCGCCGGCACGGCCGATGAGATCGTCGGGCGCGCCGTCTTCGACGATGCGGCCGTGGTCGAGCACCAAAACCCGGTCGGCGACCTGCACCGTGGACAGCCGGTGGGCGATGACGAGCGAAGTACGGTCGGACAGCACGGTTTCCAGCGCCCGCTGCACCATCCGCTCGCTGGGGATGTCGAGGGACGACGTGGCCTCGTCGAGGATCAGCACCGCGGGGTCGGCGAGGAACGCGCGGGCGAACGCGACGAGCTGCCGCTGCCCTGCGGAGAGCCGGCCGCCGCGCTTGGCGACGTCGGTGTCGTACCCGTCGGGCAGCACGTCGATGAACCGGTCCGCGCCGACCGCCGCGGCGGCCGCAACCACCTCCGCATCGGTGGCCTCGGGCCTGCCGAACCGGATGTTGTCGGCGACAGTCCCGTCGAACATGAAGTTCTCCTGGGTGACCATCACGACGTGGCGACGCAGCTCGCTCTGCGAAATGTCCCTCAGGTCAATGCCATCCAGCGTCACTGTGCCCGACGTCGGGTCGTAGAACCGGGCGATCAGCTTGGCGATCGTGGTCTTGCCCGCGCCGGTAGTGCCGACCAGCGCGACCGTCTGTCCGGCCGGAACCGAGAAGCTCAGGTCGGGCAACACGGGCCGGCCCTGCACGTAGGAGAATTGCACGTCGTCGAACGCGACGTCGCCACGCACCTTGTCGAGCAGGACAGGGCGCGGCGGGTCCTTGATGCCCGGCCGTTCGGCCAACACACCGGCCAGCTTCTCCAACGCCGAAGACGCGGACTGGAAGGTGTTGAAGAACTGCGAGATCTCCTGCATCGGTTCGAAGAACATCCGCAGATACAGCAGGAACGCCGCCAGCGTGCCGATGGTCATCTGGCCGTGCAGCACGCGGTAGCCACCGTAGAGCAGCACGACGCCGGTGGTGATGTTGCCGACCAGCTTCACACCGGGCATGAACACAGCCAGCAGCCGGAACGTCTTCTCGTTGTCCGCCTTGTAGCGATCGGCGATGTCTTCGAAGATCTCCTGATTGCGCGGCTCGCGACGGTAGGCCTGCACCGCCTTGATGCCGGTCATCGTCTCGACGAACTGCACGATCACCAGCGCGGCGCTCTCCCGCACCCGGCGGTACGTCTTCGCCGACTCGTTGCGGAACCACCACACCAGCGCCACCAGAACCGGGAACGCCGCCAGGCACATCAGGCCCAGCCGAACGTCAAGTGTCACAAGGAGAATGGCGGTGCCGATCAGCGTGAGCACGGCGGTGATCAGGCTGTCGAAACCGGTCTCCAGCATGTCTTGGATGGCCTCGACGTCGTTGGTGGACCGGCTCACAACTCGGCCCGACGTGTACCGCTCGTGGAATGCGATGTCGAGGCGCTGGAAGTGGCGGTACACCCGCCGCCGCAGTTCGAGCAGCACCTTCTGCCCGATCCGGCCGGAGCGCTGCAGGAAGAACATCCGGCTGGTGGCCTGAATCAGAACCACTCCGCATAGCACGCCGACGACCACCATCAGCGTGTGCGCTGTACCGCCGGACAGGATCGGCGGGATGCCGTGGTCGATGCCGCGCTGTACGAGTAGCGGAACTGACAGGCGCGCAACGTTTTCCACCACGACGACGATCGCGAGCAGCGCGACCGTCACACGGTACGGCCGCAGCAGCGAGAACAGCAGCGCCCGAGCCTCACGGCGCCGCGGCAGGCTTTCGTCGATGGGCAGGTCGTCGTTCTGGCTGTCCTTGACCCGGCCGCGCCAGTCGTCCTCGGGGACGTCGACTGGTTGGGTGTCTGTCGCGGTCATCGGCCCTCGGCCTCCGATGTCACGAAACGGTTTTCATCGGAAGCGGCCGCCTCCTTTTTCAAGGCCTCCTGCTCCTCGTACGCCTTGCCCAGCCGTTCGCGGCTCTCGTCGTCCTCCCATGCGCACTTGCGTTCGGCGCGATCGTCGAGTTCATCGTCGGCGGCCAGCAGGTAGCGGTACTGCGGCACGGTGGCCAACAGTTGGGCGTGCGTGCCGATGTGCGTGATGGTGCCGTCTTGCAGCAGCGCCACCTTGTCGGCCAGCAGGACCGTCGACGCCCGATGCGCAACGACGATGCCGGTGACGTGGTGCAGCACCCGGCGCAAGGCCTCCTCGACGACGGCTTCGGTGTGCACGTCGAGCGCGGACAGCGTGTCGTCGAGCACGAGGATCTTGGGCGCGGCGAGGATCGCCCGCGCCAGCGACAACCGCTGCCGCTGCCCGCCGGACAGACTCATGCCCTGCTCGCCGATGCGAGTGTCCAACCCGAACGGCAGGTCGTAGACGAACTGCGCGGCGGCGATCTCGATGGCCTGCGCCATCTGCTCGTCGGTAGCGTCCGGACGCCCCAGTCGCAGGTTCTCAGCGACCGACATCGAGAACAGCGTCGGGTCCTCGAACGCGGTGGCCACCGCCTGCCGCAGCGCAGGCAGGCTGAGCTCGCGGATGTCTTGGCCGTCGATGAGGATCTCGCCCTCGGTGACGTCGTACAGCCGCGACAGCAACGCGGCCAGCACCGACTTGCCCGAACCCGTCGAGCCGACCAACGCCAGCGTCTCCCCCGGCTCGACGGTGGCGTTGACGTGCCGCAGCGCCCAGTCGTCTACTGCGGCATCGGGAAAACGGAAGCCGACGTCGACCAGCTCGAGCCGCCCGCCGCGCGGCGCCTCATGCGACGGCCCGTCGGCGATTTCCCGTGGGGCGTCGAAGATCTCGGCGATCCGGTTGGCGGCGGTGAACGACTCCTGCGTCATCGACAGCAGAAAGCCCAGCGATGCGATCGGCCACACCAGTGACAGCATCATCGTGATGAACGCGACGAGCGTGCCCATCGTGACGTAGCCATGGCCTGCGGCGTACGCGCCGAAGCCGAGCACCACGATCAGCGTGAGGTTGGGAATGACCTCCAGCAGGGTCCAGAACTTCGCCGACACCGACACCCTGCTGACCTGCGTGTCGTAGAGGTTGGTCAGCTGCTTGTCGAACCGGTCGTAGACGTGATCCTCGCGGCCGAACGACTTCACCACTCGCACACCGAGAGCAGATTCCTCGACATGCGTTGCGACGTGGCCGGACTGGTCCTGCGCCAGCCGCGACAACTTGGTGTACTCCTGCTGGAAGTGCAGCACCGTCAACGTGATTGGCACGATCGAGGCCAACACGACCACACCGAGCGGCCAGTACATCGCAAGCAGGATCGCGGTCACGACGGCGATCTGGATGGTGTTGAGCAGCAGAAACAGCATGCCGAATGACATGAAGCGGCGAATGGTGCTCAGGTCGTTCATGATTCGCGACAGCAGCTGGCCGGACTGCCAGCGGCCGTGGAACGACATCGGCAGGATCTGCAGCCGCGCGTAGAGGTCCTTGCGGATGTCGGCCTCGACGCCCATGGTGGCGCGGGCGACCAGCCAGCGGCGGATGAACCACAGCACCGCCTCGGAGACGCCGACGCCCATCGCGGCTGCGCCGAGCACCCACAGGCCGTGCTGATCCTGATGTCGCACCGGCCCGTCGATTACGGCCTTGGTCATCAGCGGAATGGCCACGGTGGCAACGAGGCTGGCGACCGCGATGAGAACCATCGCGATCCACCGCGCCCGGTACGGCAGCAGGTAGGGCATCAGCCGCCAGAGATCCGAACCGGTACGTTCGCGGGCCGGCGGTCGCGCGATCGCCGGCGCTAAGCGAAGCGTGGTTGGGGTGTCAGACACGAGACCTCAATTGTCCCATGGCTCGCAAACGGTTAACGCGCGCGCAGTTCACGCTGCAACAGGGTCCGCTTGCGCGCCGAACTGGGTGTCGTACAGCTCGGCGTAGCGCCCGCCGTGCGCCAGAAGCTGATCGTGCGTACCGCGTTCGACGATGCGGCCGCCCTCGACGACCAGGATCATGTCTGCAGCGCGCACCGTGGACAGCCGGTGGGCGATCACGAGAGCGGTCCGGTCGGCCAGCGCTTCGTCCAGCGCGTGCTGCACGGCAGCCTCGGATGCGGAGTCCAGCGACGCCGTCGCCTCATCAAGCACCACCACCCGCGACTGGCCCAGCAGGAGGCGGGCAATCGTCAGCCGCTGCCGCTGCCCGCCGGACAAACGGTATCCGCGCTCACCGACAACCGTGTCCAGCCCGTCGGGCATCTCGCCGACCACATCGGCCAGCCGCGCACGTTCCAGCGCACACCAGAGCGCGTCGTCGGTGGCGCCGGGCGCGGCCAGCTGCAGGTTGGACCGGATCGATTCATGGAACAGATGCCCGTCCTGAGTGACCATGCCGACGGTGTCCTTCAGCGACGCGAACGTCAGGTCGCGGACATCGACGCCATTGAGGCGCACCGCGCCCGAGTCGACGTCATAGAGCCGGGCCAGCAGCGAGGCGGTCGTCGACTTGCCCGCTCCGGAGGAGCCGACGAGTGCCACCATCTGGCCGGGCCGCGCGGTAAATGAAATGCCGTGCAGCACTTCGTCTCCGCCACGATCGTCGAGCACCGCGACCTCTTCGAGCGAGGCCAGCGACACCTTGTCAGCCGACGGATAGGAGAACCGGACGTCGTCGAACTCGACCGAAACAGGCCCGTCAGGAACGGCCACCGCATCGGGCCGCTCCCGGATCAGCGGCACCAGGTCGAGCACCTCGAAGACCCGCTCGAAGCTGACCAGCGCGCTGGCGATCTCGACATGAGCGTTGGCCAGTGCGGTCAACGGCGCGTACAGCCGGGTCAGCAGCAGCGCCAGCGACACGATCGCGCCTGCCTGAAGGTGGCCGCCGATGGCGAGAACGCCGCCGAGGCCGTACACCAACGCCAGCGCCAACGCCGACATCAACGTCAGCGAGTTCATGAACGTGGACTGCAGCATGGCCGTGCGGACGCCGATATCGCGGACTCGGTCGGCGCGCGCCTCGAATTCACGCGACTCGTGCGACGGGCTGCCGAACAGCTTGACCAATGTGGCGCCGGGCGCCGAAAACCGTTCGGTCATCTGGGTGTTCATGGTCGCGTTGTTGATCGCCGCCTCCCGCGACAGCCGCGCCATCGTGCGCCCGATGCGTCGCGCAGGCACGACGAACAGCGGCACTAGGAACAGCGACAACAGCGTGATCTGCCACGAGATGGAGAGCATGACCGCCAGCGTCAACGTCAGCGTGACGATGTTGGACACGACACCGGACAACGTGTCGGAGAACGCGCGCTGTGCGCCGATCACGTCGCTGCCGAGCCGGCTGACCAACGCGCCGGTGCGGGTGCGCGTGAAGAACGCGACCGGCATGCGCTGCACGTGGTCGAACACCGCGGTGCGCAGGTCCAAGATCAGGCCCTCGCCGATGTTGGACGACAGCCACCGCGTGACGAGCGAGACGACGGTCTCCGCGAACGCGACCGCGGCAATGACGGCCGCCAAAAGCACGATCGTCGCCGCCGGTCCCCCTCGAACGATGGCGTCGACGACCTTACCCGCCAGTATCGGGGTCGCGACGGCCAGCAGTGCGCTCACAACACTGACCGCGACGAAGCCGCCCAGCCTGCGGTGATGCCGATCGGCGAAGCGCCAGATGCGGCGCAGTAATCCGCGGTCGATGAGCGAGCGAATATCGCCACCGCGCGCATGCGCCTGCCGGTACAGGGTTTGCCGGGCAACCGTTTCGATACTCATGAAATCACCGTAGAACCTCAACAATGGATGAGGTCAACGACTTCCCGCGGCCTCAGACCACGCCGAAATACCCCAGTACGCCCGCGGCGAAAACCACGATCAGCGGGTTCGTCTTGGTGCGGATGAAGATCAACGTGCAGATCGCGGTCAGCGCGTAGGCCCGCCAGTCGTGGTCGGCGGCCCGGCTCATCACCAACGAGGTGGCCATGATCAGGCCGACCGTCAGCGGCGCGAAGCCCTTCTCGACGGCGATTCGCCACTTCGACTTCTGCGCCTTCTGCCAGAACAGCGTGACCGCGTACATCAACGACGCCGCCGGAAGCAGCATCGCGGCGGTGGCGATCAGTCCTCCGACGATGGCTCCTGGGACGCCGCCGACTGCGAGCCCCGCGCCGTAGCCGACCAGCGTCA
>Ga0075421_100009450_pt1 | contig 12018 bp, 10 predicted proteins | sample SoiMetdeltSBSDD5_FD_75292 | JGI IMG/M metagenome (GOLD analysis project Ga0075421, IMG submission 75292) | Bulk soil microbial communities from a Populus tree surrounding site in Tennessee, USA - Soil MetaG P. deltoides SBSDD5 | ecosystem: Environmental > Terrestrial > Soil > Tree plantation...
CCCTTCGCCATGCGCGCGGCGAGCTCGGTGAGCGCGTTGCCGATGTCGATCTGGCTCGCGGTGATGTCGTCCTTGCGGCCGTCGAGCGAGATGCACTTGGTCAGGCCGGTGACCGCGTGCTTGGTGGAGGTGTAGGCGACCGACATCGGCCGCGGCGCGTGCGCCGAGATCGAACCGTTGTTGATGATGCGCCCGCCCTTGGGCGTCTGCGCCTTCATGATGCGGATCGCGTGCTGGGTGCACATGAACATCGCCACCAGGTTGATGTTCACCACCTCGCGGAACTTCTCGATCGGCAGCTCCTCCATCGGCACCGCCGGCGCGCCGATGCCGGCATTGTTGAAGAGGACGTCGAGGCGGCCAAAGGCGGATCTGGTCCTTTCGAAAACCTCCGCCACCTGCTCGTCCTTCGTAATGTCCGCCGGCAGCACGAGAACGCGCTCCTTGGCGCCCGATTCCGCGGCGGTCTTTTCCAACATGTCCTTGCGCCGCCCGACGAGCGCGACGTGGTAGCCGTCCTTGAGCAGCGCGAGCGCCGCCGATTTGCCGATGCCGCTGCCCGCGCCGGTGACCAGCGCGGCTCGTTTCGTGGAAGCCATCAACCCTCCTGTCCTGGGGAGGGTGATGTTAAGTCAACGCGAGCGGTGTCGCGACAGGAAGTCGAAAACCGCCTTGTTGAAGCGCTCGGGCTGCTCGAGGTTGGCGAGGTGGCCGGTGCGGTCGAACATCAGGAGCTCGGCGCCGGGGATGCGCCTCGCCATCTCGCGCGCGAGCTCGGGCGGGTAGACGGTGTCTTCCTCGCCCGCGACCACCAGAGTGGGCACGCGGATCTGCTCGATGGGAGCCGCGCGGTCCTGCGCCACCGAGGCTTCGAGGGTCTTCTGATAGGACACCTCGTGGATGCGCGACACGCTGTCGAGCAGCTCGGCGTACGCGGCATGGTTGGGCTTGCTGCCGAGCAGGCGGCGCAGCGTCTGCGGCGTCGCGTTGCGCCGCTCGGTGACGAAGCGCTTCACGCTTTCCGGGCTCATCGCATCGAAGCCCGGATTGGTGCTGATCAGGACGAGCGAGCGTATGCGCTCAGGCGCGCGCAATGCGACGTTGCGCGCGATGCGCCCGCCCATGGAGAGGCCGATGAGGTGCAGCTTCTCGACCTTGAAGTGCTCCGCGACGCGCAGCACGTCGCCGGTGAAATACTCGAACTGCAGCGCGCCTTCGTAGTCGTCGGAATCGCCGTAGCCGCGTGCGTCCCACGCTGCGGCCTTGAACGCCGTCGAAAAAAACTCCAGCTGGCCGGCCCAGTTGCGGCGGTTGCCGCGAATGCCGTGGAGAAAGAGGACCAGGTCGCCCGAGCCGGCGACCGACACCGCAAGCCGCGGCGCGGGTTCGACGAAAACCGTTTCCAAGGTCTATTCAGCCTTCGCTCCCGAGATTCTTACTGCACGCCTACGACTTTCGCTGTCGTTCTTTAAATAAATGACAAACTCTTGCGGAGAGCTGCCGACGACCTCGTAGCCTTTTTCCACCAGTTGCTTTTGCCGAAAGTCCGGTTCGCCGAGGATTTTCGTCGTGTCCTCATGGATTCGCGTGATCGCCGCCGCCGGCGACCCCGCCGGGACGAAGAGGCCGAACCAGGCGTGCGTCTCCACTTCCGGATAGCCGAGCTCGGCGAAGGTGGGCACCTGCGGCAGAAGCGGCGAGCGCGCCGCGCCGCCGATGGCGATCGCCTTGATGCGTCCGCTCTTGATCTGCGGCATCGAGGTGGCGATGCCGGCGAATGTCAGCTGCACTTCGCCGGCGATCACCGCCGGCACCGCGAGCGAGATGCCCTTGTACGGGACGTGCACCAGCTCGATGCCGGCCTTGTTCTTGAACATTTCCCCGGCGAGATGCGGCTGGCTGCCGCTGCCGTAGGAGGCATAGTTGATGCTGCCCGGCTTCGCTTTCGCCGCCTCGATCAGTCCTTTCAAGTCGTTGAAAGGTGCTGCGGGATGCGCGACGAGCAGCTGGTGCAGCAGCACGAGCATCGTCACCGGCGTGAAGTCGCGCTGCGCGTCGTAGGACAGCTTCGCGTAGAGGTGCGGATTGATGGAGAAGGTGGCATCCGTTGTCATCAGGACGGTATGGCCGTCGGGCGCGGACTTCGCGACCGCGTCGGTGGCGACGATGGTGTTCGCGCCCGGCCGGTTCTCCACCACCACCGCCTGGCCCCACGCCGGCGTGAGCTTCTCGGCGAGCTGGCGCGCGAGCACGTCGATGCCGCCGCCCGGCGGGTACGCGACCACGATGCGCACCGGCTTGATCGGCCAGGCGCCGGCGGCGAAACAGCACAGCGACAAGAGAAGGAAAAGGAAAAATCGCATCTCGGCGATGATATCTTAGGGTCATGTTCCTCAACATGAAGCTGCTCGCGCAGCACACCCTCAATGGCTTCGGCGGCATGGGCGAGGGCATGTCGATGCAGCTCGCGCGCGACGGGCGCCGGGTGCTGTGGCTCGCGCACGAGAGCGCGCCCAAGAATTTCACCGCCGTCGACGTCACCGATCCGCGCAAGCCGAAGGTCGTGACGCAGACCGACCTGCCGCATGCCCAGATGCGCTCGAACTCGCTGGAAGTGTCGGGCGACCTGATGGCGGTCGCCTACCAGGTGACCAAGTTCGGCCTGAAGCCGGCCGGCTTCGAGCTGTTCGACATCAGCAATCCGGAAAAGCCGGAGTCGGTCGCGTTGTTCGACGCTTCCGGTCCGCATTCGCGCGGCTGCCACCAGCTCTGGTTCGTCGACGGCAGAACCGTGCACATGGCGTGCGCCGATCCCGAGCTCAAGCCGCGCAACCCGAAGGACGACCAGGTCTACCGCATCGTCGACGTGGCCAACCCGTCGAAGCCGGTCGCGGTTGGCCGCTGGCACCTGCCGGGCACCATGGACGGCGACGATGCGCCGCCGCCGCAGCGCCTGCCGGCGAAGTTCGACGCCGGCTTCCGCGCGCACAACACCAACGTCTATCCCGAGCGGCCCGACCGCTGCTACCTCGCGTACATCGACGGCGGCATCATGCTGCTCGACATCAGCGACCGGGCGCGGCCGCAGATGATCTCGCGCTGGACCAACTCGCCCCCGTACAACGGCTTCAACCACACCGTGCTGCCGCTTTTCGGGCGCGACCTGCTGGTGGTGAGCGACGAGTGCGTGCAGGACAACGGCGCCGACTGGCCGAAGCTCGTGTGGGTGCTCGACGCGCGCGACGAGCGCCACCTGGTGAGCGTCGCGACGCTGCCCGCGCCTCCGGTGGAGACTTTCAAGCAGCGCGGCGGGCGCTTCGGCGCGCACAACCTGCACGAGAATCCGCCGGTGCCCGGCGCCTGGCGCTCGGAAGAGGTCGTGCTCGGGACGTTCTTCAACGCCGGGGTGCGCGCCTACGACGTAAGCGATCCCTATTCGCCGCGCGAAGTCGCCTACTTCGTTCCGCCTTCGCCCGAGAACTCGAAGACCGGGCAGATCCAGCTGAACGACGTGTTCGTCGACGACCGCGGCATCGTGTTCACCGTCGATCGCGGCGGCGGCGGCCTCTACGCCCTCGAAATGAAGCTGTGACGCCGGACGGCAGAACGCCGGTCGTGGTGGTCACCGGGTTCCTGGGCAGCGGCAAGACCACGCTGGTCAACCAGCTGCTCAAGCAGGAAGCCGATTCGCTCGTGATCGTGAACGAGTTCGGCGAAGTCCCGGTCGACCATCTGCTGGTCGAAAGCGCTACGGAGAAAGCGGTGGCCCTGCCGAACGGGTGCCTCTGCTGCCATATGCGCGGCGACCTCGAGGAGACCCTGATGGGCGCGGCGATGCGCCGGCGCCGGGGCGAGATCGCCGGCTTCGACCGCGTGATCGTCGAGACCAGCGGCCTCGCCGATCCCGGGCCGGTGGCGCAGACGCTCTACGCCGACCCGGCGCTGCAGCGCGACTTCAAGCTCGGCCCGATCGTGACCGTGGTCGATGCCTTCGACCTGGAATCGAGAAAAGCGTCCGCCGGTATCGCGCGCGCGCAAATCGCGGCCGCGGATGTTGTGGTGCTGTCCAAGGTCGACCGCGCCGCCGGCACCGCCGGTGCCGAGGCCGAGGTGCGCGGCGTGAACCCGGCGGTCGAGTGCATTCCCGCGCAGCACGGCGCGGTCGAATCCGGGCGCCTGTTGCAAGCTAGCCCAAAGACAGCACCCGTCTTGGCCGCCCAGCCGCAGCACGCCTCGGGCATCCGCAGCTTCGCGCTGCGCTTCGAGAAGCCGGTGCCGCGCCCGCTGCTCCAGCACTTCCTCGACACGCTGATCCAGCTGCGCGGCGCGGACCTGCTGCGCGTAAAAGGCGTCGTCCCGGTGGAAGACGGCCTGGTCCTCGTGCAGGGCGTGCGCCACGTGTTCGATCGGCTGCGCCCCGCATCTCCCTCGGCGCAGCGCGGCGAGCCGGCGCTGGTATTCATTACGAACGGTGTCGAGCGACGCGAGGTGGAGGCGCTATGGCAGGCCATGAAAGGACTGGCGTGAAAACGATTATCTGGCTGATGCTCTTCTGCTGCGGCAATGCTCTCGCGCAAGCGGACTACCCGAACAAACCGGTGCGGCTGGTGGTGAGCTTCGCCGCCGGTGGCATTTCCGACGTGCTCGCCCGCGCGCTCGCCATCCCGCTCAGCCGCCAGCTCGGGCAGCAGGTGATCGTCGAGAACAAGCCCGGCGCGGGCACGACCATCGCCGGCGACTATATCGCCAAATCCGCGCCCGACGGCTACACCATCTGGCTGCAGGATGTGACCACCCACGCGATCAACGCCGCGCTCTACGCCAAGCTGCCGTACGACTCGTTGCGCGACTTCACGTATATCGCGATGCCAGCCTCGACCCCGCTCATGCTCGTGGTGCACCCGTCGACGCCGGCGTCCAGCGTGCGCGAGCTGATCGCGCTGCTCAAGGCGAATCCCGGCAAGTACTCGTACGGCTCCTCGGGCAACGGCACGATCGTGCACCTCGCGGCCGAGATGCTGAAATCGCAGGCCGGCGTCGACGCGGTGCACGTACCGTACAAGGGCAGCAATCCGGCCACGGCGGCGATCCTCGGCGGCGAAGTGGCTTTCGTGTTCTCCACCATGCCGCCGGCGATCTCGAACGCCAAGGCGGGCAAGCTGCGCGCGCTGGGGGTGACCTCGCCCAAGCGCGCCGGCCCGGCTCCCGAGGTGCCGACCATGATCGAGGCCGGGCTGCCGAGCTTCGAGATCATCCTGTACTCCGGGATCATGGGGCCGAAGGGAATGGACCGTGCGCTCGTCAACCGCCTCAACGCGGAGTTCGCAAAGGTGGTGCAGGCGCCGGAGATCAGGAACGTCTACGAGAACATCGGCGCCGATCCGCTCGCGCTTTCGCCGGAGGAAACGGAGAAGAAGACCGCGGCGGAGATCGCGAAGCTCGGCCCGGTGGTGAAGGCCTCGGGGGCCAAGGTCGATTGAGCCTCGTACCGCAGCACGCGCGGTACGCTTTTTCTCCCCTCGTCGAGAGGCAAGACTACAGCTGGCCCGGCGGCCGGCGGCTCGCGTTCCTCGTTACCACGAACATCGAGTGGTTCGCGTTCGGCGCCGGGCTGGGCAACGACCCGGCCAAGCTGAACGAGCCGCAGACGCACCGCAACTATTGCTGGCGCGACTACGGCAACCGGGTCGGCATCTGGCGCCTGTTCGACCTGCTGGACGAGCTGCGGCTGCCCGCCGGGCATTGCACCAACAGCCTGGTCTACGAGTACGCGCCGCAGATCACCGACGCGATCCGCCGCCGCGGCGACGAGGTGATCGCGCACGGGCGAAGCAACGCGGAGAACCTGCGCGGGCTGTGGCAGCCCGACGAGGAGCGCATGCTGCGCGAGGTCACCGCGGCCATCGCGCGGCACGAAGGTCGCGCGCCGGCGGGCTGGTTCGGCGCCGGCGCGTACGAGACCGCGCACACCCCGGACCTGCTGCAGGAGCTCGGCTACCGCTATCTCATGGACTGGCCGATGGACGACCAGCCGGTCTGGATGCGCACGCGCGGCGGACGCATCCTGTCGATTCCCTACCCGGTCGAGACCGACGACGCGCAGGGGATCATCCACCGCCGCTGGTCGGCAGGCATGTTCGCCGACGCCGTGGTCGACCAGTTCGACGAGATGCTGCGCCAGTGCGAGGCGCAGCCGCTGGTCATGAACGTCTCGGTGCATCCCTACGTCTTCGGCCAACCCTTCCGCGTGCGCCGCCTGCGGCGCGCGCTCGAGCACTGCGCGGGCCGCGCGGAGGTCTGGTACTGCCGCCCGCGCGACATCGCGAACCATTGCTATTCGAACGGAGAAACCATCGCATGAAGAAGCTCGCCCCGTTCCTCGTGTGCCTCGCCGCCGGCGCGGCCTGCGCCCAGGACTACCCCTCGCGCCCGATCCGCGTGGTCGTGCCGTACTCGGCCGGCGGCTCTTCCGACGGACCGATGCGCGTCATCGCGCAGGAGATGTCGAAGCAGCTCGGCCAGCAGATGATTGTCGAGAACAAGCCCGGCCAGGGCGCGATGCTCGGCAGCGCCGAGGTGGTGAAGGCGCCGCCCGACGGCTACACGCTGCTGCTCGCGTCGAACCCGAACGCGATCAGCGCGTCGCTCTATTCGAAGCTCACCCACGACCCGGTCGAGGACTTCGCGCCGATCTCGCTCCTGGCGAGCGAGCAGGCGGTCCTGCTGGTGAATCCCGCGGTGCCGGCGAAAAACCTGCGCGAGTTCATCGCCTACGTGAAGGAGCGACCCGGCAAGGTGGACTATTCGTCGTCGGGCAACGGCAGCGCGCAGCACCTCTTCATGGCGATGTTCATCTCGCAGGCGGGCATTCAGATGAACCACATCCCGTACAAGGGCAGCGCGCAGGCGGTCACCGATCTGCTCGGCGGCCAGGTATCGGCCGCGATGCCGGGGCTGGCGGCGATGCGCGGCCATATCCGCGAGGGGAGGGCGCGCGCGCTCGCCGTCACCGGCGCGAAGCGCGCCTCGGCCGCGCCGGAGATCCCGACCATGATCGAGCAGGGCATGAAGGATTACGAGCTCTACGTCTGGATGGGAATGCTCGCGCCCAAGGGCACGCCCGGCGGGGTGATCGAGCGCCTGCACCGCGAGTTCGTCGCGGCGCTGCGCACCCCGGCGGTGAAGACCTTCATGGAGGGCGCCGCGATCGAGGCGGTCGGCTCGACGCCGGCGGAGTTCGGCCGTTTCTTCCGCGAGGAGAAGGTGCGCTGGGCGAAGATCATCAAGGAGACCGGTGCCCGCATCGACTGAGTTCGTGCGCGCCGGCAACTGGGTGTTCGGCACGGGGCTGCGGGGCGCCGCTTCGCCAGCGCTGTTTCGGGAGCTCGAAGCGAGGCTGGCGGCGGCGGGCAGCTCGCTGTCGCGGGTCGCGAGGCTCGACCAGTACTACCCCGACTTTCCCTGCGTCGCGCCTTACCAGGCCGCGCGCAAGCAGGCGTTCGAGCGCCGCCAGGTCGCGCCCAGCACGTCAGTGGTGGTCAGCGGGCTCCAGGATCGGGTGAGCCAGGTCGACGTACAGGTCATCGCGGCGACGTCCGCCAGCGGCTACACGCTTTCCGAAGTACAGACGGGTCTGAACCGGCCCGACACTTCGGGCTATGCGCCTTGCCTGCGCATCGGCGACCTGATCTTCGTCGCCGGGCAGCTGGCGCGAGACGGCTCCGGCGGGCTTGCCGCGCACGGCGTAGCGGAGGAGACCGATTTCGTGGTGCAACGGCGGATCGTTCCGGCCCTGCAGGCTGCGGAAAGCTCGCTCGATCTCGTGCTGAAGGCGCAGGTTTACCTCACGGGGGACGAGGCCGCCTTTCAGGAGGTCTGGCAGCGCGCTTTCGCTGCGGCCGTGCCGCCGACCACGGTCGTTCGTGTGCGCCATCCCGCGTTCCTCACGCGCGAGGCTACAGTGGAGATCAACGTCATCGCCGCGCACCGCTCGGCCCGCTCCCGCGTGCGCGACGTAAAGGGACAGGCTCGATTGCTGGACGGTTTGCTGTTCGTCGGCGGACTGACTGGCCGCAACGCCCTCGAGCAGGCCAGGGAAATCATCGACCCCGCGCACGTGGTGCGGGCGCTTATCTTCCATTCCCCGGAAAATGGGCCTGCCGATCCCGGTTTTCCGCATAGCGCATTCGAAGTGGCGGCGGGGTTGACGCTCGATTTGTGGGGGTACGCGCCATGAGCGGCAAGCCGCTTCTTCCGCAGCACAACCGCTACGATTTCGTCCCCATCACGGAAAGAAAGCCGTATAGCTGGCCCGAGGGCAAGCGCCTCGCGTTCGTGCTGACCACCAACGTCGAATGGTTCGCGTTCGGCGCGGGCCTCGGACACGACCCGGCGAAGCAGGGCGAGCCGCAGACGCATCGGAACTACGCCTGGCGCGACTACGGCAACCGCATCGGGATCTGGCGCTTGCTCGAGCTCTTCGACGAGCTCAAGCTGCCCGCCGCGCACAATGCGAACAGCCTGCTCTACGAATACGCGCCGCAGGTGATGGCCGCGATCCGCGCCCGCGGCGACGAAGTCGTCGCGCACGGGCGCACCAACGCGGAGAACCTGCGGGGGCTGTGGCAGCCGGACGAAGAGCGCATCCTGCGCGAGGTGACCGAGACCATCGCCCGCCACGAGGGCGCGCCGCCTTCGGGCTGGATGGGCACGGGGGCGTACGAGACCGCGCACACGCCCGACCTTCTCAAGGAGCTCGGCTACCGCTACCTGATGGACTGGCCGATGGACGATCAGCCGGTGTGGCTGCGCACGCGCGCCGGACCGCTCCTGTCGGTGCCTTACCCGATCGAGCTGAACGATGCCCAGGTCGTGATCCACCGCCGCCAGGACGCGAGCGACTTCTGCGACATGATCGTGGACCAGTTCGACGAGATGGTGGAGCAGAGCGAGCGCCACGCGCTGGTGATGAATGTCTCGGTGCATACCTATGTCTTCGGCCAGCCGTTCCGGCTGCGGCGGCTGCGCGCGGCGCTCAAGCATTGCCGCAGCCATGCGAAGGCGGCCCGGGTCTGGTGGACCCGGCCGCGCGACGTGGCCGAGTTCTGCTACCGGCTGGAGCCCGGCACCATCCCCTGACTGAGACATTCTTCACACCAATCTTTGTAAGTCCTTTGCTACGTGCCAGTTTTTGTAAGGGCGCGGCCCGAGGGCATTGCTCTTGGATACTCTCGGGCGCGTGGACTTCAGCGCCCCCTTCCTAGCCTCCGAGCGCCTGCGCCTCGCGATTCGGGAGAGCGCGGCGCGCAGCCAGCAGACCGAGGCCGCGCTGCGGCGTTTCCGTACCGCCCTCGATGCTTCGGCCGACATGGTGCTGCTGGTCGACATGCGGCAGCGCCGCTTCATCGACTTCAACGAGAGCGCGTGCCGCCAGCTCGGCTACTCGCGCGAGGAACTGCTCGCGCGCGGCTCGAACGATGTCCGCGTGGATCAGCCCAGTCACATCCTGGAACGACAGTGGCAGGCGCTCCTCCGGAGCGTGGAGCGCTCCGACACCACGACCGCGGTCTACCGGCGCAAGGACGGCAGCACCTTCCCGGTCGAGGTGCGACGCACGGTACACGATACCGCCGAGGGGCCGATCCTCGTGGTGAGCGCGCGCGACCTTACGGAGCGCGTTGCGGCCGATGAGCGCGAGGCGACCCACCTGCGCTACCAGGCAAGCCTCGCGCGCTTCGGCCAGGCCGCGCTCGACAAGCGCGAGCCGCAGCAGCTGATCGCCGACGCGCTGGAAACAATCGTCGCTGGCCTGTGCGCGGATGCGGTGGTCTATCTGGAACCCGGGCCGCAACCCGGGGAGCTCGTGCTGCGCGGGGGCATCGGCGCCACCGGCGGGAGCCGGGACAGCGAGCGGCTGGTCGGCGCCTCAGGCAACGCGGTGGAAACGGCGCTCGCGAGCAGCGAGCCCTTCATCGGCTCGGGCCGCGCGCTGCCTTTCGCCTGGGCTCACGCACTCAGCAGCGCGGCAGTGGTGGCGGTGCGCGGCGACAACACCGTGCGCGGCGCGCTGTGCGCGCTCTCGTATCGCGAGGATGCCTACTGGGCCGACGAAATTGGCTTCCTGCGCACTGCGGCGACCCTTCTCTCGACCGGCCTGCAGCGCATCGACAACGAGCGCAGGCTGGCCTTTCTCGCCCAGTTCGACGCGCTGACCGGCCTTGCCAACCGCACGCTCCTTGCCGACCGCCTCGCGCAGCTGATCGAGCGTGCGAAGCGCAGCACCGCGCCGCTCGGCGTGCTGTTCGTGGACCTGGATGACTTCAAGCTGGTGAACGACCGCCTCGGGCATTCCGCGGGCGACGAGCTGCTGCGCGAGGTCGCGCAGCGGCTGCAGGCGAGCGTGCGCAGCGGCGACACGGTGGCGCGCATTAGCGGCGACGAGTTCGCGATCGTGCTCGCCGACCTCGCGCGTCCCGACGACGCGGCGGTGGTGGCGCAGAAGATCCTCGAGCGCCTCGCGCTGCCGGTGATGCTGAACGGCGAGCAGACTTTCGTCACCGCGAGCATCGGCATCTCGGCGTTCCCGGGCAACGGGGACAGCGCCGAAGCGCTGCTCGGCGCCGCCGACGCGGCGATGTACCGCGCCAAGCAGTCGGGGCGCAACGCCTACCAGTTCTATACCACCGAGATCACGCACCGGACGCGCGCGCGCGCCCAGCTCGCCTTCGAGCTGCGCAACTCGCTCGAGCGCAACCAGTTCGCGCTCGCCTACCAGCCCAAGTTCGACCTCGCCAACGGCAAGCCCTGCGGCGCCGAGGCGCTGCTGCGCTGGAAGCATCCCGAGCGCGGCGTGGTGTCGCCGGTCGAGTTCATCCCGGTGCTCGAGGAGACCGGCCTCATCGTGCAGGTCGGCGAGTGGGTCATTCGCCGCGCCTGCGAGGACCTGAAGAGCTGGACCGCGGCCGGCGTGAAGCCGATGCCGATCGCGGTCAACCTGTCCGCGCGCCAGTTCCGGCAGAGGGACCTCGACGCGCGCATCCGCGGGCTGGTCGCCGCCGCCGGCGTCGACCCGGCGCTGATCGAGCTCGAGATCACCGAGAGCCAGCTGATGGTCGACCCGGAGCACGCGATCCGCGTCATGCGCGCGCTGCGCGACCAGGGGATCCGCATCGCGATCGACGACTTCGGCACCGGCTACTCGAGCCTTGCCTACCTCACCCGCTTCCCGGTGAAGGCGCTGAAGATCGACCGCTCCTTCGTCGCCGATGTGTTCACCGACCACGCCGACGCCGCGATCGTGCGCACCATCATCGAGATGGCGCATCAGCTCAACTTCACCGTGGTCGCCGAAGGGGTCGAGACCGACCGTCAGGCGGCGTTCCTGCGTCAGTTCGGCTGCGAGCAGGCGCAGGGCTATTTCTTCGGCCGGCCGATGCCGGCCGCCCAATTGTTCAGCGTGGCTCACTAGCCGCCGTGGCCGCGCGCGGCGCCGGATAACCCTTCGCGCATGCTGGCACGTCCCGACTTCTCCCAAAGCGTGCCGCCGTTCGCACAGGCGGTGCGGGTGCTGCTGCTCGAGGACGATCCGATCAGCGTGGAGATCGTCGGCACGTACCTCCGGCGCGTCACGTTCGTGGACCCGGAGCTGCACAGCGCGGGGACCCTGGCCGATGCGCTCGCGCTCGCCGCGCAGGTGGAAGTCGACCTGGTCATCACCGATCTTCATGTGCCGGACTCGCGCGGCACAGTGACCGTCGAGGCCCTGGTCCGGACGGTCGAATGCCCGGTGATCGCGATCACCTCGGACCTCGATGCAGCCCTACGCGAGGCCACGTTGGCGCGCGGCGCATACGATTTCGTGCACAAGGACCAGCTGACCGAGGCGACGCTGGAGCGGCTGGTGCGTCTGGCGGCGATGCAGGCGCGCACCTTCCGCTCGCTGCGCGATAGCGAGGCGCGCTTCCGCAGCCTGGGCGCCCTGACGTCCGACTGGTTCTGGGAAACCGACGCCGAGCACCG
>Ga0075421_100009451_pt1 | contig 12017 bp, 7 predicted proteins | sample SoiMetdeltSBSDD5_FD_75292 | JGI IMG/M metagenome (GOLD analysis project Ga0075421, IMG submission 75292) | Bulk soil microbial communities from a Populus tree surrounding site in Tennessee, USA - Soil MetaG P. deltoides SBSDD5 | ecosystem: Environmental > Terrestrial > Soil > Tree plantation...
TTTCAAGGAAGAGCAAACCAATCACCTGCGCCTCTCGACGGATGGGAACGATGATCTGCGTATGCGCAGATGGGAGAATGCCTTTCGCGCCATTACTTACAAGGGATATCTGATCGGGTTGTCCGCTCTCAATCGCCGAACGGATGGCTGGCAATTCGAGTGGCAGGCGCATGTTCTCATCCTGTGCCAGGATCTCATCATACCCCTGTTGTGCCATCAGTCGAAGATTATCCTGTTCGATCATGCCGATCAAACCCGCTTCCGCATTCGACCTGCGCATGGCCCATTCGAGTGTGGTTCGCATAGCACGGTCCACTTCAAGGCTGGCATTCAGTTCACGGGTGATACGACCCATAACCTGTAACTCTTCGACCCTTTCGGTAAGTTCCTGATCGGTCGACGCCAGAAGGCGCGCATTCTCAATGGCAACCGCCGCCTGACCCGCAAACGCAGTGAGGAGGTTTTGATCCTCATCAACAAAGGGCAAGCCATCTTTGCGGTTAATGACTTCGATCACACCAAGAACACGATCCTTAACCTGCATGGGGACGGCAAGAAGAGAGCGTGAAAGAAACCCCGTTTGTCTGTCTGCGCCACCCGAGTGAGAAGACGAATGTTGTGCGTCATTCTCGATCACAGGAGAACGTAATTGGACAGCACGCCCTACGATACCAGCTCCTGCAGGAAGGCGTTGACCAAGAAGATTGGTGGCTACAGGACCAACTGTCACACGAAAGACAAGGTCACCAGTCGGCTCATCCATTAGGAACAATGTGCCTGCCTCACAGTTCAAGATATTGACAGCATTCTCAAGAATGTTTTGAAGCAGCGGTTCCTGTTCCAGCGTGGAAGTCAGTTGTCGAGTGATTTCATTCAGCGTGGAGAGTTGACGTGCACGATGTTCTGTTTCCTGCAGGAGGCGGGCTCTCACAATTGCGCCCACCGTCTGGTCTGCGATCGCCTGTAGAAGGTCAAGTTGTGCACGGGTATAAGTAACTGTCGGATCACGACTCCCAACGCTCAAGGATCCCATGGTCTCGGCGCCAGCGTTGAGCGGCACACCCATCCATGCGTAGACACCCTGTGATGCAGGTGTAAGGTTCCGCGACTGACATTCGCGCGTGTAATCCTGGGTAAGGATCTGACGGCCCTTGCGGATGATTTCGGAACCCAGCCCAAGGCTGGATGGAAGTGGAAGGTTTTCGCGAGAATGGACGCGGTCATTATCATCGACACAAAAGGCATAATAAAAATAGTTCGCAGGCTTATTGTAAAGCGTGATGTGAAACAGGGAGGATGGAATGATTTGGGTCGCCTGTGCAAAGATCAATTCCAGAATATCGTCAAACGTAGGCGTGATGTTGACACCCTGCGAAACGCGCGTCAATGCGTTCATTTCCTGCACGCGGCGTTCCAGATCAGCGACGGTTTGTATGCGCGAAATCGCGACTGAGGCCTGATCGGAAAGGCCATCCAGGAAATCCAAATCTTTAGGGGTATACACATTGCCCGAAAGTGGATTTCCCAACGCAAGCCAGCCAACAGGTCGTTCATCTCCCTCCAATGCCACAAAGAGACGCGCGCCAAGCAATGACAAACGTGCTTCATCACCTTTCAAAATCACAGATGGATTGATGGTATCGAGATAGAGCGGAATGTTTTCTCTTTGGAAATATTGAACCAGAGGGCTATTCGAGGAAAAACGAATATCACTGGTTGGGCGCCCATCCCCATCTGCGAGAGCCGCATATTGATCATTTATTGAGTCATACGTATAAACATGCAAACGATCTGGAACGAGACTGCTACCAATTTGTTCTTGCAGCACATGGCTAATCGTATTCAAATCCCGCGCATTGGTGAGTTCATGACTAAAGATCCGAAGCCGCTCCTCATACGCGCGCTGGCCGCGGAAGAACGTGCTATCCACGAATGTCTGCAAACGGGTTCGCATCGGTTCAAGTAATACTGCGATCACAAAGACCAGTATGCCGATCAGATACGGGTTATCTGATTCCACCGACATTGAAAAAACCGAACTGAGGATTGAACTCAATCCACTAACGAGCAAAGCATATGCCGAGACGACAAGAATGGTTAATGTTGTATAAACCGTTCCCTGCCTGAGCCAGTAGTCAGTTTGCAAGAGGCGGAAGCGGAGGATCACATATCCATTGACAAGGGGAAAGATAAGCGTCGGTACAAACAGATAAGGGCTAAATTCCACAACTTTATCTGGGTTAATAATTCCGTACAGTGATGAATACAACAGCCAAAAAACTATAGGGCCAAATGCGATCAACGATCCATAGAGGATGGTCCGTGCCTGGTTCTTTACAACAGGAGAATACGAACGGAAGGCTTGATACGCGAGCGCGCCAAAGTAGAATAACCCAGACAACCCAACAAACACATAAATATTTCGCCAGACATCGAAGTAAGCAGTGGGGTTTTGGAAATCATACAATTTGGTATAGGCATAAAGCGCCAGGACAATTCCAATGATATATCCAGCCCAGCGCAGATAGGGGCGTCCGATCACCATACGCGCTTCCTGAGGGAAGACAAGGGCAAGATCGATGAGCGCACCACCAGCCAAAGCAGCAGCCATTGTCCATAGAAGGGTAAAGCGATGGGATGTGTATAAGTCAAAAAGAGCGCCAATCACTATTGCCAGTGATGAAGTCATCACCGAAAAAGCACGCCCTGCTGGCTCCGTTCGACGTAAGCCGAAAATCCATAGACTGATGATGAGAAATACAAGACTCAGAGAGGCCGGGAGGATGAAATATGAAATTTGATCTGCACGCGGAAAAGGCTGTAATGTGATCTGAGCCGTTCTCTCCGCGCCTTCAAATGGACGGATAGTTACTGGTATCGTGTCACCAATTCGATGAGAACTCAAAATCGAATTCAGTTCGTTTGAATTTGAGATCGATTGACTATCAACCGTTGCAAGTTGATCGCGCAGTTTGAACCCTTCTGTATATAGGGCCCATTGTTTGCCAGACTCGGTTGTATTAACTCCATTCAGTACGAGAGTCTGTTCGAAGAATCCCCCAATAAACGGATTTTTCAGCCAGTCGTATGCCAGATAGAGTGACGCGAGAAAGACCACAACAGCAATCGTCTGATATATAAAGACAAGCCATTGCATTACTCTACTTAAGACTGTACCAGTACGATAAGATTGTTCCATGACTCAGCAGGAAAATACAGAAACACTCAGTAACTCTTGGAATTTTACTCCACATCCCCCCTGCATAACTATGGTACTTTCATAACAAAGAAGCAAGGCGGAGTGCCCTCGAAAGGAGCACTCCGCCTTTTTGTTGACTAAATATCCAGATTTCTGACCGCTTTTGCATGTGTCTGGATAAATTTGCGGCGGGGATCCACCGCGTCACCCATCAACATATCGAATGTACGGTCAGACTCCGCTGCATCCTCCACCGTGACGAGGAGCAGCGTCCTGTTTTCAGGGTTCATCGTTGTTTCCCATAGCTGGGTCGGGTTCATTTCGCCAAGGCCTTTGTATCGCTGAAGACTCGACTTCTCACCCACCTCCTTGACGATCTTATCTTTCTCCTTATCCGAATACGCATACTTGATCTGGTTCTTATATGCAACTCGATATAGTGGAGGCTGCGCAATATATAAATGACCATCCTCGATCAACTGAGGCATATAACGGAAGAAGAATGTCAGTAACAGCGTGCGGATATGACTGCCATCCACGTCCGCGTCAGTCATGATGATCACGCGTCCATACCGCAGACCTTCGACATCGAAGTTATCACCGATGCCTGTTCCCAGCGCCGAGATCAACGCCCTGATTTCATTGCTGGACAAAATCTTATCCAGCCGGGCACGTTCGGTATTCATGATCTTGCCGCGCAATGGAAGGATGGCCTGGAAGTGACGGTCTCGTCCCTGCTTGGCAGAACCGCCTGCCGAGTCACCTTCCACGATGTAAAGCTCAGTCTTGGATGAATCACGTTCCGAGCAATCCGCCAGCTTGCCGGGTAAAGTCAGCGACTCCAATGCAGACTTGCGAATGACAAGCTCACGTGCCTTTTTTGCTGCGTCACGCGCACGAGCGGATGTGAGACACTTGGCGATAATCGTCTTTGCTGCTTGAGGATTTTCCTCCAGGAATGTGCGAAACGCCTCACCCACCACCTGCGTGACGTAGGTCTGGGCCTCAGGGTTCATCAACTTGACCTTGGTCTGCGATTCAAATTGCGGGTTCGGGTGTTTGACAGAAACGATCGCCGTCAACCCTTCGCGTGTATCATCACCCGAGAAGGGCGGGTCCGCGTCTTTGAGCAGACCGTTCTTGCGCGCATAATCGTTGACAACACGCGTCACGGAAGAACGTAAACCGGTCAGATGTGTCCCGCCGTCAATCGTATTGATCGTATTCGCAAATGAATACACCGATTCGGTATACGCGTCTGTATATTGGATAGCAGCTTCGATGCCAATACCTTCCATGTCTTTTTCCACATGAACCACGGGATGTAAATTTTCGCGATTGCGATTCAAATAACGGACAAAAGAGGTAATGCCGCCTTCAAAATAGAAGGTCATTTCGCGATCAGCACGTTCATCCACAAAACGGATCGTGACACCGCGGGTAACGAATGCCATTTCACGGAAGCGTTGCATCAACGTATCGAACCGGTAATCAATATCTTCTGTGAAGATCTGTTTATCAAATTTGAATGTTTGCTTGGTACCGGTTTCGTCCTTCACTTTCCCGATCTGTTTGATGACGCCTTGAGGTACTCCGCGTTTATAGTTTTGTTGCCACCACTTGTTGTCGCGCTTAACATCGGTGACCATCCATTCAGAGAGAGCGTTCACGGCGCTGAGACCCACGCCGTGCAAACCGCCTGAGACTTTGTAACCGCCGCCGCCGAACTTACCACCTGCGCCGATCACAGTCATCGCCACATCCACGGTTTCCATAGGATGTCCCTTCGCATCCCTTTTTGTGGGGTGCGGACCTACGGGGATACCACGGCCGTTATCTTCAACTGTAACACTACTATCATCGTGAATTGTGATATTGATTTCGGAACAAAAACCAGCCAGAGCCTCATCAATTGCATTGTCAACAACTTCATAGACAAGGTGATGTAAAGCCTTGATATCCGTACCACCCACGTACATGCCCGGACGCTTACGGACATGCTCAATGCCTTCAAGCGCCTGAATGGAACCTACATCATAATTAATCGTTTCTTTTTCCTTAACCACAAAAACCTCCAAAGAATCACGCATGCTGCTTTGGTGCAGTACGCGCTTTTTGCCACTGTTCAAAAACTGTTTGTAACCAAACATTCATATCGCGATAATATACAAAACTCGCGGCTAATACTGCGGTGGTGATAAAAGCATGCCCAGCAATTCCAACCAGGGTCATCCAGGAATCATTGGAAGGTACACTCCATAGATAATTCATTCCCTGTGACAGGATCACTACACTGAGGATAAACATTCCACTTGTGGGAAACGTGAAGCGCGCCATGCGTAGACTGGTCAGGGCTGAAAGAAAAGCATTTTGCCTGCGAGCAAAGATCCCATGAGGCATAAAGAATAACGGAACAACTAGCCAGAAAGCAAGAAGTAGGATCAAAAATATCGCTCCGTTCGCCAAGATTGGGTTGATCAATGCCAGTAACGTCAGGACGAACATCAAAGGCAATAAAACCATCATCAAGCCAATAAACCAGCACATGGACAAAATCAGTGTCTGGATGATCGCCCGCAGCGAGCTAATACCCGTTTCTTCCTCTCCCAACGTTGTACCTGATACCCAACGAAAGTATAAGCCCCCGCCCATCCAGCCCATCGCGGTCAAAACGAATACGAGACCTACCAAAAGAGGCAGAGATGAAATCTGCACAACGCTTTGTTCCCCGAACGGTGTACCTACGGCAGGCATCGTCTGAGCCAGTAAACTCGAAATACCGATTGGAAATGTGCGAAATTTGCTTACCAGGCTAAACAAATTAAAGCTCTGCAATCCATCCAAAAAAATCGTCTGGGCCTTGAGGAACTGATCCATTTCAGATGCAGCTACACCTCTTCGGGCTTGCAGGAACACATACCGGACAAAGGGGCGAAGCAGACCATCCACACTCAACCGCGGTCCTAACCAAAGGACAACATCCAGCGCCAGCGGTACGGTGATCAACCAAACGTGGCCAGCGACTGCATCGAAACCTGCCCTGAGCGAACCCATCACACCAGGAGGTGGAGGGAGCGATTCGAGTTTCTGCGTGTCCATAACCAATTGATTCTACCATGTCTTGGCAGCTAATAATGAAGGCAGGTACAATGCACACGTGAATGAGCAACGGTATTTGCCTGATTCCAATCGTGTCGGTATATTGACCTCGACTGTATTGCTGGCGTTTGCTGTTACTCGCCTCATACAGGCGCCCGAATTCAACCTGGAGATTCAACTGCCGGGCTTTTTCCTCATCTTTCCCTTGAATATTTCTACCGCAATGAGCCTTCTCACTGCCGGACTCACCGCAACAGGTATGGATTGGCTCTTGCGCGGTCACCCGTCACTAAATAACAAGCCTACCTTTCAATGGTGGCTTCTCCCTACCCTGACCACGTTCGTTATTAGTGTTCCACTTTCCATCCTCCCCGATGGAGTGGCATGGTGGACTGGTTTCGCTATTGGTGGAGCGTTTCTTTTCTTTGTTTTTCTCGCCGAATATATCGTTGTTGATCCTGGTGCGCCGTATTACGCCATCTCCATGGCAGGGCTGACTGCAATCTCATATACGCTTTTCTTCATTTTAGCAATCGCCCTGCGATATAGTGGCGCCCGTCTCTACATATTAATACCTGGCCTATTTCTTGCTGCGGCGCTGGCCAGCCTGCGAATTCTACACTTACGACTCAGCGGCATCTGGGAATATGCCTGGGCGATTGGCATTGCATTCGCCTGTGCCCAGATCGCGGCAGGGTTACACTACTGGCCACTTTCACCCATTCAGTTCGGTTTGATGCTGATCGGGCCACTGTATGGACTCACAAACTTTGCGATCAATATCGGAGAGAGCCTGCCAGCTCGACGCGCTGCACTCGAACCGTCAATCTTTACAGCAATATCCTGGGGGCTGGCTATATTAATCCGATAAAATGATTCAACAATTATGCATAAGCAAAAAACAATGGCAGGAAATGCTGGATCATGTCGTACATCACGTCCCGCGGGAGGCATGCGGCTTGCTCGCTGGGAAAAACGATTGGGTGGAGGAAGTTATCTTTGTACGGAATCAGGCGCAAAGTCCCGAACGATTCGTGATGGATCCGTACGAACAGCTCAAAGCTCTTAACTGGATTGAATCCAACAGCCTCGAACTGCTTGCCATCTTCCACTCGCATCCCACCGGACCTGAAACCGCCTCCCCTACCGATATCGCAGAAGCGGCCTACGAAGCGGTGTATCTGATTTGGTCGTTGAGACAGGAAATCTGGAAACTACGCGGCTTTTGGATCGAAAACGGACGTGCTGTTGAGGTATCAATATTAATACGTGAAGAGTGAAACCTTATTGCCCGTCCCGTGTTTCCAATAATACGACTATCTCCGGAGGCTAGAAGAATATGCAAATTCTGATCGGCATTGGGGCTGTCATTATTGGGTACATTCTGGGTTCAATCCCATTCGGTTTAATCATTGTAAAGCTCAAGACTGGCAAAGATATTCGTACTGTAGAAAGCGGACGCACGGGTGGAACAAACGCAGTGCGCGCTGCAGGTTTTATGGCTGGTTTTCTCACCGCAATATTGGATATTCTTAAAGGCGCAACAGCTGTTTGGATCGCACAGGCACTCAGCCCGGAGTATCGTCTCATTCATGTCCTTGCCCCCGTAGCAGCGATTCTTGGTCATAACTATTCCATCTTTCTGATAGAACGTGATAAAAATGGAAAATTACGTTTTCGCGGTGGAGCAGGCGGTGCACCGGCTCTTGGCGGTGCAATGGGATTATGGTGGCCCATGTTCCCCATTGTGTTTACTGTTGGGTTAATCGTATGGTTTACGATCGGCATTGCATCTATCACCACGATGGTTGTTGGGCTGGTTGTGACCATCGTGTTTGCAATTCGCGCTTGGCTGGGTCTTCAAGACCCTACAGATATTTGGTATGGGGTAATCTCAGAATTGTTGCTGCTCTGGGCCTTACGGCCAAACATACAAAAACTGCTGAATGGCAATGAGCGCGTGATCAAATATAGTTTGAACGGGTGGTTAAGAGCAAGGAAGGAACTAAAGGCAGAATCAAATAAATAGTTCCAATGTGATCAGGACATTTTATTTTCAGTCATCTGATGCAACAATGCCCGCAGGTTTCTTTGATGCAATGTCTCTGCCAGACCCCCGAGGTATACGCGGCTTTTGCCGCAGTCTTCAATGCGAATTTCATCCAGGAGTTCAATTGCATTTTTGCGTCGCGACACAGCCTTGACTGATTTTTTAATGCAAGATAAGTAGTTCAAGTTTTCTCTAACGGCTGCATCGATCTCACCGCGTAGAATAATATCGCCATGTCCCTGAACAATGTTCTCAAGCCCCATGCGCCCAACGTGTTTTATGGATGCCATGATCTCATCAATATTGCCATCCACAACATAGGGCAATGGCATAAACGCATCCCCTGCAAATAGAATACGATCTTCTTCGACCAACACTGCAATCCCATCCGGGCTGTGACCAAGGGCAGGAGAAATAATCAGATTTTTTTTGCCAACACGCAAAGTTACCTCACCCTCACTAAATGTGATATGCGGCAAAATGACTTTCACCTGACGCAGGGCTGGGTTTTGCTTTTTCGCGGCTTCGAGGGAAGGTATTCCGCGTTCCTCCAGCAGGTCGCGGCAACGCGCATGAGCGATCACAGTCGCGCCTGGGAAAAAACACGTGCCCCAGGCATGATCTGCATGATAATGCGTATTGATAACATATCGTACAGGCACACTCAATTCATGTTCAATAAACTCGCGGATGGTCAGCGTTTCATCCGGCAGAGCCAGAGTGTCAATGACAACCGCCCATTGGGGACCCGCCACAACTCCAGCTGTCACCTGTGCATAAATTTCACTCTGGAACCAAAATACATTTTCAGAAACCCGTTCGCGGTGCATTCAAAACCCTCGTGAAAATTTTTTCTATTGATAGCACACTTAGACGTGAAAATCAAGTTGAGTAGACAAATTTACGGATTTTTACATTTTCGTAAGGCCAATAGGATACCTACGCTTGCCTATGAACTTCTGCCATGATACACTTTGAAAGAATGACTAACAGCCTGCTCATTGTTAGCGCAGATACTAGCTTCGCAAAAGTTCTGCTCTATGGTCTAGAGCAGGAGGGCTATCGTGTCCAAATTGTTAAAGGAAAAGGCGAAGCCGTTGTTCGCGCGGACGAAGCAAACTGCTCGCTTGCCTTCCTCGATATGGATCTTGGAGACAGAGCGGTTCTCGATATCGGTAAAGCACTTCGCATGCTCAACCCCGGTATTAAGCTTATCATTTTTTCTCGCGAGGATACGCCCCCTATACTGGACGAAATCCGCCCGTGGGTGCTATCACCAAAGCCATATTTTTTACCGGACGTGTTGAATATGTTGAATAATAAATCCACTCCTATATCCCAACCAATTAGACAGCCACAGGCAAGTGCGCCTGCACCTTCCAACCAGGTCCAAATGAGCAATCCGGTACTTCCTTGGTTGCAGGATGTGACAAAGGCTGCACAGCATCTCACACGTCTCACGCTTGAGTCATCTGCGCAGGCGGCGTTGATCACGCGTGGAGATAACTTATGGGCGTATGCTGGTCAACTTTCACAAGGCGCGGCCAAAGAATTGGCCGTGACCGTTACCCGTCACTGGGACGGACAAAAAGGCAGTGACCTCCTGCGATTTGTCCGCTTGGAGGCGACCAAAGCCGAACACATGCTTTATGCCACGCGCATAGCAGAGGATGTGGTGCTAGCATTGGTCTTCGACGCTGAAACTCCTTTCAGCACGATCCGTACGCAGGCGGGTCAGTTGGCGCAATCGCTGTCCATACCAGGCGCAGAAGGGTTGGAAACGTCTGTTGAACAGAAACAGATGAAGGCGTCGTATGACGCTCCTACCGAATATCTGGATGATGAAGGCAGTGAAGATTTCGAGTTCCCCAACATCTCGGATATTCTCGCGGATGTTCCTCCTCCAATTCCAGATGGGTCTATGAGTCAGATGGAAGATGAAGAACAGTGGGGCACGCGTCCCTCCCCATCACGATCGAGTCAATACAGCCGAGAGAGTTCACCTGCTATACGCGTAAACGATTTGCTTGTATCCAACCAAAATAACGAACAGACTGTTGAGCATGTCGTTCAGGATTTTGATGCGACGATGCCTTCGAAATCACGGCCACGGCCTGAAACGCCGATCCGCAGACCCATGCCTGGAGAATTGGACGAGACTCGTCCACACTCGATCACGGAAGTGGCTGGACGCGTGATGCTCGAACCAATCTCACCCGGACTTTACAATCTGACTTATGCCTGCTTATTGGTGCCGCGTTTTAGCTCACACTATTTGACGGGCGATATGTCTGACAGGATTTCAGAATGGCTGCCACAGATATGTATCGCGTTTGGCTGGCGGTTGGAATATCTGGCTGTGCGTCCGGAATATGTGCAATGGGTTTTGAATGTTCCACCTGCCACCTCCCCTGGCTATTTGATGCGCATTATGCGCCAGCAAACATCAGAGAAAATCTTTATTGAATTCCCCCGCATGAAAAAGGAAAATCCTTCAGGTGACTTCTGGGCGCCGGGCTACCTCATCATGGGAGGGACACAGCCACATCCACCGCAATTGGTAAAAGATTACATCAAGCAAACTCGCACACGACAGGGTTATTCAGAGCCGCGAAGATAAATACCCATAAGAGGAGATTGCTTCGTCAGCCCTATCGGGCTTCCTTGCAATGACATCAGGTAATAAGCGCGGAGTATAATTACTCCGCGTTTCTATTTAACTATACCTATACACTAACTACTAACGACTGGAACCTAAAATGCCCCCCACACTCTATCTTATTGACGGACATGCTCTAGCCTACCGCATGTATTTTGCATTGACAGCCGGTGGAAGCAGTACGCGCTGGCAGACATCGAAAGGCGAGCCGACTGCAGGTACGTACGGATTTGCCCGCGAGTTGCTTCGCATTATCGAACAGGAAAAACCAGATTACATCGCTGTGGCATTTGATACTGGCAAAACGTTTCGTGATGAAATCTTCCCCGCCTACAAAGGCACGCGTGAAAAAATGCCCGATGATCTAAGTCCACAGATCGGGCGGATACGCCAGATGGTGGATGCATTCAATATCCCAAGGCTGGAAATGGAGGGGTTTGAGGCTGACGATGTGCTTGGCTCGATTGCACGGATCGCTGCAAGCCAGGGACTGGGGGTCAAGATCATCACAGGTGACCGCGACTTGCTGCAGTTGGTCAACGAGCGCACGGCCGTTTATCTGGCAGGTGACGATCAAAACTATCTGACCGATGAAGATGTCATCAGAAAGCTTGGCGTCCCTCCCCTTCAGGTCGTGGATTACAAGGCACTGGTCGGCGATAAGTCCGATAACATTCCCGGTGTTTCTGGTATTGGAGAAAAAACCGCCATCTCCCTGCTTCAAAAATTTGGCACACTTGATAACATTTATCAGAATATTGATCAGGTCGAAAATCGCTGGAAGGGCAAGCTCGAACAAAATAAAGACAACGCGTTTATGAGCCGTGACCTGGCACAGATCAAGAGCGACCTTAAGATCAAGTTTGATCTTGATCGCGCGAAAGCGGATGGATTGGATTTCCCTTCGATCGAATCGATTTTCAAGGAAATGGAATTCCGCTCTCTTCTCAAAACCCTTGAGAGGCTCTCTGGTAAAGAGACTGCAGTGGTCGCGTCAGTTCCTCTAAAAG
>Ga0075421_100009453_pt1 | contig 12017 bp, 9 predicted proteins | sample SoiMetdeltSBSDD5_FD_75292 | JGI IMG/M metagenome (GOLD analysis project Ga0075421, IMG submission 75292) | Bulk soil microbial communities from a Populus tree surrounding site in Tennessee, USA - Soil MetaG P. deltoides SBSDD5 | ecosystem: Environmental > Terrestrial > Soil > Tree plantation...
TTGCTCACCGAGCACCGCCCGAGGAGCGAGTTTCTGCAGTTGCAGGTAGAGGACTTGTGCCTTGAGCGGTTCTGCGAGGAACAGCTGCGCTCGTGAGTGTTTGATCTTTTAGTGCAATTCGATTGCGCCTTCCGATTTTGACCGTCCACTTTGCTCAAATGGTCGCTCATATCGACGGCGCTTGCAAGCCTGCAATGCACTGCAGGAGGTCCCGTTCAAGAGAAGCGGACGCCGTCTAAGCAAGACCTGTGCCGATCCGCAAGACCAGGCCGCCTCTTGCCCGGCGAATTTTTTGTTTCCCTGCTCTGCATCCGAGCATAACATTCCGAATGTGGGTCCAAATTACGATCAACCTCCAGGAGAAAATCATGACTCTATCTTTGAATGCCGGGCGAAAGCTGAAGCAGAAGCTGCGCGCAGGTGAGACCGTCCTAGGATTGTGGATCACACAGGAGTCGCTGGCGATCAGCGAGATCGCTGCCCAGATCGGACTCGACTGGGTATGTATCGACGCCGAACATGGCCATCTGGATTTCAGGGAAGTCTTGGCGCACCTTGTAGCGCTCAATGGCAGTCCCACGGCAGCTTTGGTTCGGATTCAGGAAACGGAAGAAGGCCTCATCAAGCGTATCCTGGATCTGGGAGCCCACGGCATCCTCGTGCCGCAAGTCCGTACCGCCAGCGACGTCGGCCGCGCGGTCGCCTTTGCCAAGTACCCTCCGCAGGGAGTGCGCGGCATCGGCGCGGAACGGGCGACACTCTGGGGCAAAGCTCTAAGCCACGTTAAGACGGCTAACGACGATACACTGGTCATCCCGATGATTGAATCCGTGGAAGCTGGCAAGAATCTGGAAGACATCCTCGGTGTAGCGCATATCGACGCGTTTTATTTTGGGCCGGCCGATTTTTCGGCTTCGGCAGGACATCCGGGTCAATGGGAAGGTCCAGGCGTTGCCGAGCAGATCCTGGAGATAAAGACCAGGCTTCGTGCCCGGGGCTTCGCGTGCGGCGTCTCGGCTACGGGGATTGAAAATGGCAGGATGCGGATGGAGCAGGGTTTTCAGATGATCTCATTAGGGTCGGATTGTGGGTTACTGATCCGAGCACTCACCGAAATGCTGAATGGACTAGGAAGAGCGGTGACGCCAGAGGTCTGGAATGCCTGATCCTATCGAAATCGGTCTAACTGCTGATTTTCACCGTGAGGGCAAATTACTCTACAAAGAAATTGGACTGGGGATCCTCGGGGAGGCAGGGATTCGCCATCATTTCCTGGAGCGCCACGAGCCTGTGCTTTCTGCGGCGATTCTTGAAGGGATTGACGGCCTGATCTGCCTGGCGCCCAGGATCACGCAGGAGTCTCTGGCCAATTCCGGGCGACTGGTCGCCGTGGCCCGATTCGGTGTGGGCTACGACGCCGTCGACGTCAATGCCTGCACCGAAGCGGATGTTGCCCTATTCATCGCCAAGGGCGCAGTCGATTACTCCGTGGCTGAAGCCATTCTGGCCTGGATGCTGGCTTTGGGACATCGCATGGTCAAGAAGGATCAGATCACCCGACAAGGTCAGTGGAAAGAAAAATTTCGCTGGATGGGAAGCGAACTGCGCCGCAAGGTCGTCGGCGTGATCGGCCTGGGTGGAATCGGGAGGCAACTGGTAAGGTTGCTGGAGCCGTTTGAGGTGGCTCAAGTCCTCGCCTATGACCCGTATGTCCAACTTGCAGCACTGAACCTGGCAGCAGTCCGCCTAGTGCCGCTGCCGCAGCTGTTGCGCTCCTCGGATTATCTGGTCGTGTGCTGTCCGCTAACAGATGAGACTCGCGGTTTGCTGGGGCCGCAGGAACTTGCCTTGATGAAATCCACTGCCTACCTCGTCAACACCGCTCGCGGCGGCATCGTCGATGAGCAGGCCCTGGCGAGCCTGCTTAGATCAGGAGTCATCGCAGGAGCCGCCATCGACGTCTTCGCACAGGAGCCGCTGCTGGAGCATCATCCCTTTTTCGATCTCGAGAACGTGCTTCTCGCGCCACACGCCATTGCATGGACTGATGAGCTCTTCGAAGAAATTGGCAGGACGTGTTGCCGCCAGCTGGTGTCACTATTCGGCGGCGGGCTTCCGGATGGTTTGGTAAACGGGGAGGTCTGGCAGCGACCGGGATTTCACGCCAAACTGACGCGCCTGCGAGCCCGGTAAGGTGACGCAACTCGTGAATGTCCCGCGCCCACTCATACCAATCTGATTGTCCGCCAAGCAACGCAACGGGCCAGGTCCAGCGAAATGACTGACTCCTAAGCGAAAATAGAATGGTCCTTTGGTCAGACGCAATCTCGGATGCTTGGTTAGGTCAATGCTGCCTGGATGGGCTCGGATTTGAGAAACTGCCGGCGCAGTTTGTCGTCAGTGATGGAATCGGCGAGCGAGCATATTGTAGCCTTGCAGCGCGCACGATAATGCTCGGCGAGAGGTGCGTCCCTGTAAGCGCTAGCCATGCCGGCGGCTGCCAGCAAGATCTTCCATTCGATGATGGGGCAACGGTAACGATGCAACACGGACAAAGCCGATTCATACTCTCGTCTTGCGTCTCCGAAACGCTCCTCCATGACTGCGACGTCACCGAGCAGCTTGCGGGCCCAGGCCATGTGCTTGCGAGCCTTGCGAGGTTCGGCCAGAGCTAGCGACTCTGCTGCAGACTGAGCGGCTTTTCCTGGCTCACCCTGCCTCATCCAGTACCTGGCCATCTCGGCTTTCAGCCGAATGTTATAGCGCCACCCGAACCAGGCATCGACTTCAAGGATCTGCTCGGCCGCCCGCAGGTGTTCTAATGCCCTCTGACACTCCCCAACCCCTAGATAAAGGTGGGCCAGATTGAGGTGGGAATTCGCCTCGGGCTTTCCGTAGCGATTCTCGTGGGCAACCCGCACACCTTCGCGGGCGAGTTCATGCGCTGTCTCCAACTCCTGTACTTCCTGATAGGCCCAACCTAGCGTATTAGGGTAGCGCGACAACCAATAGCGTTCATTATTGAGTTCGGCCAACCGCATGCCCTCGCGCAAGTCATTCAAGCCATCGGAGAGCCGGCCCTGATTGAAGAAAGCCATGCCGCGCACGAACAGGTTCATGATGATGTGATAGGGCACTCCAAGTTCCCGTGCATGCTCCAGCGTCCACCCTACTGCTCGATCAGCATCCTCGTAGTCCAATTGCCAGGCATGGAGCAACCCAGCAAACCCGATCGCTTCAAGAGCATGAAGGGGCGGTCCTTTCTTCCGCAAGACGGGAACAGACTGGCTAAAATGCTGCTCGGCTTCGGCAGTGGCCCCGAAACACAGGCGCTCCAGCCCCAGGACGAGTTGCGAGGAGGCTTCGGCCACCTGGGAACCTGCGGCCTGGGCGATTCGCAGGGCGCGCAGGGCTTGTTCTCGTGTTTCCTCCATGCGCCTGAGGTTAAACTTTGCCAAGGCTGCCGCACAAATGGCGTTCACCTGGGCTTCGGCATCGCCCAACTCAACGGCGATTCTCTCTGCTGTCTCGAAATCCAGGATCGCTTGCTCCAATTGTGACAGCGTCAGATGAAGCTGGCCTGACCGGTTCGCTGCCGCCAACATCCGCGGAAGCCGGCTCTCTACCGGCAGCTTCGCTGCGCTGGACATCGCACGCCGCGCCAGCTCAACAGCCTCTGAATTGGCGAAGAGCGAAGAGGCGTGTTCTGCCGCCAGCAGAAAGTAGTCGGAAGCACGCTCGAAGTCTCGGGCTAGCTCGAAAAGCAGCGCCAGTTCGAGAGCCACGGTAGAGCGCTTATCCTGAAAGTGACGCTCGATGGCGTCGGCGACGCCCTTGCTCAGGACTATCTTCCGTGTAAGTGTTAAGGAATCATAGATGGCATTCTGATAAAGGACATGGACAAAGCCATAGCGCAGCGAAACGGTCTTGTCCGGAAACTCTCTTTCCTGAATCAGCTTGACAAACGAGTGTCCTCGCTCGAGCAGTTGGAGCTGCCGCTCGACTGAGTCGGCGTCACGCCCGACGACTTCGGCTATCACGGCTGAATCGAACTGCTGTCCCTGAACGCTGGCTGCCTCAAGCAACCCGCGGTCGTTTTCGCTCAGCTGATCGATCCTTTTTTGGACAATGCTGCGCACCGACTCTGGAAGTTCGCGTTCCACCGCCTGAAGGGGCAGAGCCAACTCCCAGCGGCCTGACTCCTTTGTGAGCAATCGGTGCTCCTGCAGATGCCTCACCAGATCGGCCATGAACAGCGGGCTTCCCTCCGTCCTCTCGAAGATGAAATTCGGTAACTCCGCCGGCAGATCGTGGCTCGGTAGTTTGAGAGATAAGTAGCGGGTCACATCTTCCCGGCTCAATAGATCGAGGACAAGTTCTCTGCAAACGCCTTGCCTCTGCAGCTCCAGACGGACAGGTACAAACGGATGCTTTTCCAGCCACATTTCCATGGGACGATAGGCCGCAATGAGCATCACTCCGATCGACGGAAGTTTCTTGGCGGCGTAAGCCAGCATCTCGACTGTTGACACATCCGCCCAGTGCAGATCATCCAGAAACACCACCAGGGGTCGAGGTCTGGAAAGTTCCTCAAGGAGAGCACTCCACTCCCGCTTCATGCGCTCCCGCGACGCCGTTTTGGCTTCCTTGAGTACCTGACCAAAGGAGGTATCCACGCTGACCCAGAGAGGAGCCACCTGCACGTACCAGGTCGGCGCAATCAGTTTCATCATTCTGCCGAGCAGTTCCGCTCGGGGGCCGCGGAGCAAGTTTTCCAGAGCCTCGAGAATCGGCAGATAAGCCTCGCTGCCGGCCAGGCGCTCGGAGCATCGTCCCATGACGACCGTGCACTCCTTGCGGCTGGTCTCAAGTTCGCCGAGAAACTGCTCCACCAAGCTAGTCTTGCCAATTCCTGGTTCTCCCGCAACACACGCGAGCGTGCCCCGCCCTGCCGTTGCGGATTCGAATGCCCTGAAAAGTTCGGCCACTTCCTCCTGACGGCCTACATTGTGGGACTGTGACTGCAGAGCAGGCGCAACGAAGCTGTCTTTAGGGGCTCTTTGCGCAAACTCGGCGCGAACCGCAGTCAATTCAGCTTGCCACACCTGCGCCGAGCCGTTCCCGGACGATTCTGCCGACACGGTTTGTCCTGTCGTGCGAGCGTCGACCTGAGGTTCTGTCCCCGGCTCTCTCACTTCAGCGACGAATCGATAGCCCTTTCTGGGAACCGTCTCGATGTACTTGGACTCTTTCTTCTTCTCGTCGAGCACCCTCCGCAAAGTCGAGATATTGTGATCGAGGTTGTTCTCCTCAACGATTGTCTCAGGCCAGATTGTCTGCATCAGCTTTTCTTTGCCCAGCAAGCGCCCTTGGTTCTCAACCAGGACGCAGAGCGTGTCAAACACCTTAGACCGGAGTCTTATTCGCTGTCCATCCCGGAGGAGGAGTCGCTCACCAACATCGAGACGGAACGGGCCAAATTCGTATATCTTGCTGATGTAGTTAGACATATCCAACTTAGCAGAATCCAGAAACATTCCAGAATTGCTAAAGGACTTTCGGAGGCTCCTTCAGCGACGATCTGCGTGTCAATTGAGCTGCTGGAATCCAGATAGGGTGACTGGCAGAGATCGTTAACTCAGATGATCAACTGTAACACTAGGGAGACAATATCAATGAAGCAGGCTGAAGATCAAGTTGTAACTGCCTCAATGATGAAATCCAAAGCACGCAATCTGAGACACAACCCAAGAGCAAGAAGCAGAGAGGAGATGAACGCCCTGAGCAACAGTCTTGCTGATCGCCTTTTGTACAAGGTGTTTCTCGTCCTTAGCCTGGTCTTTATCAGCTTGCTGTTTGCCAGTATGCTTCCAGCAGGCGAAGTGTTCTCTTCCGAGGTCAAATCCCTAGCTTTGTGGTAGACCGGAGCACTATGTTTGCTGAGGAGAGTCTCGAACCGAATCAGGTGGCAGGGGTCCCCAGCAAGATGGTTCGTGGTACTATGACAATCTCAAACCATCCCATGAATTGGAGATTGCCCGTGCGCCTATTCTGCTCTCGATTATTTCTGTTGTGGCTGGCCCTTCTGGCTGTTCTCGTGTTTCCGATCCTTGGTGGAACACGAATAATCCAACGGTGGGTATCTCCCGACGTCGCCAAATATCAATTCGATCACGTTCTGACCATTTGCATCACCAAAGACCAGAGTACGCGGCAAATGGTGGAAGATGCCATGGCTGCCAGGGCAAGAAAGGGCAATGCCCTCCCTTCATACAACATACTTCAGGAAGCCGAGCTGCGGGACAGAGAGCAAGCCAAGCGCAAGATCCTCCAGATGGGATTTGACGGAGCCGTGATCATGCGTCCGCTTCGAGTTGAGGACCGCGTCAACTACGTTCCTGGATCGTACCCGCCCTACTACGGCAGTTTCTGGGGCTATTACGGCTGGGCCTGGCCGAACCTCTATACAGCGGATTATGTTTACACGGACAAGATTGTCCAGGTCGAAACGACTATCTTTTCTATCAAGGATGACAAGCTCTTATGGACCACTCTGAGTGAGACGACGAACCCAGAATCTGCCCGAGACGTCGTGCTGGGAGTCGCCAAAGCGATTGGGAAAGAAGCTCGTAAACGCGGTTTGATCAAGTGAGGTCTCAACGGCCGTCTACTGGGCTTTAGTCAGTGCCCTACCGCCTGGCTCTTCGAGTCTGCGGATCACACCCAGTAGTTCCGATCCAAGCTGCGGTACTGGATGGCCTCCGAAATGTGGCGGGCCTGGATTGTCTCGCAATGGTCCAGATCGGCCAACGTGCGGGAGACTTTCAGAATACGGTCATAGGCACGAGCACTCAGGCCCATCTTGGTCATGGCATGCTCGAGGTGTTTCCGCGACTGGTCGTCGATCTCACAGTATTGCCGGATGAGGCGTGGCGTCATCTGAGCGTTCGAGTAGATTTTCTGGTCCCGAAACCGATTCTGCTGAACCTGCCGAGCCGCAGTAACGCGCTGCCGGATCTCGGCAGAGCCCTCACCCGGCGGCTTCCCGGCCAGGTCTGCATACTTCACTGCCGGCACATCGATATGAATGTCGATGCGGTCCAGCAGGGGGCCGGAAATTCTGGACACATAGCGCTGGATAATCACCGGCGTGCAGGAGCATTCCCGGGTAGGGTCGTTGAAGAACCCGCAAGGACAAGGATTCATGGCAGCGGCAAGTGTAAAGCGGGCCGGAAACGTTAGTGACATGCTGGCCCGCGAAATGGTCACCTGACCATCCTCGAGGGGTTGACGCATGACTTCCAGAACGTTGCGGGCAAATTCGGGCAGTTCGTCCAAGAACAACACTCCATTGTGAGCCAGGCTGACTTCTCCGGGCTTTGGGATCGCGCCGCCGCCGATGAGGCCCGCATCCGAAATCGTGTGGTGGGGCGAGCGAAATGGCCGGCGGCTGACCAGTCCCGACCCCTCGCCCAGGAGGCCACTCACCGAATGGATCTTGGTAGTCTCGATCGCCTCCTCGAAGCTTAGCGGCGGCAGAATCGTGGGGAGCCGCTTGGCGAGCATCGTCTTGCCGGACCCCGGCGGGCCAATGAGCAGAATATTGTGGCCGCCAGCCGTGGCAACTTCCAAAGCGCGCTTGGCCGAGAGCTGTCCCTTGACATCGCGGAAATCTACCGAATAAGCCAACGCTTCGCTCAAGAGGGAATGCGGATCGACCCGGACGGGCTCAAAACGCTCGGTTTGATTGATCAGGTCCAGCACCTGAGGCAGAGTCCTCATACCGTAGACCGCAATGCCGCTCACCACAGCTGCTTCGCGGGCGTTGTCTTGCGGCAAGACCAGATGCCGGATGCCTTTCTGCTGAGCGGTTACAGCGATCGACAATGCTCCTTTGATGGGCCGTAAACTGCCATCCAAAGAAAGTTCTCCAAGAAACAGATAGCCGTTGAGATCCTTCTTCAGCAACGTGCCGTTGGTACCCAGAATGCCAATGGCCATGGGCAAATCAAAACCCGAGCCTTCCTTCTTGATGTCGGCTGGCGCCAGGTTAACGGTGATGTTTTGAAAGGGATAGTCCAGCCCGCAGTTCTTGATCGCAGCTTTGATCCGCTCTTTGCTCTCCTTCACCGCTGCATCGGGCAAACCAACCGTCAGAAAGTTTCCCGACCCCGCAGAAACGTCTACCTCCACTTCAACCAGATAGGCGTCAATTCCGTAAACCGCTGCGCTGAGTGCCTTAAACAGCATAACTCCCGCCCAGAATAAGAAATAGTGATGAAATCGACCGGAGGTGGCAAAGGTCAGAAAGTGAGCCAAGTATAGCAGATTTGGCTCTGCAAACAAGGGGTATTTTTGAGGAGAAGAAACTGGGCTCGAGTCAGGGTGCAGTCCGGTACCACTCCGGCATCCCGGTAGGAACTTTGAATCTGAACGGGCTGTTGAGACCCTGCAAAATCTGCCAGTCCCGTCCGTAGATATCCTTTCGAAATCGCACGCTGCCGCCTTCAAGTGCCTCGGCAGTCCAGTAGAGTAAAAGGACAGCGACCGGCTTAGACAAGAGGACGGTTTGCGTTTTTCCAGATTCAATCGCCCGCTCGATTGCCTCCCGATTCCACTGATGCTGATCGTCGAGGAGAAGCTCTGCCAGTCTCAGCGGATCATCGATCCGAATGCATCCGGAGCTGAAAGCGCGTTCGGTTCGATCGAAGAGCTCTTTGCTGGGCGTGTCGTGCAAATAGACAGCATGCGGATTCGGAAACATGAACTTGATTCGCCCAAGCGCATTGTCGCGTCCCGGACTTTGCCGCAAGACGTAAGGAAACCGCCGTGAGGCGTAAGCAGACCAGTCAATGCTTTTTGGATCGACGGGCTTGCCGTTTCCATCCAGAACCTCGAGCTTCCTTTCCGCCAGGTAGGCAGGATTCTTGGCCACCTTGGGCAAGATGTCTCTGGCAAGGATGGTGGGCGGCACTGTCCATGTGGGGTTGAGCACCAGGTACTTCATCTGCGCCTTGAAGACCGGCGTCTTGCGGTAAGGCCGGCCCACTTGGGCGCGGGAGTCCCAGGCGACTTGGTTAGCTCTGAAGAAATAGACGCGGAAGCCGGCAATGTCGGCAATGATGAAGTCGTCCTGGGCGCGAATATCGCCGAATAACCAACGACCTCGTTCCAGATTGACGCGGATCTGGTCGATCCGGGCCCCAATAGGGATGTTGAGTTCCTCCAAGGTCTGTCTCCCTACGCGGCCGTCGGGATCAAGGCCATGGCGCGCCTGAAAACGCTTGACCGCTTGCTCCAGGTCGTTGTCATAGAGCTCGAGGTCTGGGACGGAACCTTGCGACAGATCACCGCTAATTTGGAGCCGCTTTCGCAACACTGCTACCGGCGTCGCCCGCGCTCCAGGTTTCAGTGTTTCTCCGCCAACGACCATGGGCCAGCCACCTTTGGCAGCGATTTCCCGGTAGGCAGCGAGGGCTGATTTGAGTCGCTGGTAGGCCTTCAATTGGGGAGCAAAGTCTTCCACGAATCGGATCAGGGAAGCTGCGTGGATGGCAGCTTCAAGCGTTTCCGCCGGATCTTTGCCGCGAAGATTTCTGGAGAAGTTCCAGTTCGGGTCCAGGTCATGCGGGTCCAGTTTTCCGAAGCTCAGGTGGTATCCCAAACGTATCAGGCTCTCGGTTAGTAAAACGTCCAGATCCGCCTGCAGGCGATAGTCCTCCTTCTGCCTGCTGGCCCTCGCTCGCAGGCTCTGTATGGCTCGCACGTAGTAGTCCTCAGGGTCCAGCCCCTCACTGTCCATTCGAGAAATGAGCTGCAACAATTCATCGACGGCGCGAGGTTCGGTCCAGGCAGGTTGGAATCCTCGGCGTTCATAAAATTCAGGGATCAATCTGGTAGCCGCAATTGCTGCTCCCTCGATTGAGAGACGGTTCTCCTCGCGCAGTTGCTCGACTCGCATGCGCAGTTGCTCGCGAACGTCGGACGACTGACCGACGGATTGCCCCAGAGACCGCAACAACAGGAGTACGAGAGTGACCAGGAGTGTTCGGAAACGCATGGAATGCTTGGCAGCAGGCTCCGCGGCTCGCCTCGCGAAGTTTGTGGTATAGTACGTCGCCCTGATGGGCCGCCAGAAGGCCACGAGGTCTTTGGTGTATCCTTATGATTTTTGGAGGCTCCAGTTGCTTCAGCCAGACATTGAAGCTTCGCAGATTTCTGGCACGCGCCGCGCTCTGCTTCGCCGACTCATCCTAGGAATCCCCGCCACAGCCTGTCTGTCAAGTCTCCCCAAGATAGCCCTGGCCGATCAAGAACGCAGCCTGTCACTTTATCATACCCACACCGATGAACGGTTATCAGTCGTCTACTATGCTGATGGTCAGTACTTGTCTGATTCCGTGCGCCAGCTTAATTTTGTGCTTCGCGACTTCCGCAATGACAAGATACGAGAAATCGACCTCAACCTGCTCGACTTGCTTCATGAGGTTTGCCGGTTGTTTGGCGCCCGCAAAACCTTTGAGATCATCTCTGCCTATCGGTCACCTGAAACGAACGCACTGCTCCGCCATCGGAGCAACGGCGTAGCCCGCAACAGCCTGCATTTGCAGGGCAAGGCCATTGACATCCGACTCAGCGGTGTCGCCTTGGTCCAACTGCAAAAGGCTGCACTGGCCCTAGGCCGAGGTGGAGTGGGTTACTACCCGACGTCGAACTTCGTCCATCTCGACATTGGCCGCACCAGGCGCTGGTGACTTCTCTCACAGATCAACTGAGATCAAGCATCAACATCACCCCATTGACAAGCCGGTGCTGGGACTGCCGGGGACCGAACGGAGACAAACCACCCAGACGAACTACCAGCAGTACGAAGAAAGGGTGTCTTGGAAGGAGTGGAAGAGTCTCCTTTGGGACATGGGGCAAACGATGTTCGTGTCTGGTAGTAAGTTTCTCGCGCTCCGGCCTTCCAGGCCCCACCAAGGTTCCTCTACAGCTTGAAATGGGAAAGTCTTCTCTCCCCTCGCACAAACCTCGGCGGGGCCTTACGCCGCTCTTCCAGCAGGTTATGCTCGATGAGAGCTTCAATGAGGCGTCCGTAGTAAGATTCATCAAGAACCTGACTGATTTCTGCAGCCGACGGCGCTGCCGCATCTGCCTCATCGTCTGTGTTGAGGCTTCCTTTGAACTTGGCGCCATTGGCAATCGCAACTCGCGGGCAGTTGATCCTGCCTCGCACTGATCCTGATGATTTGATTTCCACCATCTCGCTCGCAAAGATTTCTCCAACCAAGCTCCCCGCGATGATCACGCATTTGGCACAGACGACCGCGTTGACTCTCCCCTCAGGGCTGATCCACAGGCTATGACCCTTAAGGTCGATCCTTCCCTCGACACATCCTTCAATGGCGAGATCCTCCTCGACTACCAGCTCCCCCTTGATGGAAACAGACTTCCATACCTTGACTGTCAGAGGGAAGTACATCCAGTTGTCGGATCCACAGATCGCGCAAACCAGACTTCCCGCACCAGAAAAAGACAAGGTGCAGGCCGCATCGCAGCCGGCGCACCATATGACTCGGTCCTCCAAAGACATCCTGATGCCAAGGCTGGAACTCATCGTATCCCTCTTGCGTCCCCTGACCCAGGGCCAATAGTACTCCCCATCGGGAAGGAATCCAGATTGTGATTGGCTTTTTGCCACGCCGGGCCACACTTAGTCAAGGGGTTAACATTCCAAATACGGAAGAAGATGCTCCGCGGTTGTGTGGAAACCGTGCTCGAGTACTTGCTTCGTTGCCTGCGTAGCCGACCCGCCTGGAAACGTCGGCATGCACTGGCCGCTCCTCAGCGTCCTGAACAACATAGCCCAGAGTGAATCTGAATCAAGAAATGCTAAAGAAACCGACCGAAGGTGGCGATGGTCAAGCAAGTGAGCAGGTTTTGCCCCAGAAACAAAACGGGTTGAGATGCTAGACGAGGAATTGCAGCCTTCCAGGCAGCGCCATAGCCGAAAGAGG
>Ga0075421_100009455_pt1 | contig 12016 bp, 7 predicted proteins | sample SoiMetdeltSBSDD5_FD_75292 | JGI IMG/M metagenome (GOLD analysis project Ga0075421, IMG submission 75292) | Bulk soil microbial communities from a Populus tree surrounding site in Tennessee, USA - Soil MetaG P. deltoides SBSDD5 | ecosystem: Environmental > Terrestrial > Soil > Tree plantation...
TCGCCCCGACCCGGCGCCCGTCGGCGGCGTCCCGCTCTGGCGCTTCTAGCGAGTCGGGTCCCCCAGGGGGCGCCTCGCTGCGCTTCGGGCGTGCGCCCCAATCCGCCGCACGCCGCTCGGTCTCGCTCGACGATTGAATCAGGGACACCCCCTGGCCAGTGGCGCTCTGGGGCATCATCAGCGGGTGTCCACCGCCACGCCCCAGGATATCGGCCACGCCGCCGCCACGCTGGCGGCCTCACCGGCCGACTACGACACCTGGCTCCACCTGGCCGGCCTGCTCGCCGCCGCCGGTCGGCGCCAGGAGTCCGAGACCGCGTTCCTCGAGCTCGGCCGCGCCGGCTGCGCCGTCGGCCAGGTCGCCCTCGCGGTGGCGTGCGCGCGCTGGCTCGATCTCCGCGATCTCGCCGTCGCCGGCGTCCTGATCGACCAGATCGTCAAGGTCCACGCCGCCGGCTCGAAGCAGATCGATCCGGCGGCGCGGCCGAAGCCGCCGCCGGCCGCCGCGGCGCCGCCGACGGTGCGGCCGCCGGCGTCGATGGACACCGCGGTCGCCGCCGCGACGAAGGCGATCGCCCAGGCCGGCAAGGCGGCGGCGGCGCGGGCGCCGGCGACCTACCCGCCGACGCCGCTGGTGTCGTCGCTGCCGGCCGACGACGTCAAGACGCTGATCGGCGTCATGCAGCCGTCGGCGCTGCCGCGCGGCCACGTCGTCGTCGAGGTCGGCGCGCCGGCGACCCACCTGTACTGGATCGCGCGCGGCGCGGTGCAGGTGAGCCGCGACGAGCACATCCTGGGCGAGCTCCTGCCCGGCTCCTTCTTCGGCGAGATCGCCCTGGTCGGCGGTGGCAACCGGACCGGCACCGTCACCTGCACCCTCGACACCTGGCTGCTCGCCATCCCGGCCGCCGAGATCGAGGCGATGGCGGCCAAGCATCCGCGCCTGGCCAAGGCGCTGGCGCGCCACGCCCGCGCCCGCCTGCTCGCCAACGTCATGAAGACGTCGGAGCTGTTCGCCCAGCTGTCCGAGGAGGACAAGGCCGAGCTGCTCGGCCGCTTCGAGACCGTGATGGTGCCGGCCGGCAACCGCTTCATCACGCGCGCCGCCAACAACGACCACCTCTGGGTCGTGGTGTCCGGGCAGTGCGAGGTCCGCCACGGCGACACCCTGATCGAGACCCTCGGGCCCGGCGACGGCATCGGCGAGATCTCGCTCCTCGCCCAGAAGCCGGCCACCGCCGATGTGATCGCGATCAAACCGACCGCGCTCCTGCGCCTGGCCCGCGCCGAGTTCGACCAGGTCGCGGTGAAGTACCCGCAGCTCCTCGCCGAGGTCTACAAGCTCCTGGTGGCACGCGAGCAGGAGCTCAAGCGCCTGGTCCACGACGCCAGCGACCTGGTCGTGTAAGGAGCCGCGGGCGGCGCGGCGCGGGCGCCGCGTGGTAAAAGCGCCGCCATGCGTCTCCGGTGTTCCTGGCATGCCGCCGCCGCGGCCCTGGCATTGGCCGTGGCCGTGGGCTGCGTCGACAAGGGTCCTGGCCCGCAGGGCAAGGCGATCGATCCGGCCTACGTCGAGGCCCATCTCCTGACCGATCCGCCGGCCGACCTCGGCAACCGGATCGACGCCGACATCGGCGGCAAGGTCGTCTACCTGGGCAACACGCCGACGCCCGGCCCGCTGGCGCCCGGCCAGAAGGTGACGATCAAGCACTACTGGAAGATCGTCGAGCCGCCCGGCGGCGATTGGCGGATCTTCTCGCACGTGCGCGGCGACGACGCCGACTTCCAGAACGTCGACGCCACCGACATGCGGACCGGGCACCCGACGAGCAAGTGGAAGGCCGGCCAGATCATCGAGGACGTGCAGGAGTTCACCCTGCGCGCCGACTGGAAGTCGAAGAGCGCGACCCTCATCGTCGGGCTCTACCCGCGCGGCAAGCACCGGATCGAGGACCGCCTGCCGGTCGTGCGCGGCCCGAGCCAGGACAACGCGGTGGTCGCGATCCGCTGGGACGTCGACGTCAGCAAGGCGCCGCCAGCGCCCGGCACGGTGATCCTGCGCAAGGCGGTCGGCCCGATCGTCGTCGACGGCAAGGCCGACGAGCCGGCGTGGGCGACCGCGGCGCAGAGCGCCGACTTCCTGGCCGCCGAGAGCAGCCCGGAGCCGGCGGGGCGTGCCCAGGCGCGGCTGACCTGGGACGACCAGGCGCTGTACGTGTTCGTGCAGGTGACCGATCCCGACGTCTTCAGCGAGTTCAAGAACGCCGACGACACGCTGTGGAAGGCGGACGACATCGAGATGTTCATCGACGCCGACGGCAACAAGCGCGGCTACGTCGAGCTGCAGGTCAACCCGAACAACGCGCACTTCGACTCATGGTTCGGCGGGACCCGGTCGCAGCCGGGCGACCCGAGCTGGTCGTCGGGGCTCACCTCGGCGGTGCAGGTGCGCGGCACCGCCGACAACCGCGACGATCACGACCAGGGCTGGGACGTCGAGATCGCGATCCCGTGGGCAGCGGTCAAGGGCCGCGACGACGCCATGAAGATCAACCTGCCGCCGCAGCTCGGCGACAGCTGGCGGCTCAACGTCGTCCGCGTCGACAAGCCGAAGGGCGCCAACGTGAGCGCGTCGTCGTGGAGCAAGATCACGTACCAGGACTGGCACGGCCTCGACCGGCTGTTGACGGTGGTGTTCGCCGACGCGACCGGGAGCACCAAGCCGACCGCGGCGGCGCCGGAGCCGATCGCGCCGGCGCCGGGAGCCGGCGCGGGGTCGGCGGTGGTTCCCCCCGCGGGGGCGGCGGAGAAGCCGCCGACGGAGCCGGCCCCGACCGCGCCACCCGAGAAGCCGGGCGCCGCGAAGAAGCCGGCCGCGGTGAAGAAGCCGGAGCCGGCGCCGGGCAGCGCGGTGCCGACGTCGCCGGGACCGATGCCGCCGTCGGAGACGCCGATCAAGTGATCGCGTGATCGGACGCCCTGGGGGCGCGCCGCCCCCGGGGCCCGGCGCCGTGCCCGCCGGAGGGCGTGTGCTACGTTTCGGGCTCGCATGACGCGTACCAGCGGGGTGCTCCCGCTCCTCGTCCTCGCGCTCCTCGGGCTCGGCACGGCCTGCTCGGCGGGTCCGACCCGGGTCGGCGCCCAGCCGAGCTGGCGCCGCGCGCCGGGCGTCCGGGTCGTGGTCGGAGCCTCCCAGCAGCCGGGCGCGCCGTTCACGTTCACGGTCCCGAGCGAGCCGGCCACCGCCTACAACGAGCCGCCGCCGGCGGCGGTGCCGTCGGCGCCGCTCACCGACGCGGTGGTCGCCGCCGTGCAGCGGGTCGCCGCCGACCGCGGCGCCGCCGCGCTTCAGCCCGACAGCCGGCTGTACGCCGCCGCCGAGGAGCTCGCCGCGGTGGTGCCCGAGGAGGGCGTCATCGCCTACGCCCTGGTCGAGTTCGCGATGCAGCACCACGGCATCGTCGAGCCGTCGCCGCACCTGCTGGTCGTGTGGGGCGCCCTCGACGCCCCCGACGCCATCGTCGAGCAGCTGGTGCCGCGGGTGCCGGAGCTGCTCGGCACCGGCGCGGTCGTCCGCGTCGGCGTCGGCGCCGCCCGCCGCAACGACCGCGGCGAGGGCGTCGTCGTCCTCGCCGTGCAGGGCTCGAGCGTCACGACCCGCCCGATCCCGCGCGCGCTGCCCAAGGGCGGCCGCGCCGCCATCGAGGGCCGCGTCCTCGGCGGCTACCGCGATCCCGAGCTGTTCGTCACCCGCGACGACGGCTCGGTGACCCGGCTGCCGTCGGCGCCCGGCGGCCGCGCCGGCGAGTTCAAGGCCGAGCTCGCGTGCGGCGGCCGCGACGGCCGCCAGCAGGTCGAGATCGTCGCCGTCGACGCCACCGGCTCGACCGTGCTCGCCAACTTCCCGGTCTGGTGCAACCAGCCGGTGCCGCGCAAGATCACCGTCACCCAGCCGGCCGGCGACGACGTGGTCGCGCGCACCGAGGGCGACGCGGAGAAGGCGCTGTTCGCGCTGCTCAACCGCGACCGCGAGGCCGCCGGGCTGCCGGCGCTGGTCTGGGACGAGCGCGCCGCCGAGGTCGCGCGCGCCCACAGCCGCGAGATGAAGGCGACCGGGGTGGTCGCCCACGTGTCGACCACCACCGGCAGCGCCGCCGATCGCGTGCGCAGCGCGAAGATCGTCACCGCCGCCGTGCTCGAGAACATCGCGCGCGCCTACGGCGTCAGCGAGGCCCACGACGGCCTCATGAACAGCCCCGGCCACCGCGCCAACATGCTGTCGACGGTCGCCACCCACGTCGGCATCGGCGTCGCCTTCGGCGAGGAGATCTCCGGCCAGCGCGAGATGTTCGTGACCCAGGTCTTCATCCGGGTGCCGCCGCCGGTCGACCTCGCCCGCGCGGTCATGGCGGTGCGCCAGAAGCTCCGCTACACGCGGCCGGTCCAGGACGACCCGGGGCTCGATTCGGTGGCGCAGAAGCTCGCCGACGAGCTGGCGCGCGGCCTCGACACCAAGGACGCCCGCGCCCACGCCATCATGACCCTCGACAAGCGGGCGTCGCGCTTCCGCCGGGTCGGCACCGTGATCACGGCGGTGGCCGACCTCGACGCCCTGACCGGCGAGGCGCTCCTCGGCGACGACAAGGCGATCACCCACGTCGGCGTCGGCGTCGCGCAGGGGCCGCACCCGGACATCGGCGACACCGCGATCTGGGTCGTGCTGCTGGTCGCCGAGCAGCGTTAGGGCTTGAACGTCACGCGGACCTCGGTCCCGCCGCTGCGCGCGATGGCGAGGGCGCCGTCGATCTGCTCGACCAGCATGGCGACCAGCTCGAGGCCGACCGAGTCGGTGTGGCCGGGCTCGACGCCGGCGGGCAGGCCGACGCCGTCGTCGCGCACGATCAGCTCGAGGCCGGTCGCGGTCCGGGTCAGGCGGATCGTGAGGCGTCCGCCGGCCGGACCGAAGGCGTGCTTGAAGGCGTTCGACACCAGCTCGTTCAGGATGAGGCCGACCGGGATCGCGACGTCGATCGGCACCACCGCGTCGTCGACGGCGACGTCGACGGTGATGCCGCGCTGGGCGGCGCCGTAGCCGTGGGCGAGACGATCGAGCAGCTGGTGGGCGTAGTCGGCGACGCCGACCCGGGTCAGCTCGCCGGCGTGATAGAGCTGGTCGTGGACCAGCGCCATCGACTGGATCCGGCTCTGGCTGGTCTGGAACAGCGCCTGGGTCGCCGGGTCGGTCATGGTCTGCGCCTGCAGGTTCAGCATGCTCGAGATGACCTGCATGTTGTTCTTGACCCGGTGGTGGATCTCCTGGAGCAGCATCTCCTTGTCGCGCAGCGACTGCGACAGCTGGCGCTCGTGCGCGGCGAGGACGGCGTTGGAGGCGGCCAGATCGCGGGTCCGCTCGGCGACCAGCAGCTGGATCCGGGTGGTGCGCCCGCTGACGACGAGGAGGAAGGCGCCGAGGAGGCCGGTGAACAAGAGCCCCGCGGTCAGCACCGTCCACGCCTGCCAGCTGCGGGCGTCGGCGAGGAACACCGGCGACGGCGTCAGCCGGATGATCCACTCGCGATCGGCGACCCGGACGTGGCCGAGCGCGGGCGCCAGGCCGGTCTGGCGCCGGGGCGTGACCCGGTCGGGATCGGTGCCGGCGATGTCGAACGGCGACCAGCGCGCCGGGTCGGTGGCGTCGTAGAGCGCGAGCCGGATGCCGTCGCGATCGAGCGGCGCGAGCGCGGGCGCCAGCAGCTCGCTGACGTGGAAGACGGCGGCGACGTAGCCGAGCAGGTCGCCGTCGGCGCGGCCCTCGGCCTTGAAGATCGCACGCACGAGCAGGAGGCCGTCGCCGCGCGGGGCGGTGTGGACCAGCGAGATCGGCGGGGTCGCCGCCGGCTGGCCGGTGCGGCGCGCGCGGGCGAGGGTGGCGGCGCGCACCGGCTCGGCGCCGAGGTCGTAGCCGAGCACCGGCTCGTTGCCGGGCAGCGGCTCGACGTAGAGGACCGGAAAGTACTCGGCGCGGCCGCCCGGGCGGCGCCGGCCGCCGACGCTGGTGCCCTCCCAGATGGCGAAGGCGGCCTGGTCGGCGGCGGTCACCCGCGGCGCCCACTCGAGCGCCTTGACCGGCAGGGTCAGGCTCAGCTCGTCGTCGACGAGGCGGCGGAAGCGATCGCGATCGACCGGCCCGCACGCCGTGTAGGCGGCGCCGAGCGAGCGCAGCGCGTCGGAGTAGTGATCGAGGCGGCGCTCGAGGTTGCTGGCGGTGTCGTCGGCGCGCTGCTGGAAGGCGGTCTGGATCCGCTCCTGCTCGGCGCGGCTGACCCGCAGGTACAGGGTGACGGCGACCGCCAGGGTCGCCGCCAGCGGCAAGCCGAGCGGGACCGCGCGCCGGCGCCACACCTCGCGCGGCCGGGCGATGCCGATCAGCGCGAACGGCGCGACCGTGATGACGCCGATGACGTCGCCGACCCACCAGGTGCCCCAGTTGAAGGCGTAGTCGCCGGCGCGGATGGCGCCGGCGGCGAGGAGGACGCCGTTGCACCAGGTCGCGGAGACCAGGCAGGCGACCGGCCCGGCGAGGATCACGAAGGCGACCACGTCGCGCTCGTGATCGAGGGCGGTCGGGTAGCCGATGTAGCGGCGCACGAGGTAGGCGCCGAGCGCCGCCTCGAGGGCAGCGCCGACGCCGATGGCGACGGCGACCATCGCGCCGAGCAGCGGGTCGCTGCCGCCGGTCTCGATCGCCACCGACACGTTGACCAGGAACGAGCCGAGCACGACCCCGGGCAGGACCCGGTTGCCGAGGACCAGGACGCTGGCGAGCGCGATGCCGGCCGCCGGCCACGCCGCGGTGGCGAAGCCGGGCGGGATGGCGAGATAGAGGCTGAGCCGGCCGACCACGCAGTACGCCGCCGCCACCGCCAGCGCTTGCGCGGTCGCGCGCAAGAGCGGCGGGCGCGCGGCGCTCATGCGGGTCCCCACGTGGCGAGCAGGGCGTTGACCAGATCGCAGAAGCGATCGAGGTCGAACGGCTTCTGCACGGTGTGGTTCGGCACCGCGCGCAGGAAGTCGATGGCGCGCGCGGTGACCACGCCGCCGGTGACGAAGATCGTGCGCCGCGCCTGGTCCGGGTGGCGCGCCAGCAGCTGCTCGTAGAGGTCCATGCCGGTCATCGCCGGCATCATCAGGTCGCTGACGATCAGGTCGAAGCGGGCGCCGCCGTCGAGGAGCTCGAGGGCGAGCTTCGCCTCCTCGCACAGGACCACGTCGTGCTGGTCCTCGAAGACGCGGCCGATGACGTCGAGCAGGAGGCGCTCGTCGTCGATCACCAGCAGCTTGCCGCGCAGGCCCGGCGTCGCCGACTCCGGCGCCGGCGGCGCGGCCTCGATCGGCGCCGCTGCCGGCACGCTCAGGTGGAAGACGGTGCCGGCGCCGAGGCGGCTCTCGACCCAGATCTCGCCGCCGACCGAGCGCACGATGCCGTGGCTGATCGACAGGCCGAGGCCCTCGCCGCCGGCGTGGTCGTCCTTGGTCGTAAAGAACGGGTCGAACACGCGCTGGCTGACCTCGGCCGCCATGCCGGCGCCGGTGTCGGCGACGTCGATCTGCACGGCGCCATCGCGGCCGCTGCGCGCGGTGACCCGGATCTCGTTGTCGGCCGGCCGGCCGGGGGCGATGGCGTCGGCGGCGTTGCCGAGCAGGTGGATCAGGACCTGGCGCAGCCGCGCCTCGTCGACGCTCACCGCCGGGACCTCGGCGAGGTCGACGACCACCCGCGCCCGCGCGCGCACGGCCGCCCCGGTCGCCTCGAGCGCCGACGCCACCGCGCGGGCGACGTCGGCGCTGTCGGCGGCGCCGCTGTCGGCGGCCGAGAACACGCGCAGGTCGGCGATGATCCGGTGGACGCGCTCGGCGCCGGCCTGGGCGTCGTGGAGGACGCGCTCGAGCTCGCCGAGCCAGGCCGCGCCCGGGTCGCGGTGCCGGCGCAGCTCGGCGGCGGCGAGCTGGAGGTTGGCGAGGGTGGCCGCCAGCGGGCTCGCCACCCGGTGGGCGAGCCCGGCCGCCATCGAGCCGAGCGAGGCCAGGCGATCGCCGATCTCCGCCGGCCGCGCCGCCGCCGCCGCGCCGTCGCCGCGGAGGACCAGCACGGCGCCGACCGGGTTGCCGGCGCCGTCGACGATCGGGGTCGCCGCGTCGGCGCGCGCCGGCGGCTCGATCCGGACCGCGGCGCCGGTGCGCAGCGCCTCGGCGACCGCCGCCTCGATCGCCGCGACGTCGGGGCCGTCGAGCAGCTCGCCGATGCGGCGGCCGACGGCGTCGCCGGCGCGCCAGCCGGTCACCGCCTCGGCCCCCGGGTTCAGGAAGGCGACGCGGCCGCCGGCGTCGGTGGCGATCACCGCCTGGGCCAGGGTGTCGAGGGCCGACGACAGCCAGCGCTCGCGCTCGCGCTGGCGGCGCTCCATCTCGTGCTTGTACAGGGCGACCTCGACTGCGCTGCGCAGCTCGTCGGTCCGGATCGGCTTGAGCAGGTAGCCGTGCGGCTCGGTCTTGCTCGCCCGCGCCACGGTGGCGTCGTCGCCGTACGCGGTCAGGTAGATCAGCGCGACGTCGAAGCGGTGGCGGAGGACGTCGGCGACCTCGATGCCGTCGCGGTCGCCCTTGATCCGGATGTCCATGAGGACGAGATCCGGACAGCGCTCGGAGGCGAGGCGGATCGCCTCGTCGCCGGAGGCGGCGCAGTCGGGGACCTGATAGCCGAGGCGGGTCAGCGTGCGCTGCAGGTCGCGGGCGACCACGCGCTCGTCCTCGACGATCAGGATGGTCCTGGGCGGCGCGTGCATGGGATCCCCGGCGGCAGCCGCCAGCATAGCGCGTCGGCGGCGCCGGGATCGCCGCCGGCGCCGATCACGGGCCGTACAGGCTGCCCTGCGGCGCGCCGCTCTCCACCAGGCGCAGCAGCTCTGCGACCAGGGCGACCTCGGGCTCGAGGTCGGGATCCCCCAGCGCGGCGGCGTCGGCGGCGAACCGATCGTGCGCGTCGCGCAGGAGCTGCGCGGCCGCGTCGTGATTGCCGCCGTAGACGACCGCCGCGTCGTGCATCGCCGAGGTCAGGATCGCCAGCGCGGTGGTCTTGGCCGCCGACGCCTGCGCGAACCACTGACCGCGGTCGTCGAGGGCGGCGCCGTCGCGCGCGGCGCGCAGGGTCTCGGTGCGGCGCTGGCCGTCGGTGAGCGCGTAGGCCAGGTGGACGTCGGCGCCGAGGGCGGCGAGCGCCTGGTCGTCGCCGGCGAGCGACACCAGCACGGCGCCGCGGCGCTTCGACAGGAAGACGGTCGACACCTCGAGCTTCGGTTCGGCGCCGGGGCCGGCCGGGAAGCCGTAGCCGGTCTCGAGGGTGACGCCGGCGCTGGCGGCGACGTCGAGCGCCAGGTCGTAGGCGATCGGCGTCGTGAACAGCGGGAACTCGTCGGCCATGAAGTCGTCGATGTCGCCGCGATCGGTCAGGCTGAAGGCGTTCGCGCCGCGCAGGTGGGCCATCGCCTGCAGCATCTCGGCGCCGATGCCGAGGCCGAGCGCGACCACCGTCATCTCGACGCCGTCGTCGGCGCCGTCGGCGACCATCTGCTGGAAGGCGGTCGGCGCGGTGGCGCCGACGTTGGGCTGCTCGTCGGTGAACAGGATGATGCGGACCTGCGAGGTGGCGCCGGCGTCGACCGCGGCGCGGCCGATCGCGTAGGCGCGCTCGAGGCCGGCCTCCATGTTGGTCGAGCCGGCGGTGGTGAGGTCGTCGATCACCGCGTGCGCGGCGTCGCGCTGGTCGCCGGCGGTGAGCTCGAGCGGGACCCGGACCTCGCTGCCGTAGGTGACGATCGCGATCCGGTCCTGCGGCCGGAGCTGATCGGCCAGCTGGTGGAGCAGGAGCCGCGACAGCGCGCCCGGCGTGGCGTAGTCCTCGCCGCGCTGCTCCCAGCCCATCGAGCCGGAGACGTCGACCGTCATGAGGTACGTGGTCGACGGGTGCATCCAGCGCGACGGATCGACCGCCGACGACATGCCGATCTGCAGCCAGCCGTGGGGCTCGCCGTCGAGGTCGGGGGCGACGCCGGCGGCGGCGCGCAGGCAGAGCGGCAGCGTGCAGCTCGACCCGGCGAGGCCGAGGTCGTGCTCGGCGAACATCCCCTCGACCAGCAGCGCCTCCGCCGGCGGGACCTGGCCGTTGGCGATCAGCTCGCGGGCGAGCCGCAGGTCCTTGACGCCGCCCGGGGTGGCGCCGAAGTCGCCGCCCGGGTTGGCGCCGCCGAAGTCGGCGCAGGCGGCGACGAGGAGGAGGGCGGAGGCGGCCAGCCGGCGGCGTGCGGTGCGCGACATGGTTGCTCACCATGGCAACGCTCGTTCCAGGCGGGAGCACGCAACTTCGCGCGGTTGGCGGCCGTGGAACGCCGCCGCGCCCCGTCGATCGCGACATCCGCGTCAGGGGGGGTGTCAGTGCTCGTGCTGGTGGTGGATGTCGGGCGCGTGGTCGTGCGCGTGCTCGAGGCGGCCGTGGTGGTGCCGGTGGGTGTGCTCGCCGACCACCGCCGGTTCGTGGACGTGATCGTGGTGGCCGTCGTCGTGGCGGTGCGGGTGCTCGTGCTCGACCGGCTCGTGGACGTGGCCGTGGCCATGGCGCTCGGCGGCGTGGAGGTAGACGCCGACGGCGAACAGCGCCGCGGCGACCGCGGTCCAGGCGCCGCCGATCCGGTCGCCGATGGCGGTCGCCAGCGCGGCGCCGACGAAGGGGGCCAGCGCGAACACCGAGCCGGTGCGGCCGGCGCCGATCCGGCGCTGCGCCAGCAGGTACAGGCGCAGGCTGAGCCCGTAGCCGGTCGCGCCGCAGGCGAGCAGCGCCGCGGTCGCTGCCACCGACGGTACCGGCTCGGCGCGGGCGATCGCGATCGCGCCGGTGAAGGCGGCGCCGAGGGCGCCCTTGGCGGTGACCACCTCGAGCGGATCGCGCTCGCTGAGCGGCCGGGTCAGGGTGTTGTCGAGCGCCCACGCCGCGGTCGCCGCCGCGATCGCGAGCGCGCCCCATCGCGAGGCGCCCCAGCCGGCGCCACCGCCGGCGTCGAGAGTCAGGGCGGCGCCGCCGGCGACCATCGCCGCGACCGCGACCGCGACCCGCCCGCCGATCGGCTCGCGGTGGAAGGCGCGGGCGAGGAGGACGGTGAACACCGCCTCGAGGTTGAGGAGCAGCGCGCCGATGGTGGCGCCTGCCCGCTGGAGACCCCACGCCAGCAAGGTGGGCGCGATGGCGCCACCGACCACCGCGACCAGGAAGACGCGCGGAGCGTCGCCTCGGCGGAGGGATGCGTCGCCACGGCCCGAGAAGAGGTGGAGCGCGAGCGACGACGCGCCGGCGCCGGCGTAGAGGAGGGCGGCGGTGGTGAACGCGCCGAGCCCGCGGCCGGCCCAGGCGACCACCGGGGTGGTCGCGCCGAACGCGACCGCGGCGAGGGCCGCCAGGGAGACGCCGACCGCGATCGGCGAGCGCGGGGACATGCGGCCAGCATGCCACGCGGTGCGTGATCAACGGCGCGGTGGTTACGCGTCAGGTCGCGCGCGCGAACGCCGCGGTTCGCCGCGGATCGCGATCGATGCGCAGGGCGGCGATCCGGCGGTCGCGGCTCTCGACGTGGATCACCGCGACCACGATCCCCGGCGCGCTCGCGACGCGGACGATCACGGCCGGCTCCCCGTTCAGGCGGCGCACCTCGGCGGCGAGCGCCACTCCGCCCAGCCGCGACCACGCGTTGGCGAACCGGCGGACGACCGAGCGCCGGCCGAAGCTCGGCCGGGTCGCCGCCGGGATGACGCCGCCGCCGTCGGCGACGCCCCAGGCGTCGTCGGCCAGCAGCGCGGCGAGGGCGTCGAGAGAGCCGGCCTCGACGGCGCGCGCCATCGCCTCGACCAGCGCCGCGTCGACCGGCACGTCGACGTCGTCGCGGTGGCGGGCGGCGGCGAGCGCGGCGCGGGC
>Ga0075421_100009456_pt1 | contig 12015 bp, 9 predicted proteins | sample SoiMetdeltSBSDD5_FD_75292 | JGI IMG/M metagenome (GOLD analysis project Ga0075421, IMG submission 75292) | Bulk soil microbial communities from a Populus tree surrounding site in Tennessee, USA - Soil MetaG P. deltoides SBSDD5 | ecosystem: Environmental > Terrestrial > Soil > Tree plantation...
TCCATCTTCCTGGTCATGTCGATCGGCAGGTCCAGCGATCGGAAGCTCGCACCACGTGCATGTGCGACGAACCATCCGCGTTTCCTCTCGGCGTACGGATCATCGATCGCATACCACGACGCCGCCAGGAACGCCGGCACCGTGTACTTCCCGATCAAATGCTGTGCAAGCGAACACACTGCCGGCCGCCAGGACGCCGATATCCCTGGCCAGTCGGCTACCGCCCGGAGATGTGCCCACCTGAATCGGGACAGATTGACGAGCGCTTCGACGCCAGGATGATGGCCATTGACGACCGGCGCGTCGAGCAACCGCCTGGCTCGATTCCGAGCGCAGTGCAGCAGCTCGTGGAATGTCGCTTGGGCGACCGCATCCGACGCCAGGCGAGCGTACGCCTGACTGATCGCGCGGTCGGTCTGTTGCCTGTGATGCCGAACGAAACGTTCAGCCGAAGACACGATGTCCTCCGTTTGTTCTAGTAACTGAATCTGCAGATGTCGACCGCGCCTGAATCGCGCGATCGATGACGGGTACGGACCAGATGCACCACGCCCGACCGGACGCGGTACGGTCCGCTTGCAGCCCAGAACTAGACGAGGGAGAAGAACATCGCGAAACGATCGTGAGGGCTCGCGGCCTGATCCGTCAAGCCACAAGTTTCGAGCGCTGAGCGATGTCCGGGAACTGCGGCGGCACGACGATCCGAAGCGTCCATGCTGGCAGCGCCCGGAGCAGAGCGGCGTGGCGTTCGAGGAACACTCGGAACTCATCCAGCCAGGGGTCGGTGACGACGTAGACGACGACACCGCGGCCGGCGAGATGAATGCCGATCGGTAAACGATGAGGTGCCCCTGGCTGAGTGGTCGCCCGCCTTGAGTTTGTCGTACTTCTTGACTAAAATTCAGGTTTCCTGTCAGGTCCACTCGCCGCGCGGGCCCTGTCGGCATCGATCTCGCGCGGAGATCGCCGCACTCGAATCCGCGTGACGGACACCGCGGTCCAGCGAGCAAGGAGCGCGAGGTGAACTCCGCTGGAGGCCTCCACGCTCCAACGGAGTTTGCAGATGCAAGCCGCTCTCGCCGACGACAACGTTCGCGTCGAGTCCGAACCGGCACCGGGGTCACGCCTGCCTGCGGTACACCGCCTTCGCGCGCATGCGCTTCTGGGCGGCATCCTGCTGGTCGGCTTGACGCTGCGCGTCGCGTGGATGGTCACGCAGGTATCTGTCATCAGCTCGGACGGTGGCGAGTACGCGACCATGGCTGAGCATCTGCTGCATCAACACGCGCTCGTCGGGACCTATGAAGGCCCTGAAATCATCTATGGGCCTTTGTATCCGATCCTGATAGCAGGGGTCATGACGGTGATCCCGAACTCGGAGACGGCAGCGCACGTGGTGTCGCTCGTGTCCGGGACAGTCCTCATTGCGATCGTTTTTCTGCTGGCGCAAACGGTTTACGGTCGGCGGACTGCCTACATCGCCGCGAGCCTCGTGGCGGTCCATCCACTCTTGATCGCCTTGTCCGCGTCGGTCTACAACGAGGCACTGTACGCGACTGTCTGGATAGCCGTGGTCTATTGGGGCATACGCTCATTGGAGGGCCGTCGCCTGCGCGATGCATTGTTTCTGGGAACGTGCATCGGCCTGGCCTACCTGTCCCGCATGGAAGCCGTCGCCTGTCTGCCGCTCATGGCAGCCGCGCTGTTGATGGTAGGGTGGCGGCGGAAGCAGGCGCGATTCGCATTCGCACAGACGGCGATCATGTGTATCGTTTTTCTGGCGCTGGCCTCGCCGTATGTCGCCTTCCTCTATCGGCATACAGACCGTCTGCGGTTAGAAGCGAAATGGGACTTCAACTACACTCTGTGTCGCAACCGGCTCGCTGGGATGAGTGTCATCGAGGCCAACTACGGGATCGGCCCGAACATGACGATCGAAGGACCGCTGTTAGGCCCCTTCCAGTTCGCGGATTTCACGCCCTATCCACATACGTTGCGGGAACGGGTCGGCACTCTGGCCGCGATGGCAAGGATGAATGCGCAGGCGGTCTATCACAATCTACTCCAGCGTCAAACCGGTGCGCCGCTGCTGTGGGCGTTCCTCGTAATCGGGTGGTGTCGCGTGGCTTGGACCAACAAGAGACTCAGAGACGAGATGCTGCTGTTCGGATTTGCAGCTTTGGTTGTCGCGGCGACGCTCATTGCATCGAGTGCGGAGACCCGCTACCTCTTTGCGCTCGCGCCGATGCTCTTGGTGTGGACGGCCAACGGCTTCCGGGAACTCTCGCGATGGATCGTGCGTTGGGAGTTGATGGCCCGCTGGCCGAAAGTTCGTCGTGATCGGTCGGTGGCCGCCCTCCAACTCGGAGCGATGGCGATGGTCGTTGGGATCTCGATCGGAGGCGTCCGGGGGGATTGGTACTTCGCCGACGAGCAGGGCGCCGTGGCGTCCGCCGCCCGCGAGGCCGGAACGTGGCTGGCGCAGCACGGGTCCCAGTCCGGACGCATAGCCGCCAGAGGCACGGTCGTCCCATATTACGCGAAAGGGACGCTCATCGCTTTTCCCTACGGCGATCCCGATACGACGTTGCGATACCTCGCGCACAAGCAGGTTGATTTCATCGTGCTGGAGAGCGCGGAGTCGGCCCTGGTGCCTACGATTGGCGAATGGATGGCGCATGGCATCCCGGATCCGCACGCGCAGGTCGTCTACGACAGGACCACCTCGCCAGGCGTTCGCGTCGTAGTTTATCGATGGCAGCACATGTGACGAGCCGAATCGCCACGGGCTGGTGGAAGGCGCTGGCGGGCCGAATTCGCGCCGGCGGGCGCTGCACTGGCGGAGTCCATGAGTTTCTATTTCAAGACCGGGATCTTGTCTGTGGTGCTTGGTCTCACTGCCGTGATGGTCATTTACTGGGTCGGCATTGGCAGCTACAACAGCACGGTATGCAGGGAGCAGTACCACTACTCGGTCGAACGACCTGCGTACGGGTGCAGACTCTTGGGATTCCCCACCGCATATGTCGAGAATGATGCCTGGGGTCATAACGCCCATGTTTATCCATTGGAGTTTCTGCTGAACCTGCTGTTCTGGTCTGCGGCATGTTTCACGGCGCTTGGCCTCGTTCGAAATCATCTGAAAGCAACCTTCAACGCGCTGCCCAACACAAGCACGCCCACTCGAATAGCGATCATTCTCGAGTTGCTTGCCGTTCCGTTGATCGTCCTGATACTCATGAATGATTTGCCAATAAGACTAGGGGCACGAGGGGATCTGTCTGATATGTTTTTTCGATCGTCCAACCATTGGGCCGTCCTGTACCTGCCCCTTCCGGCCATTGCCGTCATGGGCTGTCTGTTGGGCATGGCTGGCGTCTACCGCCAGCTACGTGCAGCGCCACGCGATCGGCCGGCGGACGAAGATTCCAGAGGACGGGGAGTACTCACGAACCTGGTGGTAGTCCTTCCCTTCATCATGGCGGTGTGGATCGTTGTCGCCATGATCTTCGTCGGCTGGATTCCAGAGGTGGTGTGACAAGTTCGAACATTGGTCGAAGAACCCGCCGAGATCTACTCCATCACGACGCGCGTTCATCGAAACGCGCCGCGCGGTGGCGCACTGGCGTTGCGCGGCGATCAGGTACCTGCTTCAGTGTTCTGTCGATCCGTTGTCGTGCCCGAGTGCTGACGCGCGCTGTCTCGAGCATCTAACGAGGAAGTCCCGGCCGGGTGCCGGTTACGTGTCGACCACGGGTTCCTGCGGCTCGTCCGCAATGAACGGGATCGTGATCCCCAGCCACTTCTGGCCGACTGTCTCGAACGCAATGTCCCACCTGGCCGGCACGGCCACCGGGTCTTCAATCCCGAATCCCGCGAGTTTGACATCGCGCCACAGCTCTGAATTCAGCGGTCGACCCATCCACTGCACGAACACGCGGTCCAACCCGGGCCGGGCGCGACGGACGATTTCCTCAAACCGCGCCGGAAGCGCCAAATAGAATCTGCGCCCAGCCTCGTCGGGATTCTCAATTGAGCCTGGCAGGCCGATCGCGATCTTCGTCCCGGTGGGCGGAAACAGCCACTCTCCCTCCCAGTACGACTTCGATGGGTCGCGTGGGATGTACATCAACAGCAGTGGTCCGAACTCCGGATCATGGAGTCTTGGCGGCCGGAAACGAAGTCGCAATTCCTTCAGCAAGCCCATATCGGTGTGGTCTCGGACCGCAGGTTCCAAAGGCACTCATGTATCGGTGGAAGGCCGATGACGAATTCGTCCGGCGTGTTGACCACAGTCAAAGTCTGCCCTGGCGACGACTTTCGCGCGGCGCCCAGTTTCCCCTTGATCGCGCCTGCCGGGTACGGCTGTGATCTAGCGGCTGCGCCAGGGTTCGTAGATCCGCACGTGGCGGGGGTAGTCCGAGTCCGGCCGCTGCACTTCACGCCGGTCACCCAATCTTTCGCACACCACCATCAAGCATCGCTCGCGCGGCAGCCTCAAGCGTCGCGAGGGCGACTCGGATTTGTTCACCGTCGACCTTCAGACGGGCCTGACACGCGACGCATTGCACTTGCGGACTGGTCGCCAGGCGGCTCAGTGTCTCTTTCATGTAGCGGCCGCAGTCAGGACACTCGATTGTTAGCACGGCGCCGCCAAATCGTTCAGGCATGCTGCCTCTCTGGATGCAAGGTCGAGTTCTGAGGTCATCGCTGAGGGAGCTGCGGAGTCCGGGAGCAGTCAACGGGGAACTCCCAGAGTCCCGCGGTCAAATCGGCGGATTCGTGATGGTGTGGTGCGCGGGCGCTTCCCGCCAACCGGGGCGTGCCAGTACATCGGTCTTGAAGCGGGTCCACATGAACGACACGAGGTAGCACATTCGCGTCTCATGGTAGAAGCGCCGATCTCCGTCCCACCGCAGAAGCGCGAGTATCCATCCTGTCGCGTGCAGCATCAGCGAACGGTGAAGAAACAGGGGAGTGCCAAACAATCGTCGTGTCGCCCGATCCCGGTCGGACAGCGCGCCACGTCCATCCACGGCGTCCCTGAACCGCAACAACGCATGATATTTTCCGGTGGTGGCCTGCCACCTGCGGTGGTAGCGTTTCGTCAGGCGTTCCGGCGGCACCGGGACGACGACGTCCATCGACGGCAAGTACAAGCCCTGTTTGCCCGCTCGCCACATCCGGAGCTCGAATTCGCGATCCTGGTTCCGGGGATACGCGGGCGAGAATCCGCCGAGCTCACCGAACACTTCACGCCGGACGCCGAGATTTGCGGTCAGGAGGCACATCGCTGCGCTGAAACGGCTGACCCATTGTTCCTGAGGGCGATCCTGCAGGGCTACCGGGCCGGCGTGTGCCTCCGTCAACCAGTGCGGTCTGCCTGACACCCACTGGGGTCGTACCCGTCCGCCGATGCAATCGGCGGCTGGGAACGCGTCGAACGCCTCCTTCATCGACCTTACCCATCGCGGTTCCGGAATTCCGTCATCGTCTAGAAAGGCGACAATCGGCGCGTGGGCGCGAGCGATGCCTGCATTGCGCGCATAGGAAACGCCCTGCCGCGGTTCGAATACGTACTGCAGCAGACCGCGGGAATCGGGCATGAATCCGGCGACCGTGGCGCGGGTCGCATCCGTAGAGTTGTTGTCCACGATGATCACTTCGTAGGTGAGAGCACCCGCATCCTGCGCGAGCAGCGCCTGAATCAGCTGCGGGAGCTGCGCGGACCGATTGAACGTCGGGATGACGACGGAGATGTCCGGCCGCTCAATCATTTGACCTGGAGATGTCTCTGTGCCCCTGAGTTGCCCGTCCGCCGACGAGGGCGGGGTCCAATGGCAGGTAACAGGACGTCGAGCCGCGAGCCGGCGGTAGATTCGCCGGCCAATCTGGGGCGCTGGCGGCACGGCGAGCAACGGGCGGATGAACCAGCCAAGCGGCAGGGATCGTGCGATGGCGCGGTAGGCCTCGAATCCCGCACACGTCCTGCCGTCGGAGTTCACCGCATGCATTTCAGCCAGGCAGCGCTCCCGATTCAGGTCCGGGAAGCGGTGGCTGATTGTGGGCCAGTCGCTGACAACGTCCATGAATGCCACGCGGCGGAGCAGGTCGAGACGCCGCATCACTGCGACCGCGGGACGGCACAGTCCGCACGCCCCGTCATAAAGGACTTGAACATCAGTTCTAACGGGCAGTCGCGCGCGCAGCCACGCGCCGACCCGGTCCCACGGCACCCAGAACAGATTGATCAGGAGGAAGTTTTCGAACGTCGGGCCCATCAGGACGCGAATGCCGACAATGAGGCCGATCCCCCCCAGGATGATGATGGGGCGCAGCCGCCGGCTGAACAGCGCGATGGGATACCCGGCTTCGAACACGATTGTGCCGAGCGCCAACAGGTGGGGTGCGTACGGGATCCGGGCCACGAAACTGCCAATCGGCAGCAGCGGGTCCGCGTCCGAGATACGGTACTGCACCCGATCGAGCACAATCGCCAGATGCCCCGACGTGATCCAGTCAAGCCCCGACGCCCGCAGCTTCGCTATCCCAGCCGCGCAAAACACGAATGACAACGCCACCAGAATGAGCTGCACCGGCCAGCGATACTCACCGCTCGGCGGCAGCGCCGCCGCGTTGGCATCTGCCGCGACACGGCGCAGCGCATCGATGGACCAGGCGTCGCCGGCGCGTGAGAAGGCCAGGATCCAGAACGCAAAGACGAGAATCGCATCGAAGTGGTAAATCTGGCCGAAATTATGGCCGAGGCCCAGCAGATAGGTGCCGAACGCGGCTGCGACGAACATGCTGGCTCCGCTGAACAGTCCGATGCACGACATGAACAGCGACAGCTTCCACACTGTCTGGACGACAACGAGCGCACCCGGTCCGAGGAATGGGACGCCGAACCTCTCGAAGAGCCAGATCGGTTGCCGCAGCGACGGCGACACGTCGCCCCACCCCGAAAAATCATGCGGAAGATAGAAGAGGAAGAGACCGAGGAAGAACAGGAATCGGGAGACACCCAGGCAGGTTGCGGCTGCTGGCGCAAACCAGAACTTCCGCCACGCTTCGACGACGGGTCCAGCTCTCATCGCGACGCCGCCACCTGTGATAACGCCACCTCGGCTATCAGGCGCTTCGAACGAGGCCGGTCGATATTGGCGGCATCCGGTTCCAAATCCCAGCTGACGCTGTAGAGCCGGATGGCTTTGAGCGGCGGCCCACGGTGCCGACCCGCCGCGCGGCGGGCTTCGTAGCGGCGAAGGATGTCCTCGAGCGCCGCGCGCACGCGCGTCTCGGAGCCGGCGCTCTGGTCGATCCGACGTATCCCGAGCGGCAGTCTCGATTGATCGAGTGGCCAGAGTTCGGAGTACCGGAGAATTGCCCTTTCCTGGCCATCCGGTGTCACGCCGAACACGCGATACCAATTGTCGAGTGTCGACTTTCGGTGAATGGTCGAGAACATCGGATAGTCGGAAAACGGCCAGTGCTCCTGACTGGTGACGATGTCGTAGAGAGAGCCGGCGATGACACCGGCGATGAGGAGATGGATGAGGATCTGACGTCGCAGCGTCATCGGATACCTCGGGGATCCCGGCCGCTGGGCGATCCAGTCCGGGTCCGGCGCCAGGCTGAATGCAACGGTTCCGCCATCTGACTCAACCAGTCGGACTGGGGCTGGCCGCGGTCTCCAGTGAGGCTCGGATCCACGGCGCTACCGGCGGGCCTCGGCATGGGGACGCCTCTCTGTGACAATTTCGCGCGCCAGCATGTGCGTAAACCGGATGGCACCGGCTGGGCTCATATGGTGGTAGTCGGAATAGTCGGCGTCGTCGGCGAAGCGATTTGGAACGCCCTGCGTAACATCTATGAACTCGAACCCCTCGTCCCGGGCGAGTTGCGTCATCGTCTGGATGAAGGCGCGATAGCGCGCCGGTCCGTCCGGCGCGGACCACCGGTACGAGTGCTCGGGCACATTGACGAGCACATAACGGGCTCCTGCCGCATGGGTCTGGCGAGCGCTGGCACGTATCGCGGCGAATACCTGCCGGCTGTCGGCCGACAGGTCGCCTGAATACGGTCGCTCCGCCGCCACCCATCCGCGGGTGCGGACCACGTCCAGCGTTGGCAGTCGTGGCGTCCATCCCCTCGGATCCGTAATCACCCGTGGGTCGTCGTCCGCGTCTTCTCCGGGCATGCCTCGACGGTGCGCCAGCAGCCAGCGCGGCAACGCGCCTCGATATTGGAGCAGGTGGATGTCCTGCAGCAGGGCTGCCTCGATGCGGTTGACCGTCGTGGGATTGCGCCAGCGACTCTCGATGGGACCGCTGTAAATGTCTTCTTCTTTCCGGGCGCGCGACGAGGGCTGCAACTCGCCATAGCGGATTCCCTGGACCACGACTCGGGGCCGCGCCGTCGGGAGCCAGAGGTGCTCCAGGTAGAACTCGACGGGTCCCGGCCAGAGGCCGGAGAGCCCGACGTTGAAGCTCACGGCCCGCCTCCCGAGTGCCGCCGCCGATCGATCGAATTCGAGCGGATGGATATTGCAACGTACGATCGAACTGCCGACGAACAGGATGTCGAGCCGCGGCTGGTCCTGAACGAGGCGCTCCAGCGCCTCCAGGCGTCGCACGACTCCGGGCTGCTGGAAATGTGTTCTGACCGGGAGCGTCCGGATGACAGCGGGCACGCGCAACACGACCTCGATTGCAGTCAGCACCGTGAATACGGCGAGCACGCACCATAGACCGATGGGCACGCCGATTCGAAGCGAGTGGATCGCCTGAAGGAATATCTCCCGGTCAGAACTGGAAGTAGATGAAGGGTTCATGCTTCATTCGCCCGCTTGCCAGGAGCACCAGGGATGCCGCCGTTGCCGCAGCGACACGCGCCGCGAATGGCCACTCCAGTACGAACACTTCCTCGTCAGCCACCGCCTGCGGCACATCGATCGCCAGGGTCATCGCCCATAGCACCAGCACCGGGACGATCGCCCCCTCGCCCCCGGCCACGAAGGCGAACAGACCATGGAGGTAGGCGGCGGTGGTCGCGGTGTCGTGAGCACGGAAGAAAAGCCACGTGAATGTCACGAGAACGTAGACCGCCAGCATCCCACCGGCACGCCGCACCCGGGACGACGTTCCGGCCGCTGGCCAATGACGGCCGCGCCATTCTCTCCACACGTGATGCAGCGAGAGATAGCCGCCGTGCAGCGCGCCCCAGGCCACGAAATTCCAGCTGGCACCATGCCAGAGGCCGCCGAGAACCATCGTGGTGATCAGGTTCAGGTGCGTCCGCGCGCGTCCGTGGCGGTTGCCGCCGAGCGGGACGTAGAGGTAATCGCGAAGCCAGGTCGAAAGCGAGATGTGCCAGCGGCGCCAGAAATCTGAAATGTCGGCGGCGAAGTAGGGATGGCGAAAGTTGCGCATCAGATCGAAGCCCATGAGGTTCGCCGAGCCGCGGGCCATTTCGCTGTACCCCGCGAAATCGTTGTAGATCTGCAGCCCGTAGAGCACGAGACCGCAGATGAGCGGCACCGTCGGATACGAACTGGGGTCGGCGAAGTACCCGTCGGCGAGCGCGCCTGCGGGATCCGCGATCGCGACTTTCCTGATCAACCCGATTCCGAACAGCGTCAGACCGCGCGCCCACAGGTCGATGGTGACGACACGGGGCTTCTCGATCTGAACGATCAGCGACCGGGCCCGCTGAATCGGCCCGGCGACGAGATGCGGGAAGAAGGCGACCGAGAGGGCGAAATCAACGAAGTTCCGGGTCGGGAGGAACGCGCCCCGATAGATATCGATGGTGTAAGAGATTGTCTGAAATGTGTAAAACGAGATCCCGACCGGAAGCACAATGCTCAACGTCCGTATTGACGAGCTGAACCCCATGCTCTGCAGCATGCCGTCGGCGCCCGCCACGAAGAAGTTGAAGTACTTGAAGAACCCGAGAATGGCGAGCTGGCTGCCGACGCTGAGCGCCAGCACGGTTTTCATCCTTCGTGGGAGGGCTCGTTCGCGCGCGCGTTGAATCGCTAGTCCGGCGGAGAAATCGATGACGGTCGACAGCAGCAGCAGCGAAAGGAAGCGCCAGTCCCACTGCCCATAGAAGAAGTAACTCGCGCCGAGCAGGAGCAGGTTCTGAGCGCGGTGCCGCAGGGAGAAGTACGCGACCAGCACGATCGCGAAGAACACCGCATATTCGACCGTATTGAAGAGCATACCGACGAGACTTCGGGCAACCTTGGTCCAGCCGTCAATTCGCGCTCGGTCAGGTGTACGGCCGTGCTCTGAGCGCATGCTTGAGGTAGCAAGTCAGATGCCGGAAGGAGGTCGAGATGATCAGCTACGTGTTTGGATACGGGTCACTCCTCGAGCGCGCGTCGCGGACGCGCACGAACCCTGATGCCGTTGGCGCGTGGCCGGCGCGCGTCACCGGCTATCAGCGAGGCTGGTTCCATCAGTTCGCCGACAACGTCGGCAGCACGTGTACCTACCTCGGAGCCGTCCAGTTGCCCGGCCGGACGATCAACGGGGTTGTCTACGCGGTCAGTGACATCGAGGCAACAAAACAGCGGGAAACCGGGTACACCGCCATCGCCCTCAAAAAGGAAGAGCTCGCGATGCTGGATGGGAGCGGGCCATTCAACATTGGCGCCGACGTGAATGTCTACATCTTTGTCAGCAACCAGGAATCAATCTCCAAGACCAAGGAACCCACACCGTCGATCCCGATGGTTCAATCGTACGTCGACATCTGTATCAACGGCTGCCTGGAGCTGGAGGCGCTGTATCGCGGGGTGAAGGGCTCGTTCACGCAGGAGTTCATTCGCACGACGACCGGGTGGAACGCGAACTGGGTCAACGATCGGCTTTATCCTCGGCGGCCGTTCATCTACGCACCCAGTGCGAGCGCGATCGACAAGGCGTTGAAAGAAGGAAATGTGTTGCAGTACGTCCAGCTTCACGATCTGAAATAAGCGGAATCAGGCCGTTATTCAGGCAGCGAGAAGCTGTACAAGACGTTCCCTGCCGTGAGCGCCACATACTGACGCCCGTCGATTGCATAACTGATCGGCGACGCCGAATGGTTGCCGCCAGTCTGGTAGTGCCAGAGGCGCTTTCCGGTCTTGGCGTCGAGCGCGATCACGTTACCGTCCCGTGATGACGCGAACAGAAGGCCGCCGGCCGTGGCGAGCACGCCGTTGCCGAGCGAGCCCTGGAACAGTTTGAAGTCCCACACGGTCTTTCCGGTGTCCGGATCGATCGCCTTGATCCCCGCGTTCGGCGCCGGATCGTTCGGGCCGCGGGATGGCGGAGCGCCGCGACCGGGTGCGTTGCCGAGCCACTCCTTGCCCTTCTCGGGCACCTGCGGCGCGCTCACATAGTGCGCGCCGGCTTCCGAATACGCGACATAGAACAATCCCGTGATCGGGCTGTAGGACGGAGCCTGATAGTTCGTCGCGCCGCCGGGCGTCGGATAGACGAGGAAGCTGCCTTCAGGACTCGAATTCGAGCCGGGAATGGGCATCGGCCTTCCCTTGGCATCGAAGCCCTTGTTCCAGTTCTGGTAGATGAACGGCGTGCCTGACAGGAACTCGCCGGTGGTTCTATCGAGCACGTAGAAATGGCCGTTCCGGTCGGCGTGGAGCAGCAGCTTGCGCGGCTGGCCGCGCCATGGGCGATCGACGAGCACCATGTCCTCGGTCGAGTCCCAATCGTGGCCGTCGTTGGGCGTGAACTGAAAGTGCCACTTCCGCTGACCGGTGTCGGGATCGAGGGCGACCACCGAATCGGTGAAGAGATTGTCGCCGTCGCCGCGTCCCGACCGATCGGTCATCGCCGCGGGATTCCCGACTGGCCAGTAGAGTGTGTTGAGTTCGGGATCGTAGGTTCCGGTCAGCCACGTTCCACCACCACCGGTCTTCCAGCTCTCTCCCTTCCAGGTGTCGCTGCCGAACTCGCCCGGCGCCGGAATCGTATAGAACCGCCACAGCCGCTTCCCGGTCAC
>Ga0075421_100009458_pt1 | contig 12013 bp, 14 predicted proteins | sample SoiMetdeltSBSDD5_FD_75292 | JGI IMG/M metagenome (GOLD analysis project Ga0075421, IMG submission 75292) | Bulk soil microbial communities from a Populus tree surrounding site in Tennessee, USA - Soil MetaG P. deltoides SBSDD5 | ecosystem: Environmental > Terrestrial > Soil > Tree plantation...
GAACTTCACCCAGAGCGCGACGCCGCCGAGCCCTGGCATCGCTTCGATGGCGTCTCTCAGATCCGGCCCCATTCTCGTTGCGACAGTGTTCAATCGATTCATGCGGTGCCCTCACTTTTCGCCAACGCGTCGAATCGCGCCATATCGTGGCTACGCGCTTCCAGCCATTTCCTGAGTTCGCGGCGCGCCGCCATCTTCTCGCGGGCTGAGGACTCTTCGAGAATTTCGTTAATGTTCCAGGTCAAAGATTCAGGGTATTCATCGTAGCCGCTTCGGCGATTGTGGGCGCCATCGTTGTACTCGAAGGTCCAGCCCACGGGCCGGTTCTCCGAAAGCGCGATCTCCGCCAATCCCTCCAGCCGCTCCGAGTGGTAGCAGTCGCTACTTTCCAGATACGGATCGGTCCCGTCCGCTGCGGCGTATACGCGAACATCTTCGTCCTCGTGCGCTTCGATGTGCGGCTCGGTCAGGATGAAGAGCTTCATCAGCCGTTCGAGTTCACCCTGCGACCCAACGTCAAAGTATAGTTCGCAGCCCTCGCCCGAAGGATCGAAGAACGGATCTTCCATCTGGGGGCCGATCTGTTCGTCGAAATGCTCCCGGAGGAAATCGTCGATCGCGTCCTTGTCGCCCTCGCAGTTGCGCCTGACCTCTTCCAGATCGAGGTCGTGCTCGAAGAACTCGTAGTACGAATCTTCCTTGATGAGGCCGATCCTGTCGGCTCGGAAGACGACTTGGAGGCTCTCGAAGCCAAACCCGACGGTCGTCTCCAGATGTGGAATCTCGCGGCTGACGAAGCCGATTCGCTCAACCAGTGCGCCGCTGACGCCGCGTTCGACCCTGGCGGTGATTCGATGCCCGGCGTACTCGAACGTCACGCCGGAGTAGTTCTCTGAGAGTAGTTGGCAGAACTGGTGGCCGTAGTCTTCGTGGATAGGCGCTTCGCCCGCTCGTTCGCGTTGAAAGTTGAGGTAACGCGCCAACGACTCCGCTTCACCGTAATCCAGTTTCGCTTCGCGCGCTCTTTCTTTTAGATCGGTGAAATCCATGCAGCCCCCTCAAGTTGAGACCTGTCAGATCATGCCGTAGGTTTGAAAACCGGATTGTTTAGCCTGAAGCTGGTCTTCGAGACTTTCGATTCTCTCCCTCTGCTCGGCCACAATCTCGAGCAGATAGTTGAACGCCGCCCCTATGCCCCTCAACGCCTCTCCGGTGTCTTCAAACGTCATAATCGGGCATTCCGCTTTGAACAGGCTCTCGTCTATCAGCTCCCTGTATCTCTGATTGGTCAGTTTTGTTTCCGCCATGATCAGCCCCCTGCTTTAAGCGCTAGATGATCGCCGCGCCGTTTTTCATCGAAGCGAATAAATGCCGGATCGTCGCCGCAGTCGAGCCCCAGCTTGAGCGCGCGTTCGAGAACCAGGCTACCTGCAAGGGCTTGAACGTCAGCCAACGGAAGCTTGTTATGCGCGGCGCCACTCAACTCATCGAGCGCCTCTACGACGTTCATTACTTTGCTCAGATTCCCCGCGTTAACTGACGCGGCCAGCGCATAAGCCATCCCGTACAGACCATTGATCGTCGCCGGAACGACCTTGTGCAACTGGCGGCGCGGCGTCGTGATGATCTTCTCGACCGATGCGAGGTGTTTGAGTTCGTCGGCGACGGTCAGAAACTCGTGCGCAGTCGCATCGCCGACCAGCCCGCAGATGAGGATTTCGCGTTCGCGTTTGCCGACGCAGTTCTTACAAATATCCGAGACACGCTCCCACGAACGCGGGCTGGGAGTGATCGCGTGATCAGAGCGCCTCATCTCCGCCGAGCCGATCAGCAGGTCAGGGCGGACTTGGATGAACGCCATCACTTCAGGCGTGACCTCGTTTTCCATGGCCCACGCCAACCAGTCCTGCGCGGTTGGCTCGATGACCAGATGCACGAGGCGGTCATTCATCGCCGTTCCGAGATCGCAGGAGATCGCGCCGTCTTCCGGCCGATTGCCGGCGGCGATAATTCGCCATCTGTCACCGAGTGTCCAATTGGCGACGCGACGCTCCAGAATCAGGCCATAGGCGGCGATGCGCGTTTGTTCGTCGGCGCCGGGAAGTTCATCGAGAAAGAGAATGCCGTGTTCGTCTTCGCGCGGCAGGAAGTCGGGAAGATAAAAGGTCGTTTGCTTGGCGGCATGGTCGAGGGCCGGCAATCCGCCGATGTCCGAAGCGGTCTTCTGCGAGAGCCTCACATCGCGCAGCCTGGCTTCGCGCCGCCGGGCCAGTTCGGCAACGAGTTTTGATTTGCCGACGCCTGGACTTCCCCAGAGCATAACCGAAATCTTAAGCGGCCAGAGCGCGTTGATCGCCGAGATCGCCTCCGACGGCGCACACGACATCGTGTTGATCATAGTCATTGATCCTTTGATAGATTGTTGAATTGAACTGTGAAGATCAGTTGCGCTCAATTGCCGGCAGCTCATTTGTTCTGCGGGTCTTCAACGCGGCGCGGACCTCCGTCCCGCACATCCAGAGCCTCAGCCTGGCGTGGGCGGCGAGATTTCCGGCCGGCGGGATGGAACCGATGCGGGCATAGACGAGGTCTTCCGCGGCCGACCGCGTGGAAATGACTTGAGAGAGTCGGCGCGAATCTTTTGTCTCCGTAATGGTGATGACCGTTCCCAGCAGTTCTTCCACGAGAAAGATGCCGAAGCTGTTATGCGTAATCATGGCGGCGGCGTCAGGATTGTCCGGCGCGAACTCGCAAGGCTTGTTGAAGAAGTCGAACAACGCAAGATAGTCGCCGGGAACGCCGCCCCATCGCGCCGCCAGTCCTTCGGCGGGCTCTTCTCTGATCTGTTCGAGATGGCGCGGCGGTTTCCTGCGGCGAGTCCAAAAATCGGCGTCGATCTCACGCAGCCATTCCGCCAAAGGAACGACTCGCCCCAGGTCTTCAACTTGATGGTCACGGAACAGATCACGAGTCGAAATGACAGTCCCGTCTTCGGCGCCGATCGCGTCGCCATGAATCCCTACCGCCAGCCACTCTCCGAAATCCGAATGAAAGAACATACGGTGCTGCACGCTGGGAAAGATCGCCTTGCTGCGATCGATCCAGTCGTGAATCGCAATCCAGTCCTGCCATTCGCCGCCATAGCGGTGAGCAGTGATGCGAGCGTGCTGTAGCGGCTTCATCTTCGACTATCCTCGAAAAGGTTTCGCCAGGTAACTGGACAAAAGGTGAATCGGCTATCGCCACTAACCGAACGTATTACTATTCACTGACGATCACCGGCAGAACGATCCTCTCCGGCGTGTTCTTCCGCAGCAAGCGCAGCCCGCATCCTCGCGCGAGATTCAATCGGCGAAGGCGCGACGTGGCCAGCCTGATAGAGCATCAGCCACAATTGCGCATACAGTTCGCCACACCGCCACGCTTTCGCAATCTCCTGTAATCCACGCGCGCTGATCGCATCGGCTTCTTCTTTGGTTTGCTCCGTTGATACATAGGCGCAACCATACGGAGCCTCAGCATGGATTTCGCATCGTCCGTTTTTCAGAAAGCGGCAGGAGCCATCCGGCTTTCTTGCCGGCACGAGTGTCGGGATAGTTCTATAGGCTCCATTTGCAATGACGATCGCGCCGGGGCTTGCGAGAAGATTGTCGAATGCGAATTGCGCGATGTCGGGTTCATTCAGACGTTCGGCGATACGCTGGATATCACTCGGGACCAGATAACCCGGCATGGCGAGGCAGAATCGGCTGCAAGCAGAGCAATCGCAGACAATTCGCTTGAATCCGAATTCAGTTCGTTGGTCGGTCATTTCATCTTCTCTTCAGTTGCGGCAACAGCAATACATGCGCACAAGCATTCTGCGCGCGGCTCCATTCGGGGGCATTGATCTCTCGGATGAGAAACGGAGAACTCTTCCATCAGGCGTGGTCGTTCTCTTCCTGCAGCTGCTCTTTTTCGATCATGAAGTCGTGAAGATAGCGCGCGACAGCTTCGGTGATCACTTCATTGGCGAGTTTGGCCGCGTGGTCGTACTCGCTCGCATCCATCAGCGATTGGACGGCTGCTTTTTGAATATCTTCAGCCATTTCCTCCCACCGTTCCTCTTGATCAAACTTTTCCCGGATGTCGTCTTCCGTGAAGCATAGCGCTGGGATTGCTCTCCGCGCGTCCTCTTTTGCCTCTCGTTGCAACTCTTCCGGCGCGTACGCGAGAAGACGAAAGAAGATCGGTTGACTTATGGTGATAATGATGCGGCTCATTTTGCCTCCTTGATTGACGGTTGAAGACCGCTGAGATCCCAGCGAAGTGTGGCCTTCACGGCGCACGGCGCTCGTGCGCCATTGCGCGCCTTGCTGTCCACTATCTTTTTTGTTTTCTACCTGCGCGGCTCTCCGTGTTGACCGAGTTGTTCCTGATGCGCATAAGCGGAGGCAGGGCGCAGCATCGGCCCCTGGCTGAGCTGGCGGCGGAAAGATCCGATCTGCTTCCTTAGTTTCTGTATGGTTTTCTTGGCTCTCGCGTTATCTATTGCGTAATAATGGATGCGCCAATATGAATCTACGTAACACAATCATCTACCTTATCGGTATTCCTGCCGTCGGGAAATACACGGTCGCCAAAGAAATCGGGCGGATGACGGGCGCTAAGGTGGTCGACAACCAGTTGATCAATACTCCGGTGTACAGCGTTGTCGGCTATGATGGCACATCGACCTTTCCCTTTCCGCAGGGCGCCGGGCGGCATATCGAAACAATCCGGAGAGCGGTCTTGACCGTCATCCGTGATTTCTGTCCGCCGGAAGAAAGTTTTGTGTTTACGAATGTGCTCGATGCGAAAGCTCCAGAGGACAAGGCGTTGTTCCGCCGGATCGAGCGATTGGCTAAACAGAGAAAAGCCGCTTTTTTCCCAGTGTGGCTGACCTGCGACGCCGAGATGATACGCCAACGCAAGAATACTCCGGAACGCCGAGCGCGACTCAAGGACATCGACCTGACCACGATCTTGTGGTATCTCCAGGAATTCGAGGTTCTCAAAGCGCCACATCCAAACGCCCTGACGCTGGACACCTCTCATTGCAAGCCGGAACAAGTGGCGCAGCGCATTTTAGAGCATGTGAGAGGAATCAATCGATGAACAAAGCTGTAGATCAAGCGTCATTCAAAATGACCCGGAAGATCGCCGCAGAACGTCGGGCGCGAATTGCCTTGATTGTTGAAAGCTTTCCCGAGGCGGACACTGTAGCCAATGGCAATCATTTGAGCCTTGAAGTGCGCCAAAAGCGCTTCGGCTGGTACCTCGATAATCATCACGCTGATGGACGTCTGGCCATTAATTGCAAGGCCCCGCGAGGCGTCGCCCGACAGTTGGCAAACCATGCCCCGGACAGATTTCACATCCCAAAGTACGTTAGTCATCTTGGCTGGACAGGGCTGTGGCTCGATACGCCTCAGGTCGACTGGGCAGAAGTCGAAGCGATCCTGGTGGGCGCCTATCGTCTGACGGCGCCTAAAAAATTGATTGCCGAACTAGACGCCAGGCAAAACGCGTAATTACCAGGGCCACACGGGACTGGGTTCCCGAAAATACTCGAGCGATTCTTTCAAGGTGCGATCAGTCGCAATTGTCCACCACCGCCCGGTATGACGGAAATACGAAACATCAAACAAATCCGCCCCCACGAGAGTGAGTCGGCCCGATTTTGTCTCGAAGTCTTCGGAATACCCACCAGGTCCTCGACCGCCTCGGCGTTTTGCAATAAGAATCAGATTGTCGCCGTGCCACCTGGTATATAGATCCTGGACATCCCCGAATCCTGCCCGACCGCCTCGGCTCCGGACGACCGACGGTTTCATATAGCGCTCAATGATTTTGTCAACCTTCTCTTTGATGGTTTGTTTGCCTTCTGCCGAGTACCATTTCACTTCCTCAGGCGTTAGCTTGACCCACCCACCTCGATACGATTCTTTTTGACGCGTGTGCGATGCCATGCTTCTATACCATTGTATGCTATTAGCCCGCCGTCCCATCCGGACTCGCGATTACGACAGTGTATCCGTCTGGATCTCGTAACCAGAGCTCCCAGTGGTTCGGTCCGCCGTCGCCCTCGGGTGGATTGCGATGGCGTGGTATCACCACTTCAGCCTTCATCTCAGCGGCGCGGGCTAGCGCATCGTCAAAGTCGTCAACTTCAAACCACAGAAGGACTCCATTGCCGTAGGGTTTGTCCGCCGGATCGCCGATCTGCCCGTGATGGTGGTCGACCTCGAAGCTGTGCAACTGCATAGTCAACACGCCATTGTTCTCAAGTCGTTCGTATTCCGAACCACCATGCGCGCTCCGGCAGCCAAGGAGTCTTTGATACCATCGGCTACTGGTTTCGACGTCGGTCACTGCAATAAGTGGTTGTGGTCGCATCGATTCCTCCGAATTTGTCAGGCAATAAATTTATTTTCTATCCGCGGCTACTGCAATATCGACCATAACTATTCCGCCTCCTGTGCAGCATACGCAGCCTACTTCTCAATCAGAAGAGGCTGAACCTGACCATTTCATCGTTGCTCAGAAGGAGAATTACGCCGGCAGGCCGATGCTTCCGCCGGCTCTTATACTCTGGCGTGACCGCAATGATCTGCTCTCCTTCAGGCACGAACCTCAGAAGGTCATCCCACGAGAAGTTCTTTGGAACGGAATTGCCGATCAGATTTCTGATTTCGCGCTCGCACGATGCCTGGTAGCTCTCCGACATTTCCTCGCGACTGCGGCCCTGGTCATTGCTCGGATCGAAGCCGGCCCAAGCGTCAGTTTGATAGAAATCCTGCGGATCGGCGCCGCCGACCGTGAAATCGACTTTGTCGACGTCCCAGTTGTTCGGGTCGTTGAATGTGAAGACCACGTGGTTACTGATCTCGCGCCACTCCTCTGGCGGCTCCTGTTCCGTACCCAGCCTCCATTGCCCGGCCTTATGGAAAATTTGGCGCCACCCAATCGGAAGCGGGATTTGCTCTCCAGGTTTCCACCACAGATGCCGGATATCGAGCCGCGACTCATCCGCCTCCAATACCTTATACGCCGCGCCGGTCAATTCGAGAAATGTGTGCAGGCCATATTCGACAGAATCTACTGTTTCGTCTTCCCGAATGACTCGCGCCTTGTCCGCGAGCAACAGCGGCGAATTCTCGTAACTCAGGACCTGTGGCGCGGACAACGAGGTCATTTTGCTTACGTCGTCTCCGGACTCATACCGTTTGCGCCGGGCGGCCACAAAGCACGGAAGATTCGACGCCTGCGCCGGATAATCGTGGTAGAACTGACTGAGCGCCAGCGGGTCTATCTCTTCAATCGGCGTCCGGCTGAAATATTCGAAGAGCGAATCGCGAACGAAATCGCACAGTTTGTTCAACGCCTCATCTTTGATAATGCCGCGGCGCGAAGGAGACATAGGATTGATCGGTCTTCCCTGCCTGACCTCGAGGTACGCCTGAAAGCGGCTGTATTGGTCGACCGGGATCATCTGGCCATAAAAGTTGACCCAGATTCCATTTTGGGTGGCATATCCTTCCTTCCCGTAAAGACCGATGACCAGCCGATTGTTCTGATAGGAGGTTTCGATCAACGGAACGCTCGGCCACGCATCCTCCGGGACACTTGTGTTGACGACCGTGTCGTTGATCTTTATGGTGAGTAGACCAATATAGCCACGGGCAGGAGAGCGATAGATTAGCCAGGCATCTGTCAGGGCCTTGACGAGTTGGTCGGTCAGCGCCTTGGCACACATGACGCCGATATTCATTCCCGGAGCGGGAAAGCAGATTGTCCGTATGTTCTCTCTCCATCCAGCGGCGTATTGCCAGTCCCACCAAAGCCGCGCATCAATCGTCAGAGAAAGCAGGTTCGAGCTGAAGGTCACCGACTCGACTTCATCGTGTGCGAGAAGACTGTGGATGCCGAGCCCGAGCGGCTGTTCCTCTTCTTCGACAAGCTGATCCCAGCCGGACTCTCCGAGTTTCAAGAGCGCCTCGAAGTCGGACTCGTCGCGCAAGCCGCGCCCGTCGTCCTGATAGGTGAATCCCCGATCGTCAGTGGTGATCCGAATGTTTCGCGCGCCTGCCCTGGCTGCGTTTTGAAATATTTCACTCAGTATCTCATTGATGTCGCCTGTGAAAGCTCGCTTGATGCCGAGCCGCAGGCGCGCCGGGTTTATCAGGTCATTGATCTGTGAAGCGGACATAAATGTTCTCCTTTGGCGCTAATTTGGTGGAAGGGCCCCTGGACGGATAGAGAAAGATAACGACGATCGTAGTGATCGCCAAAACCGATCATCGCTTCCGCATGACTTGCCGCCCACTTGGATATTTGAAGCGATGGCCGAAGCGAAGGAAGGCTGGACCATCTCCACCTTGCCAGACATGTTGAAGGAGCGGAGCGAGAGATCGCCATTCCCCTAGCTCGAGTCAGGAGACCCAAGCTCAATCCTGCGGGCGGCTCTCCCGCTTCCGTCTCCGCTTATTGCTTGCAGCCTTCATCTTCTCTTTCTTCGTGAGATCATCGAATTCAGGGTCTGAGGCGGGAATCAGCATTTCGTAAGGATCGCTCTTGAACATCAGCCCGAATGGAACTATTTCGATCTCGGGCTCGCGATCGGCCTGCCGTAGGATATTGATTGCGCAGATGGCGTATGCGGGTTCGCCAGTATTGCGGTCCCGGCATTCGAGCAGCGCGACATCCTCCTTCTCGAATGCCTTGCCCAAAGTATGGAAGTTGGTTTTGATCGGATCAGGAATCGCCATAACGTCCTCATTGCCTCATCTCCGAGATTTCATCGCTTTAGCTGAGTAAAAGCGGCATCACGATCTCTACAAATCGGTCATCGTCCGCCGTGTGGACGTTGATTTGCGCCTGTGTCTTGCCGTCTTTGAACTCGAACAGGACTTCCTCCTCCCCCTCGGTCGCGTGGAAGAAGTCGTTGAGATATGTAGCGTTGAAGCCCGCCGTGATTCGGTTTCCGTCATACGCGATCGGGATGGTTTCGCCGGCCTCGCCGATTCCGCAGCATACCGATGAGATGCGCATTTCTCCTTCGCCAATCTCCATGTTGATCGGCCGAGCGAGAAGTACGTGGTGATGCAGCGTGAGGTCTGACCTTTTCGGACATCCCAACGTTGCGTCCGGCGTCGCGTAGAACGCCAGGTTTAGACCGCAGAGAAGATCACTTCGAGCGCCGGCAGATCGCCGCGCAGGTCGTCGAGACGAAAGACCGCGTCGCCGATTTCATCAAGCAGCGCCTCTCCCTGATTCGAGCCGATCAGGACGCCGTATGCACGCATACCGCGTTCCGCTCTTCTCCTCGTCCATTCCGCCTGCGCTTCGGGAGAAACATCGCTGATGCCGTCGCTGACGCATATTACATCGGCCTTCTCGAACTGCGATCCGTCCACTAGCTCCAGAGCCTTTTTCATCCACGGCTCGAAGACCGTCCCTCCGTTGAAAAAGAAGCTGGCGCAGGCGATCACCTGGTCAGGAGTGGCTTCGCCTTTCTGAAAAAGGTCGAGCCGCAAGTCGTCCGGGCCGGAAAAGTGGATCACGGCCAAGTCGCGCTTCTGCAGCCGCGCAATTGAAAGCAGCGCCAACATCACCGCTTTACTCCAAACTTCTCCCGTCATCCCTCCGTAGTCGGTCGTCATCGATCCCGATTCATCAATTGCGATGATGATCGGCCCCTGTCCTTGAGGCTCGTGGCCGATCAGGTCGTACTGCATCAGGCCGCGTTCGGCGAACCTGAGGTAGAAGAGGTCTTCGAGGTCGGGATCGGCCAGCAGCGCGATCTCGCTCGGCAACAGGCGCTCGATCTCAGAGCCTGCGGTGATCGAGGTGATCTCATCGGGCGGATACTTGACGCGAGTCTTCTGCTGCTGAAGCGCGATGCGCGTGAAGCGGCCGCAGACGGCGGCTATCTGTCGCAGTTTCGACGAACGCCCTACCTGTTGAGCAATGACGAGTTTCTCTTTTGTCGAGAGTGAATTGCGCCCGCCGGCGCCGTTCTCCATTCCAAAGCCAGCGTCGTAACCGCCGCCGAAGGCCTTGATCGCGTCGTTGGCCTGCTCGACCTCGGCCATCGCTTCCGCCAGACCTCGCCGCACGGCCCGGCGCACATTTTGCTCGCGCTCCTCGCTCGACTCTTCCAGCTTGCGGTTCAGACGCTCCGCCCTCTTCTCTTTCTTTGCGGCGTCGGCTCTCGCTTCTGCGGCTTCTCTCTTCAACTGGTTGGAGCGTTCCTCCTCTGGCGCCAACGCCGCCAGTTCATCAAGCGCTTCGGCGTGCGCAAACAGTCGCTCGACCTCGCCGGCCAGCTCGTGCAATTGATTGAGATACCGGATCGTCTCTTTATCGATCGCGGCGACGGCCGAAGCTGCGCACCCAATCGTCGCCATCGCGCTGGAGAGCGGATCGCCCACCGTGCCGCTCTCGCGCATCTCCCGCCATTCAGCCGTCGATAGAATCTGCTCGATGATTTCACGGTTGATCTCATGCGCAGGAGAGAGCGGCGCAACCGGCGCGATTCGCGGCGCGCGTTTGTGGAAGCTCCAGAACAGGTCTCGCAAAAGCGCCGGTCCGGTGCGGATCGCGCCCGCCGTCTCTGTCGCGATTCTGGCCAATCGCGCGTAGTCATCCGACGCCTGCTCGAAGGTCTCCACATCGAAGCCGTCGTGCGCGATCGCCTGGCTGCCGTCGGTAATTGCGCCCGCGACGATCTCCATGTCTTCCATTTCGGCGACCGGTTCCGGCTCCTGGATTTGTTCGCTAATTGTTTCCATTGGCTCTCCCGATCGAATGGTTAGAGAACGAGCGATGCGATCTCCTGCTTCATTTTCGCAACGGCTTCGATCACCTTATCGATGCGATTCGTATTGCGCCCCTGTTCGGCGGCCTGCTCGCGCAGTTCCTGCAGCTTCGCGCCGATCTGCTTGAGCTTGGTGTTGGCCTCAATCGCCGCTTGCATCTTCTGCTCCTCGCTCTGCGCGGCGTTCTGCGCGTCCATGCATTCACGATGCACCGACGCCGCCTGGTCTTCGTAATCAACGGCTTTGGAGTTGAGCGGGTTGCCGATGCGGGCGAGCGCCTTGCCGATCTCCGCCTGTTGCTCGGGCGACTGCCACAGGACGTGTTTGAGGAAGATCAGGTCGTCTTCTGTCACCGCGTCGCGTCTTTCGGTGAGCGCGTGAGCCTGCAAAACTCCGAGAGCCTGTCCCCATCGCCGATCGCTGATGACGATTCCTTTGGCCGCAAGGTCTCTGCGCAACTGCTCGATCAGGTCGATCGCCGCGTTCGGAATTGCGACCTGGGCGGCGCTCTGTTGCAGGGCGCCAAGCTCTGACTGCAAGAGCGTCAACGGCCGGCTGCCGTTTGAACCATGACCGTTATGCTTCGCGGCAGCGGCGCGGATGAATTTAACGAACCCGGTGTCGGTGACATAGCCGACGCGGAAGCGGAGCAGGAATCGATCCCAGAGCGCTTCGAGTTCATTACCCTGCGGCATTTCGTTGCTTGCGCCGAAGAGCGAGATCAGAGGGATCTGCATCTCCTGGCCGCCGTTGTGGAAGACGCGCTCATTGGCGATCTTCAGCAAGGCATTTAGAATCGCGCTGCTCGCCTTGAAGATTTCGTCGAGGAAGACGAGTTCTGCTTCGACAAGTTTACCCGCCGTGATGCGCACATACTCGTCGCGCTTAAGACCGCTGACCGACACAGGGCCGAAGAGTTCCTCCGGCGTCGTGAATCGAGTCATCAGATATGCGAAGCTCCGCAGCCCCGCGCCGTTTTGCGGGCTGATGCGCTCGGCAAGACTTGTGACTAGAGCCGATTTCGCTGTGCCGGGAGGTCCGAGAACGACCACGTGCTGCCGCGCGAGCAATGCGACCAGAGAGGCGCGAATGACTTCATCGCGCTCGATCAGCGACACTGTCAATTCACGTTCAATGGCTTGCAATTTATCGAGTGATGGTTTGATGGATGC
>Ga0075421_100009460_pt1 | contig 12011 bp, 9 predicted proteins | sample SoiMetdeltSBSDD5_FD_75292 | JGI IMG/M metagenome (GOLD analysis project Ga0075421, IMG submission 75292) | Bulk soil microbial communities from a Populus tree surrounding site in Tennessee, USA - Soil MetaG P. deltoides SBSDD5 | ecosystem: Environmental > Terrestrial > Soil > Tree plantation...
TTCCGGTTATCTCGACGGCTTCTACAACAAGCCGCGCATCGACAAGGACCTGTTGGCCCGCCACTCCAAGGGAATCATCGCGCTGTCGGCCTGCCTCAAAGGCGACATCGCCGAACACCTGATGGAGGACCGGTACCAGGAGGCCAAGAAGCTCGCTTACGAATACCAAGACATCTTCGGCAAGAACAATTTCTTCCTAGAACTCCAAAACCACGGCCTCGATCAGGACAAGAAGATCCTCCCCATGCTCTACCGCATGGGTCGCGAAACGGGCATTCCGCTGGTTGCCACCAACGACGCGCACTACCTGAAGCGCGAAGACGCCCGCGCCCACGAAATCATGCTCTGCATCCAGACGGGAAAGACCGTGTCCGATCCCTCGCGCATGAAGTGGGACTCGCCGGACTTCTATCTGAAATCGCGTGACGAGATGATGCAAATTTTTGGCGAGGTCGAGGAGGCGCTCGACCGAACCTGGGATATCGCGCAACGCTGCAAGGTCAAGCTCGAACAGGTGAAGGATCCGTTCCCGCGGTTTGATATTCCGCAGCCTCACTCCATCGATAGCTACTTTGAGTTTGTGACGCGTGAAGGCTTCGAACGCCGCCGTGCGCGCCTGGAAGCGCTGCAGAAGACCGGTCAATTGCGCCAGCCTCTCGAGGTGTACTACGAACGCCTCGACCGCGAGATCAAGATGATTCAGCAGATGCAGTTCTCAGGCTACTTCCTTGTGGTCTGGGACTTCATCCACTTCTCGAAAACAAAAGGCATCCCGGTCGGCCCGGGACGTGGTTCGGCGGCCGGATCGCTTGTCTCCTACGCTCTATCGGTCACCGACGTCGACCCACTGCAATATGGGTTGCTCTTTGAGCGCTTCCTCAATCCCGAGCGCGTCAGTATGCCCGATATCGACATCGATTTCTGCACCAACCGCCGCGGCGAAGTCATCCAGTACGTCACCGAAAAATACGGGCGCGATTTCGTGGCACAAATCATCACGTTCGGAACGCTCGGCGCGCGGGCGGCGATCAAGGACGTCGGCCGCGTCCTCGACATGAGCTTTGGCGACGTTGAGAAACTCACCAAGCTCGTCCCTTCGCAGCCGCTCAACATCAAGCTCAAAGAAGCATTCGCCATGGAGCCAGGCTTCGAGGAGGCCGCCAAGGCCGATCCGCGCGTTCGCGAAGTGCTCGACACAGCCGTAAGGTTGGAGGGCATGGCGCGCAATGCCGGCATGCACGCCGCCGGTGTGGTCATCTCCTCAACACCACTGAAAGAACTGGTTCCTCTCTACAAGACGAACCGGGATGAAGTCGTCACGCAGTACGACATGGTGGGCATGGAAAAGCTCGGCCTGCTGAAGATGGACTTTCTTGGGCTGACCACGCTCACGATTCTTCACGAGGCCGTCCGCCTCATCGAAGTGCACCAGGGCGTCAAGCTGGAGCTCGAAGATCTTCCGCTGGACGACAAGAAGACTTACGGGATTTTCTCCAACGGCTACACCAGCGGCATCTTTCAGTTTGAATCCCCGGGCATGCGCGACGTGCTGCGCCGCTACCAGCCGGAGCGGATCGAAGATCTCACGGCGTTGAACGCGCTCTACCGCCCCGGCCCGATCAAAGGCGGCGTAATCGACGACTTCATCGATCGCAAACATGGCCGCAAACAGGTCATCTACGACGTCAAAGAGATCCAGCCCATTCTCGAAGAGACCTACGGAATCATGCTCTACCAGGAGCAGGTGATGCAGATCTCGCAGGTCCTCGCCGGTTACTCGTTGGGTGAAGCGGACATCCTCCGCCGCGCCATGGGCAAAAAGAAGAAGGAGGAGATGGACGCCCAACGCGAGCGCTTCCTCAAGGGCGCCTCTGACAAAGGCTTCTCGCCGAAGAAAGCCGAAAAGATTTTCGACCTCATGGCACAGTTCGCCGAGTACGGTTTCAACAAGTCTCACTCGGCCGCCTACGCGTTGCTCGCCTATCTCACCGCCTACCTCAAGGCCCACTATCCGATCGAGTTCATGAGCGCCCTGCTCACCTCGGAAACGGGCAACACGGCCAAGGTCGTGAAATACATCAACGAGTGCCGCGACATGGAAATCTCCGTCCTGCCGCCGGATATCAACCAGTCGGCTCTCACATTTACTCCGGCGGGCGACGCCATTCGCTTCGGCCTGGGCGCCATCAAAAACGTGGGCGCGGCCGCCGTGAATAACGTCGTCGAGGCGAGGGTCTCGGGCGGCCCGTTCACGTCCCTGGCCAGCTTTTGCGAACGTGTCGACCTGACCAGCGTCAACCGCCGTATGATCGAAAGCTTCATCAAGGCCGGCGCAATGGATTCGCTCCCCGGAAACCGCGCGCAACTGTTCGCCACCATCGACGGCGCAATGGAAACCGGACAGCGCGCCATGCGTGACCGCATGAGCGGGCAGAGCGGCCTGTTCGGCGAGATGCTCGCCGAAGCCCCCGAAGAGCAGCCCTTGCCCAAGCTCAACGACTGGACCATCAAGGAGAAACTGACCGGCGAAAAGGAAATGCTCGGTTTCTACGTCACCGGCCATCCGCTCGACGAGTTCCGCGACAAGGTCAAGGAAAGGTCCACGCGCTCATCCAGCGAACTGGAAGACCTTAAGCGCGGCGACGAAGTCTCCATCTGTGGCGTCATTACGGGACTGCAGCGCCGGCGGAACAAGGATGGCAAGCCGTGGGCGAGCTTCCAACTCGAGGACTGGTACGGAAACGCCGACTGCATGTGTTTTTTCACCGCTTATGAGAACCTGCAAGCCGATTTGCAGGAGGACGTCGCGGTGCTCATCCGCGGTACAGCGCTTCCGGAAGAGAATGCGCCGTCGCGAATCTCGGTGAAGGAAGTGACTTCGCTCGCCAATGTCCGCATGAACCTCCCCCGTCTGATCTCGATCAAGGTGCCGGTGGGAACGCGACGGCAGGAACTGGATCGTGCCACCGCGCTTCAAGAGCTATTCGGCAAGAAGCAAGGCGAAGCGGAAGTGCGTCTGCGCCTTGAGAAGCCCCGGGACTTTTCGGTTATTCTGGATATTCAGGCTCGCGTTCGTCCTGACAAAGAGTTCTGCGCGGAAGTGGAACGTATTTGCGGACCGCAGGCCATGGAAGTGCTCGCCGACTGATGGCAGATCAATCTCTCCCCGCGCCTACGCCAGCCGCCGAACCGGCGCCGATGAATTCCTCTTGGGCTCGGGTGCAAACCGCGCGCCATCCCAAACGCCCGCACGCGTTGGACTACATCGGCAAGCTCGTCGAAGGCTTTCAGGAACTACATGGCGACCGGCATTATGGCGAAGATGCCGCCATCGTGGGAGGTTTCGGCTTTCTGGCAGGTCGTCCGGTGATGGTGCTTGGGCAGCAAAAGGGGCGGGACACCAAGCAGAAACTGTTTCGCAATTTCGGCATGCCCAAGCCTGAGGGCTACCGCAAGGCGCTGCGGCTGATGAAGCTCGCCGCCAAATTCAACCGGCCGATTCTTACACTGCTCGATACCCCCGGTGCCTATCCGGGAATCGACGCGGAAGAACGCGGCCAAGCCGAAGCGATCGCACTGAACCTGCGTGAAATGGCCCGTCTGCAGGTTCCCATTATTGCCATTGTGATCGGCGAAGGCGGTTCCGGCGGAGCGCTCGCTCTAGGCGTCGCCAATCGCGTTTACATGATGGAAAACGCGGTGTACAGCGTGATCTCCCCGGAGAGCTGCGCGGCCATCATCTATCGCGACGCCGCGCACGCGGCCAAAGCGGCCGAGGCGTTGCGCATGACCGCCAACGATCTGTTGGAACTGGGCTTGATCGATGGCGTCATTCCCGAGCCGGGTGGCGGGGCGCACGAGGATCCGGAAGGCGCGGCTGTGGCGCTGGCGGCGGCTGCAACACACGCCCTCGACGAACTCTCGCAATTGGCGGGGCCCGACCTGGCCGCGCACCGTTACGAGAAGTTCCGCCGCATGGGTGGATTCTTTTCGGAGTAGTGAAATGGGCAAGCCCGCCGTTTGGATCGGACTCATCTTCGTAATCGCCTTTGGTGTGATCATGTACAGCTCGTTCAAAGGCATGACGCAGTTCCGCGTTGAGGTTTGTGTCGCCGACAGCGGGCGTCAAGCCTGCCGCATTGCCTCGGCCGAGACTTTGGAGAAAGCTCAATCGGCAGCCACCACGAACGCCTGCGCGCAATTGGTGAGCGGCATGACCGATTCGATGGCCTGCCAGTCGCGCACTCCCGTATCGGTGAAGGTCCTCAGCGGCAACTAACAGATCGGGCAGTCTACCGTCTGTGCGGTGATGAAGCATCTCGCCCTACTTTGTCTTTCTGCCACTACTCTGGCCGCCGCGCCACTTACAACGTTGGAACGGGAACGACTGCTCGAGCATTTCCAGATGACCGAGTCGTGGCTCGTTTCGGAACTCGCCGGCCTCAGCGACACGCAGCTCAACTGGCGCGCGGCCGAAGGAAAGTGGAGTATCGCCGAGATCGTTGCACACCTCGCCATTGCCGAACCGCAGTACTGGGACCAGGTGAAGCAGTCCATGGCGAAACCCGTCGAGGAAGGGTTTAAGCCGAAGGCCACCGACGCGGGCATCCTCTGGTATGGCATCGACCGCACGCGGCGGAACAAGACCGCCGAAGCGCGCACTCCGCACGGCGAATACAAGAGCGCCGCTGAAGCGCTGGCTCCTTTCCGCAAACTTCGCGCCGAGATGATTTCCTTCGTCAAGTCGACACCGGATGACCTCCGTGGCCGCCGCTTTCTGACAAGTGAAATGGACGTCTACCAATGGGTTCTCATGATCACCTCGCACTCGCAACGCCACATTTTGCAGGTGCGCGAGGCAAAAGCTTTGTCCGGCTTCCCGGCGCGCTAAGGCAGGCTCTGCAACAACTCACGCGCATCCCGGCTGATGGCCGGGTCGGGCGAAGCCGCGGCCTGCTGCAGATGTTTCCGCGCGGTGCCGAAATCGCCTTGGGATGCCGTGGCCATGGCCAGTCCCAGATGGGCGCGCCCAAAGTTCGGATCGAGGCGCAGCGCCTCGCGATATTGCTGCGCCGCGCGCGGCCAGTCCTTGCGGCGTGCATACAGATTGCCCAGCATCTCATGTGGTTGGGGCAGCGCTGGAGCCAGCGCCACGGCCTTCTCCATCCGCGGGAGAGCCTGATCGAAGAGTCCCCGGCTGGCGAGCGTTGCCGCGTATGCGTAGTGCGCCGTGGCCAGGTCGGGCTGGTGCAGGATGGCCTCGCGGAATGCTGCTTCGGCCGCCGGCACATCGCCTGAGCCGATCAGCAGGTTGCCAAGCGATTCGTGAATGGTCGCGTCGGTGGGCTCCAGCGCCACGGCTGAGCGCAGTGCCGCCACCGCGTCTGTGACGCGTCCCTGCTGCTGGTACGCGCGCGCCAGTTCCTGGAGCGTCGGTGCGTCCCGTGGCTCGAGCGAACGCGCCTGCTCCAAAAGCGGGATTGCCCGCGCCAAGTCATTCTGCCGAAAGAGTGCCGCACCCAATCCACGAATGGCAGGGGCGAATTTGGCGTCGCGATGGATTGCCGCCTCGTAGTTTGCCATCGCGCGAGCGCGATCACCCGCGGCGAGATAGGCTTCCGCCAGGTCGAAGTAGAATTCCGGTCTCTTCGGCTGGTGTCTTTGCAGGGCTGCTTCGAGGCTCTGGATGCCTTTTGCCGGATTACTCTTCTGCAGCACCTGGGCCGAGGCGCGGTATAGCTCCTCCTCGGGTGTCGCGGCCGGGCCGGAAGGATAGTAGGGAACCACTTCTCCCCTGTAGGACACGCCGGCGGTTTCCTGGCGTTCAGGCTGTGGCGCCCTCAGGTCGCCCGGTGGCGGGCGCCGAACGATTTTGTGGTCGGTCATGACGACGTGAACGACATCCTCGGTTCGCCGCTTGGGCATGTGGCAGCCGGCGCAGTCCTGCTGTTTGGTGTGCCGGCCGGTAATTGTGAGTTGATTCAACAATTGCGCGTGGCATGCCGCGCAAGCGGCGGCATAGCGCGCCGTGGCCTGGGCGCCGCGAGGGACATCGTGCGGGTTGTGGCAGGTGGTGCACAGCAACTTGCCGCCGCTCTTGAGGAAACACTGCGACTGCCGCAGCCGGTAGGCGGCGCTAGCGATCTCAAACTTATCGTCGCGGCCGTGGCCGGGGGCGTGGTCGAAATGCAGAATGTAGTCAGCTAACGGCTCGCCGGGCTTATAACTGAAGGCCCCGCGTTCGTAGCGCTGAATGGAGTTCGGCAACGGGAAACTGGTTGTTTCCAGGTGGCATTGCATGCACACCTCCATCTGGCGCGCGACCGGAAGACGGGCAGGGTTGGTGATGAGTTTGCGAAGCTCGGCCGGCGCGCTCCCGCGCTGCGCCGCCTCTGCGTGCGCTCTCCCGGGGCCATGGCAGCGCTGGCAATCAATTCCCTCGGGCAGAGTGGACGGATAGAGCGGTTCCGCTCCCGCGCGCCCGGTACCTTCGCTCACCTGCGGATACCCGTTGTGGCAGAAGAAGCAGTCGTAGTTGATCTTGCGTCGGAAATCGTAGTGCGCCGGATTGTCGTAGCCCGGGCTCATGGCGAATTTCCCTCCGCCTTCGGAGTACCAACTTACCGGCATCTCCACAAGCCGATTGGCGGCATCGCGGTGGAGGTACGTTCGCGAGTGGTTACCGGAGCCGAGAACATAATGGATCTCGTATTCGAGCGCGTTGGCTTCCGACCCGCCGGGGGTCTTTTGGTAGCGCTTCAGGAAGAATCGGTCTCCCCTCCGGAGCGGTTGATAGTAACGATCCGACGCCTTATGGAAGTAGGGCGTGGCGCCGTCGAATGTGCCGCCCATTGCCGCTGGCGTCGCGCGGGAGAAGGCTCGGCCCATGCCGGTTTCGCGATAGGTCTTCGCCTGTGCCGGGTGGCAGCCGGCGCAGGTTTTGGGGTCAGCGTATGCGGAGGCCTCCGGCGCGGGAGGCTGCGGCTTCTGGCGGTTGCATGCGGCAATGAGAAGGCAGAACGCCAGCGTGCCGGTCTTCGTTGCCGCGCCCACCCAGGCAGCGTAGCATGAGGTGGATCATGGGAAAGCGCCTGGGGCTGCAAATTCCCCTCCACACCCAGGCAGTCCCGTGCGTCAAAGAATCGAGGGCAGAAATCTCCCCGTACGGAGCCTATGGCGACACAGAGGACCACTCCAGCTCAACAACTTGCAGAGGAACAGGCGCAAGCGCGACAACTTGCCATGCGCTATCGGTGTGAATTTCTGGACTTACGAGAAACCCACATCGATCATGAACTGTTCCAAACGGTGCCGGTCGAGTTGATGTTTCGCTATAATTTCGTCCCCCTCCGGCTGCACGAAGGCACGTTGGAAATCGCCATCGCCGATCCACGGAACCTGAACCTCGTGGACGAGTTGGCGATCATGATTGGCAAGAAGCTCCGCACGAAAGTCGCCACGCTGAGCCAGATCGCCGACCTGCTGAAGAAGACCGAACAGTCGCAGCGCGTGCTGGACGAAGTCACCGAGGGCTTCGCGCTCGACGTCGTCGCCGACGAAGAAAATTCCGACGAAACCCTTTCCATCGACAAGCTGACGGCCGCCGATAGCGACATCGCGCCGGTGATCAAGCTGGTCGATACCACCATCTTCAACGCGCTCGAACGGCGGGCGAGCGATATTCACATCGAGACGCGCGATCAGGAAGTGGTGATCAAGTACCGCATCGACGGCGTGCTGCAGTACGCCATGCCGCCCATCGCCAAGGACTGGCACTCGACGATCATCTCGCGTATCAAGGTGATGTCGGAGTTGGACATCGCCGAGCGGCGCGTGCCTCAGGATGGCCGTTTCCGCGTGCGCTACAAGGGGCGCCTGATCGACTTTCGAGTGTCGATCATGCCCACCGTGCATGGCGAAGACGCCGTGCTCCGCGTGCTCGATAAGGAGTCGATGAGCGAAAAGTTCACCAAACTTACGCTCGAAGTGGTCGGCTTCGCCGAGTCCGATATGGTCAAGTTCCGTCGCTACATCAAGGAGCCGTACGGAATGGTGCTGGTGACCGGTCCGACAGGCTCCGGCAAAACGACGACACTGTACGCGGCCGTGAACGAGATCAAAAACGACGAGGACAAGATCATCACGATCGAAGACCCGGTCGAATACCAGTTGAAGGGCATCACACAGATTCCGGTGAACGAGAAGAAGGGGCTGACGTTCGCCCGCGGACTGCGGTCGATTCTGCGCCACGACCCGGACAAGATTCTGGTCGGCGAAATCCGCGATCAGGAGACGGCGCAAATTGCTATCAACGCCGCCCTGACAGGTCACCTCGTATTCACCACCGTGCACGCCAACAACGTACTCGACGTGCTGGGGCGCTTTCTCAATATGGGCGTCGAACCCTACAACTTCATCTCGGCGCTAAACTGCATTCTCGCCCAGCGGCTGGTGCGCGTCATTTGCGAGCACTGCAAGCACGAGGTTCATTACGAGGACGAGTACCTCCGCGAGAGTGGCTTGAATCCCGAGGAGTGGCGTTCGTGGAAATTCATGGAAGGATCGGGATGTTTTGAATGCGGCGGCACCGGCTACCATGGCCGGACGGCGATTCACGAACTGCTCGACCTGACCGAACGCATTCGCGAGATGATTCTCGAAAAGCGCCCGGCATCGGAAATTAAGCGCGCGGCCACCGAGGAAGGCATGACGTTCCTGCGCGACGCCGCGGTGCAAAAAGTGCGCGAGGGCGTGTCGACGTTGAAAGAGATTAACAAGGTGACCTTCATCGAGGGGTGATGCGTGCTGGATTCGCTGAAAAAGCTGATTGAAGATCCGCCGCCGCCCTACGCGTTTGAAGTGTCACAGGCGGGTATTGCCTGGGCCCGGCGCTTGCCCGAAGCGGGGTCGAAGCTGGAAACAGGCTTTGTACCTCTGGCCGGGGACGTTCTCGCGGTGTCGCCGGTGCAGGACAACGTCTTGCAGCCCGAAGCATTCGCGCAGGCGGTGATGAGCCTGGCCACAAGCAACGGCATGCGCAAGACACGCGAGGCTGCGCTAATCCTGCCGGACTTTTCCACTCGCGTCGCCGTGCTCGATTTCGAGCAATTTCCCTCGGATCGTGACGAACAGATGGCGCTCGTGCGTTTTCGGTTGAAGAAGACTGTGCCGTTCGATATGGACACGGCTTCGATCAACTATCATGCCCGGCAATACGATGGGCGGTGGTATGCGGTAGCCGCGGCCTCCGCGGTGGAAATTGTCGCGCGCTATGAGGCGGCATTCCGCGGCGCCGGATTCCTTCCCGGGTTTGTCACCACGTCGGCACTGGCGGCGATGGATCTGGTGGCCTCCGACCCGTTGGTAATTGCCGCGAAGTTGAGTGGCCGCGTCCTGACAGTCAGCGTGAGCGAGGGCGCGCGTCTGCGTCTGTTGCGCTGTATGGAATTGGGAGATACCACGCTGGAAGAGGTGATGGGTGTGCTGTATCCGACAATGGCCTACGCGGAAGACGAACTGCCGAAGCGGCCGGGCCGGTTGCTGCTGTGCGGCTTCGGTCCATTGGCGGCTGAGCTGGCCGACGTCTGCGCGGCCGATTTGCAACTGACGGTTGAGCCGCTGCGCTCGGCCATCGGCTCGCCCGATGCGACCAATGCCGGCCTCTATGGCTATCTGCAGGCGAATGGGGTGAACTAAGGGTGCGCGGAACCATTCCCATCAATCTTGCGAGTGAGCCGTTCCGCCGGGATCGTCCGGCGATCGTCGCCGGTTGTGCCGCGGGCGCGGTGCTTGCGGGACTCTTTCTGTACCTCGCGGTGATGGCTTGGATTCAACACAGCGAAGCCTCCGCCACGCGCGAAGCGCTCGACAACGCCCAACGCCAACTGTCTGTGATGACGGCCGAGCAGGTGAAGTACGACAGCGAGTTGCGGATGCCCGCCAACGCGCAGTCCATCGAACACAGCCTGTTCTATAACGAGTTGCTCCTGCGCAAGGGCATCTCGTGGACGGGTATCTTCAACGACTTGGAAAAGGTGCTGCCGCACAACGTGAGGTTGGTGAGCGTTCGGCCGCAGGTGAATACGAAGAATCAGATTCTCCTCGATATGGTGGTGGGCGCGCAGGCCGCTGAGCCTGTCGTCGATATGGTGATGCGGTTGGAGGGCTCGTCTAGATTCGGTGCGACGACGGTGAGTAGCTGGCTGCCGCCGACGCAATCGGAGCCGCTTTTCCGCTACAGGGTGACCGCAAATTATGCCCCCGCGTTTTAAAGCACTAACGAAAGCGAATGGCGGCGACCCGCGCGGCACGATCAAAATCGTGCTGGGCGTGCTGGTGGCATTGAACCTGATCGCCGGATACTTCTACTTTTTTCCGCCCGGTGGTTCGGCGGCGGAGTTGGACGCGGCGCTCGCGCAGACGCGCATACAGATTCAGCGCGGCCGGGCGACGCTCGACCAGGCGCGGACAACGGTGAAGAAGGTGCAAACGGCTAGACAGGAGCAGGAGAACTTCGTCAGTGGCTATTTTATGGACCGCCGCACGGCCTCGTCGACCATCCTCACCGAGATCGGCGCGATGGCTAAGCAGGCGGGCATCACGCCGCGCGAGCACAGCTTCACGATCGATCCCATCGACGGCAGCGACGTCTTCTCGATGATGACGATCACGGCAAATTACGAAGGCAACTACGCTGATCTCGTCGAGTTTGTGAACGCGGTCGACCGGTCGCGGCGATTTCTCATCATCGATTCGATCGCGGCTCAGCCGCAGCAGTCCGGCGGCCTTCAGGCGCGGTTCAAGATGAACGCTTTCCTCCGCGAAGCTGCGCCGCCGGTTCCGGCCGCAATGGCGGCACGGGGAGCGCAGCCATGAAAATGAAGTTGGAGTTGGGCGCGGAGCCGAAGAAGGTCGCGATCCTCGCCGGCTTGCTGGTGGTCGCTGCTTACTTGATGTACACCAACGTGTTTTCGGCAAGCACGGGTGCGCCCCAGCAGGCGTACACTCCTCCTCCGGCCCCGGCGAAATCGAACCCATTGACCGCCATCCGCAACGCTGAACAAGAGGCCACCGCGGTCACGGCCAGCGCGGGACCGGCGCGTAACGCACGCTCGGCATCGGCGGCCGTTGAGTTCCGCCCTTCGCTCAAGCCCAAACGCCCCGAAGACCGGCCGGACATGGCGCGCGTGGATCCGGCATTGCGCCTCGATCTGCTTGCCAAACTGCAGCAGGTGACGCTCGATGGTGCGGGCCGGAGTCTCTTCGATTTTGGTTCCGCGCCGCCGCCCAAACTCCCCGAACCGAAGATCCTTCCTGGAAGGGGCAAAAAGAAGGGCGCCGAAGAGGCTAAACTGCCCGTCGCCCCGCCGCAGGAAGTTAAGCTGGTGGACCCGCCCAAACCGCCTCCCCCGCCGATTCCCCTTAAGTTCTACGGCTATATCGCCGGACGCATGGGCGGCGAGAAACGAGCGTTTTTCCTGCAGGGCGAGGACATCTTCGTGGCGGGCGAAGGAGAGACGATCAAGTCGCGCTTCAAGGTCGTGAAAATCGGCATCAATGCGGCGACCGTCGAAGACGTGCAATATAAGAATCAGCAATCGTTACCCCTCGAGCTAGTGCCGAACGTCTAGACTAAAAATGGAAGCGAGATGAGAAGAAGAGCACAGCGTCGCAGCGAGCGTGGGTTCGCCATGCTGCTTGTCTTCGCCATGGCTGCCGCCGTAGTGGTAACGCTCTACCTCGAAGCGCCTCGTCTGGCGCAGCAGGCGCTACGCTCCAAGGAGCAATTGCTCATTGACCGCGGCGAACAATACCAGCGCGCCATCCAGGTGTTTGCCCGGACGCTGAAGAAGTATCCGCAGTCGATCGACGAGCTCGAAAAATTTCAAGACAAGCGCTATCTGAGACGCCGGTACAAAGATCCTTTCACTGGGGAAGATGAGTGGCGGCTGATTCATGCCGATGCTGCCGGTGTCTTCACGGACTCCAAGGTGTACGGTCCTAAAAAGGAA
>Ga0075421_100009461_pt1 | contig 12011 bp, 7 predicted proteins | sample SoiMetdeltSBSDD5_FD_75292 | JGI IMG/M metagenome (GOLD analysis project Ga0075421, IMG submission 75292) | Bulk soil microbial communities from a Populus tree surrounding site in Tennessee, USA - Soil MetaG P. deltoides SBSDD5 | ecosystem: Environmental > Terrestrial > Soil > Tree plantation...
AGGACGTGGCCAGCGTGCTCGCCCAGGGGCGCGCCGCCCGCGAGCAGCACGTCCAGGCACTCCGCCTGGCCGTGCGTGGCCGCGTGGGCCGCCGCCTTGGATTCGCCGCCGAGGTCTCCGATCGCGTCCAGCAGGCGCCGGACCACATCGAGGTGACCGTGCATGGCCGCCGCGCCCAGCGGCGAGTAGACGGCGTCCGGCTTCTGGCGGGGGTCGGCCCCCCGCCCGAGCAGGACCTCGACCACTTCCAGGTGGCCGGCGCCGGCCGCCGCCTGCAGCGGGGAGGCGAACCCGATCGAGCGCTCTTCCACCTCGGAGCCCGCGTCGAGGAAGGCGCGTACGAGCTCCGCGTCGCCCATGCGCGCGGCCCCGGTCAGGCTGGAGGCGGGCCGCTCGCGGGCGGCCGCGGGCAGGCGCAGGGCGTGCAGGAGGCGGGCCACCTCGGAAGCCTCGTCGTCGGATGCGGACATCCGCCGCATTGTCGGCCGTTCGAACAGCATTGTCCAGCCGAATCGATCGTGATAGTGTCCGCAGTCAATCGTTTCGATCGAGGAGGACACCGCCATGCGCAAGGACGTGTACGTGCAGAACGACTCGGGCGGCATGAGCGTGCTCTCGCGCTCCGTCCTGGAGCGCGTGATCGACGACGGGCGGGAGAACGACGGCGCGTTCGTGCGCGCCCACGAGGCGATCCTGGGCAGCCTCGTCGGCGACGACTCCTTCATCGCGCGGGTGGTGGTCAGCGAGCCGCTGCGGCCAGAGGAGGAGCGGGAGTGGATCGCGCACTACCGCTGGGGCCTCAAGGTGCCCTGCGGGAAGCTCCTGGTGGCGGGCGGGTTCGATCCCGACATCCTCGGGCAGTGGCTGGAGGACGGGGGGCACGAGGGCGTGCAGGCGGTGGACGTCCCCCCTGGCCATTACCTGGTGGACGTCTACACCTACCTGCACTCGATGAACGGCCGCGTGATCATGGAGCAGGAGTGGGACGAGAAGCTCGGACGCTGGTTCCGGCAGGACCATCCCGGGCGTGCCTTCCCCTCCTGGGTGGCCGGAGAGCTCAGCATGTTCCACGAGGAGGACCCGGGGCACGAGTCCGAGTGGGAGGACCTCGCCGCCTCCGTCGAGGAGGGCACGCTGGCCGTGGAGACGGATCCCCTCGACTGGGTGGGTTTCCTCGTCCACCTGCAGCCGTTCGACGCGGGCGCGGCTCTCACCGAGCCCGAGGAGGGCGACTGGTTCGGGGCCGGCCAGGGACTGCGCCGCCCGGAGACGTTCCCGCTGGGCGTGCCGTCGCGGGAGGCGAAGGACCCCGAGTACCGGGAGGCGCTCCGCGCGCTCACCGGAGAGGAAGACGAGGACGAGGCGGCCGAGGCCAGCCCCGGGGGCGTGAAGACCGTCGACGTCTTCTCGAGCGTGGGCTTCCACGTCCTCGACCCCATCGAGGGCGGGCCGGTCGAGGTCTCGCCGCGCGACATGGCGCGGCTGTTCCGTCTCGCCTGGTTCGCGACGAACTCCGCGCATCCCGAGGTGTACGCGGAGGGCCCGGGCGTGCCCGAATGCGCGCCACGCTTCGAGGCGTGCAAGAGCACCGCCGTGCAGACGGACAGCACCGCCCTCCGCGTGGCCTTCGAAGGTCCGGGGGGCCGCTTCCACTCGGCCAGGGTCATCGCCGCCTGCGACCCCGCGGTCTGGACGCAGCTCCCTTCGGGCACCCTCCTCGAGCTGGCGACCTATGCGCCCGACCTCGACCGGGCGCGCGAGGCGGAGGACGCGCCCGAGGTCGGGACCCTGCGCTTCCGCGGGCGGACACGCGGGGAAGGCGAGCGCGCGGTCTGGGAGATCACCGAGTCCTACCCGCCCGTCTCCGCGGCCACGCTGCGGGATGCGCTCGCGCTCTCCGCGGCGGCGGAGACGACGCGCCTCCCCCTCCGCAGCCCGGAGGAGGCGCGGGCGGTGCTGGACCGCTTCCTCGCGCAGTGGGCGCCCCTTTACCCCAAAGGCCCGCCCGCGACCGTGGTCGGGTCCGCGCTGGAGCTGCCCAAGCCGGACGAAACGGACATGCTGCTCCTCGCCACGGACGCGTTCCGCCTCCGCTACGCGGACACCTGGCCTTTCGAGGCGCTGCTCGAGGAGGACGACGACGAGGACGAGGACGAGGACGACGACGACTAGCGGGGTGACGCCTCCGGCGGCGTGAGGCCGGACGTGTCCGCGTCCTCGGCCGTCGCCTTCCGGAAGTCCTCGTAGTCCTTCAGGGCCTCCCGCGCGCGCTCCGCCTGGCCGGTCGCCTGGTAGGCGCGGCCGAGCTGGAGGCGCAGCGAGCCGTCCGTATCCGCCGGCAGCGCTTGCCGGAGGTGCGGGATGGCGTCCGCGGGCCGGCCGACCAGCGCATACGCGCGGCCGAGCGCGCCGTGCGTGTGCGGCGCCTCTGGCTCCGCGCGCAGCGAGGCCTCGAGGAGCGGGATCGCGCGCGCGGGCTGGTCCTGGGCCAGGAGCAGGTCTCCCAGGAAGTAGCTCGCATCCGGCGCCCCGGGCTCGAGCCGGAGCGCCTCCTCCAGCGCGCGCTGGGCTCCCGGCAGGTCGCGCTGCAGGCGCAGGGTGATGGCCAGCTCCGTGTGCAGGCGCGGATCCCGCGGGGCCAGCGCGATCGCCTTCCGCCACAGGCCAGCCGCCTCCGCGTAGCGGCGCTGGTCGCGGCCCTGCCGGGCCGTCCACTCGTACGAATGCACGGAGGGTGGCAGCGCCGTGAGGCGGACGAACGCCTGTGCGGCCAGGGCGTCATAGGCGCGGGCGCGCCAGTACCCGGCCTCCGGCGTGCGCGGGCCCGGCGCCGAGACGACCTCGCGATACTTCCCCGCCGCGAAGGCGCAGGCCAGGGGCTCGCGGGCGCAGTCCGCCGGCCCCAGGCCGCGCTCCCTCTCCTCCTCGACCGCGGCCCAGTCGGGATGGCCCGTCTCCCGGTAGATGCGCGCCACCGCCTCGTGCAGGCCCCGCGCGCGGGGCGCGCGGGCCAGCGCCTCCCGGTACAGATGGAACGCGGCCGTGCGCTGGCCCTTGCCCAGGCGCACGCCGGCGACGAGGGCGAGCGTGAACGCCGACTCGGGGTCGCGCTCGACGAGGTCGTCCCGTGCCTGGCCGGCCAACTCCTCGTAGGCCTGGCCGAGATTGAACCAGGCGGCGGGGTCGGCGGGAGCGAGCTGGGTGAGGCGGCGGAGGTGGGGCTCGGCGTCGCCGGGCCGGCCGAGGCGGACCAGCGCCTCCGCCAGCATCGAGCGTGCCTCCAGGTTGTCGGGCTGGAGGCGCGTCGCCTTTTGCAGCGGCGCGACCGCGGCCTCCCCGCGGCCCACGGCGAGGCGCGCCGCGCCCAGGAACAGGTTCCCGGGCACCGAGCCGGGATCGAGGCGCAGCGCGGCCTCGAGGGGCGCGATCGCCTCCGGGTCACGGCCGGAGAGGTGGAGGGCCATGCCCAGGTTCACGAGGAGGCCCGGGTTGCCCGGGATCGCCGCCACCAGCTCGCGGTAGGTGCCCGCGGCCTCCGCGTACCGGCCGGCGGCCATCAGCTCCTTCGCCGCCCGGGACTTCTCCGCCAGCGCGGCCGGCTCCGCGGCCCGGGCGGGCGCGCCCTGGGCGGGGGCCAGGCACAGGAGGGGAAGGAGGAGAGAAGCCGCCAGCATGGACCGCCGCCCATGGTACCGCGATACACTCTGCACACTCACACAGAGGAGGACCACGATGCAGAGGCGCGACTTCGTCAAGGCGTCGGCGGCGGCTGCCGCCGGCATGGTGTTCGTCAAGCCGGGCTCCGTCTTCGGCGCTCCCGAGGGCGGCTCGATCCGGCTCGGGATCATCGGCTGCGGCGGGCGGGGCAACGCGGTGAGCCGGGACCTCGTCAACGCCGGCGCGCGCGTGGTCGCCCTCCACGACCTCTTCGACGACCGCCTGACGGAGACGAAGGAGAAGATCGACAAGGTGGCGGTGGAGAAGGGGCTGCCCGCCATCGACCCCGCCATGCTGTTCAAGGGGCCGGACGCGTACCACAAGCTGCTGGCCGCGGAGGTGGACGCGGTGCTCATCACGAGCCCGCCCTACTGGCACCCCGACCATTTCGAGGCGGCGGTGGCCGCGGGCAAGCACGTCTACCTCGAGAAGCCGGTGGCCACCGACGTCTACGGGGCGCAGCGCGTCGAGAAGACGGGCCGGAAGGGCGCGGGCAAGGTCAGCATGGCCGTGGGCTTCCAGGGCCGCTACGCGCCCGCCTACCAGGAGATGGTGCGCCGCATCCACGCCGGCGACATCGGCGACATCGTCTGCGCGCAGAGCTACTACTACACGGGCGACCTCACGCGGAAGGCGAAGCCGGAGATGCCTCCCCTGGAGGCGCGCGTGCGCAACTGGGTGTTCGACCGCGTGCTCTCCGGCGACATCCTGGTCGAGCAGAACATCCACGTCATCGACATCGTGAACTGGGTCATGAAGGGACACCCGCTGAGCGCCCAGGCCAGCGGCGGGAAGAAGGCGCGCCTGGACGTGGACTGCTGGGACCACTTCAACGTCGTCTTCACCTATCCGGGCAACGTGCACGTCAGCTTCAACTCCACCCAGTTCAAGGGCAGCTACGACGCGCGGACGCAACGCTTCTTCGGCACCAAGGGGTACGCGGAGGCTTCCTTCGGCAAGGAGGGCGTGCGCATCGTGGGCGACAACCCCTGGGACGGCGGCATCGACGCCTTCAAGGACTCCGTCGCGCTCAAGACGGCGGCCTTCCTGGAGAGCATCCGCACCAAGAACCTGCTCAACGAGGTCTCTTCGGGCGTGGACAGCACGCTGAGCGCGATCCTGGCCCGCACCGCCGCCTACGAGACGGAGGAGAGGACGTGGGAGAAGGTGGCGGGCGGCAACACGCGCTGGAAGGAGAAGGTGGACATCGCGTCGTTGGCGACGAGCGAGAGGAGGAGTTGACCCAGACCCGGCGGGAGTTCCTGAACGGACTGGCGGCGGGCTCCGCGGTCGCGGCGCTGACACCACGGCGTCTGTTCGCCGCGGATCCTGCCCCGCCCGCCGCCATACGCAAGTCCACCCTGATCTCGATGCTTCCGAAGGAGCTGCCCTACGTCGACCGCCTCCGGATGGCCGTCGACGTGGGGTTCCAGGGCATCGAGATGCGCACCATCGCCGACGCGAAGGAAGCGGACGAGATCCGCGAGGCATCATCGAAGACAGGGCTTCGCATCCACTCCGTCATGAACTCCGACCACTGGAACTTTCCCCTCTCGAGCCCGGATGTGGAGGTCGTAGGCAAGAGCGTCGCCGGGATGGAAACATCGCTGCGCAACGCGAAGCTCTGGGGCGCGGACACCGTGCTGCTCGTGCCGGCCGTCGTCAACCCGCAGACCTCGTACCAGGACGCCTGGACGCGGTCGCAGAAGGTCATCCGCGAGCGTCTGCTGCCTCTGGCCTCGGACCTCAAGGTGGTGATCGCGGTGGAGGAGGTCTGGAACAAGTTCCTCCTGAGCCCGCTGGAGTTCGCGCGCTACGTGGACGAGATGGCCTCGCCCTGGGTCAAGGCCTACTTCGACGTGGGCAACGTCGTCTTCTACGGCTACCCCCAGGACTGGATCCGCACGCTCGGCAAACGCATCGCGAAGGTCCACCTCAAGGACTTCCAGCTCGACCGCCCCGGCGGCCGGTTCGTCTGGAAGAACCTGGGCGAGGGCGACATCGACTGGGTCGAGGTGCGCAAGGCCTTCGCCGACGTTGGCTACGACGGCTGGATGACGACGGAGATCAGCGGCGGCGATGCCGCCTACCTCAAGGACGTGGTGGCCCGGTTCGATCGGTTCCTGGCCGGCCAGCGCCCGGTGGAGACGGCGGAGAAGAAGGCCTGAGCCGATGATCGGCGCCGGGATCCTCCTGGCCGCGCTGGCCGCGCCGACGCCGGTCGTGGTGAAGGCGGCGCGGCTCGTCGACGGCCGTGGCGGCGCGCCGCTCGCGCCGGCGATGGTCCTCGTCGATGGTGACCGCATCGCCGAGGTCGGCGCGCGCGTCGCCGTGCCGCCGGGCGCGCGCGTGCTCGACCTGGGCGACGTCACCCTGCTCCCGGGCCTCATCGACCTCCACACGCACCTGACCGACAAGGCGGGCGTGCACTGGGAAGAGGCGCTGGTGACCACGACTCCGGGCCAGGCGGCGCTCTGGGGCGCGGTGAACGCGCGCACGACGCTCCTGGCCGGCTTCACCACCTGCCGCGACATGGGCCCGACCTGGCCCTACGTGGACGTGGACCTGCGCCGCGTGATCGAGGAGGGGGGCCTGCCCGGTCCCCGGCTCCTGGTGGCGGGCAACTACGTCTCCTCGACCGGAGGGGCGGGCGACGCGCGGCAGTTCTCGATCTACGTGGACGTGCCGATCGTGCGCAACCTGGCCGACGGCCCGGAAGAGGTCACCAAGGCGGTGCGCACGAACCTCAAGAACGGCGCCGACTTCATCAAGATCCTGGCCACGGGCGCCGTGCTCTCCAAGGGCATCCCGCCCGGGTCGCAGCAGTACTCGGACGCGGAGATCCAGGCCGCGGTCACGGAGGCGCGTCGCTGGGGCCGGCCGGTGGCGGCCCACGCCCACGGCGCGGACGGCATCAAGGCCGCCATCCGCGCGGGCGTGCGCACGATCGACCACGGGTCCATGCTCGACGACGAGGCGATCGCGATGCTGAAGGGCTCGACCGCGACGTACTACGTGCCCACCCTGTACACGAGCGACGTGATCGGCACGTCCGCGCACGTCCCCGAGTCGGAGAAGGAGCGGGAGCGGCAGATCAAGGACGCCCAGTACGCGGGCTTCCGCCGTGCCCTGGCCGCCGGGATCCCCATCGGCGTGGGCAGCGACGCCGCCGTGATCCCGCACGGGCAGAACGCGCGCGAGCTTTCGGTGCGCGTGCGCCTGGGCGAGAAGCCGATGTCCGCCCTCGTGTCGGCCACGCGCGTCAACGCCGAGATCCTGGGCTGGTCCGACCGCGTGGGCACCGTGGAGAAGGGCAAGCTGGCCGATCTCGTGGCCGTACCCGGCGATCCCCTGGCCGACATCACCGCCGTGGAGCGGGTGCTGTTCGTGATGAAGGGGGGCGTCGTGTACCGCGACGATACGGGGCGGCGATGAGCGCCGCCGAAAGGAGGAGCCACATGAAGATCGCGGGCGGCCTGGCGGCGACGCTCCTCCTGGCGGCCGGGCCGGCCTGGGCGCAGTCGCCGTCTCCGCGTCCCTCTCCTCCGCGGCGATTCATCATCGACTCGCACCAGCACTACGAGGACAAGCCCGACTACTTCGACCGCCTGGTCAAGACCTACCGCGCCCGCAACGCCATGGCCTGCGTGCTCACGCCCGTGAAGTGGTTCGACGCGGTGAGGAAGGCGGCCGCCGCCTATCCCGACGTCGTGATCCCCTACGGCCAGATCAGCGTGGACGACCCGGACGCCCTGGCCCAGGTCGAGGCCGCGGCCGCGGGAGGGGCGAAGGGCATCAAGATGCACACGCCGCGGCGGAACTGGGACGACGAGTCGTATTTCCCCCTCTACAAGAAGATGGAGGACCGGGGGCTGGTCGCCCTCTTCCACACCGGCATCGTGTGCACGATCGTGGACGGCAACTGCGGCTCCAGCGACGAGCCCCAGGTCTCGTCGATGGCGCGCATGCGCCCCTCGTTCCTGCACACGATCGCCCGCGCCTTCCCCCGCCTGCGCATCCAGGGCGCGCACCTGGGCAACCCCTGGTATGACGAGGCGGCGGAGGCCGCGCGCTGGCAGAAGAACCTCTACTTCGACCTCACCGGGTCCTCGCTCATCAAGAAGCAGCGCAACCTGGCCGTCTTCAAGGACTACCTCTGGTGGGAGGGCCCGACCGCGCACAGCCCGCCCGACGCCGTCTACGCGTTCGAGAAGCTCGTGTTCGGCACGGACGAGCCGCCCCAGAACGTCGACAACATGCTCACGCGCTACGAGGCCATGCTCGACGCCTGCGGCGTGCCAGAGGCCAGCCGCCGGAAGATCTTCGGCGAGACCATGGCGCGGATCCTGGGCGTGCCCGTCCGGCCCTGAGCCGGGCGGTACAATCCGCCCGCCAGGCCATGCCTCCGCCCGAAGACGAGACGCGCGCGCTGACCGCGACGCCGGCGGGTTCCCCTCGGACCACGCCCACCGAAGGCATGGGCGCGGGAGGCGCGTTCGCGGTCCCCGGGGTCGCGAGCGCGCTGGCCGCGCGCTACGACGTCCTGGCGGAGGTCGGGCGCGGCGGGATGGGCCTCGTGTACCGGGCCCGGGACCGCGAGACGGGCGAGACGGTCGCCCTCAAGGTCCTCAAGCCCGAGATCGTCGGGCGCAGCGATTACCTCGACCGCTTTCGCTCCGAGCTGGTCCTGGCCCGGCGCATCACCCACAAGCACGTCTGCCGCACCCACGAGCTGCTGCGCTTCGGAGACGTCGTGGCCATCGCCATGGAGTACGTCCCCGGGGAGAGCCTGCGCGAGGTGCTGCGGCGCTTCGGGGGCGTACCCCTCCGGCGTGGCCTGCTCTGGGCGCGCCAGATCTGCTCCGCCCTCGCGGAGGCGCACGCGCAGGGCGTGGTGCACCGCGACCTCAAGCCCGAGAACATCCTCATCGACGGGGACGGCCAGGCCAAGATCATGGACTTCGGGATCGCGCGGGCGGTGGCGGCCCCGGACTCCCACGCGGGCGAGCTGGTGGGCACGCCCGCCTACATGAGCCCCGAACAGGCGGAGGGCCGGCCCGTGGACGGCCGGGCCGACATCTACGCGCTCGGCCTGATCCTCTACGAGATGTTCGCCGGCCGCGCGGCTTTCGAGGCGGAGACGCCGCTGGCGCTGCTCAACGCCCAGATCCACTCCGCGCCACGCCCGCCGCGCGAGGTGGAGCGCTACGTGCCCCAGTTCCTGGAGCGGGCGATCCTCCGCTGCCTGGAGAAGGACCCGGACCGCCGCTTCGCTTCCGTCGCCGACCTCGATCGCGCCCTGGCCGACGAGACGGTTTCCGCGTCGGCCCCCGCCGCCGTCACCGTCCCCGAGCGCCTGCTCGCCCCGCACCGCTCGGACCTGGCCCTGGGCGTTCTGGGACTCGGCGGTCTCGCCCTCTTCCTGGTGCTGGCCCCGCGCCTGCGGCCGGAGATTTCCTTCCCGGTGGAAGTCACGCGGCCGCAGCTGTTCGCGCGCGCCGACCAGGAGATCCGCCGCCGCGGGTGGAAGCCGGACGCTTCCAACCTGGCCGTCCTCGACCTGGGACAGCCGCCCCACCTCCTGGGCTTGTACGACGCCGATCTCGGGCGCGTCCTCGCCCGCAACGCGGCCGCCCGCTCCCAGGTCCCCTCGGCCTACCGGGTCGAGGTCCATTACCCGTCGCAGAGCGGGAGCCCGGGCCGGATCGGCTTCGAGAGCGACGGCCGGCTCCAGGGGGTCGACCTTCCCGTGGATTGGGTGGCCCCGTCGGCCGCGCCTAGGGACCGCGCGCAGGCGCTGGAGATGGCGCGCTCCGACCTCTCCGCGACGTTCGGGGTCGACGTCGCCGGCCTGAAGCTGCAGAACGAGGCCCCGCTCAGGGTCGAGGGCCGCCGCGGCTGGACGTTCGTCTGGAGCGGCCCTCCCACGGCGGGCCTCCGCGCGGAGCTGGAGGCGGACGTCTACGACCGCGTCACTCGCGTCCGGCGCGCGGTCGTGGCCGCGCAGCCCCCGGTCGGCCAGGAGAACAACGGCCTCACCGTGCTGCTCATCACCGTGCTCTGGGGGATCGTCTCGATCGCGATCATCGCCTCCGGCCGGCTCTACCGCGCCTCCAGTCCCCGCCCGCTGATCGCGTTCGCGACCTGCGGGTTCGCGATGGCGTTCCAGTCGGTGGTCAGCCATCCGGGCGACGCCGCGACCCGCACCGCGCAGTACCTGGCCGTGCTGCTCTTCTGGCTCATGTTCGGGCTCCTGCTCGCGGCCGGCGCCGCCATCGACGGCACCGCCGCTCTCCACGTCCTGGGCCGCCGGTCGCCCGGCCTCACCGCGTCCACGCTGGCCCTGCTCGACTGGCGGCCGGCCCGCCGCGCCACCGCGATGGCCCTCGTGCGCGGCGCGGCCTGGGGCCTGCTCGCGCTGGGCCTTCGCGAGGCGCTCGCGCTGGCCCTCATGCCCGTCGGCCTGGAGTGGGCGGAGGCGCCCGATCCCGACATCGTCTTCTCCCCGATCGCGGGGCTGGTGACCGCCTCCGGGGCCTTCTTCTCCGCGTTCGTGACCATCGCGTTCGCCACCCTGGTGATCGGGCTGATCCGCCGGCGTACCGAGGCCTGGGCGTGGTCCGCCCTGGCCGGGGCGGTGGTGGCCGCGGTGATGCACTTCGGGCGATGGGACGCCGCGTCGACCGCGCTGCTCGCGACGGGCGCGGTACTGGCGGTGGCCATGGTGTCCCACGACCTGCTGACCGCGCTTTGCGCGGCTCTCACGTTCTGGCTCTGGGCCGACGGCTACCCGATCCTCCGCATCCTCGAGTGGGTCGGCAACGGCGGCGTCATCGCGCTCTTCGCCGTCTGGACCGCCGCCATCGCCTGGGGCGCGGCCGTCGGGCTGCGCGAGCTCTGGGCCGCCGCCCGCCAGCAGGTGTCTGATCTGGCGTAACGAATGCGGGGGGTTGCTCCACGCCTGAGTGAATGCAACCCCCTACGCCCTTCGGGCTACCCCTGCCCTGCGCTCAGTAACTCAGCTTCACGCCGAACTGGATCTGGCGCGGATCGAAGGTCGCGGTGATGGTGCCGAAGGCCGCCGAGCTGCGGTTGCCGTTGGCGGTGCGGAAGTTCGTCTTGTTGAGCAGGTTGAACACCTCGGTCCGGAACTCCAGCCGGGAGCTGCGCCATCCGAGGTCGAAGATCTTGCTCAGCGCGAGGTCGAGCTGGAAGAAGGGATCGCCGCGCACGGAGTTGCGCTTGGCGTTGCCGAACGGCTGGCTCGGATCGGTCGGGATCACGACCGCATCCCGGTTGAAGTAGTTCGTGGGCGTCCGGTCCGGGGCGTAGGGATCGCCCACCACGTTCGGGCGGTAGTTGTTCGCCCCCCGGAAATCCTGGGTGATCCCCGAGACCTGGGCGGCGGCGGCGGGCGTGTACTGGAACGTGATGGGCTCGCCGCTCCACATGCTGTTGATGGCGGAGATCCGCCAGCCGCCGAGCAGGGCCTGGCCGATGCCGCCCAGACCCGACGCGAAGCGGCGTCCCTTCCCCACCGGCACCTCCCACACCACGCTCGTCGTGTTGTTGAGCGGCTGGTCGTAGGCGGAGAGGCCCACCTCGGCCCCGAGGTCGTAGAAGTTCTGCGGGGCCGGGAAGTTCCCGTTCGGGTTCTCGAGCGTGCCCGCCCCGTTGTCCTCCGCCCGCGACCAGGTGAACGAGTTCAGGAGCGTGAGCGACGGCGAGCGCCGCTCCAGGCGGACCTGCAGGGCCTTGTAGCGGGAGAAGCCGCCGTTGAACGCGTAGGTGATGTCGCCGAACGTGGAGATGGGCCGCCGCGACTGCAGGCTCAGCGAGCCGGCGGCGTTGTTCGGAGTGGCCTGGTTGAAGTTCGCGAAGAGCAGAAGGTCGCTGGCCTTGTTGCCGACGTAGGCGACGTCGAGGACGGTGTCTTTGAACAGCTCGCGCTGCACGGACACGAACCAGCTCTGCACCCGGCTCGAATGGTAGTCGCGCGGCATGTAGGTGACGTTGGCGAGCAGGGCGTCGAAGCGGCTCGGGTCCGTGAGCCCGGCCGGATAGCCCTGCTGGGTCAGGCGGAAGCTGGGCGCGGTCGGGCTGGCCTGCGAGACGACGGCCGTGATTACCTGCGGGCCGTTGATGGGGAGGAGGTTCCCGCCCCCCGCGCGGTGGAAGTGGATGTAGCTGATCCCGTAGGCGGCGCGGAGGACCGTGCGCGGGGTGGCCGACCAGGCGAAGCCCAGGCGCGGCGCGAAGTTGTTGCGGTCCGGCTTGACCAGCGCGCGGTCCTC
>Ga0075421_100009463_pt1 | contig 12011 bp, 7 predicted proteins | sample SoiMetdeltSBSDD5_FD_75292 | JGI IMG/M metagenome (GOLD analysis project Ga0075421, IMG submission 75292) | Bulk soil microbial communities from a Populus tree surrounding site in Tennessee, USA - Soil MetaG P. deltoides SBSDD5 | ecosystem: Environmental > Terrestrial > Soil > Tree plantation...
AACGTGGCTGTCGCCCGCTCCTTGATCTGCCACTGTTTCGATGCGGAGAATTGGGTGTCGATGAAACGCTGCCGGTCAAATGTGTTGCGACCGACATTGCCGAGGCCAAACGCGGCGGGATAGCTAAAGTAGCTCATCGACTCGATCAGGCCGTTCTGGGCGGCTTGCACGAAACGGTTACCTCCGATGTCCTGCCAGTTATCGCGCAGGCGGGCACGTTCTCCGGTCGAATCGGGCCGGCCGGAGCGGGTGGCAACCACACCCGGCATGTACTGGAACGGGCTGCCGGAGTGGCCGAAGGTCAGCCCATCGCCGCTCTGAATGCGGTAGAGAAACACCATATCGAAACCGCCGAAGATGGCGTTGATGATCCCCCCGCGATTGAGCCACATGCGGCCCTTGCCGAACGGAAGCTCGTAGTTCATGCTGCCGGTGTACTGGTGAGTGCGGTTATTTTGGCTTTCCGCGCGGTCCTGGGAACGTGGGATCAGATTGTTGGAGCTGCTGGAGTCGATCACCTTCGAGTAGGTGTAGAAGCTCAGGAATGCGAGGCCGCGCGAGAAGCGCTTATCGAGCTTGATCGTACCGGCATGATAGTTGGACCGGGCGCCGTTGGTCCGGAAGGTGATATCGCCGAAGTTCGGATACGGCCGGAAGATCTGCGTGTTGGTCTGGAAGGCGCTGAACTGGGCCGGGTTGGTCAATCGCAGGTTGTTGGCCCAGTCATAGGAGACGGAATTGATATTGCGATTCTCGAAACCGTTGACCGAACTGTTGCCGGTGTAGGTCAGCTCTACCAGGTAGTTCGTGGCGAAGGTGTGCTGAATACCGAAGTTCCAGTTCATGGTATAGGGCGACTTGCGGGTTGGATCCACCCAGGTGGCGCCGCGGCCCGAGTAGTTGGTACCAGCGAACGGTACGCTCCCATCCGGGCGGATCACAGGGAATTGCAGCAACGACGCGATCGGCCCTTGACTGAGCTGGAAGCGTGGCCGGAAGTCTCCGTTGGGCGTGTCGATGCGTCCTGTCACAGCGCCAAACTCCTCGGTCGGAGCGCCGGGAAGCCGCTCATCGACGGTGGAGACGCCAAAGCCCGCGCGTATGACTGAATTGCGGGGGAGCGACCAAGCCAGGCCGACGCGGGGCTGGAAGTTGTTCCAATCCCTTTTGTGGATTGTCGTGGGATGTGTGATAACCCCGATACCTCCCGGGACGACGTTATCGGCGCCGGTAGGATCGAAGCTCGACACCTGGCCATACTTGTTATTCGGGGCGCTCTGCACCTGCCAGCGAACGCCGACGTTCAGGGTCAGGCTCGGGGAGACTTTCCAGTCGTCCTGGAAGTACAGGGAGTGTATCCAATTGCGCGGAAGGTTGCTGAGCAGGTTTCTGGTCAGGGTGTAGCTCGAAACCGCGCCGGTAAGCAACGCGCTGAGGGTGTTGCCGCCCGTGTTGGGGATGCTGCTGCCGTTGGCATTCAGGCCGTTTGTGCCAGCGAGGGTGAAGACGCCCGCGTTGTTGTCGAAAGTCGGTTGGTTCCGGCGCAGGCGCATCAGGTCGTAGCCAAACTTGAAGGCGTGCTTGCCCGAAAGCTTGCTGACGTCCTCTTTGAAGTTGATCGTCTCCTCAACGTTGAGGCTCGGATTCTGGACGAAGGGCACGGCGTTATTGTTGTTGATCTGTATCTGGGGCATGCTGCCGGCGCCGATATTAGGGATGCCAAGCCGGGCGCCGTAGTCGGTCCCATAACCGGGCCAACTGGTGTCGTTGCGGAACCGATAGTAGTTGATACGCGTCTCGCTGATCATCGTCGGGTTAATCGTGTAGGTAGCGCCGATCCCGGTGGTGGTCTGCGCATCGATGCCGGTTCTCTGTGAGCTGTTGTAGATGAGGTCCACCACGTCAAGAGTCGGCGTGAATGATGTGCGGGTGTTAAAGCTCCAGTTGTAAAACATCTTGAACCGGCTGGCGAACTGCTGGTCCATGCGGAGGCTGTAGTTGGACCAGTCAACGGTCTTCTGCCGGGGGAGCTGGAGGTTACCAGTCACACCGGTAGCGGTTGGAGTTCCAGCCAGATTCGGAACTTCCCAGACCTTCTGGCCTAGGAACTTGGTGGCTACCGGGTCCCACTGTCCCTTGGGAATGATGTTTCCAGGGTAGGGCGAGCGCGACCAGACACCGTTGTTCACCGTGGTCGTGCGCGGGTCGTAGATGGCGTTCACGCCCGACCTGCCGCCATAGCTGAAGTCGCCGTTCAACTCCGCCGGGGTGGGTACGTTCCACGAGACCTGCTCACCCTGGCGCTCCATCAGATACTGGCCGGCGAACATGAAGAAGGTCTTGTTGCGGCCGTCGTAAAGCTTGGGAATATAGACGGGGCCGCTGATGTTGAAGTCCGGTTGGTAGAAATGGAGGCTGTTGCCGGTCTGCTCGAACCTCGCGGCCTGCATAAAGCGCCGATGCTGCATGGGTCCCTCGCGGAAGAGAATGGCTCCTTCGCCGTGAAGCTGGTTGGTGCCGCCCTTTTTGACGATGATGATGGCGCCGCCCGCGGAGTGGCCGTATTCGGCCGGAGCGGCGGTGGTAATGACCTTCACTTCTTCGATGGTGTTGAGAATCGTATCGGTGGTGTTGCTGCCGCTCGGCTGGACACCATACATGCCATCCTCGAAGTAGCCGATATTGCCGGGGGCGCCCCCGTTGATCGAGAAGCCACCGAGGGAGCCGGCGTAAGCCAAGCCGCCCGCATTCACACCTGGCGTGAGGTAGAGGACGCCGCGGGAATGGCGCTGGAATAGCGGCATTCGTGCGAAGTAATCGCCGTTAATCACCGTCCCGGTGCTGGAGGTCTCGGTCTCAAGCAATGCAGTCGCGGCGATCACCTCGACCGACTCGGCTACTGCGCCGATTTGCAGAGCTGCGGTAATGGGCACCGTGGCGCCAACCCGAAGCTCCACGTTATCCTGCACGAAGCGCTTGAAGCCCGCGGCGGTGATGGTCACCCGGTACGTCCCCGGGCGGAGGGCAGGCACGCGGAAAAGCCCTTCCGAGTTGGTTTCGGTAGCAGATTCAAAATTGGTTGCCACGTGGACGGCGGTCACCTGCGCTCCGACGACAACCGCGCCGCTGGAATCGCTGACCGTTCCTGACAATATTGCAGTGTCCTGCGCCCAAGCCGGAACAAATGCAAAAACGATCAGAGTCGCCAAAACGCCCTGAAGCCCTCTTTTTTGACGCATGCAATTCTCCTTTATCGGCCCACAACATCCCACGCGCGCGATCACTGCGACGCTTCCACCGCGCGCGAATCAGCCACCTGTCCGCAGCCGGGAGCGCATATCGGCTCCCGGATCTCTTGCACGAAAATGCTTGAACCCCTGGTTAGATGAACGTGACCCCAAAAACAGCGACAGCAATGCTCGGAGTGCACTCTATCACCAGCGATCCGGGTATTGCAAGCCAATGTGCCCAGGCGGCCGCGCCGCCAAGCGAAAAGCCTCGGAGAAGGACGCGGTCGGGATCAACTTGAACGGACGCTGCATCGCCGCGACGCCCTCGAAGATAGCAATTGGTACTGGCTTTTCTGTTCCGATGTAAGCTGTGGCTGATTCCGGCCGCCTGGCAAAAGATGCGCGTGAATCAGGGGCAGGAACTGATGATTGCGGGATTCACTACGTTTTGTTCAGTGGGAACCGGCAGATGAATTGCGGCGAGGTCCCCGAACTCGGAGTGCGGCCGCCTCCAAGCCCCGCGTCGCAGTAATACACGTAGTCGTCCTTTATGCACATCCCGTGCGGATCGGGGTCAGTCGGCGCCAGCTTGTAGATCTCCAGGATCTTGCCCGAATCGGGGTCGATCTTGTGCAGGTCGCGTCCAGCCGCCGCCAGCACCCACAGCTTTCCGCCATACCACTCGATGCCGTGCGGCGTGTCCGTTTTGAGCGAGACCATCCGCAACAACCGAAGATCATCCTTGGGATCCAGTTCGAGCGCGAGATTCTGCCCCGGCGCTACAACCCACAACTTGTCGGTATCATGCGCGTAAGCGGTACCGTGCGTGCTGCCCCACGGCGACTTGTAGCCCTTCACCTGCTTGCCCGTCTTCATGTCGCATTTGACGACCTCGCCGTATCGGCGGTCGAATGGACGATCAAACGACCGCTTTGCGGCCGCGGTGCCCGCGCCGTTGCAGCCGATCCACAAGTAGCCGCCGCCCACCGCAATACCGCTCGTGTTGTGCGCCTCTGCGACGAAATCCGCCAGGACCTTTCCGGTCTGCCAGTCGAGCTTGTTGACGCGTTCTGAGACCTGATCGCCGACCCATAGGGCATCTGGCATCGCCTCGAGGGCGTTCGGATACCGGTCGGGAGTCTTGAACAGCTTCTCGACCTTCGCATTGTAAGTCGGGACTTCAACTTTGGCGCCGCCGGGCGCTTCCTGCGCCCGAAGCGCCTGGGGTGTGATAGCTGCCACGCTGGCCGCCGCCGCGACCCCAAGAAAATCTCTTCGTTTGAGATCCATATGTCCTCCGTCCGGATCGCGATCCGGACATCTGGCCTTAATTATGCGCTATTGAGCTATTCTTTCTTCTTCGCGGCATTGAACGATCGTTCAACCATGTCGCGTACGTCGGTAGAAACACCATGATCACGCCATAACCAGCGCATCATCTCGGGGAAAACCGTCTGCAACATCTTCTGACCGTGCCGCTGGATGCCCCACGAGTAGTTCACCTCATACCCTTTCTCGGTGAGAGCCTGCTGCATCCGAACGTTCTGATAAAACCAATCGCGAGTCTGATCGTAGCTCCCGTCGGCCCGCAGTGCCCTATTGTCGTTACGGCCATCCACAAGGAAGATTCGAAGCGGCTTCTTCTCGCTCTTGCGAATAATGTCCGGATAGGCGTGTCCGCCCCGGAGATTCGTAAAGCTACCGACATTGCTTAACACTTTACGGAAGTGATCCGGACGCTCCCAGGCAACGGTAAAAGCGGCAATCGCACCCGAGCTCGATCCCCCTATGCCATGCCGGTCAGGATCTTTCGAGATGTTGTACTCCTTGTAGAGTGCGGGCAGCAATTCGTCAACAATGACGCGTGCGTACTTGTCGTCTAGGGTGTTGTACTCAGTGGGCCGATTCGTATCGCGATCACCCCAGTTGCGCAGCGTGGGCTCCGGCTGATCGGGCCGGCGGCCTGGGTTAATAAAGACTGCGATCATCACGGGAATCTCGCGTCGGTATATCAGGTTGTCCATCACCACCGGGGCGCGAATGTCGCCTTCCGGCGCCATAAAAGCCTGCCCGTCGTTGTAGATCATCAAACTAGCCGGGACCGCCGGGTCGTATTGCGCCGGCACATAAATCCAATAAGTATGCTGCGTACCAGGATATGCCTCGCTAGGAAGTGTGAAAGGCCCCCTTATCTCGCCCTTCGGAACCCCGTCCTGTGGGAGCGCATCGGGCGCCAGCTTGTAGTAGATGTCGGTGTTAGCCGTCTCCGCCATCGCGGGACGCGAGCCTTGCGGAGGAGCCGGCGCAGCTGAATTCGTTGTCGCTGGGCTTGTTGTCTGTGCGAACGCTGCAGTTGTGAGCACTATGAAGACTAAAAGGTGGGGTTTCATGGCTTCGGCGGCCAATATATCACACGGTAAGCCTCCCCATTAGCAGCGGCTCTTACTCGTCCAAGTGGATTGTTTCCGGATACGCCGTCATCCAGACATGAACCACTTCTTGATCATGTAAACTTAACTGGATCAGTAATGAACTTGTCGCGAAGAGGTAACGTACACACTTAGGAATGTCCGTTGCGCCGATTCCGCCCCACATCGTGGCCATCGAACGGCCTCGCGAAAGCCTGATGACGTACTACGTGCTGACGGCAATTGCGGCTAATGTCGCCTTTCCCTTCGTGTTTCCGTATCTATATTTCCGCTATCACACGATGCGCTACCGGTTCGATACCGACGGCATCCACATGAAGTGGGGCATCATCTTCCGCCGCGAAGTACTGCTGAATTATTCGCGCATTCAGGATATTCATCTGCGGTCGAATCTGATCGAGCGGTGGCTGGGGCTGGCGCGCATCGAGATTCAGACGGCATCCGGATCGGCCAGCGCGAACATGACACTGGAGGGCATGGAAGATCCCGAGGGGATGCGCGACTTCCTGTACTCGCGCATGCGCGGCGCCCGGGAAGAGAAAGCCGGCGGCGCGGCCGATCCGGTCGCCGCGGCGCTGTTGGAGATCGCCGGTGAATTGCGGGAGATTCGTGCGCTGGTGGAGAGGCAGCGCGTATGACAATCGCCGAGTGGGTGAAAGACGTAGTTTTGCGATTGGCTCGCGTGCCCGCCCAACCGCACGTTCCCGAAGGCGCCGAGGAATCGGTACGTATGTTCAACGCGGGGCGAAATTATTTCACTTGGAGGATGATTCTATGGGGACTCGGCAATGCCGCCATCGCGCTGGGTCTTTTAGTCGCGTTCGCATTCAGCTTCATTCCCAAGCTGCCGCCCCTTGTGCGCGCGATCTGGTTGGCTGTGGAAGCTGGCGCGGTCGGCATATTCGTGGTTTCGATTCCAATCACGTACTTCCTGCAGCGGCTGAATTACGAGATGCGGTGGTACATCGTCACCGACCGCAGCTTGCGCATTCGCAGCGGCGTGGTGTGGCTTCAGGAGATCACGATGACCTTTGCCAACATTCAGGGAATTCGTGTCAATGCGAATCCCATCGAGCGATTGCTGGGACTGGCAAATGTCGAGGTGCGGTCGGCGGGCGGGGGCGATTCCACCGCACACGGGGAACCGTCTTCGGGGCACGTGGGTAATTTCGCGGGGGTCGATAACGCGGAGGCGATTCGCGATTTGCTTGTCGAGCGGCTACGGGTGTACCGCGATTCCGGACTTGGCGAGAAGACGGTTGAAGCACGCGAGCCGCTTTCTTTGTCGGCAGCCCGTGAAGTGCTTCACGAGACGAGGGCACTGCGGAACTCGCTTGCTAGTGGGCTGGGTTCCACTTAGCTAGGTTTATCGGCTCACAGGAAACCTCCTTGTGACCCGACACTATCCTGCCTCCGTGCGTAGCCTCCGCCGCGCCAGCGGCTTAGTTCAAAGGGCGTTCCGGGAAGCGCCAGGGATTCCGTCCCACTCGGCAACTCGCGGATACGGCCTCGATGGGCGCTCTGCATTTCCACGAAGGACGGATATGATGGCGGTATGCAGCTCATCGACATTGACCCGGAATTGAACCGCGCCGCTATCGAGGAAGCCACCCAACAGTTTCCCGAGTTCGCCGGACGCGCCTTGCGTGTCATCGCACGGCCACTTTCCCGAGGATTCGCCTGGCAACTCGAATGGAAGGAAACGCCACCACCGGGCCAGCAAGCGTGGGAGTTTCAGAATGCGGCAGTTCGGGCCTACAAAAGGCTGGCAGGAATCGTGGAATAGGTCAGCGTCATCAAACTCATAACCGCGTAAGTTCCTTTCGCACGGCCCGACGGGAATCAGCGACCAGCCGAACGCTGTCGGCGCAACGCTGCATCGCGCCGTTGCCGAGGATCACCGGCGCCGTTATTTGCAAATCATGTCCGGGCGATAAACCTGGTGCTGCAAGCCGCCGCTGCTCCCACCCTGACTCGTCCCACCACCCGGAAGGTAAATCAATCCGTTCAGGAAAACCGCTCCGGTCACGCCGTGCACCGGTACGGGCATTGGCGCGAGGCTGGTCCACGTGTTCAAAACCGGATTATAGGCGTCGTGATCGAAATGGAGACCGTTCACAGCGCTCGCATTCCCTTCGCCCCCGAAGACGTGGAGACAGCCGTTTGCCGCAACACCGTTGATCCCGCCGCGCGCCTTCGGCATCGGTGCACGTGTCGACCACGAGTTCGTAGCCGGATCGAACACTTCGACAACAGCGGATTGCGGGCTCTGGAATCCCGCTTCGAATCGCCCGCCCACAATGTAGACCTTGCCGTCGAGCTCCGCTCCTGCCAGATGGTTGCGCGCGGTCGGCATGTCCGGCAGGGTGCGCCACGTATCCGCCTGCGGATCATACACGGCAAAGTCGCTGCCTCGGGGCGGCCGTCCGCCTGCGACGTAGATCTTGGAATCCGCTACCACTGCCACCCCCGCGCCGCGGGCGGCCGGCATCCGTGCCCGCTCACGCCATTGTCGCGTCGAGGGGTCGAATTCGAATACACGGTCGCTGAAGTTGCCGGCGCCGGCGTCGGTGAGCTGCCCTCCAATCATGTATAGCTTTCCGTTGACGGTGGCTGCCATGTTGTGATTGAGGCCTACCGGCATCGGAGTCGTGAGTTCCCATCGGTCTCCACCGGGATCGTAGCGCTGAACGGTGCTTTTCGTCTCCCGGCTGGACGGATATCCACCCAGGACCAGAATCTTACCATCCACCTCTGCGACGGCCATCTCTGAATTAGCTTCGATCAACCGGGCGCGCTCTCCCCACTGCCCTAGCGCCGGCGGATTGAAAGCGACCGTCACGCGATTAGCCGGGACCCCATCCACGGTGAGGATAAGATCCAATTCCCCGCGCCGGTCCGGGAAATCTGTGATGATCGGCCCCAAGTTGACCTGGTCGAGACCGGCGAAAATGCCCTGCGCGACGGCCGCAGCAACGGCGACCGGGTTGCCGCCAATCGTCGCCGTAACTTCGCCGCCTGACCCTCGAATGCCCGTGCCGAATAAGACGAGGTACACTTGGCCGCTCAGCGTGAGTGGACGCGGCAGGAAACCGCCGCCGGTAGCGCTTTGGACGAGCTCCGTGGTCGTCCTGCTTCCGTCAGCCGCTACTGTCAGCGCCAGACCTGCAGGCGCTCCCGAGCCTGAAGCGTTTGCAGTAAACAGCCCGGGAGCGATCCGAGCGATTCGGACGATAGTTGAGGCGATCGCGCGGCCTTCATTGCTCAATGCGAAGGTGGCTTCACCCAGCGCGGCGCTCGCCGGCACGATAAAGTTGATCTGCCCGTCAGCTACCGAGAGGATAGGAGCGGCGGATTCGGTCCCTAAGCTATCTCGAACCGCGACCGAGTAGCCTGCCAGAGTAAGCGGTAAAGATGGCTCCGCCGTCTGCGGAGTCGCCGCACGGATCGAGGCGTTGAAACCGGTGGCGATCGAATCAGGCGCAACCAAGGCGGAGCGGTCGAGCCTCGCGGCCGAAAGCACGGTCCACGTTTGCGCACTCAAGCAATGAGCGAATACGGCCAATGCGAGCACCACCACGATGACGCGACCCATGTACTCTAGATTACGCCAGCGCTTGCTGCGCGACGACGAGGATACGCGGACGTCGCGCCGGTAGTGGACCGGGCAATTGCGGTCAGATGCCTACCTGAGCAGGGCGGCGCTCACGCGGCGATAGTCTCCGTCGGAGTGCACCGATTTCAGAGCCTTCTCGAGAGCAGCGCGCACCGCCGAATTGGATGCGTGCCGTTCCGCCGCGATCAGAAGCACCGAAGCTTTATCCCCGTCCGAGCCCATTGCCGTCGCCGAATCGATTGCGGCCACAGCCGTCTCCGGCGCCAGCTTGGACTTTCTGAGGACGTTGCTCAGAACGGCCGCGCGGTCACCGTCCGAGCCGATCGTGTTTACGGCTGCGAAGAACGCAGTTCGCGCAGCAAGATCATTCATCTCGAACTCCTCTACGCGCGAGAGTACTGCCGCTTTGTCACCGTCGGATCCGATCCTCTTGGCCGACTGGGCGACACCGATCACGAGAGATGTCGATCGATTCGACACACGCAACACGGACGTCAACACGGCTTTGCGATCGCCGTCCGAGCCGATCGTATTCACGGCGGAAAAGAAGGCGCTCTGCACGGTGTCCGGGCTCAGGTCCAAACGCGCTGCCGCGCCGAGCACGTTCGCCTTGTCGCCATCGGAGCCGATCGTTTCAGCGGCGTGTAGGATTTCAATGAGCGTATCTTCGTCGTCGCCCAGAACGGCCAGAACGGCGGAGAGCACTTGCCGTTTATCGCCATCCGAGCCGATCGTCTGCATGGCGCGGAACCAAGGTCGGCGGACCGGATCGGTAAGGCCTCTAGCCGCGATCGCCGACAGAACGGCGGCCTTGTCACCGTCGGATCCAATGCTGCCAGCCAGTCTGGCCGTCGCAGCCAGCGTATCGACGCCAGAATCGCTCCTTATCGCGTGTTCCAAGCCACGCCGCTTGTCCCCGTCAGATCCAACCCCGCTCAGAGTCGTGAACCAGGATTGCCGGAGATCGAATGATAGGTAGTTCCGCGAAACCTCGATAAGCAGTCCCGTCTTGTCGCCGTCCGACCCGATCGTTCTTGCGCTCCTCATCACATCGCGCAACTGTTCATCATTGAGACGCCCGCGCTCGACCAGTTCCCGCAGATATCTTCTCTTGGACCCGTCGCTGTGGATTTGCGACACTTCCCTGAGGACCGCTGCCGGACCGCCTTGTCTCAATAAACGCTCGATTCGCAAGCCCGCGCTCACCCCACTTTCACGAATCAGAGTGAGCATAGCCCCGGCTGCCCACGCCTGGCCATCGGTGTTCATCGGCTGGGCGCGTCCCCCAACTCTGTAGGTTCGGGAAAGCGAGCCATTCGAATCGGCTCGTATCTGGTAGGAGCGCTCGGTTCGCAACCAGCTTCCTTCCTCAATTAAGATGTAACCGCCTGGAGAAATGGTCTTTACGTCTCGATCGTCGTCGGTGAATTCGATCGAGCCGCGCGCCTCGAACGATCGGCTGGCGAGGCCGGAGTTCCACCGTATTCTTGTGGTCCCGTCGGAGGGTGCGCTCGTGCCAGGAGGGGCAAGAGCAAACACAACGACCAGGGCAAAGGCGATCGCGAGCGAACGGGTTGCTGGCAACATAAAGGTTCCTCGAGGGATCTCCCTTGTCTTACGTTCCGCGGCGTTGAATTGTTCCACGAAATTGATTCCGCCCCTCACCCCTGCTGCGGGCTGGCGCGCGCCTCAGGGCGGGGCCCGGCTCTGCGGTGGGCAGGATCCAAGCGACGTTCTGGTGGTCGTCGAGCGCTCGTCTGTTAAGCTGTGGATCTTAAGCGAAATCCAAACACGGCGCGACGAATCGCCTGAACCGGCCCTGCACTGCGCGAAGTCCTGATCCTGCGCATGCTCTCCCAGTTGTACGGTAGTTCTCTGCCGCAATCGAGGCAAGCGACGTAGGTCTGCCCCTTTACTTCCCGAATGGATCGCGTGCCCGTCGCACCTCGCTTTACAGGTGTCTGGGGAAACGTCGTTTTGCGATGCGTACAACCGAAGAGAGCCTGAAGCATTGAATTGTTCATACACAAAGTTAAGGCGCCCACCTGACAAAGAACAATAGCCGTGGCCGTGTAGTCCGTACTAGAACGGGAAGATCATCGGGTCTACGATTCTTCATAACAAACGAGATAGCAGACAACGCTTTGGGGCCACCCTATGATAATCGGTCCCGTCTTCAACGCCACCTTCCGGAAGCGGGTTCAGAGGCCTCAACTTGCGCATATCCATAGAGGAAAATGGCAGCACGGTGTAAGAGAGCGTCTCAGCTGTTACTCTCTGAGCACGACGTTCGGGTCTAGCCGCGATGCGCGCCACGCCGGCAGCCAACTGGCGACCACCGCCACGGCCGTAATCGCCGCGATCACAATCGCGATCGTCGCGGTATCTGTCGGTTGCACACCAAACAGCAGGGACGCAATCAGCCGATTTACGGCAACCGCGCCTGCAAGGCCAATGGTGACACCCAACGCCGTGACTTGAAGCCCTTGCTTCATGATCTGTGTGAGCACGTGGGAGCGAGCGGCGCCGAGGGCGACCCGAATGCCGATCTCGCGCCGGCGCTCCGTAACCATGTAGGAGAGCACACCGTAAGTGCCGATGGCTGCCAGTAGTAGCGCCAGTCCGGCAAATGCGCCCAATAGCTCCGCCAGGAGTCTCGGCCGGCGAATCGATTCGGCGAACACCGAATCCATGTCGCGAAGCCGCACGACGGGAACCGCGGCGTCCACTTCCCGA